>Ga0299913_10000781_pt1 | contig 21505 bp, 13 predicted proteins | sample RVTome_9_FD_201360 | JGI IMG/M metagenome (GOLD analysis project Ga0299913, IMG submission 201360) | Soil microbial communities from uranium-contaminated site in the Upper Colorado River Basin, Wyoming, United States - RVT155D38 (version 2) ... | reverse complement strand
TGGCCGGCGGCCGGGTTTTCGTCAAACCTGAGTGCCTGCAGCGTACCGGTTCGTTCAAGATACGCGGCGCTTACAACATGATGAGCCGGTTGCAGCCTGAGCAGGCAGGCCGCGGGGTGGTGGCCTGGTCATCGGGCAATCATGCGCAGGGTGTCGCCGCCGCGGGAACACTCTTAGGCATCAGAACGGCCATCGTGATGCCGGAAGATGCACCGCGCGTGAAGCTCGAGAATACCCGCCGCCTGGGCGGCGAGCCGATACTGTACGACCGCTTTTCGGGCGACCGGGAAGCGATCGCCCGCGAGGTTGCCGCCGAGCGCGGTGCGGAACTGGTGCCGTCCTACGACCATCTGGACATTATCGCAGGGCAGGGCACGGTAGGACTGGAGGTCATGCGACAGTGCGGCGAAAAGGGGGTGACCCCGGACCAGGTACTGATCCCCTGCGGCGGTGGCGGACTCATTGCCGGTTCTGCGGTTGCGATCCGGGGCGTGGCGCCGGGGACATCCGTTCATCCGGTAGAGCCCGAGGATATGGACGACACTGCTCGCTCGCTCAGGACCGGCCGACGCGTCGCGAACGATCCGTCAGCGCGGTCGATCTGCGACGCCCTGCAGGCGGCAACGCCGGGGCGGCTTACCTTCGAGATCAATCAGGAGTTACTGGCAGAGGGCATCACAGTCAGCGATCGCGAGGTCGAGGATGCCATTCGTTTCACGTTCCGCAATCTCAAGCTGGTGGTCGAACCCGGCGGTGTGGTTGCCCTGGCTGCGATCCTGGCGCGCAAGCTCGAGACGAAGGACAAGGTCACCGTCATCGTTTTGAGCGGGGGAAACGTCGATGCGGAACTGTTTTCCCGCGTACTGCGCGGGGAGTGACGGGCGACTGCTTCAACCGGCCCCGAATCCGGTGTTCTGGAAAGCGGCCTGCGCCGGCAACGGCGCCACCCGTTGCGAGATCGCCGTATCCCGGCGCCGCTGCCGCCAGTCATCAAGCCAGCCAACAACCCGGTCGAGCTGCTCCATCTCCTTTCGTACGCGATGTTGCTGCATTTCGCATACGCCTATGCCTTCTTCCGCCGCACGCACGAAGTTCTGGCTGTCGCGAAGGACGCCTATGATCGGTATGCCGAGGGAGTCGAGAAATCGCATCAACTTTTCGAAGCTGCGTGTGTTTTGCCGCGTCCGATTTGCGACGACGGCGAGTTTTCGGTCCCGACGGTCGATCTTCGCAACGAGCAGCAAGTCCGCTATGCACCGCGACGCGGCGTGTATGTCGATTGCGGAGGGCAACACCGGCACCAGAATGCTGCTCGCATCCCGTGTGATTTCGCGCAGGTTGTCGTGAGAGAGCCCGGCCGGCGAGTCGACGATCAGACTGGTGGTTTCGATCGGGACCCGGAGCTGCCAGCTTCGCGTCGCCTGCATGGTCTTTTTGTACGCAGCGATTCCGTGAATCGCCGGTTGGTGCGGTGATCGTTTCTCGATCCAGCGCATCGTCGAACCCTGGGGATCGCAGTCCATCACCGCCGGCATCGGTCCGCGCGCTGCGTAGTAGCTTGCGAGATTGGTAACGAGCGTGGTCTTTCCGCAGCCGCCTTTGGGGTTCAGGACGACGATGGTGTTGAGATTCTGCCGGTTGGGAGTGATCAACATAATCACCCCACTTTAGTGTCATTTCAGGTGAGCATACGCTGCGCCTGTTCACACAAAAGGCGAGCTGCCCGCTGGGTGAGGGTTCGGCTGTTGGATTATGTTGCATGGATCCGCACGGGGGCCTGAACGGCGTTCGCACGCTCCGTGCCGTGTCGCGCTAGAACATCTCGCTGGCGCCGGGGATGTCCGTGACCGTGTCTTCGCGACTCGGAATGAAATCTCCCGTAATCATTTTCGCGTAGCTCTGTCCCGGTCCGACCATCGGGTATACGCCGGCGTCCGGATCGATGATCACTTCGAGAAACGCGGGGCCGGAAAATGCCATGAACTCCGCTATGACCGAGGAAATATCTTCCTTGCGGTCGAGCCTCTTCGCGAACCCGAACCCGTCCGCCTCCGCCGCTTTCACGAAGTCCTTCCGGTGCAGAGACTTGTCGCTTCCGGACATGCGGCCTTTGTAATAGAGCTTTTGCCACTGGCGCACCATGCCGTCTCCGAAATTGTTGAGCACGACGATCTTGACCGGCAGACCGTAGGTTGTAACGGTTTCGAGTTCGCCGATGTTCATGCGTATGCTGGCGTCTCCATCAACGTCGATCACCAGTCTGTCCGGTTTGGCGAATTGCGCTCCGATGGCGGCCGGCAGACCGAAGCCCATCGTGCCCATGCTGCCGGACGTGAGCCAAAGACGCGGTTCCTTGAAGTCGAAGTACTGCGCCGCCCACATCTGGTGCTGGCCGACACCCGTGCTTATGATAGCTTCGCCGTTGGCAATCCGGTTTATCTCCTCGATCACGGCGTAGGGCTGGATCAGCGGACTCTGACGATCGTAGTTCATGCGGTACGTAGACTTCAGATTTGCCAATTCCTCATGCCACATGGTGAATTTCTTGCCGAAACCGATGCGTTTACCATAGGCGAGGATCGCCTGAAGATCGTCGTTCAGTAAACCGACGTGGTGCCAGTCGACGCGTTTGACCTTTCCGATCTCCGAAACATCCACGTCGAGGTGCGCGATGTTGCGGGCGCTCGGTGCGAAACGGGTCGGATCGCCAGCGACCCTGTCATCGAAGCGTGCGCCTACCGCAATCAGGAAATCACAGTCTTCCACCGCATAATTGGCGAAGGCGGTGCCGTGCATACCGAGCATATGCAACGACAGTGGATGCGACGTATCGCTTGCGCCGAGACCCATCAGTGTCGTGGCCACGGGAATACCCCAGGCATTCGCAAAATGACGCAATGCTTTGGTCGCATCGCTATTGATGACGCCGCCACCGGCGTAGATCAGCGGTCGTTCCGATTCAGCAAGCATGGCGTAGAAACGCATGCACGCATCGTCTGAAAGCCGGTTCTCGACGATAGCTCGCCAGCGGTTGCGGTAGCCGGTGAGAGGGAGATGACCGCTGCCCGTAAATTCGCCTTCCCAGTTCTGGATGTCCTTCGGAATGTCGACGACCACGGGTCCCGGTCTTCCGGTCCGGGCGAGTTCGAACGCCGTGCGCACCGTAGCCTCGAGGCGCTCTGGGTCGGTGACAAGGAACACATGCTTGGCGACGGCGCCCATGATGGCCGAGACCGGCGCTTCCTGAAATGCGTCGGTGCCGATGGCGTTTGTGGGTACCTGGCCGCAGATTACGACGACCGGCACGGAGTCTGCCATGCAGTCGCGCACCGGCGTGACGGTATTGGTGGCACCCGGACCCGAGGTCACCATGACCACGCCAACCTTGCCGCTGGCACGTGCGTAACCCGCGGCCATGAAGCCGGCTCCCTGTTCGTTGGCAGGGACGATCAGCGGAATTGCGGGCTTGCCGTCAGGCCTGCGGTTCCGGTCGTTGTAGCGAAACACGGCATCGTAGGTCGGCAGAATCGCGCCGCCGCTGTAACCGAAGATGGTGTCGACCATCTCGTCAGCGATGACCTGCACCACGATATCGGCGCCGCTCATACGGGTTCCGGTCATGGGGTGTACGGATGCGTCGGACGCTGGCAATTGTGGATTCATCGGGAAACGCTTTGCGGACGGGCTTTTCGCGAGTGTTTACTAAACCATATTGCATTGCAATACTGCGGAATCTGCGCCACCATCGTGCGCGCTTCGGGTGAAATGGTTTCATCGGAATCTTCAGACACCAGAGTCTATCCAGGATGCGTCACGTCATTTCGGTACTGCTGCAGAACGAGGTCGGCGCCCTGACTCGGATGACCGGACTTTTCTCGACCCGCGGGTACAACATCGATTCGCTCAACGTTGCACCGACCCACGATCCGATGGTTTCCAGGGTGACACTGGTGATATCGGGTTCGGACGCGGCCATTGCCCAGCTGAACACACAACTTGCCAAGCTGGTCGATGTCGTCAATATTCACGATATGACACTCGGCGATCACTTCGAGAGGGAGCTGGTCATCGTCAAACTCAAACTGGCGACGGGCGGTCTGGCCAAGGTTCTGAAGCTTGCCAGCGACTTTGGTGCCGAGATCCTCGACGATGCCCAGGTGAGCTGTACGTTGCAGCTCACCGGTCGCCTCCGGGAGGTTGATGCATTCGTCGAGGCGGCAACCCAGGTTGGCGAACTGGCTGCCATTGCGCGCAGCGGCAGCGTCGCGGTTTCAAAAGGGGAGGTCACACTTTCGACCTATGCCCGCCTGCACAGGCTGACCGGTTGAAGGCAAGTCGGGTTGAAGTCTTCATCCGAGTACGACGTCGTCATTGTCGGCGGCGGCATCAACGGCGCAGGCATAGCACGGGACGCCGCACTCCGCGGACTCACTGTCCTTCTACTCGAGCAGAACGACTTTGGCAGCGGAACGAGCAGCTGGTCGAGCAGACTCATTCATGGCGGTCTTCGTTATCTGGAGTACGGTGAGATCCCCCTGGTATACGAGTCGCTGCGCGAGCGCCGCATCCTGCGGACGACGGCGAAGCACCTGGTCAGGAGTTTGCGCATAAGCATACCGGTCTACGAACACAGCAGGCGAGGGCTACTGACACTGCGCGCGGGAATGATCGCGTATGACCTTCTCTCTCTTCGCAAGTCCCTGCCGCGTCATCGAGTGCTCGATCGGGATGAGTTTCTGCGGAACGAGGCGGGCGTCAACCCATCGGGACTGCGTGGGGGGGTCCAGTACTACGATGCGCAGGTTCCGTATGCCGAAAGGCTGGTCATCGAAAACGTCATCGCCGCGAAGGGTGCCGGGGCGGTCGTCAGGAACTATAGCAAGGTTACCGGAATCGACGTGCGGGAAGGCGGGGTAAAGCGTCTTTTCTACAGCGACGACCGGACAGGCTTCGAAACCGAAGTGCATGCGAACATCGTCGTCAACGCGGCGGGACCGTGGGTCGACTCGGTGCAGGCTACCTTGAACCTGCCTGCGCCCGGCAAGCTGCTGGGTGGCACCAAGGGCAGCCACATCATTGTGGGGCAATTCGAAGGTGCGCCAAGAGACGCGTTCTACGTAGAAGCGCAATCCGACGGGCGACCGTTCTTTATCATCCCCTGGAACAGCCAGTTCCTTATTGGCACGACCGATATTCGGTACGACGGCGACCCTGCCGATGCCCGTGCAAGCGACACCGAAATCCGGTATCTGATATCGGAAACCAACCGGGTCTTTCCGCAGGCGAATCTGTCGACTGAGGACATCCACTACACCTACGCAGGCGTAAGGCCGCTGCCACAACGGTCGGGTCCCGAGTCGGCGATTACGCGCAAACACATCATCATGCAGCACCGCGATGCCAGGGGGCTGTGGACCGTCATAGGCGGCAAGCTGACCACCTACCGGAGCCTCGCGGAAGACGCCGTCGACAGGATCGTCCGGAAAGCCGGTCTGAAGGCCAGAGCGTGCATCACACGCGAGGAGAATCTACCGGGAGCGAACCTCCTGAAAGAGGCCGAAGCCGAGCTTCAACGGTTCAGGCAGCTGACGCCGGAGTGCAGGCAACGGATGCTCGGGGTGTACGGGGGCCGCGCAAGACACATCCTCGAGCTGGCACGAACCGAGCCCCACCTGTGCGCGACCCTCGATCCGAAGCAGACCGTTATCGCCGCCGAAGTCGCCTTCACGCTGCGCTCCGAACTCGCAACCAACCTGATCGACATCCAGCATCGCCGCACGATGACCGGTCTCGCTGCCGACCAGGGCGCCTCGGTCGCCGAAGGCATTGCGGCTGCCGCTGCCAGGGAACTCGGATGGACCGAGGCCGAGATGCGGAAACAACTCGACGCGCTTCGCGCCTACAACGCGAAGCTCTCACCGCACCGGGCGAGCCCTGAGGCGGTGCCAGATCTCCTTCCTCTTAACTAAGTGCCATTCCGTCTCAGGACTTCTGCATGTTCCCGATCATCGCGGTCGCGAACTCGCTGCATTTGACCTTTGTCGCACCGTCCATTAACCGCGCGAAATCGTAGGTGACCGTCTTTTGTCCGATGGTCGTGTCCATCGCCTGAATGATGGCGTCCGCGGCCTCCACCCATCCGAGGTAGCGAAGCATCATTTCGCCGGAAAGGATCAGTGAACCTGGATTGACGACGTCAAGATCGGCGTACTTCGGTGCCGTGCCGTGTGTCGCCTCGAAGACGGCATGTCCGGTGACGTTATTGATATTGCCTCCGGGCGCGATACCGATGCCGCCAACCTGGGCAGCGAGCGCATCCGAAAGGTAATCGCCATTCAGGTTCAGGGTCGCAATCACATCGAATTCCTTCGGACGGGTAAGAACCTGCTGCAGGGCGATGTCCGCGATGGCGTCCTTGACCAGGACCTTCCCCGAGCGAGTCGCTTCCTCCTGCTCGGCGTTTGCAGCGTCTCCGCCCTTCGCTGCCTTGGTGCGTTCCCACTGATTCCAGGTGTACGTCCTGTCGCCGTACTCACGTTCCGCCAGGTCGTATGCCCAGTTCCTGAACGCGCCTTCCGTGAACTTCATGATGTTGCCCTTGTGCACGATTGTCAGGCTTTTGCGATCGTTCGCGAACGAGTATTCGAGCGCCGACCGCACCAGTCGCTCGGTTCCTTCCTGGGAAACCGCCTTCAGTCCGATACCGCACGACTCCGGAAAGCGAATCTTGTCGTACTCCTGGGGAAAGTTTTCCTTGAACAGTGCAAGGAATCTCTCCAGCGGTGGCGTTCCTCGCTCGAACTCTATACCGGCGTAGATATCTTCGGTGTTCTCGCGAAAAATCACCATGTCGACGCTGCCCGGATCGCGGACGGGCGATGGCACTCCGTTGAACCAGCGCACGGGTCGCAGGCAGACATACAGGTCCAGCAACTGCCGGAGGGCAACGTTCAGGGAACGGATGCCTCCACCGATCGGGGTCGTGAGCGGTCCCTTGATAGAAACGAGGTAGTCACGACAGGCATCCACAGTCTGGTCGGGCAGCCAGCTGTTGTAGAGATCGTAGGATTTCTGACCGGCGTAGATTTCCATCCAGTGGATTCTGCGCTTCCCGTCATACGCAGCGTCGACCGCCGCGTCGAGTACACGCGAGGTCGCGCGCCAGATATCCGGTCCCGTGCCGTCGCCTTCGATAAACGGAATGATCGGATTATCGGGCACCGCCAGATTGCCGCTGTCAATGGTTATTCTAGCGCCGCCTTGCGGCGGTGTCGGCGTGGCATCTGTCATGATTTGCTCCGGTGAGTGCTTCGGCGGAGTCGACACCGTGGGGGTATCGTCTGCGGAACGACATTATAATCGGCCCATCTCGACTTCGCCCGGCGGGGAGTGTTCATGTTGAATGGAATGGCCAGGGCAAGCCTGTGCTTTGCGTTTCTGGCTGCTGCTACTGCCTTCGCGTCGAGCCCGGGGGAGCAAGCGGACGACGCGGCCAGGAGCGAGGCGCGGCCGCGGATCGGACTGGTCCTGGGTGGCGGTGGCGCGCGGGGCGCTGCGCATATCGGTGTCCTTCGGGAGCTCGAAAGGCTGAGGGTTCCTGTAGACGCCATCGCGGGCACCAGCATGGGAGCGATCATCGGCGGCCTGTACGCGGCAGGCATGACGCCGCAGGAGCTGGAAGACCTCATCGCGGAGCTCGACTGGAACGAGGTGTTCCAGGACACGACGCGACGCGAGGACCTGTCCTATCGCCGCAAGCAGGATGACGTCGATTTTCCGGTGGATTTCGAGCTGGGGCTCAACGAGGGCCGGCTGCAGCTCCCGATGGGACTCATTCAGGGTCAAAAGCTTAGTCCGCTGCTCCGCGAACTGACCCTCGACGTCGCGCATATCAGCAACTTCGACGAGTTGCCAACCCCCTTTCGCGCCGTTGCGTCGGATATCGAGACCGGAGAATCCGTTGTACTCTCCGAGGGCGATCTCACCCTGGCCATGCGCGCGAGCATGGCAGCGCCCGGCCTGTTCGCCCCGGTGATCGTGGAGGACAGGATGCTCGTCGACGGAGGCCTCGTCGGCAACCTTCCCATTGAAATAATCAGGGAGATGGGCGTCGATATCATTATTGCCGTCGACGTCGAATTTCCGCTCTACACCCGCGATGAGCTCGACTCGGCCGTCGGCATTACGGGACAGGTACTGACCATACTCATCAACAAGGAAACTCAACGGCAGCTCGCCGCCCTCGGCGAGGACGACATCCTGCTGCGTCCGCAGCTCGGCAACTTCGGCTCGACCAATTTCGCTGAGATCACGGAAGCCGTGCAACCCGGGGCAGACGCTGCGCTGGCCAGCCATGCGAGGCTTTCGAAACTGTCCATCGACGAAGCCGCCTACCAGCGTTACCAGGCAGGCCGCACGCCGGCTCGCGAAGAGATCTTTACGATCGATTTCGTTCGCGTTGACGATGACGGTCCTCTCTCGGCACGCGTGCTGGAATCGCGCCTGAAAACCGAGGCTGGTGAGGCGATCAGCGCCCGGACGCTGGCCGATGACGTGGCGCGTCTTTACGGCCTCGACCTCTACCAGCACGTCGGCTATCGCCTGGTAAGCGAAGGCGATGAACGGGGCGTCGTCTTCGAGACTGTGGCGAAAAGCTGGGGGCCGAATCTCGTGCAGTTCGGCATGTCACTCGAGGACGATTTCGAGGGCTCTACGTCCTTCAATGTCGCCGGCCGACTCACTCGCGCCGGAATGAATTCCCTGGCGGCGGAATGGCGTACCGACCTGCAAATTGGCACCGAGCCGTATCTCGCCACCGAGTTTTATCAGCCCTTGAGCTTCGATTCTCGGTATTTCGTGGCTCCGCGCCTGAGATTCGAGCAGACGAACCTGAGCGGGTTCGCGGACGACATGACGGTCGCGCGTTACCGGATCGGAGAAGCAGAACTCGCCCTCGATATCGGCCGCGAACTGGACCGCTGGGGTGAAGTGAGGGTCGGCGCGTTTCGCGGCGTGGGCAATGCCCGAGTCGTCGTCGGGGAACCCGACATCCCGAACATCGATTTCCAGACCGGGGGCATCTTCGCGAGCTTCGGCGTCGATACCCTCGACGACGGACAGATTCCGCACGATGGCACACTGATCGACGCACGGTACACGATGTCCCGCCCAGGGCTCGGCGCGGACAACAGCTTCGATACCGTGGAGTCTACGTTTACGAGAGTCTGGACGCGCGGCAGGCATACCATGCAGATGGGCTTCGATTTCAGCACGACCATCCAGTCCGACGGCCTCATCCAGAACTTCTTCCCGCTCGGCGGTTTTCTGCGCCTGTCGGGACTGGAGCGCGGACAGATCACCGGACCGCATGCCGGGTTGCTGCGAACGGTCTGGCTCCGGCGTTCGGGCGAAACCGGCGGCGGCGTCTTCGACGTGCCGCTCTATTTTGGTGCATCTCTGGAAGCCGGGAACGTGTGGCAATCGCGATCCGATATTTCACTCGACACGCTGATCTTGAACGGCAGCGTGTTCGCCGGTCTCGACACCTACTTCGGGCCGCTGTTCTTCGCTGCGGGCCTGGCGGAGGGCGGGCAATCGAGCTTCTATCTCTTCCTCGGCACGCCACCGCGATAGGAGTCAACGCGCCGGCACACACAAACGGATAAGGGGTTGGCTGAAAAGTGTGCGTGAGCACGCATGACACATGAACGGTTGGCGTTGGCGCGTGCGGAGCCTCGAGCGGGACAGGGGAGGCTTTTCAGGCACGCCGTAAACCCGTCCATGGGGGCTCCGCCGCAAAACATGCTTCGAGGTTGGCGCAGACGCGGTGCGAAACGATGGAGGCATTATTCATGAACGCTGCAACGTCTCACTGCGGAGGTCCGGTGAGGGGGAGGCCGGTCCAGGGCCGTCGCAAACCAGGGATGGTTTGCGCGGAGCCCCCAGGGATGGGTTCACGGCGTCCCTGGACCGGCCTCCCCCTCGCCGGGCCTTCGCAAAGCCACCGCCCCCACCCGTTCAGGAATAATGCCTGCGCCCAACTCCAACGGGCTGCTAGCGGACGAGCTTCTCCAGAACTTGTGTCGGCGTGTCGGACTTGCGGTAGTAGCCGTGGCGAATCGCCATCTGGTGGAACGCGGCATCGCGCTCTTCTTCGGTGGCATACCAGTGAAATTTCTCCCAGTCGTCTCCGAGCAGCCGCCTGAACGTGTCGCCCGGCGGCAAGGTGACGCGAATGCCGAAGCGCTTGTCGCCCTCGACCCTCTCAGGCTGCACCAGGTTGTGTCGGTGAACGAAGTCCATGGGTTGAAATCCAGTCGATACCGCGAACGCGAAGTATAGCGGAGTTGGCGGAGCGATCCGCGACGGCCGGCGTTCAGCGATCGCCTGCGCCTTCGCGATCCGACCAGCCGAACAGGCGTCGGGTGACGAACAGGTAGAGGGGCTTGCCAGTTCGCATCCAGGCACGCGATATCGGAGCCGGGGTAGCGAGGATCCGTCTCTCTCGCTGTGTAAGATGCGAGGCGCAGTAGGTCCTTTTGTGTTTCAGCAGATGGCGCAGGTCTTCCCTGGCCATGATCCGAAACAGGCGACTGCGCGCCGGCGAGCGGAATGCGAGCTGAAAATCGACGATCGCCGGATCGCCGTCTGGCGTTACCAGCCAGTTCGGCTCTTTGGCGAGATCGTTGTGCGCTACGCCACGGCGGTGCAGCGAGCGCAGGAGCCTTGCGGCAGCCTTGAAATAGCGGGGGTCGCTCGGACCCGAGTGTTGCATGGGCTCGCCGGCGAGCCAGCTCCGGCGCAGTGTGTCGCGATCGCTTTCGAGTAGCCGCGGCACGTTGGGGACATCTTGCAGCGCCAGCAGGGCCGATGCCTCCCGCGATTTCAAGCGCCGCGCAATCCACCGCAGCCACCAGCGACTGCTACTCACATCGCGCGTGATGACCGGGCCGGCATCCCCCATCGTGAGCGAAACCTGGCCGAAAACGTCCTTTTTCAATAACTTGGATTTTGAGGCTTGCAATCCGGGCGGCCAGGCGTCTGAATATTCGGTCTGCCATGCCAGTACCCTGACAGGGGTCACCATTTCGCGAGAGGATACATCAACAATGGGACGACGACCTTTCGATGGCAAAGCGCCCTGAAGCTTACTCGCCGGACAGTGGCGACTCCACCGGTGAGTACTTCACAACGGCGACACCGCTGCATGCCGTGCGGCCGGGCTATATTCACCGGCCGGCCGACCAGGCTCTGTACGAGGCGCTTCGCGCCGGAAAGCACGCACATATCATCGCGCCAAATCGTACCGGCAAATCGAGCCTGATCGCTGCGACATCCGCGCGGCTGCAGAACAACGGTTTCAAGGTCGCGGTTCTCGATCTCGCGCAGATTCGAGACCGGGATGGAGGCGTTGACGCCGGGCGCTGGTACTACAGCATCGCGTACCGTCTACTACGTCAGCTTCGACTGAAGATCGATTTGCAGGACTGGTGGCAGGACAAATCGATCCTCAGCAATCGCCAGCGTCTGGTCGAGTTCTATGCTGAGGTCATACTCCAGCATGTCCAGGAGCGGGTCGTGGTCTTCGTCGACGAGATTCAATGCGTCGGGGACAAACCACTGGCGGGCCATCTTCTCGCGAGCATTCGGGCGGCGTACAACGCTCGCGTCGCGGAGCCGGATTTCGCTCGCCTCAGTTTCGTGCTGGTTGGCGAATGCGACCCCTTGAGCCTGGCGCCGGATCCCTCGGTATCGCCGTTCGTCGTTTCACAGGAAATTCGCCCGAGCGATTTCACCCGCGATGATCTCGAGACGTTCGCAACCGAGCTCAATCTGCTCTCCAGCGATGCGGCAATCGCCCTCGACCGCATTTATTACTGGACGAGCGGCCATCCCTATCTGACCCAGAAACTTGCTCGCGCTGTGGCGCGGGAGCGTATCTCCGGAAATATCAAGGAGCATGTGGACCGTATTGCATGGCACCGGCTGGCAGGACGCGCCGCTCTGCACAACGAGCCCCACATGAGCCACATTCACAAGCGTATCGTCAACGACAGGAAGAATAGCGAGGCCTTGTTGAACCTGTACGGCCGTATGCGCAAAGGCATCGAGGTGCAGTTCGATCCGGAATCACGGAACCAGCGGATGCTGCTGTCCATCGGCCTCGTCGTCGTCGATGAGAGCGGTCGCCTGAAAGCTCGCAACAGGCTCTATAAGACGGTATTTACCGCGCGCTGGGCCAACGAGAACCTGCCGGTGCACTGGCGCGGGCCGGCGTTCGTCGTCTCCATCCTGCTGGCGGCAACGGCGATTCCGTTCGCTTATACGCAACTGCTTCCAAAGCCCTACGTTCGGGCGATGTCGTCAACAGAGGCCGATCTTGAAACGGTCCACACCGCATACGTCAATCTTGGGTCTTTCCCGGGCCATGCCGAAGCGGCGGAGCGCCTGTTCAGAAACCAGCTGGAAGTGCGGGCCCGACAGACTAACGACGTTCGCCGGATGCAGGAGATCGATCGCTATGCGCGCCTGCTCCCCGAGTCTGCGCTCTTTGCCGACGAGCTGCTGGCGAACTTTCACGACAGTCGCGCGAGCAGTGCGCTGCAATTCGAACAGCGGGATGAAGCGCTGCTGTCGGCGATTGAGGCGCTGGTTTTGTCTACGCCCGAGCGACGTCGTCGTGCCGCGTCACTGCTCGGGGACGACTATCCCCTGCTCGTTGGCACAATTCCGGCGCAGAGCGCCGAACGCGTGATGTTCGACCCGGACAGTCTGATTGCGACCTTCGCCAGCGGGTCGCTGATACGTCAGTGGTCTCTGGTCGATAACGCCTTGCGCCAGCGGCAGCCGTGGGCGGTTTCGGCGCTCGAAGTTTCCCCTCTGGTACGCCGGGTCGTCGTCGATCGTAGCGAGCAGGTATCGCGCATTGGCCTGACCGTCAACGTCGCCCATTCTCGGCTGGACGATATTCGCCTCAAACTGATTGCACCTTCAGGTCGTACGGCGGAACTTGCGTTCGACAAACGGTCATCGGCCTCCGATGATTACGTCCGGTTCGACCCGGATCAACTTGCTTCGTTGCAGGACGAGCGCCTCGGAGGCACGTGGACGCTCAGCCTTCGTGACGAAGCGACGGGAGCGTCAGGTCACCTTATCGGCTGGGAGTTGAGTCTCAATTCCCAAGTGGTCGTTGAACACTTTGAGCGCGGTCTCGATATTCCGGAGCCGGTTGCGCGGACATCGGACAACATCTGGTTCAGCCCGGACGGCAAGTCCGCGATATCCCGCGCCGCGCAGAGCGACAGCGCGCGCCTTTGGAACCTCGGCAGCGCGCAGGCGGAGCGGACCATTGCGGTGCCGGCGCAGGAAGAGGTGCTCGGATTAAGCGACAACTCCGAGTTTCTGATCACAACGGCGCAGAATTCCGTCCATCTTTGGCGCACCTCCGACGGTCGTCGGCACTCGTCGCTCGATGTCGGCGCAGCAGGGCAGAGCATAATGCTGAGTGCGGATGGGCAACATGTGCTCGTTCAGCATCGCGGGGACATCAATACACGCTTCGAACTGTGGTCGCTGGTTGAGGGCAGGATTCTTGCACAACTGACGGTCGCCGGGGCGCCGTTCCAGGTTTCCATGGACGCCGATGGAACCTATCTTGCGGTCGCCGATTACGATCGCGCCGTCCGGATCTGGCATCTGCGTCGCGGCCAGCTGCACGCGCAGATCGCTCTCGATGGAGAACCGAGCAGCATCGCCCTGGCGCCGGCGGGCGATGCCCTCGGCGTCGTTTATGGAAGTTCCGGAGTCGCCGTCTGGCGCACGGACGAGCCCGGCTATCCGATCCTCTCGGAACGTGGTCCCGGCGAGTGGCAGCTTCACTTTTCGCCTTCTGGCGAAAAGATCCTCGCCGGTACGAGTCGCCAGGGATTCCAGGTCTATCGCGTCACGGACGGCGCCATGGCTGGCGCCCCGCTGGGCGCTGGTACCGCCCGCGGCCGGCAGAAATTGCTCGCCTTCAGTCATGAGGAAGATCTGGTCGTAACGGCCAGCCCTGATGGTGAAACGCGGATGTGGCGAGTGCCCGTTACTCCGGTGATCGGAGACCACGACGCCGCAGAACGGGTCGCGAGCGGTCATCAACTGTGGCGAAAGTCGGGAGATGCGGTTAGCGCGCTCGGCCCCGGCGGCGAGCGCCTTGCGATAGGCGACAACGCCGGCCATGTCCATATACTGCACGTAGATGCCAGCGCCGAGGAACTCGCCGAGGCAGGCGACGAGCTGAATTATCTTGGTCACCGCAGCGCCGTGGCCGACATCACGTTCAGCAAAGACGGTTCACTCGTCGCAAGTGCGGGGACGGCAGGCAGCGTCCGCATATGGGATACCGATACGGGCTTGCCGCGGCCGTTCCACGGTGGCGGATCGGCGCGCGCCGTGGATCAAATGGAGTTTTCCCCGTCGGGGGATCGGCTTGCCATCCTGGCGGGCCGCCGTGTATGGCTCATGGAGGTCGAGTCCGGAAGAGCACTTGCAGACATCGAACTGGGTGAGCTGCATACCGGCATGGCATTTGCCGACGACAACCGCCTTTATCTCGGTGGGGAAAGCGGTACGCTTCGCACGCTGGCAACCGATCGCACGGGCAACTGGAATCTCCGCAGCGTCTGGGCCGGATCTGCCCCATTGCGGAGCCTTGGTATTTCACCTCGCAAGCAATTGCTCGTGATCGTCGATTCGACCGACAAGGCGCAGCTGCTGCACCTGGAGACCGGCAGAATCGGCGCCTCTCACCTGCAGCTGCCTGATTCGGTGAGCGATATCGCATTCAGTCCGAATGAGACCCGGGTGCTGTTCCGGACCGGCCGCTGGATTCATCGTGCCAGCGTGTCTCCTGCCGGCCTGACATGGCTCGATGCGGCGAGAACGCCGAAAGTCATGACGGGTTCGCAGATGGTTTTCGAAGCCGTCAGGCCTCTGAGCGGGTCTTTAGGCGAGGATGGTGTGACAGGAGATCCGCTCGGTAACCGTGTATTGCTCCTGACGCGCGACGCCGGTTTCGCTGAAGTCGCTGTGGTCGACTTTGCCTACGCGTCAGGTCCGACCTTGTTCGGTAACCGCGAACAGCTTCTCGAGGAATGGCGCGCGAAGCTCGGTGTCGAGGCGCCGATGCCGGAACTGCAAACGGCAGGTAGCCGGTAACGGATCGACACGTCCTGTCGGCGGTCACCGATTGTTCCCCCTTAGTGTTCTCGTAAGGAGCTCGAGGCCGGATGCTGTCGCCTCCCCCGGGGGCACGGGTTCACCCACGGTCAGACTGACGCGACGAAACAGCCGGCCCGGGAGGCGTCGCAGAGCGCCGTTGCCGCGGTGGCTGAACCAGCTTCCCCACAGACCACCGAGTGCCATGGGTACTACGGGCACTGGCCGCCGCTCGATAATCCTCTCGATGCCGGGACGGAAGCGCTGAATCTCGCTGTCCCGGGTTATCGCTCCCTCGGGAAAGATGCAGACGATGTTGCCGGCTTCCAGCTCCGCGTCGACCCTGTCGAGGGCCAGCTCGAGCAGGGCTTCGTCTTCCCTGGCCGGAGCGATCGGTATTGCCTTTGCGGTGTTGAACAGGAACTTCAGGACCGGGATCTCGAAAATGCGGTGGTACATCACGAAGCGAACCGGCCGACGGACGGTGCCGCCGATGACCAGCGCGTCTGCGAAGCTCACATGATTGCAGACCAGGACTGCGGGCCCCTCCCGCGGAATATTCTCGAGCCCTGTCGCCCGAATTCTGTAGAGGGTGTTGATCAGAATCCACGCGAGGAAGCGGATGAGAAATTCCGGCAGTAGCGTGTAGATGTAGAGCGCGACCAGGGCGTTGAGAACGGCGAGCACCAGGAAGAACTGCGGAACGGTAACGCCGGAATTCAGCAGCGCGATCGCGAGCACTGCGGCTGCCACCATGAACAGAGCGTTCAGGATATTGTTCGCTGCAATGATCCTCGACAGGTGCTGACGTTCAGCACGCTCCTGAACCATTGCGTAAAGCGGCACGCTGTAAAGTCCGCCAAAGGCGCCCAGGAGAGCCAGATCTCCAAGAACCCGCCAGCTGCCCGGGCGGGCGAGGAATTCGCTGATGGTTTGAATGAGGACGGGATTCGCTGCAGGCTGCGCGAAATAGAGATCGATGGCGAAGACGCTGAGGCCGATCGACCCGAAGGGGACCAGGCCCAGTTCGACTCGGTGCGCCGACATTTTCTCGCAGAGCAGCGAGCCCGCACCAATCCCGATGGCGAAAGCTACCAACAAAACTGTGGTTACTTCTTCACTGCCGCCCAGGATGCCGAGTGTATAAGCGGGGATCTGGAACGTCAGAGCGGAACCGAAAAACCAGAACCAGGAGATGCCGAGAATAGAGAGAAACACGCTGCGACGCTCGCGGGCGAAACCTGCGATACGCAGGGTTTCGCTCCATGCGTTCCAGTTTATCCTGAGATCCGGATCGACGGCTCGGGTAGGGGGAATTGCGCGGCTGGCGAGGTAGCCGCAGACGGCGACGGCAACGAGCGTCGCCGAAAGGACGATGTGTTCCGCCGGGTCCGTTGCGATCGCGATGCCGCCGGCCATCAAACCCAGGACGATTGCCAGGTAGGTACCGGATCCTACCAAGGCGTTGCCGCCGACCAGTTCGCTCGTGTCGAGCTGCTGTGGCAGATACGCATACTTGACCGGACCGAAAAGTGTCGACTGAAGGCCCATCAGGAACAGGACCAGAAGAAGCATGCCATAGCTCTCGACGAGAAAAGCAAATGCCGCCAGCACCATGAGTGCGATTTCGAACAGCTTGATAAGGCGAATGAGAAAGGATTTCTCGTATTTGTCCGCGATTTGTCCCGCGGTCGCCGAGAACAGAAAAAACGGAAGTATGAACAGCCCGCCGGCCACGTTGGCGAGGAGTCTCGCATCCATGCCGACGACCCGTACACCTTGAAAGGTGATCAGAATGACAAGTCCATTGCGGAAGATATTGTCGTTGAACGCTCCCAGGAACTGCGTCAGGAAAAAGGGGGCGAAGCGGCGCTGACGAAGCAGTGAGAACTGATTGGGCACGTGTACCACTATACCATCGCGCCTCCTTCTCGATGCTTAGGTTGCCAAGGTTCCCTGCGAGACACCACCCTCCCGTGGGGTGCTATCATCATCGCACTTCGTTGCATTGCCGCCGGCAGGACTGAGGATGAAAAATGCCATCGCGTCAATCTGTGTGCTCGCAGTTCTGGCAGGTTGCGGAAAGGAGCCGCCGCCCCGTTCCGTTCAGGAATTCGTCGACGATCCAATTCTGCTGGAGGCAACCATGGTGCGCTGCGATCGGGATCGGTCCGCCACCCGGTATGACGCGGAGTGCGTTAATGCAAGAGATGCTGTCGATCGCCTTGCTGCCGCCAGAGAACAGGCACGCCGGCAGGAACTCGAGGCCCGGTCGGAACAAAAGCGGCAGGCGCTGCGGCGCGCCCAGCAAGCTGCGGCGGAAGCGCGGCGAAAAGCAGAGGAGGCCGAACGGCGCCGCGAGGAGGCCGAGTATTACGGTGAATTCGAATCGTTCCCGCCCCGGGACGATGCGTCGGAAAACCCGGAGGCAACGGAACCGGACCGCGACAACGGCGAAGACAGGGTGCCGCCAAGTCCGTCACCACCGGGTAACAGTTTGCAGGCCGAGCCCGCCGCCTCCGGGGATTCAGAGACAGGCGAGGTCGAGGAAGTCCGCGAGGAGCTCAAGCGTGGTCAGGAGGATTAGAGGGGCAACCTCGTAGAGCAGGTATGCACGAGATTCGATCGTCGGACGAACGTCGAACCCGGATCAGAAGTTTTCGTACTGTCCTTCGTCGTCATCCTCCGCATCCGGATCGGCAATGCCAAAGGTACGCACGGCGGGAGAAGCTTCCGGACCGCGCTGTGCGCCGTCGGGGGCGCTTGACGACCTGTCCGTACTACCACGGCCCTCCATTCCGGGTTGCTGAGGCAAGCGACGGGTCTGCGCCGAGAGCACCTGAACGAAATTGTTGGCGACGGCGGGAGCGGCATTGCCGGAACTCGCAAATATCTGCTCCGGTGTGATGGTCGAGGAGCCGTAGAACGCCGCATTGGCCGCACGATCCATGGTGACTCCGGCACCTTCGAGTGCAACGCCGGCGAACAGGCCCCGGCTCCGTGAGTAGGAAAACACTTCAGCCTGGAATTCGATATCGGTGGCGACGCTGGTGTGTCGACCTACGGGTCCGGCTGCAATCGAGGCGTCCGCCCCCAGTGTCAGCTTGCCTTTGGAGATGTTCTCGACGCCGTCGCGAGTCTTGAAGACGAGAATGATGTCGGTCGATTGTGCGCCGATCTGCCAGCCAAAGCTGCCGCCCGTAAGCGTGACGAAGGCCGGATTGCTCCAGGTGCCATTGTCCTGCCGAACCACCAGTACACCTTTACCGCGCCTCGCACCCAGGCCGAAGCCGATTTTGACCACATTCGGTATGACCGCGACCGCGTAGGCGCGAGACAGCAGTACATCCGGCACCGACTGCTCCGGAATGCGCAGCAGCTGGTCGATGACGTCCGTGGCAGCGGAGACGCGTTCCTCTTCCGGTGTGGCGACCGCCGTCATGGGTATGACGACGGCAAATGACAGCAAAATGCATGAGACTGGCAAGCGTATGCGCATGATGATTTCCGAAGTTTGGCGAATTCTGAAGCCCTGACGGGATTTGTCGAAGAGCTGCCCTGATTGTGTAGCCTGGTGGCCTATCCGAATGCATAAGGAGAGTCGGTTTCTCTGCCGGAGTTCCTCAAATCCCGCACATGATACGCCAATTGTTGCGTCGCCTGCACCGCGTCCGTTCGGGACCATTCGACGTTCGTCAAAGCCTTCCAAATACCCTGTCAAGGTGCCAGCGACCGCTCTCACTCCGGCGAGACTGCTGCCGCGTCGTGTTCGGTGCGGCTGCCGAGTTCGACGGGCAGAACGCCGTTATTCGCGAGCAACGGCGGGAGCGGGCAGCCGAGACTTGCGCAAATCGCGCGCATCAGTTCAGCCTCGATGACCGTCATCCGCTTGTCGTGTCCGATGGCTGTGCTCAAGGCCTGAATGAGGCGTTCTCGGCTGCCTGAATCGACGCGCCGCAGTACGTCCAGGGCACGATCTATGTCCGCGACACTCGCGCTGCCTGCTACCGCATCGGCCCCGGTATCCGAAGCCCAGCGCCCGAGTTCTGCCGCACCGGCCCGCCAGGCCGCTTCCCGTTGCCTGGGCTCCTCGTGACCCTTCTCCGCAACGATCCGAACCAGTTGCAAGGCAGCCTTCCGCGTCTCTTTTTTCGACACTCTCCCCGGGACGGAACGTTCTGGATCTCCGTACTGGAGGAGGTTGCCGGTCAGCACCTGGTAGAAACAGTACTCGAACAGATCGATTTCTCCGTCCGTCTCGACCAGCCGGCGTATCAGATCGACAAGAAACCTGAGTTGCGGCTCGGGCCGTCGCTTGAGCGCCGGGAATGCGATTTCGAGCAGCGGCAGTCCGTAGGCCGGACCCGACTGAATCAACTGATCGTAGTAGCGCCGTACCTCAGACGTTCGTTCGCTGCCCAGCTGTTCCGCAACCAGATGCAACTGGCGCTCGACATGCCCGCCGGTCCGATCGAGCACAAGGGCAATCGCCAACAGGTACGCCGACGCCTCGCTGTGGGCGGCGCCGTAGAGGCTCTCCGGAATGGATTCACGAAGCCGGCGCGCGAAACCAATTTGCTCGGCGTCGGGATTGCCAATCGTTGCACCAATCGACCTGCTGTGCGCGGCGTCGAGCCGCTGACCGCCGGGCGCTGTGGCGTCGGCGACGCCTGAAGCGCCGGCAAACATGCGAGCATCGCTGTCCGCCTGCCCTTTCTCCGTATGCGGCCGAGCCTTCAGGAAATCTTCTTCGCGAAAGGACGGGTCCAGCGCTTTTATACGTTGGACGAGGGGCGGGTGGGTTGCAAAAAGCGACATGTACCTCCGGCTGCCGCGCGCGAAAAGCATGTGGCTGATCTCTTCGGGATCGGCCGCACGCAGGTACGATTTCTCCGTGTATCCGCCGATTTGCTTGAGGGCGTTGGCTATGCCGTGGCTCTGTCTCGTAAATTGCACGGCCGATGCGTCGGCGAGCGTCTCTCGCTGACGCGATACGGCAGCCTTGATGAGCCTTGCGAAGAACACCCCTATCCAGCCGAGTACGACCAGGCCGACGCCTATGGCCATAACCGCGGGCGCGCCGCGGTTTCGTCTGCCATACGAGGCACCGCCGTAGTGTCCGCCGCGGAGAACGATGCGGCCGATGATGCTGAGCACCATAATGCCGAACAGGACGCCGATCATCCGGATATTGATTCGCATGTCGCCGTTCAGAATGTGGCTGAACTCGTGTGCAATGACTCCCTGCAGTTCATCGCGGTTGAGAACGTCCAGCGCGCCGCGCGTGACCGCCACGACCGCGTCGGCCGGCGTATAGCCCGCGGCAAAGGCGTTAATGCCGTCCTCGGCCTCCAGCACATAGATATCGGGTACCGGGACACCGGACGCGATGGACATTTCTTCGACGATGTTACGCAACCGGCGGCGCAGCGGGTCCTGAACGTCGGGCGGAACCAGGGTGCCGCCCATGTCTGTCGCAACCCGGCTTCCGCCAACGGACAATGCTGCCGTCCGGTACAGCGTAGCGCCGACTATGAGGAGAGTCGCGAGCGCTGCCGTCGCCAGCAGGACTGGCGGCGCAGGCGCGATCCCTGGCGAACCGACCATGTAAAAAGCCGCGGCCACGACGAGAGTGACGCCGGCGACGATCAGCGCGGTCGCCAGGACATACACGACGACAAGCCAGCGGGTTGCGCGTCTGGCCCGGTCCTGTGACTCGAAGAAGTTCACCGTCCGGGATAGTTCAAGCAGCTACCAGTGCGGAGCAGGGCACTAGTGGGCGCACTAGGTAAACGCGACCTCCGGAACTTCCCGCTTCTGCTCGGAATCGATGTCGAGGAAGCTCGCGCTCTCGAAGCGAAACATGCCGGCAACGACATTGTTGGGGAAGTTCTGTGTTGCATTGTTGTACGAGAGCACCGCGTCGTTGAATGCCTGCCGCGCAAACGCCACCTTGTTTTCGGTGCTAGCCAGTTCTTCCTGGAACTGCATCATGTTCTGGTTGGCCTTCAGGTCCGGATACGCCTCCGAAAGGGCAAACAGCCGGCCAAGTGCGCCGCCGAGAAGTCCTTCCGCAGCGCCGAGCTTCTTGATGGCTTCCGCATTCGAAGGGTCGGCTTTGGCGGCATCGAGGCTGGAAACCGCGGCGTTTCTCGCCTTGATCACGGCCTCGAGCGTTTCGCGTTCGTGTTTGATGTAGCCTTTCACGGCTTCGACGAGATTGGGGATGAGGTCGTAACGCCGGGTCAGCTGGACGTCGATCTGGGCAAACGCATTTTTGACGCGATTTCGCAGGTTGACGAGACTA
>Ga0299913_10000780_pt1 | contig 21517 bp, 21 predicted proteins | sample RVTome_9_FD_201360 | JGI IMG/M metagenome (GOLD analysis project Ga0299913, IMG submission 201360) | Soil microbial communities from uranium-contaminated site in the Upper Colorado River Basin, Wyoming, United States - RVT155D38 (version 2) ... | reverse complement strand
GGTCGCCGAGACCGGCGCCAACATCGTCGACGTGTCGCACGTGCGCGAGGGGCTCGACCTGCATGTCCGCGAGACCGCCGTGGAGCTCGTCCTGGAGACGCGCGGGCTCGACCACGCGCAGGAAGTCGTGGCGACCCTGCGCGACGCCGGCTACGAGACGAACGTCCTGCACTGAGTGTCGCGCGCTTGACACTCCACGTGTCGCGCGCGCACACGACGGCGCGGCCGGAGCGACGGACACTCCTGGAGCAACGATCACCGACTCCACGGAGGAGCTCTACGTGCCGCATCGCATCCGCTTCGTCGCCGCCACCGCCATGACCGCCGCCTTCGCCGTCCCCGCCGCCGCGTCCGCGCAGGAGCCCAAGCCCGCGCCCGAGCCGACGAAGGGATCGATCGTGATCGGCCACACGAAGCCGGCGGAGGACGAGCCGACGAAGGGCACGATCGTGATCGGCCACACGAAGCCGGCGGAGGACGAGCCGACGAAGGGCTCGATCGTGATCAGCGACGGGAAGGCGGCGCCGGAGCCGACGAAGGGCACGATCGTCGACGTCGGGAAGAAGTCCGCGCCCGAGCCGACCAAGGGAAGCATTGCGCTGCGGGACCCGCGGATCATCGGCCAGATCGTGGCGAAGGGCGGGTTCCCCATCACCGAGATCAAGCACCCGGCCGATCCGACGAAGGGCTGGATCGTCTACATGCGCCCCATGGACCTCGCCGATCCCGCCAGGGGCATGGTCACCGACCTGCTCCCGTTCGCGCTGCCCGCGCCCCCGGCGAGCGGCAAGCGCACACTCGGCTTCCCGGCGGACGGGCTCCCTGAGGACTCGTCGAACGGCGGACCGACCGATGACCCGGCCGACGGCGACCTCGAGGACAGGCTCCGCGAGCAGCAGGAGACCATGCGCCGGCTGCACGACATCCTGAACCGGCTGAATCAGCAGCAGCAGGAGACCACCGGCCGGATCTCCGGCTGATCGGCCCCGGCGGCGCGGGCGGCCTCAGGACGCCCGCGCCGCCAGCCGTGCCGGCTCGAGCACCTCGACGCTTCCGCGGCGCAGCTCTAGCTCCCCGCGCGCCCGCGCCTCGCGCAGCACGCGGTTGACCGTCGCGCGCGACGTCCCGGCGAGCTGTGCGAGCTCCTCCTGCGTCAGCGACACCACGCCGGCGTCGTCCGTGGCCAGCTCGTTCAGCCGCCGCAGCACGCGGCGCTCGGCCGGGACGTAGTAGGCCTCGACGAGCAGGTCCGACAGGCGTCGCACGCGGAGCGCCAGCGCCTCCGCCAGCACGTCGCCGACCGCCGGGTGACGGGCCCGCAGCGCATCGAAGTCGAGCTTGTGCAGCGAGCGCGTCTCCGCCCGCTCGAGCGCCATCACCGTCGCGCTGCGCGGGCCGGGCTCGAGCAGCGCGACCTCGCCGAAGGCATCGCCCGGTCCGACGATCGACAGCAGCGCCGTGTCGCCCAGCGGGGTGTTGATGCCGACCGCGAAGCGCCCGCTGTGGACGAGGTGCAGCGTGTCCGCCGGATCGCCGCTGTGGAACACGACCTCGCGCGGCCGGAACACCCGCCGCCGCGCAAGCTGCAACACCCGTCGTGCGTCCTCCTCGGGGATCCCGGCGAGGATCGGCCACTGCATCGTGCCGACGGTACTGGCTCGCGCGTCACGGGTCCAGACACGCCCGGCGTGCGCACCACGACCGAGCGGCGGCGCAGCCGCCGGTGCGCGGTTCAACGGCCACTGCAAACGTTTGGGGCGACCGCGCGCCGGGGAACCCGTCTCCCGGGGGAGGCACCGCTTGATCCACCTGACGCCGAGAGCGCGCGAGGAACTGCACGAGGACGAGGCCCTGGTGTTCGACTGGCACCGGGTCGCGATCTGCTGCGCGTGCGCGGGCGAGGTCTCGCTGCGGCGCGCGCCGCGGCACACGGTGCAGGACAGCCGCTCGTACCGGCCGCTGCCGAGCGAGCGGGGGACGCGCGTCTACGCGCACCGGATGGCCGTGCCGCACCTGGCACGGCGCGAGGTGACCATCGACTGCCGGCGCACGCTCGGGGTGCGCCGCTTCCGCTCCGACCTGCCGCCCGACTTCGGCCTGCGCGCCGTGCTCGGGCGGGCGGGCGAGCCGACACCAGGGGGAGGCAACTCGTGAGGACCAAGTCGCGTACGCGCTCGATCGTCGTCTGGACGGCGGTCGCGCTCGTCGGCGCCGTGGCCTGGGGCGTCATCGCCCTCGTCCGCGACGAACAGATCTCCGCCGCGTGGCTGATCGCCGCGGCGGTGGGCTCGTACGCCATCGCGTATCGCTTCTACGCGCGCTTCATCACCAAGAAGGTGCTCGGCGTCGACAACAAGCGCGCCACGCCGGCGGAGCGCCTCGACAACGACATGGACTACCAGCCGACGGACCGGCGGGTCCTGTTCGGCCACCACTTCGCCGCGATCGCGGGCGCAGGACCGCTGGTGGGCCCCGTGCTGGCCGCCCAGATGGGCTACCTGCCCGGCACGATCTGGATCATCGTCGGCGTCATCTTCGCCGGCGCGGTGCAGGACATGGTGACGCTCTTCTTCTCCATGCGCCGCGACGGCAAGAGCCTCGGCCAGATGGCGCGCGAGGAGATCGGACCCTTCGGCGGCGCCGCAGCGCTGATCGCGGTCTTCTCGATCATGATCATCCTGCTGGCCGTGCTGGCGCTCGTCGTCGTCAACGCGCTGGCACAGTCGCCGTGGGGCACGTTCTCGATCGCGATGACGATCCCGATCGCGTTCTTCATGGGCTTCTACCTGCGCGTGCTCCGGCCCGGGCGCGTGATGGAGACCACGGCGATCGGCGTATCCCTGCTGCTGCTGGCGATCGCAGCCGGCGGTTGGGTGCAGGACTCGTCGTGGGCCGACACGTTCACGTTGTCCCCCGAGGCGCTGACCCTCTGCCTGGTCGGCTATGGGTTCATCGCCTCCGTGTTGCCGGTGTGGATGCTGCTCACGCCGCGCGACTACCTGTCGACGTTCATGAAGATCGGCACGATCCTCCTGCTGGCGGTCGGCATCCTCGTGACGCTGCCGGTCATGCAGAACGAGCCGGTGACGAAGTTCGCATCCAGCGGCGAGGGGCCGGTGTTCGCGGGCTCGCTGTTCCCGTTCGTGTTCATCATCATCGCCTGCGGCGCCCTGTCGGGCTTCCACGCGCTGATCGCCTCCGGCACGACGCCGAAGATGATCGAGAAGGAGTCCCAGGTCCGCTTCATCGGCTACGGCGCGATGCTGATGGAGTCGTTCGTCGCCGTGATGGCGATCATCGCCGCGTCGATCATCGATCCCGGCCTCTACTACGCGATGAACGCGCCGGCCGCGGTGGTCGGCGACACGGTCCAGTCGGCGTCGGAGGCCGTCAACGGACTCGGCTTCGCGATCACTCCCGGCGAGCTCCAGTCGGCGGCCACGGCGGTCGAGGAGGAGACGCTCGTGGCCCGCACGGGCGGGGCGCCGACGCTCGCGATCGGCATGTCCGAGATCTTCGCCGGAGCGACGGCCGAGAGCTTGAAGGCCTTCTGGTACCACTTCGCGATCATGTTCGAGGCCCTGTTCATCCTCACCACGGTGGACGCGGGCACGCGGGTCGGGCGGTTCATGCTGCAGGACACGCTCGGCAACGTCTGGAAGCCGATCGGGCGCGTGAGCTGGAAGCCGGGCCTGTGGCTGACCAGCGCGATCGTCGTCGCGGCGTGGGGCTACTTCCTCTACACCGGCGTGACGGATCCGCTCGGCGGGATCAACCAGCTGTTCCCGCTGTTCGGCATCGCCAACCAGCTGCTGGCTGCGGTCGCCCTGACGGTGGGCACGACGCTGATCATCAAGGCGGGCAAGCTGAAGTGGGCCTGGGTGACGGGCGTACCGCTGGCGTGGGACGTCGCGGTGACGCTTACGGCCAGCTATCAGAAGGTGTTCTCGGGCGACCCGACGATCGGCTTCTTCGCGCAGCGCGACCGTTACAAGGACGCGCTCGACGCCGGCGAGGTGCTGCCGCCGGCGCAGAACGTCGACGACATGAACGCGGTGGTCACGAACTCGACCGTCGACGGCGTGCTCGCGGCGCTGTTTGCGACGATGATCATCGTCGTGATCCTCGACGCCTCACGGGTGTGGTTCAAGGCGATCCGCGCCCGCGAGCCGCTGCCCTCGACCGAGGCCGAGTACGTCGAGTCGCGGATCCTGGCGCCGGCCGGCCTCTTCGCGACCGCCGAGGAGCGAGCCGTGCTCGCCGGCGCCAACGGCGGCCAGACGCGGTTCGAGCGAGAGCGCGAGACGACGCGCACGGGAGGTGAGCCGTGACGGTGAAGGAGGCGTTCGCCGGTGTGCGCTGGTACCTGCGTGAGGTGTCCGGCGAGTCGGCCTACGACCGCTACATCGTGCACATGCGGCGCGAGCACCCGGACCAGCCGGTGATGTCGCGGCGCGACTTCGAGCGCCGGCGCCAGGACGCGCGCGAGGAGAACCCTCGCGCGCGTTGCTGCTGACGGCATCCCTGCCGCCGGCCGGTCGATAGCCTCGCCGGCCGATGGCCGACGTCCTGTTCTACGCGGACACCGAGCGCTCGGCGGCGATGCGCCACGAGCTCCCGGTCGCGATCGGGGACCCGTTCCTGCTCGGCATCGTCGGCGGGCGGATGCACATCATGTCCAGCCCGCTCGAGCAGGCGCGGATCGCCGCGGCCGCTCCCGGCGCGATCCTCCCGGCTCCCGATCGTGATCGACCTCTGGCCGCGCGACGAGACGACGGGCTGCTGAGCGGACATGACCCGCACGTTCGTGATCGGCGAGGTGCCCGGGGCGGTGCGCGCGCAGGAGGCGCTCGTGCGCGAGGCGATCGAGCGCGCTCGCGAAGCCGTGGCGCCGGGCGTCACCGGGCGTGCCCTGCACGCGCTGGTCTGCGACGTCTTCGAGGCGGCCGGGCGGCGCACGCAGAGGACGGGCCCGGGGGCGACCCGAACGAGGGCTTCCAGTTCTCGCTCGGCCACGGCGTCGGCCTCGCGGTCCACGAGGATCCGGCCCTCGGCCAGACCGGCCACGATGCGCTGGTGGCCGGCGACGTGATCGCGATCGAGCCCGGCCTGTGGCAGCGGGACATCGGCGAGGTGCGGCTCGAGGATCTGCTCCTCGTGACCGAGGACGGCAGCGAAACCCTCACGCGCTATCCGTACGCGCTGACCCCGGCGAACAGCGCGTAGACGGCGGCGCAGCGCCGCATCGCGGCTTCGTCGATGAACTCCTGCGGCCCGTGCGACACGTCGAGGCGGCCGCCGCCGTAGGCGAACGCCGGGATGCCGAGCTGCGAGTACCAGCGCGTGTCGAGCACGCCGGGGCACAGCCGGAACGCCGCGTCCGTGCCCTCGACGGCGGCGATGCAGCGCGCCAGCGTCCGCGCCGCGGGATGGTCCTGGTCGGTGCTGCCGGAGGGCTGTGCCTGGAGCACCTCGACGTCGACGCCCGCTCCGGCGGCGTCGGCGGCCTCGGCGATCGCGCCGGTCAGGCGCGCGAGCTCCCGCTCGAGGTCCTCCTCCGGGTTGAAGCGGCGGTCGACCGAGAACCAGGCGGAGCCGGGCACGACGTTGAAGCCGGCGCCGGCGGCGGCCTGCCCGCCGACCACGAGCATCGAGCCCGCCGCCTCGGCGCGCTCGACCGGGAAGCTCGTGCGCCGGTCGAGCAGCTCGTGCGAGAGCGTCGTCAGCGGCTCGGCGATGCGGATCATGTGCTCGAACGCGTTGACGCCCTCGTGGACGTACCCGACATGCGCCTCGCGGCCGGAGGTCGTGACGCGCAGGGTGATCGCCCCGCGGCATGCATGCCAGACGACCCCGCCGGTCGGCTCCGCCGTCAGCATCGCGACCGCGCCGGGATCGATCAGGCCGGCGTCGCGCAGGTGCCCCGAGCCCGCCGTGCTGCCGGTCTCCTCGTCGCAGACGAGGTGCAGGACGATCGTGCGGCCGTCGAGCAGGCCGAGCTCGCGCGCGGCGGCGGCGCCGTAGAGCATGGAGACCAGCCCGCCCTTCATGTCCGCGGCTCCGCGTCCGGTGATCCTGCCGTCGCGGCGCTGCGGCTCGAACTGCGAGCGGCTCTGCGCCGGCACGACGTCGAAGTGCCCGTGGTAGTACACGAGCTCGCCACCGTCGCCGACGCTGCCGCGCACGATCGCCGGTGCCTCGAGGCTCCCGGACGGCGGGAGCTCAATCAGCTCGGGCGAGAAGCCCAGTCGTTCCAGCGCCTCGCGCAGCACGCCCGCGCAGCGCCCCAGCTCGCGGCCGGGCGGGTTCTCGGTCGGGATGCGGACGAGCGCGTCGAGGAGCTCGGCCATTTCGTCGGCGCGGTGATCGAGCCAGGCCCGCACGTCGGTGGCGTGCTCGGTCACGTCCTCTCCTCGCATCGCGGGTTGCGGACCATAGCGTGAGAATGGGCGGCGTCCGCTGTCGAGAGAGGAGGGCAGGCCATGGCCGAGGACGCGCGGAGCGCGCTCGTGTTCGGGGCACGCAACTTGGGAAGGGCGATCGTCGAGACGCTGTCCGGTGCGGGCTGGAAGGTGGCCGGCGTCGCCCGGTCGGACCAGACGCTCGAGGGCGTCGCGGCGCTCGGGGCGCTCGCGATCCGCGCCGACGTGACCGATCCCGGCAGCGTCGGCGCCGCGCTGGAGCAGGCGTCGGCCGCGCACGGGCCGGTCGATCTGGTGGTCAACGCGGCGTCGGCGTACGGCGGGCCGCGCTCGGGACCGTTCGGCGGCGGGCCGCTCGCCGAGGCCGCTCCCGACGCCTTCGACGCCTGGGCCGCCGCGCCGCCGCGGGCCGCGTTCTCGTTCCTGTCGGCGACGAGCCGCTTCCTGGTCGCCCAGGGCCGGGCGGGGACGATCGTGCAGGTGACCGGCGGCTCGGCACGGCGGGCGATGCCCGGCCGCGGCCTGTGGGCGGCGGGCGCGTTCGGCGTGCGGGCGCTCACCCAGGCCGCCGCGCTCGAGCTGCGCGAGCGCGGCATCCAGGTCGCGCTGCTGATCGTCGACGCCGGGATCGAGCCGCTGACCGGCGCTCGCGAGGGCACAGACACCGCTGCGCTCGCCGACCCGCACGAGATCGCGCAGGCGGTGCGGTTCCTGGGCGACCAGGGCGCCAGGGCGGCGACGCACGAGCTCCAGCTGACGCCGCTCGGCGAGCGCTGGGTGCCGTGACGGGCCTCCCGGCGCGCCTGGGCGCGCCGGGAGTCCGGTCGTCTCAGGCCGCCACGGGCTCGGGCGCTCCGTGGCCGGCGGGCCGCACGTCCGAGCGCAGCAGGGCGCCGGTGACGATCGCGCCGACCGCGAAGATGGCCGCCGCCCACCAGAAGGCGGTGACGTAGCCCTCGACGGCCGCCTGGGCGCCCGGGCCGTTCACGGAGATGTAGTCCGTCGTCGCCGAGACGGCGAGCGTGCTCAGCAGGGCGGTGCCGATCGAGCCGCCGACCTGCTGCGACGTGTTGACCATCGCCGACGCGACGCCGCTGTCCCGGCGCGGCACGCCGAGCGTGGCGGTGGCGAACGACGGCGCCACGATCAGGCCGAAGCCGAGGCCGATCAGGATCAGCGACGGCAGGACGTGCGACGCGTAGGCGGTGTCGACGCCGATGCGCGTCAGCAGCACCATGCCGAGCGTGGCCAGCGCCATCCCGAACGGGATCAGCGGCCGCGGACCGGTCCGGGCCAGGATCTTGGTGTTCACGAGCGTCGCGGTGATGACGATCGCGAAGTTCATCGGCAGGAACGCGAGGCCGGTCTCCAGGGGGGACAGTCCCTTCGTGCTCTGCAGGTAGAACGTCAGGAACAGGAACACGCCGAAGATGCCGGCGCCGGCGACCCCGATCGCGAGGAAGGAGCCGCCGCGGTTGCGGTCGGCCACCACCCGCAGCGGGAGCAGCGGGTTCGCGACCCGGCGCTGGAGCGCGACGAAGCCGCAGAGCAGGACGGCTGCGCCGCCCAGCAACGCGAGCGTGACCGGGTCGCCCCAGCCCTCGGACTCCGCCCGGGACATGCCGAACACGAGCGCGAACAGGCCGGTCGACGCGACGACGGTGCCGGGGATGTCGAGCCGCGGGCGCGACGCCACCGGCACGTGGTGGAGGAGCCGCATGCCCGCGATCGCGGCCGGGACCGCGAACAGGATCGACACGTACAGGCACCAGCGCCAGTCGAGCACCTCGGTCAGCGCGCCGCCGAGCAGCAGGCCGAACGCGCCGCCGGCGCCGGCGATCGCGCCGTAGACGCCGAACGCCTTGCCGCGCTCGGCGGGGTCGGTGAACGTGGTGGCGAGGAGCGAGAGGGCGGCAGGAGCGAGCATCGCGCCGAACACGCCCTGCAGGGCGCGGGCCGCGACGAGCAGCCCGAAGCTCTGCGCGGCACCACCGAGCGCCGAGGCGGCGGCGAAGCCGATCAGGCCGGCGACGAACGTCCACTTCCGCCCGAACAGATCCGCGATGCGGCCGCCGAGCAGCAGCAGGCTGCCGAACGCCAGGGCGTAGGCCGTGATGATCCACTGGCGGTCCTCGTCGGAGAAGCCGAGGTCCTGCTGCGCGGAGGGGAGCGCGATGTTCACGATCGTCACATCGAGCACGACCAGCAGCTGGGCGATGCCGATGACGCCGAGGATCAGCCAGCGGCGGTCGTGATGTGGGTCTACCGAGGAGTGCATGGGGAGGAGCACCTCAAGGATGTGGAGAGCATGTCTCCGGTTACGGTACCACAAGTGGAGACATCATCTCCACTCCCTACCATGAACCCCCATGACCGCCCCGCTGCGCGCCGACGCCGAGCGCAACCGTCAGCGCCTGCTCGCCGCCGCCAAGGAGCTGTTCGCCACCCGCGGGCTCGACGTGACGCTCGACGAGGTCGCGCGCCACGCCGGTGTTGGCACCGGGACGGCGTACCGGCGCTTCCCCAACAAGGACGCGTTGATCGACGCGCTGATGGTCGACCGCATCGGCGAGCTCGCCGAGATCGCGCGGGAGTGCCTGAAGGACCCAGACCCGTGGGCCGGCCTCACCGGCTACTTCGAGCGAGCGCTCGCGCTCCAGGCGTCCGACCGCGGGCTCAAGGAGGTGCTCTTCTCCTCCGGCCGCGGGCGTGAGCGCAGCACGCACGCGCGGCGGCAGATCGCGCCGGTCGTCACGAAGCTCGTGCGGCGGGCCAAGGAGGCGGGCGTGGTGCGCGACGATGTCGACACCAGCGACGTCCCGCTCATCAACTTCATGCTCAACACGGTCGTCGACTTCGGGCGCGACGTGGACCCCGACCTCTACAAGCGCTACCTGGCGATCGTGCTCGACGGGCTGCGGCCGCGCGACGACCTCGAGCCGCTTCCCGTCCCGGCGCTCAAGGTGCGGGCGTTCCAGGACGCCCTGGCGAACTGGAAGCCTTGAAGGCCGACCCCACGACCCGCGCACCCGCCTGGGCCACGTCCCGCGGCCAGGCGGGCACGCCGGCCGCGAAATCGATCAACTGAAACCTGACGCCCCCGTCACCTTTGCCGGTAGAGTTGGCGGGACATGGCCCACGACTACGACTGGCTCGTCATCGGCTCGGGCTTCGGCGGCAGCGTCTCGGCGCTGCGGCTGCGCGAGAAGGGCTACTCGGTCGGCGTGCTGGAGTGCGGCCGGCGGTTCGGCGACGACGACTTCCCGCGCTCGACCTGGGACCTGCGGCGCTACTTCTGGATGCCGAAGCTGGGCATGCGCGGGATCTTCCGGATGTCGACGTTCAAGGACGTCGCGATCGTCAGCGGCTCCGGCGTCGGCGGCGGCTCGCTCGGCTATGCGAACACGCTCTACCGCGCCCGGCGGCGCTTCTACGAGGACCCGCAGTGGGCCGGCCTGGCCGATTGGGAGGCTGCACTTGCCCCCCACTACGACGAGGCCGAGCGGATGCTCGGCGTGGTCGCCTATGACCAGGACGACCCGGCCGACGACCTGCTGCGGGAGTTCGCGCGCGAGATCGGCGTCGAGGACACGTACGCCAAGACGCGCGTCGGCGTGCTGCTCGACGGCGAGCCGGGGGAGACGATCCCGGACCCGTTCTTCGGCGGCCTCGGGCCGGACCGCACGGCCTGTATGCGCTGCGGGCGCTGCATGGTCGGGTGCCCGCACGGCGCGAAGAACACGCTGGTCAAGAACTACCTGTGGCTGGCCGAGCGCGCCGGTGCGCAGGTGTTCCCGGACCGGATGGTGGTCGACGTCCGGCCGATCGGCGCGCCGGACGGGTCCGAGGGCTACACCGTCACGACCGAGCATCCAGGCGCCTGGTTCCGGCGCCGGACGCGGACCTTCACGGCCCGCGGCGTCGTATTCGCGGCAGGCGCGCTGGGCACGAACAAGCTGCTGGCGTCGTGCCGGCTGCACGGCTCGCTGCCGCGGCTGTCGGACCGCATCGGCGAGCTGGTGCGGACGAACTCGGAGGCGATCCTCGCGGTCACGCTCCCGCCCGGCGCGCCGGACATCCAGCGCCGGGTGGCGATCACCGGCTCGATCTACCCGGACCCCGAGACGCACATCGAGACCGTCGTCTACGGCGACGCGGCGGACTCGATGAGCGCGCTCTACACCGTGCTGGTGGGCGACGGGACGCGCGTGACGCGGCCGCTCAAGCTCGTCCGCGCCGCTGCGCGCCACCCCATCACCTTCCTCAGGCTCTTCGACCCGCGCGGCTGGTCCCGCCGCACGATCATCGTGCTCGTGATGCAGACGCTCGACAACGCGATCGCGCTGCGGGCGCACCGGACGCGCCGCGGCGTGCGGCTCCAGACGGCGCAGGACCCCGAGCGCCCGATCCCGATCTACATCCCGGTCGCCAACCAGTTCGCCGCCTGGCTCGCGCGGCGCACCGGCGGGATCGCGCAGACGGCGCTGATGGAGGCGGTGGCCAACATCGCGACGACCGCCCACATGCTCGGCGGGGCCGCGATCGGCGCCGACCCGTCGACCGGCGTGGTCGACGCCGGCCAGCGCGTGTTCGGCTACGAGAACATGCTCGTGTGCGACGGCGCGGCGGTGCCGGCCAACGTCGGCGTCAACCCGAGCCTCACCATCACGGCGATGGCCGAGCACGCCGTGAGTCACATCCCGGCGGCCGGCGGCGGGCGTGGCTACCCGGCCGACGTCACGTCGCGCGCGAAGGTCTCGAACACCTCGACGTAGCGGGCGAGGTCGGCCTCGGTGTGCAACACCGACAACGTCCACTCCTCGTCCTGGCCCGGCGTCATGAAGATCCCGTGGTTCATGTGGTACAGCCACGCCAGGTCGCTCAGCTCGTGGTGGATCTTCGTCAGGTAGTCGCGGTACTCGCGGACCGGCTCGGAGCTGAACACGACGCAACCCTTCGAGCCCATCCCGACGGTGTGCGCCGGGAGGCCGTACTCGGCGATCACGCGCTCGCAGCCGGCCATCAGCGACTTGTTGGCGGCGTGCAGGCGGGCGTAGGCGGCGGCGTCGAGCACCTCGGTGAGTGTCGCCTGCGCGGCGGCCATCACGAGCGGGTTGCCGTTGAAGGTGCCCTGCTGGCGCACCCGGTTGTCTTCGATCAGCTCGGCCAGCTCGCCCGTCATGCCGATCGCGCCGCCCGGCAGGCCGCCGCAGATCGCCTTCGCCAGGCACACGATGTCGGGCGTGACGCCGTAGAGCTCGGTCGCGCCGCCGGCGGCGACCGCCGCGCCGGTCTTGACCTCGTCGAAGATCAGCGTGACGCCGTGGCGCGCGGTGAGCCCGCGCACGCGCTCGAGGTAGCCGGGCACGGGCGGGACGATGTTCACGTTCATCATCGCCGGCTCCATGATCAGCCCGGCGACCTGGCCGTCGAGCTCGGCGAGCAGCCGCTCGAGCGCGCCGGCGTCGTTGAACGGGACCACGCGCGTGAGGTCGGTGAGCGCCTCGGGATAGCCCTCGCCGTAGGGCACCGAGGCGGGGCGGTCGCGGTCGCCCATCTCGCCGGCGGGCGGCTTGACCGAGACCATCACGGCGTCGTGGTGGCCGTGGTAGGTGCCCTCGATCTTGATGATCACCTGGCGCCCGCTCGCCGCGCGGGCGAGGTGGATGGCGTCCATCGTCGACTCCGTGCCGGAGTTCGTGAAGCGCCAGTGGGGGAGGCCCCAGCGGCGGGCGAGCTCTTCGGCGACCGCGATCGAGCCCTCGGTCGGCGCTGCGAAGTGCGAGCCGTCGTCGATCCGCGCCTTGACGGCGGCGGCGATCACGGGGTTGGCGTGGCCGACGCACATGACGCCGAAGCCGTTGTGGAAGTCCAGGTACTCGTTGCCGTCGACGTCCCACACGCGGGCGCCCTCGCCGCGCTCGAGGTAGACGGGCCACGGGTCGTTGCGCTGGAAGGAGGACGGCACGCCGCCGGGCATGACCGCGGAGGCGCGCTGGTACATGCGCGACGAGCCGGCCGTCCGCTCACGGAGGACCGCGCGCTGGCGCTCCGTCAGCGCGGCCACCCGCTCTCGGTCGATCCGGGCGGCGGCGGGCTCGATCGTCGTCATGCGAATCAGCGTATCCGCGCCCCCGGCGGCGGCACGGTGCGGTTAACCCGCCGAGTGTTCGCCAAGGTCGCGCCAACATTTCGACAACCGGCGTCCCGCACTATGCATCCAGCGACACGGACGTTGCGCATAACCCCCCTCCGAGGATCATCCTGACCAGTGATCCCGGCCGCGGCGGACGCGGCCTGACCCACCGCCCTCCGCCACCCCTCACGAAGGGCCCGCTTCCCCCGGCGGGCCCTTCGTCGTTCATCGCCGGCGAGCGGCCCGCGGATGCGCTCGTCGTGGGTTAGGCGCGCGACAGCCGGCTCCGCAGGGTGAGGAGCTTCATGCCGTTGGGGGATGGGCTCTGCGGCCCGGAGACGGGACAACCGGTGGGTGTCCCGAGCCGCCTCGATCGCCGCCCTCTCCTGCCTCGCGATCCTCGGCATGCCTGCGCCCGTGACGGCGTCCCAGACGGGGACGCGCTCGGGAGCCACTCGATGGTCTACCTGAACTCCACGCCCGCGCAGCACGAGGCCGTCTTTCGCGCCACGTCGCAGGCGGGGCTGCGGTACCTGCGGATGGACTTCGCTGTCGGGCTCGCGTACGTCACTGGCAGCTCGGCAACGAGCCCGACACCCGCGCGTTCCTCGGCACGCCGCCCGCCTACGCGCGCTGGGCGCGGGTGACGGCGGCGGGCATCCGCGACGCGCGGCCGGACGCCCGGATCGCGCTCGGCGGCTGTTCCTGGCTCGACCGTCGCTATCTCACGGCGGTCCTGCACGACGCGGCGAACCCGCTCGCTGCCGAGGTGGACATCGCCGCCGTCCACCTGCGCGGCGAGCTGCGGTCGATGCGCCGGGCCGCGAGCCGGGCGAGGGCGTTCTTCCGCGATAGCGGCGTGCGCGGGCCGCTCTGGGTCACCGAGACCGGCTACCCGTCGCTGCCCGTTCACCAGTGGGACCCCGCGCTGCGGGGTGGGGAGGCGGACCAGGCGCGATGGGTGGCGCTCGGCCCGCAGCGGCTGCTGGCCGGCGGGCCCGGGCCGTCTTCGTCGCCTTCCGCGACAGCCCGGAGCTCGGCGAGGACAGCCCGTATGCCTCCGAGGGCATCGTGCAGTGGCCTGCGCTCGCCGGCGACGGCGGCGTGATCGCGAGGCCCGCCTACTGGGCGCTGCTCGGGCTTGCCGCCGCGGCGCGCTGAGCCTCAGAGCAAGGCGCCGCGCTCGAAGGCCCGGCGCACGAGCTCGGCGCGCTTGCGGTTCTGCGGCAGCGACCCGATCTCGAAGGCCTCGAACAGCGCGTGCAGGTGCGTCTTGACCGTCTCGGTGCTCAGGTACAGCGCGTCCGCCATCTCGCGGTTCGACGGCGGCGGCGCGAACGGGTCGTCCAGCGTGGGCTCGCACAGCGCCTGCAGCACCCGGCGCTGGGCGGGGGAGAGCACCGGCGGCACCCCGTGGCGGGTCGTCGTCGTCGTGCGGATCCCCGCCCGCGCGGCGACGAACGCCAGCTGCGTGGACCCCAGCACGATCACGTCGCCGTCCTCGAGCCGTCGGCGCGCGTGGACGCGCTCCCCGTTGACGAACGAGCCGTTGCGAGACAGGCCGTCGTCGACGATCGTCCACGTCGCCCCGACCCGCTCGAGGATCGCGTGCGCGCGCGAGACCTCCGTGTCCCACGCCAGCGGGACGTCGCTGCCGTCGGCACGGCCGATGCTCAGCGCCCTCGCTCGCCCGTCCAGCTCGACGATCCGCTGCCGGCCGTCGCCGTCGAGGTAGATGACGAGCGGGAAGCCGCGGCGCTCGGCCGCCAGCCGGTCGGCGAGCTCGGCCGGCGACACGGTCCGCAGCAGGTGCGGCAGCGGCTTCACGTCGCCACGCTACTCAGCCTCCGTCCATGCGCGCAATGCGAATCCGGTCGATCGCCGGGTCGTCGACGGCCGCTTCGAGGCGCAGCCGCCAGCCGCGCGCCTCGCCGGGGGCGAAGAGGGCCCTGTCCGCCTCGAGCAGGGTGATCGCGTCGTCGAGCCGGCGCGCCGCGCGGGCGGCGATCACCAGGTCGGGCCGCTCGTCGCCGGGCAGCTCCCACGCCGCCACCCGCGAGCCGAAGCCCTCGCCCTCCTCCGGCTCGCCGGGCATCCTCGGCGAGTTCCTCGTGAACCAGCTGCTCCCGCTCTGGGCCCAGCCCTCCGGCCCGCCGCGAACGACCATGACAGCGCCGACGCCGTTCTCACCCGGCGCGCCGATGGCCATGTCGGCGAACCCGTCGGCGTCGAAGTCCACGATGTCGAGGCTGAAGCCGAAGCCGTCGCCCGCCTCGTCCTCGCCCACGACGGAACGCTCCGACTGGGTGAGCAGGAGCGGCTCGGAGGCCGGGCCGTCCTCTCCTCCGGCCCATATCCGGACCAGCCCACTGGGCACCGACGCCTCGATGTGGTCGCCCTGGACGATGTCCGCGTAGCCGTCGCCGTTGACGTCTCCGACGGCGAGCGAGCTCGCGCCGCCCTCGAGCGCCTCGCACCCGGCCGGGCCCTCGGCGGATCCGCGGCAGAACGTGGCGTGCCCCGGGCTCCCGGGGCGGTCGGTGGCGCCCTCGACGAGGTCGAGATGGCCGTCGCCGTCGACGTCGCCCGCTCGCATCGCGCTGCCGAACTCGGCGTACTCCTCGGAGGGGCGGCGGATCGTGCGCGCGCCAGTCGGCCGCAGGCCGTCGGCGTGGCCGAGGACGAGCTGGATCGAGCCCGTGGCCGGTTGCCCGCTCTCCGTGCCGGGCGCTCCGACGGCGAGGTCGTCGAACCCGTCGCCGCTGAAGTCGCCGGCCACGAGCCGGCTGCCGTAGCGCGCGGCGCCGAGCGGCAGGCGGCGCTGCTCGATCGTGTCGCGACGGCCGTCGAGCAGCGCCGCGTCCGTCCCGTAGAGGAGGACGACCTGGTCGCGACCCGGCATGCCGATCGCCAGGTCCGCGCGACCGTCGCCGTCGAAGTCGGCGCTGGCGACGGACGCGCCGAACGCGTCCGCCTCGTCGTGGGGCCCGGGTACGCCGGCCGCCGCCGGCGTGATGACGGTGGGCGGCGTTCGCCGGTCGCCCCGGTGCACGACCACGACGCCGGTCGGCTCGCCTCCGCTGGCGGCCGACCCCGGCATGCCGAGCACGAGCTCCTGGCGACCGTCGCCGTCGAAGTCGAACGGCGTCGCGGCGCGCGGCGGCGGCTCGGATCCGGTGGCGATCAGCGTCGCCGCGACGCCTGCGCCGACCGCGGCGACCACGCTCACGCCGACCACGAGTCGGCGGCGGGGCCCGGCAGGCCCGCGTGCGCGCCCGGCCGGCGGGGGCCGCTCGGTCGGCTGCACGCGCGTGGGCGGCGCCTCGGGCTCGGCGTAGGCCTCGCGCGGCGTGATCGCCGCCTCGCGTCGCCAGTACGGGCCGAGCTCGGCAACCGCGATCTCCTCGAGCGCCTCCCAGGCGCGCGCCGCCGACGCCGGGCGCGCCGACGGAGCCTTGGCGAGCAGCCACTCGACCCACGTTCGTACGGACGGTGGCGTCGACGGCGCGATCCCGGCCAGCGCCGGCGGCGGCTTGTGGACGTGGCAGTAGAGCGCCGCCATCGGCGCGTTGCCCGGCTCGAACGGCGGGCGGCCGGCGAGCAGCTCGTAGGCGATGACGCCGGCCGCGTAGATGTCGGTGTAGGGGCCGAGCGGCCCGTCGAGCGCCTGCTCGGGTGCCATGTAGGCGGGGGTGCCGATCGCGCCGCCGGTGCTCGTGAGCTTGCCGGTGAGCGCGTTGTAGGCGCGCGCGATGCCGAAGTCCGCGATCTTGACGCCGCCGCTGCGGCCGATCAGCAGGTTCTCCGGCTTGAGATCGCGGTGGGCGATGCCCCGCCGCTCCGCGTGGCCAAGGCCGGCGAGCACGCCCTCGAGCACGCCGAACACCTGCGGCAGCGTCAAGCGCCCGACCAGCGGGCGCAGCGACCCGCCGCTGACGTACTCCATCGCGATGTACGGGACCCCGTCGTGCTCGAAGAAGTCGAACAGGGTCACCACATTCGGGTGGTCGAGCGCCGCCGCCACGCGCGCCTCGCGCACGAAACGCTGCGCCACCGTGGGCTCGTCGATGTCGAGGTCGAGCTCCTTGAGCGCGACCTCGCGATCGAGGGCCGGCTGACGAGCGAGATATACGACCGCCATCCCACCGCGCGCTAGGACCCGGACGACCTCGTAGCTACCTACACGCTCACCGATCACCGTCTCCTGAGCGAGCCTACGCCAGCGCGTCCGGGCCGCGCAAGGCCGCTCACCGCTCGCGCAGCGCCGCCCGTTTGATCTTGCCGCTCGCGGTCTTCGGCAGCTCGGCGACGAAGTCGACGATGCGCGGGTACTTGTACGGGGCGGTCTGCTCCTTCACGTGGTCCTGGAGCTGGCGCGCCAGCGCGGTGTTGGGCTCGTGGCCGTCGCGCAGGACGACGACTGCGCGCACGACGCTGCCGCGCTCGTCGTCGGGCGCGGCCACCGCCGCCGCCTCGGCCACCGCGGCGTGCGAGACGAGCGCGGACTCGACTTCGAACGGGCCGATCCGGTAGCCGGCCGAGACGATGACGTCGTCGGTGCGGCCGACGAAGTGCAGGAAGCCCTGCTCGTCGCGCTCGACGCGGTCGCCGGTCCGCCACGTCGCGCTCGGGCCGGCCGGCGGGGGCGGCTCGCCGAGGTAGCCGAGGAAGAAGGTCGGGATCGACGACGGGTCGGCGACGAGCTCGCCGTCGTCGACGTCGAGCCGCACGCCCGGCAGCGGGATGCCCATCGAGCCGGGCCGCGCCGGGATGCCGAGCGGCATGCCGGTGAGCTGGCCGGTCTCGGTCTGACCGTAGCCGTCGCGGATCCAGATGTCGGTCGCCTCGTGCCAGGCGCCGAGCACCTCTGGGTTGAGCGCCTCGCCGGCGGCGACCGCGCCGCGCAGGTCGATCGGCCCGCGCAGGGCGGCGCGCTTGGCGATCACGCGGTACTCGGTCGGCGCCATGCAGAGCAGGTCGACGCGCTCGCGCTCGAGCAGCTCGAGCCGCTCGTGGGGATCGAAGCGGGCGTCGTGCAGCAGCGCCGCCGCGCCGCGCAGCCAGGGCGCGACGAACGCGTTGCGGGCCGACTTCGACCATCCGGACGCCGCGGTGCACCAGACGAGGTCGCCCGGCCTCGCGTCGAGCCAGTGCCGGGCCTGCAGCATCTGCCCGGCGAGGTAGCGCTGGCCGTGCAGCACGGCCTTCGGCTCGCCGGCGGTGCCCGACGTGAACGTGACCAGGCATGGGTCGTCGGGCTCGAGGTCGGCATGCGCCGTCGCCGCGCCGTCGCCGAGGTCGCCCCACGGGACCGACAGCGTCGGCCCGTCCCAGCCCGCGGCCTCGAGCACGTCCACGTTGCGCTCGTCGCAGACCACGATCCGCGGCTCGGCGACCCGCAGGCGCAGCTCGAGGTCCTTCGGGCGCAGCTGCTCGTTGCACGGCAGCGCCACGAGCCCGCTGCGGAAGCAGGCGACCATGGCGAGCACCCATTCGGAGCGGTTGCCGACCAGCGTCAGCACCACGTCGCCCCGGCCGAGGCGCTCGCGCTCGAATCGCGCCGCCACGGCGGCGGCGCCGGCTGCCACCTCGCCGAACGACCACTCGCGCCGCGCGCCGTCGCGAGCGATCTCGACCAGGGCGCGGTTGCGCGCTGGCGCCGCCTCGACGACGTCACGGGCGAAGTTCACGGTCGCGCATGCTAAGGCCTGCTGGCGCGGGCCAACGTCAACGGCGGCCGGGCAGGGGAAGTGGCTGGGCCGAGTGCGCGGCGAGGGTGCATATGTCCCCAATGCGGCGCCGGATCCAGGGCTCTTGGGCAGTTCGGCACCGATACGGTGCGCTTCTCCCCACGCGTCTGCGCGGGGCGATGAATCGGGGAAATGCACCCCCTCGTCCCTCCCTCGATGCCGCAGTTGACGATCGCCGGCGTCACATGGACCCGCGCGCCGGCGCGGCGGCGAAAGTATCCTCGCCGCCATGGCCATCGCGACCCCGTTCTACGAGAAGACCGACGAGCAGAAGGCCATCCTCGAGATGGTCCGGCAGTTCGTCGACGAGCAGATCATCCCCCAGGCCGGGCGCTACGACCACGAGGACGCCTTCCCGGAGCCGATCGTCGAGCAGATGAAGGAGCTCGGCCTGTTCGGCGTCACGATCCCCGAGGACTACGGCGGGATGGGGCTCGACCTGACCACCTACGCGATGATCGTCGAGGAGCTCTCGCGCGGCTGGATCTCGATCTCCGGCGTGGTCAACACGCACTTCATCGGCTCGTACCTGCTGATGAAGTTCGGCACCGACGGCCAGCGTCAGCGCATGCTGCCGAAGATGGCCACCGGGGAGATCCGGGCGGCGTTCTCGCTGTCCGAGCCGGAGCTGGGCTCGGACGTGGCGGCGATCAAGACGACCGGCGTCAAGACGGCCGACGGGGACTGGGAGATCAACGGCCAGAAGATGTGGGTCACCAACGGCCTGCGCTCGGGAGTCGTCTTCGTGCTGGTGCGTACCGACCGCGAGTCCGAGACGCCGCAGAAGGGCATGACGTGCTTCGTCTGCGAGAAGGAGCCGGGCGCCGCCGACAACCCGGGGCTGACCGTGCCGCCGCAGATCAGGAAGCTGGGATACAAGGGCGTCGAGTCGACCGAGCTGGTGTTCGACGGCTACCGCTGCCCGGCCGACATGGTCCTCGGCGGCGAGGCGGCCGGGCTCAACAAGGGCTTCCCGCAGATGATGGACGCGCTCGAGGTCGGGCGGGTCAACGTCGCCGCCCGCGGCGTCGGAATCGCCCAGCGCGCGCTCGAGCTGGCCCTGCGCTACTCGCAGGAGCGCAGGGCGTTCGGCAAGCCGATCGCCCAGCACCAGGCGATCCAGTTCAAGCTCGCCGACATGGCGACCAAGGTCGAGGCCGCGCGGCTGCTGACGCTGAAGGCGGCGCGGATGAAGGACGCGGGCGAGCGCTCGGACCTCGAGGCGGGAATGGCCAAGCTCTACGCCTCCGAGGCCGGCAAGGAGGTCGTCGAGGACTCGTTCCGGATCCACGGCGGCTACGGCTACTCGAAGGAGTACGAGATCGAGCGGCTGTACCGCGACGCGCCGTTGCTGCTGATCGGCGAGGGCACGTCGGAGATCCAGCGGATGGTGATCGGGCGCACGCTGCTGCGGCGGCACAAGCTGTAGCGCCGCACCAACCCGGGGCTCCCAGCCTGGGTTCATCTACCCTGCACGCCATGCAACCCGATGTGCTCGGCGCCGGAGATGTCACCGGCGCGCGGACGTAAGCCCAGTCCGCGCGCCTGAACGGCGCGACCTCCGTCGCAGAGGAGCACCGTGCTGCAGTCCCATCGCCGGGCGCACGCCCGGATCGCGGCCGGCCCGCTCGCCGACCGGATCGGGCGGCGTCCGCTCGCCGTGGCCGGCGCGGCCGGCTTCGCGGCGTCGTTCGTCCTGCCGGCGACGGTCGAGGCCGCTGCCGCCGCGGGCCTGCTGGTCGTCGGCTTCGCGCTGGCGCCGATCGTCCCGACCGCCCTCTCGCTGGCAGGTCGCAACGCTCCCGGGCGCAGCGCCACGGCCGTCTCGCTCGTGACCACGATCGGCTACTCGGCCTTCGTGCTCGGGCCGCCGGCCGTCGGGGCCCTGGCGGGCGTCACCTCGCTGCGCACCGCGCTGATCCCCGTGGTCGCCTCGACCGCGATGATCGCACTGCTGGCGCGCCGGGTACGGTGAGCGGGGTGCAGCTGGTCTTCGGGTACGGATCGCTGCCCGCCGAGCGGGGCGGGACGCGCTGCCGCCTGCGCGACCACCGGCGCGACTGGGACGTCGCGATGGACAACCGCGAGACGATCCCCGGCTACAAGATCTACGTCGACCCGCAGACGGGCGAGCAGCCGCCGGTCCACGTCGCCTACCTCAGCATCGCGCCAGCGCCGGGCGAGTGCGTCGAGGGCGTCGCCTTCCCGGTCACGGACGGGCAGCTCGCCGCGCTCGACAGTCGCGAGCGCAACTACGACCGCCACGACGTCACGCACCTGATCGACGTTGAGCTCGGCGGCCGGGTCTGGGCCTACGTCGGCAGCGCCGACGGGCGCCGGCGCCTCGCCGACGCCCGGCGGCGGGGCGTCGCGGTCGTCGCGCGCGGGTACCTCGAGAAGCTGCCGGGCGCGGTCGTCGTGCCGCCCGACCTGCCGGTGCGGGCGCTACTCCGGCGTGACGTAGGCGCCTGACAGCCCGCCGTCGACCAGGAAGGTCGAGGCGTTGACGTAGGACGACTCGTCGCTGGCCAGGAACAGCGCCGCGCTCGCGATCTCGCGCGCCTCGGCGAACCGGCCCATCGGCAGGTGCACCAGCCGCCGCGCCGCCTTCTCCGGGTCCTTGGCGAACAGCTCCTGCAGCAGCGGGGTGTTGACGGGGCCGGGGCAGAGCGCGTTCACGCGCACCCCGTGCCGCGCGAACTGCACGCCGAGCTCGCGCGAGAGCGCCAGCACCGCGCCCTTGGACGCCGTGTAGGAGATCTGCGACGTCGCCGCCCCCATCACCGCCACGAACGACGCGGTGTTGACGACCGAGCCGCCGCCGCTCTCGAGCAGGTGCGGGATGCCGTGCTTGCAGCACAGGAAGACCGACTTGGTGTTGACCTCCTGCACGCGCTGCCACGCCTCCAGCGAGGTGTCCAGCACCGACCCGTCGTCGCTCGGCGAGATCCCGGCGTTGTTGAACAGCACGTGGATCGCGCCGAACGCCTCGCGCGCGGCCGCGTACATGTCCCGCACCGCGGCCTCGTCGGCGACGTCGCAGGCGAGCGCGAGGTCGACGCCCGGGCTGTCGTCGCGCAGATCGACGCCTACGACCGTCGCCGCCTCGGAGCGGAACAGCGCCGCGGTCTCGGCCCCGATGCCGCTCGCGGCGCCGGTGATCACGCAGACCTTGCCGTCGAGCCGGCTCATGACGTCGCGTAGTACAC
>Ga0299913_10000779_pt1 | contig 21517 bp, 19 predicted proteins | sample RVTome_9_FD_201360 | JGI IMG/M metagenome (GOLD analysis project Ga0299913, IMG submission 201360) | Soil microbial communities from uranium-contaminated site in the Upper Colorado River Basin, Wyoming, United States - RVT155D38 (version 2) ... | reverse complement strand
CAGTGCCCGACACCGGCGGCGTACCGATCCCCGTCCAGTCCGTGGCCCGCGATCGCGGAGACCCGCTCGACCGACTGCATCGGCGCGGCCGCCGCAGGGGCGATGTGAATGTGCTCGACGTATCCATCGTGGCTCATAGCCGGAGGCGACCAGCGAAAGGCGCGCGTGATCGCTCCGAAGACGTGCCGGTTGAGGGCTCTCGCACGACCACGAGTCTACCGCGCGCCGCCCTGGCGGCGACATTGCCGTCGGTGCGAGACGAGGGCGAAGGCGCGCCGCCCATTCACTGGGGCAGGCCTCTCCCGTCCCGACCGTGGCGAGCCGCGCACGGAGATCGCCCGCGCGCCCGACGCTGGAGAGTATCTTCGCTCGCACACCCCTGCGGCCATTCGGCCCTCGACGGTTCGCTGCAGCGCGCGCCGTCGCCAGGGATCGGTTGAGGAGGTCCGAATCTTGGTTTCCGCCCGGGCCGGCAACGGCGATGCCCCGCAGGCCCCGGTTCGGTTGGGCATAGACATCGGGGGAACCTTCACCGACATTGTGCTCTACGACGCTGGTGGGCGGCTGCTTGCCCACAAGGTGTCGACGAGCACGTCAGACGAAGCACGAGCGGTGGTGAGCGGTACGCTGCAGCTCCTCGGACGTGCTCGCGTCGCGCCCGGGGACGTTGCCGAGGTGGTTCACGCCTCGACGATCGCCACCAACGCGATCCTCGAGAAGCGTGGTCCGACGGTCGGGCTGGTCACCACCGCCGGGTTTCGCGACGTCCTCGAGATCGCGCGCATCCGAACCCCGAAGCTGTACGACCTCGACTGGCAGAAACCGGCGGCGCTCGTTCTCCGCCGCAATCGGCACGAGATCGGCGAGCGGATCGGCGCCGACGGTGAGGTCGTCACGCAGCTAGATGAGATTAGCGTCCGTCGTGCCATCGACAGGCTGTGCGCGGCCGGGATCACCGATGTCGCGGTCTGCCTGATCAACTCGCCGGTCAACGGGTCGCACGAGCGCCGCGTCGGCGAGCTGTTCGAGCAGCTCTACCCCGAGTGCTCGGTCACGCTGTCATGCGTGGTGCTGCCCGAGCTCAAGGAGTATGAGCGAACCAGCACGACCGTGGTCAACGCCTACCTGCGGCCGGTCATGCGCCGATACCTCGGTGAGCTTCGTGCGCAGTTGCGCGTACACGGCATCGATGCCCCACTCAACGTGATGCGCTCAGACGGCGGGATGATGTCCGATGCGGCGACCTGCGAGCGTCCCGTGGCGGCGGTCATCAGCGGGCCGGCGGCCGGCGTCACGGCGGCGCGGATCGTCGCCGAACGAAGCTCGCTGCCTGACGTCCTGGCGTTCGACATGGGCGGAACGACGGCCAAGGCCACCATCATCGAAGGCGGACGTGTTCCCCGAGTCAACGAGTACGAGGTTCGGGACGGCATCTCGGCGCCGAGCCGCTTCATCAAGGCCGGGGGTTACCTCCTCATGGTCCCGGCGATCGACCTTGCGGAGGTCGGCAACGGGGCCGGCAGCGTCGCGCGGGTGGACGCCGGCGGAGCGCTGCGGGTCGGGCCCGAGAGCGCCGGTGCCGAGCCAGGGCCGGCCTGCTACGGGCGGGGCGGGACGCGGCCGACGGTCACCGACGCGAACGTCGTCCTCGGCTATCTCAACCCGGAGGGCCTGGTCGGGGGCTCGCTGGCGATCGACCCGGCGCTGTCGCGCACCGCGATCCGGGACGAGGTCTGCACGCCGCTGGGTCTCGACCTCGTCGCGGCGGCGTGGGGCATTCATTGCCTCGCGAACTCCAACATGATCCGGGCGATCCGATCGGTCACCGTGGAACGTGGTCGCGACCCTCGGGCGTTCGGCCTCGTCGCATTCGGAGGCAGCGGACCGGTGCACGCGGCAGGCATCGCCTCGGAGATGGGCATGTCGACCATCGTCGTCCCCCGATTCGCGGGTCTGCTGAGCGCCATCGGGCTCCTCGTCTCGAGGGTCGAGCACCAGTTCAGCCGGGCATGGAGTCGTCCACTGAAGGGTATCGAGCCGTCGGAGCTCCGCGCCAAGCTGCAGCCTCTCGTCGAGGATGCCTGCGCGGCCCTCGACCTGGATGGCCATGAAGCGCAGGAGGTGGAGATGCTGGTTGACCTCCATTTCGCCGGGCAGGCGAGCACCCTCAGCATCACCTTCCATCCCGACGCGGACGACCCCATCTCGGCACTCGCCGATGGCTTCACGAGCGAGTACCGCCGCACGTACGGGCACATGCTCCAGGACGAGCCGATCCACGTCATGACGCTCCGCGCCATCGCCCGAGCACCGGCGCCGACCCGCGATATCTATGGCACGGCGACCCCGGCCCAGGCCGGGCCGGCCGGCTCGCGCCGAGCGTATTTCGGCCCGGGCGCCGGCTACCTTGAGGCTCGCCTCGTGTCGCGGATGGACCTCGCCACGGCCCGCGTCGACGGCCCCGTCCTGATAGAGGAGTACGACACCACGATCGTCGTTCCTCCGCGGTGGTCGGCCAGGGTCAGCGACGACCTCGACCTCCTGATCGAGGCGTCGTGATGACGGCGAGGGACCCGGTCACCCGGGAGCTGATCAAGAACACGCTCGGGTCGATCGTGGACGAGATGGCATACACCATCATCCAGACGGCTCACTCGGAGATCGTTAAGGACGTGATGGACTTCTCCACGGCGTGTTGCGATGCCGAGGGTCGAATGCTGGCGCAGGGCAAGACGATCGCCATGCATCTCGGCGCCGTGCCGGAGGCCATGACCGCCATTCGCGAAGCATTCGGCAACGAGATCCACTCCGGGGACGCATTCATCCTCAATGACCCGTACGAAGGGGGCATGCACCTGCCCGACGTCTTCATCATCAAGCCGGTCTTCGTCGAGAGCGAGCTGCTGGGCTGGACGCTGGCGGTCGGCCACCAGACGGACATGGGAGGACGGGTGCCCGGCAGCAACGCGAGCGACTCGACCGAGATCTTCCAGGAAGGGCTCCGGATACCACCGCTGAAGCTGTACGACGCCGGCACCAGGAACGACACGTTGATTCGGATCCTGGAGAAGAACGTCAGGGTGCCGGGACGCGTCCTGGGCGACTGGGGAGCGCAGCTCTCCGCGTGTCAAATCGGCGAGCGCGGGCTCCTGGCGTTGGTCGAGCGCTATGGCCTGGCCGAGCTCAACGGCTATTTCGACGAGCTGCTCGACTACACCGAACGCATGGTGAGGACCGAGATTGCGTCCTGGCCGGACGGCGTCTATGAGTTCACCGACTATCTCGACGGCGACGGGTTCGACCAGAGCCCGATACCGATCTGCGTGAAGCTGACGGTCGACGGAGACTCGCTCATCGCCGATTTCACCGGGTCCGCGCCGCAGGTGAAGGGTGCCATCAATGCCACCCTCTCGTTCACCCAGTCGTGCACGTACCTCAGCGTAAGGAACATGATTCGCGAGGACATCCCCAACACGGCCGGGTTCTTCCGGCCGATCACGGTCATCGCTCCGGAGGAGTCAGTCGTCAACGTGAAGTTGCCAGGAGCCGTCGCCGCACGCGCCCAGACCGGGTACCGCATCGTGGATGCGATGTTCGGTGCGCTTGCGCAGGTGATCCCGGGTCAGGTCCCGGCGGCGGGCGAGGGCGGCAACACCGTTGTCTGCCTCAGTGGGCGGCGGGAGGACCGCTCGCCGTTCATCGTGGTCGACATGCTGTGCGGAGCATGGGGTGGGCGCTCGACCCGTGACGGGGTCGACGGCGTCACCAACCCGGCCCAGAACCTGTCGAACACGCCGATCGAGATCCTCGAGCGCCAGCACCCGGTGCGCGTTGAGCGATACGGCTTCGTGACCGATACAGCGGGTGCCGGACGCTTCCGCGGTGGGATGGCAATCGAGCGCCAATATCGGATGCTCGCCAGGGATGGTGGTCTCCTGCAGCTACGCAGCGATCGATCCGAGCACGCTCCGTGGGGCCTGGAAGGAGGCGGACGGGGTGCCGTATCGCATAACACGCTGCTCGACGATGGCGGCGGGTCCCGCGAGCTGCCGAACAAGGTCACCATGGAGCTGGGATATGGACAGGCGGTCCGGCACCAGATGGCCGGGGCGGGCGGTCACGGTGACCCGCTCGAGCGCGACCCGGGCCAGGTCCTGGAAGATGTCCTCGATGAGCGGATCTCGGCACGGCACGCCCGACAGGCTTACGGCGTCGTGATTCGAGACGGTGCGCTCGACCGGGACGCCACGCTCGTGCTGCGGTCAGCGGCGTCGACGAATCGCGGATCGGACACATCGGACAGCGAGCTAATTCCATGACCGACGATGAGCTGCGACTGCTCGTCTCGCAGTCCTGCAAGATCCTCTACGACCAGGGTCAGGAGCACTTCCACCTCGGCCACGTCAGCGCCCGCGCTCCGGGCTCGGAGACGATCTGGGTCAAGCCCCAGGGCCTCGGCCTGGGCGAAATCCGCCCCGCGGACGTGATGGCCATCGACCTCGACGGCAACCAGCTGACGCAGGGCCAGCCACTCCACCGCGAGATGCCCATCCACACCGAGATCTACCGCCGCCGGCCCGACGTCAACTGCGTGGTCCACACCCACCCCTTCCACGCCTCTGCCCTGGCCGCGACCGACGAGCGCCTGCTCATGGTCGGCCAGGACAGCCTGCTCTTCGCCGCCGGCATCGGCCGCTACGACAGCCCCGAGTTCGTCGTGACCCGTGAGCAGGGCGAAGGCGTGGCGGCCGCCCTCGGCAATCGGCGCGCGGTGCTCCTGAGGAACCACGGCGTGGCCGTGGCCGGCGACTCGGTCGCCCACGCGACGTACCTCGCACTGTCGCTCGAGCGGGCCGTCCGCTCGCAGTTGGCTGCTCGGCAGCTTGGCGCGGTGCGCGAGATGACGCCCGAGGAGGTCCGCACCATCACCCACTATCTCGACACCAGCTACCACGACGCCCTGCCGAACACCTGGCGCTATCTCCTCCGCGAGTCGGGGCTCGCCGGCCGATGAGGGTCCTGCTCACCGGCGCCGGCATGGTCGCCACCCATGCCTCGCGCTGGCTGGTCGAGGCGGGGCACGAGGTCCTGCTGTTCAGCACCACGCCGCGCCCGGACTTCGTGCGCCGCGTCGTCGGCGTCGAGCTGCCGTTCGTGGCCGGCGACGTGCGCGACGCCGCCGCCGTGCTGGCCGCGGTCTCGGCCTTCAGGCCCGATGCCGTGGTCCACACCGCCGCCCGGATCGGCATGGCCGCGCAGGCCGATCCGTACGTCGGGTTCGAGGTCAACGTCGGGGGCACGATGAACGTCGCCGAAGCGGTGCGCCGGTCCGGCGTGCCGCGCCTCGTCCACGCCAGCACGCTCGGCGTGCACGACCTCTCGCAGCCCCAGCCCGCTCCGCTGGACGAGTCGTTCCCGGTAGGCGCGGGGGACCGGATGTACGGCGCGACGAAGGTCGCCTGCGAGCAGCTGCTGCTGGCCCACAGTCGAGCGCACGGGTACGAGCTCGCCGTGCTCAGGCTCGCCGGGGTGTACGGCTACGGCCACTTCTCCGGGGGATCGGGGATCGGGCGTGAGATCATCGGCCTCGTCGAAGCCGCGCGCGACGGGCGCCCCGGCCGCCTGGGAGCCGGCATGCCCGATCGGTACGAGCTCGTGCACGCCAAGGACGTGGCGCAGGCGACCCGGAGTGTGGTGCTCGCGGAGCGCCTGCCGTTCCATGCCTACAACGTTGGGAGCGGGGTCCTCGTCGACCGCGACGACATCGTGGTGGCGATGCGTCGCAGCGTCCCGGACTTCCGCTACGACGCGACCGCGGAGCGACGGCCGGACGCCTTTCCCCGCCTCCAGCCGATGGACCTCGACCGCTCCCGCCGCGACCTCGGCTACGAGCCGGCGTATGACCTTCCGACCGGCCTGGCCGACCTCCTGGCCGAGGTGAGCGGATCCTGACGCAGCAGCGCTAGTCCGGGTCGACCCGGTCCCCGACGGCGATCCTGTCGCACGTGAGGATCTCGACCCGCGCACCGCCGGCGAGGCGCTCACCCCGCTCTCCTCAGGACTCGCGCTCGAGGAGCCCGGACTGACGCATGAGGTAGCGCCAGGTGTTGCCGATGCCGTCGCCGTACAGGTTCTCGAAGTATCGGTTCATGCCCGCCACCTGGTCGGGTGGGATCGGCCGAACTTCGCCGAGCATCGCGGCAGCCTGCTGCATCCGGACGCTGCGGTCGAGGGAGACCGCCAGGTAGGTCGCGACCGGCACCGACACCCCGACGACGGCGGTACCGTGGTTGCGCAGGAAGACGGCGCGGTGTTCGCCGAGGGCCTCGGCGACCCCCTCACCCTGCTCCTTCGTGACGACCAGCTCCGCGCTCTCGTAGCGGCCGATGCCGTCGCTGAAGTGGACCCCGTCCTGGCTGACGATCTGGAACTCGGCCGTGGTCGCGGCCAGGGCAGAGGCGTGGAAGGGGTGGGTGTGGACCACGCAGTTGACGTCGGGCCGGCGGCGGTAGATCTCGGTGTGGATGGGCATCTCGCGGTGGAGTGGCTGGCCCTGCGTCAGCTGGTTGCCGTCGAGGTCGATGGCCATCACGTCCGCGGGGCGGATTTCGCCCAGGCCGAGGCCCTGGGGCTTGACCCAGATCGTCTCCGAGCCCGGAGCGCGGGCGCTGACGTGGCCGAGGTGGAAGTGCTCCTGACCCTGGTCGTAGAGGATCTTGCAGGACTGCGAGACGAGCAGTCGCAGCTCATCGTCGGTCACGAATCTTCACTCCTTTGTACGTGGTGAGGCGCTCGCCCGGGGGCGAGCCCGGGTGGTGAGCGTCCCGCGGACGGGCCGCGGTCAGGCCCACGGCCAGGTGCCGGCGACGTCGAGGCCGGCGCGCGCCACAAGTGCATCGGCGGCGCGCGACGCCCGGTCGAGGACCTCGCGCTCGTCGACGCCGACGATCCGCCGCCGGTCGAGCACGACCGCACCGTCGACGATCACGGTCTCGACGTCGTCGGGGTGCGCGGCGTGGACGATCGACGAGATCGGTCGATGGAGGGGCTGGTGATGCGGGCCGGACAGGTCGAGCACGACTAGGTCGGCCAGCCGTCCCGGCGCGATCGAGCCGGCCTCGATCCCGAGCGCTCGGGCGCCGTTCCGCGTCGCCATGTCGAGCGCGATCCCCGGCGGGATGGCCGTGGCCTCGCGACGGGTCGCGCGCTGGAGGAGGGCGGCGGCCTTCATGGCGCCGACCATGTCCTGGTTGTCGTTGCTGGCCGGCCCGTCGGTGCCGAGGGCCACCGCCAGCCCCGCGGCCTCGAGCTTCGCGAGGTCGGCCACACCGCTGCCGAGGTACATGTTCGAGACGGGGCAATGGATCGCCGAGCCGCCGCGGCCCGCGAGGAGCGCGGCGTCGGCCTCCGAAACTGCCACGCAGTGCGCCGCCTGGAACCGCTCGTCCAGGACGCCGATCGTGTCGAACCAGGCGACCTCGCTCATGCCGAGCGCCTCGTGCGCGGCGTCGGCCTCCGGCCGCGTCTCCGCCACGTGGGTATGGATGCCGGAGCCGGCCGCGGCGGCGAGCCGGTGGGCCGCGACGATCGCGTCGGCGGGGGCGCGCGTTGCGCGGGGCGGGGTCACCGCGAACCGGACGCGGCCACCGTGCGACCCGTGGAGCTCGGCGAAGACGCGCTCCGTGTCGGCCAGGTACCCCGGGTCGAGGAGCACGAGGCGACCGTCCGCGCCGCGCCCGTAGAGCGACTTCCCGAGCTGCGCCCGCAGGCCGGTCTCGCCGACCGCCCGCGCTGCGAGCGTGCAGGCCTCGACGTCGTTGGGAAAGGCCTGCACGTTCGCGACGGCGGTGACGCCCGAGCGGAGGTTTTCGATGGCTCCGACCACGGTGAAGAGGTACGCCTCCTCGGCCGTCATCGCCTCGTACGCCGGGACCATCACGGCGGCATGCCAATCGGCCAGGGGCCGCCCCCCGCCGAGCCCGCGAAGCCCCGCCTGGAAGAGGTGGGTGTGGGCGTTCACCAGGCCGGGCAGGACGACGCGACCGTCCACGTCGACGACCCTGGCCGGCGGGCCGAACTCGCCCTCGAGCGCGGCGCGCTCGCCGAGTCCGGCGATGCGGTTGCCATCGACCGCCACATCGGCCAGGCGAACGGTCCGATCGTCGTCCTGGGTGATGACGAGGCCGCCGCTCAGCAGGAGGTCCATGGCGGCGGCCGGCACCTCGCCGGGGGACACGACCGGCGAGGGCTAGGCACCCTCTTGCTTCCAGGCGGAGAACCGGCGCTCCAACGCCCCGACGGCACCGATGAGGATCGTCCCGAGGATCGCGAACATGAGGACGCCGAGGAGCGCCTCCGGGACGCGGAAGCGAGAGGCCTCGGTCCGGATGATCCCGCCGATGCCGGTGAGGTCCAGGAACATCTCGGCGATGACGACGCCGATGAGGGCGCGGCCCATGCCGATCTTGATGCCGGTGAGCACGTAAGGCACGGCTCCCGGCAGGATGACGTGGCGCAGCAGGTCGCGCTCGGTCGCCTGGAACGAGCGGCCGACCTCGATCAGATCGGGCCGCGAATGTCGCACGCCGATGGCGGTGCTGAGCATGATCGGGATCGCGGTTCCGAGCCAGATGACGAAGACCCGTCCCCAGAATCCGATCCCGAACCAGATGATGATGAGCGGGGTGAGCACGATGCGCGGCGTTGCGTAGATGCCATCGATGTACGGCTCGACCACGTCGGACAGGCCGGGGAGGCGGCCCAGCGCCACGCCGACCGCGATGCCGGTGACGAGCGAGATCACGACGCCGACGGCCAGGGTGGTCAGGGTGATCACGATCGCCTCCTGGAGGCGACCGCTCTCGATGAGCCCGCCCGCGGCGTCGACGAGCGCGCTGGGCGGTGCGAACAGCAGCGGGTTCATGGCCCGCCCGTACACCTCCCAGGCAATGAGGAACACGATGCCGAAGCCGACGGGTAGGTAGACCGAGGGCTGCGTCAGCCGCCCGAGCGCGCTGCGCACCAGGGTGGTCATGCTCGCCCCGCCATCCTTCGTCGGTCCACGTGCGCATCCTTCCCCGACCGGTTCATGGTTTCTCGGCAGCAAGGTGCCGGGAGCGGAGGGGTCCGCTCCCGGCACGTTCGATGAACGTCAGTCCTGGCCGCATCCCATCCCGGCCGCTTCCTCCAGGTAGGAGAGGTCGACCAGCTCCTCGGCAACGACCGGCTCTGAGATGTCACCGATCTCGAGGAGGATGTCCGCCAGGGCCTGGATGCCGTCGACGTCGAGGATCTCGGCCGGATCGGTGGGCCACATGTCCACCTCGATCGCAAAGTTCCACACATCGCGGAGCGACTCTTCCGGCGCGTCGATGCGCTCGAGCGCCCACTCGACATAGCGATCCTCGTCGGCGGTGATCCACGCGTTGGACTCGAGGTTCGCGCAGGCCCACGCCAGCGCGACCTCGGGATTCTCCTCCCAGTAGTCGGTGTAGGCGTAGTAGACGTCGTTCGGGAACTCCGGCCGCACCTCGGAGAAGTACGCCAGAATGTGGAGTTCGTCGGTCTGGACCTGCAGCTCGAACCAGTCGTCGATCGTGGCCGCGGCGGACGACGCCACGCCAGCGAGCAGGGCCGCGGCGCGGTCACCGCTCGAGCCGATCTGCGCGAGGTCCGCATCGGAGTCCGGGTCCAGCCCGGCATCCTCGAGCGCGAACCGCATGAGCAGTGTGTTGAAGCCGGCGGGGCCCGATGTCGCGATCGTCGTGCCGGCAAGGTCGGCGACCGTCTCGTACTCGGTCTGGGCGACTAGCACGTAGTCCATCCGGCTCTTCGCCGACCCGATGCCGATCATGTCCTCGCCGCCGGAGACACCGATGATCAGCTCGTCGGCATCGTGCGTACCTGCGATGTTGCTCTCACCCGCGAGGATGGCATCCAGCCCGGACTGCTGCGAGAGGACAACGTTCTCGACGTCCGCGCCCCACTCCTGCATCATCTCGACCGTGCGAAGGAACGACGCATCGAGGCCCGAGGCCAGCGTGCTCGTCGTCACGATCTCGACCCCCGACATGTCGAAGCTGATTCCTTCCTCGCCCTGCGACTCGGCCGCCTGTGACTCGGCCGCCTGGGACTCGTCGGCGTCCTCTGACGCGGCGGCCGAAGAGCCACCGTCACCACCGCATGCCGCGAGCAGGAGCGCCGCGGCCATGAAGAGCGCCGGGAGCCGAAGCCATTGCGGTCGCATCGACCGCTCGTCCAGATTGTCCACGTTCCTCTCCTCGCCTCTATGAATGCCCGATCGCCGGGCTAACCTCCGCCGATGCGTCATACCGTCCTCCAGTACTCGAACCGATGCTCGATGCGGGCAAAGATCTTCGTCAGCGCGATGCCGAGCAGAGGCAGGCTGATGATCGACGCGATCAGGAAGTCGGTCCGGAAGGCCGACCCGTAGCCCATGATCAGCCCGCCGATGCCCCCGAGCCGCAGGAAGACCTCGGCGATCGCCATGCCGACGACCGCCCGGCCGATGCCCAGCCGGAGCCCGGCCATGATGAACGGCACGGCAGACGGCAGGACCACGGCGCGAAGGATCCCGAGCTCGGAGCGGACCCCGAACGAGCGCGACACTTCGATGAGATCGCGCGGCGCGTCCTTCACGCCGGCATACACGTTGTAGAGGATCGCGAAGAATGCCGCCAGGAAGACGACCACGACCCGGCCGGGGAGCCCGAACCCGAACCAGACGAGGATCAGGGGCACGAGCGCAATATCCGGGGTTGCATACAACGCGTTGATGAATGGGGAGAGCATCTGGTCGAGCGACCGATAGCGCCCGATGACGATGCCCATCACGAACGCCACGACGGCAGCGATGCCAAAGCCAATGAACAGGAGTCGGAGGCTCTCGGCCATCGCCTCGATCAGCGATCCGTCAAGCAGGATCTCGGAGAACGCGACGACCACCGACGAGAACGGGGGGAGCAGGATTGGGTTCGTGAGCCGTCCGCCGATCTCCCACGCGCCGAACACCAGCAGGGCGAAGAGCAGGTGACGCAGGATCCGCTGATTCCTGCTGGGAAGCGCCCATATGGTGGCTGTCAACGCGTGCCCTCGTCGGCGGGGAACCGGCCCGTCGCGCGGTCGCGCGGCAGGGCGGCAGGACGTCCGTGAAGATTGGATGGTACGGCATACAGTCAATGCGAGGGGCCTGCCGTCGCGCGTGGCAACAGCCTCCGGATGCCGCTGCGTATACAATCACCTACCACCCGCCTATAGAATCGAGATCGGCGTCGTCGTTCGAACGGCGACCCGGGCACGGAAGCCGAATCGAGTGACGAGGAGTCCGATCATCGCCACGCAGATGCTCGAGCTGGACGACATCAGCAAGACGTTCCGTTGGAAGGCCAAGGGCCTGCAGCACGAGGTGCTCGCCCTCGACGGCGTCAGCTTCGAGATCCGGCGCGAGGAGTTCCTCTCCATCATCGGACCCAGCGGCTGCGGGAAGACGACCCTGCTGCGCATCATTGCCAACCTCATCGAGCCCGACCAGGGCGAGGTGCGCATCGAGGGCCGCACGGTTACGAAGCCTGGACCCGAACGTGCGATGGTATTCCAGCAGTTCGGCCTCTTCCCCTGGAAAACCGTCCTCGACAACGTGAAGTTCCCGCTCAAGGTGCGCCGCATCTCCGACGCGGAGGCAACCGAGCGAGCTCGCGCCCAACTGCTGCACGTCGGGCTGGAGAAGTTCGAGGCGAGCCATCCTCACCAGCTCTCTGGTGGGATGCAGCAACGCGTCGGGCTCGCCCGGGCGCTCGTCGCGGAGCCGGACATCTTGCTCATGGACGAGCCCTTCGGCGCAATTGACGCCCAGACTCGCGAGGCGATGCAGGAGGAGCTGATGAAGCTCGTGGCTGGCACCGGCAAGACCGTCGTCTTCGTCACCCACGACCTCGACGAGGCCGTGCTCCTCTCCGATCGCGTCGTCGTCCTCGCGCGGCGGCCGGGCCGGGTCCAGCGGATCATGGACATCGAGCTGCCGCGACCACGCTGGGAGTACGACGCTCGTGCGGATCGCCGCTTCGCCGACGCCCGCCGTCAGCTGTGGGAGCTCCTGCGCGGCGACGTCCGCGACGACGAGGGCCTGGCGCCGGAGCCGCCGGCCGCCGGCCGCGATCGGGCCGTCCCCGTTTGAGTCACTCGCCGGTGGCGGTCCACTCGATGTAGCGCCACAGTGCCGGCGGGCGCTCGTCGCCCGCGCGGCGGGACTCGATGTCGTCGCGGATCACCTTCGGCAGTACCTCGGCGCCACCGAACGACGAGGCCCAGACGAGTTGCTTCGCAGTCCGCTCCAGGTAGATCGCACGCACCGTAGCGTCCGGGACCGACGTCCCGACGACCACCGCACCGTGGCCCTTGAGCATGCAGGCGGTGCCCGCTCCCAGCGTGTCAGCCACGTTGTCGCCGACCGCCGGGTCGCCGATGATCTCGCCGGAGTACACGGGGAGCCCCTCGCCGAACTCGAGACCCTCGTGACTGACGGCGTGGATGAGGTGCCCTGCGGTCGAGATCGCGGTGGCCACCGGTGGGTGAATGTGGATCACGGCCTGGACGTCCGAGCGCGCCGCGTAGACCTGCGTGTAGAGCGGGATCTCCCATGGGATCTCGTGGCCGCCGTCGATCGCCGTGCCGTCGTAGGCGAACGCGTTGACGTTGTCTGGGTCGCCGCCCCTTGGGATGCGGAGGTGCTTGAGGTAGAAGCCTGGGCTCCCGTCGCCGGCATCGGGAATTCGGCAGGTGACGTGACCCCAGACGTCGTCGAGCCGCCGTGCGAGCTCGCGGGCGGCCAGCAGGACCTGAGACCGCAGCCGCTGGCCGAGGTCGTCGCTCATCGGTGATCCTCCACGAGGTTCCCTCTCATCTCGATGTCAGTGGTCAAGGAGCTCCGATGCCGCCCTTCGTGCAGCCGTCAGGACCGATGCGACGTCCATCGTCGTCAGGGCGAAGTCGTGGACGACGACCCGTCCGTCGACGATGACGGTCCGCACGTCGGCGGCGCTGACGCAATACACCACCTGCGACACCGGGTCGTGGGTGACGGTCGCGTGCGGGGTGTCGAGGTCGACGACGACGATGTCCGCCCGCTTGCCCGGCTCGATGCTGCCGATGAGGCCGTCGAGGCCGAGCGCCCGCGCACCGTTGATCGTCGCCATCGCCAGCGCCTCTATCGGCGGCACCGCCGCCGGGTCGCGACGGTGGGCGCGCTGGAGCAGCGAGGCCATCTTCAGCACCTGGATCATGTCCTGCGCGTTATTGCTCGCCGCGCCATCGGTGCCTAGGCAGACATTCCCACCGGCCGCCGCCACGTCGACGATCGGCGCGACGCCATCGCCCAGGAACATGTTGCTCACCGGGTTGTGCGAAACATGCACCCCGCGCCGCGCCAGGGTCTCCACCTCGTCGGAGTGGAGCACGACGCTGTGCGGCGCGATGACGCTGTCGTCGAGGATGCCGAGGCCGTCGAGCCAGCGTACGACACCGTCCACGCCGTACCGCTCGCGAACCGCCGCGACGACCCCCTCGTTCTCGGCGACGTGCATGCTTTGGCGCAGGCCTCGCTCGTGGGCATGACGGTGCATGGCGGTGACGAGCTCGGCGGAGGCGCTCACGCCCGGTGTGTTCGGGCCGGAGAGCAGCGAAACCATCGGGTCGTCTGTTCCCAGGGCGTCGATGAGCGCGTCGACGGCGTAAGTCGCCTCGTCGGGGCTCTCAAGGGCAGACGCCGGCGCGAGCTCGCCGAGGTCCATCGCTGTGCGCGCATAGGCGACGCGCACGCCGGCCTCGCGCATGCCCTCGACGGTGGCGCGCGCCAGCGTGGTCGATCGGTTGAGGAAGTTGTGCTCGACGACGGTCGTCACGCCGGAGAGCAGTGACTCGCCACAGCCGAGCAGTGCGGAGACGTGGTTGTGCTCCTCGGTCAGGCGTTCGCCGAGGTGATAGATGCTGCGCAGCCACTCGCTGAACGGGAGCTCCTCGTACACGCCGCGGAGCAGCACCTGGAGGAGGTGGGTATGGGCGTTGACGATGCCCGGCATGACCACGGCGTTCGTGGCGTCGATGACCCGTGCCCCGTCCGGAACCTCGCCCGCGGCGCCCTCGATCGCAACGATGGCCCCGTCGCGCACGGTGATCGTCGCATCGGGCAGGACGCGGCGGTCGGCGTCCATCGTGATCACGGTCCCACCGCGGACCACCAGGGGGCGTCCAGGCTCGGTCATCGACTCGCGGGCGCGCCGGTCACGCCGGCTGCGGCGAGCGTCGGGAGCAGCTCGTCGAGGCGCACCACGTCGGCGTACCTGGAGTGGAGATCGAACAGGGCGACCGCGTGGGAGGTGAGGCTGCGGTCGAAGCAGCAGTCCTCCACGACGACCGTCGGGTAGTTGTACGAGAAGGCGTCGACACCCGACGACCGGACGCACCCGCTCGTGCTCGTGCCGGCGATGATGATGCTGTCGACCCGCAGGGCGTTGAGGTAGCTGAGCAGGGTCGTCCCGAAGAACGCGCTCGGCTTGTCCTTGTCGATGACGATCTCCCCTTGATTCGGGGCGATGACGTCGGGGATCTGCATCGGATCGACCCCGACGACCGCGCTGGCGAGCACGCGGTTGTTCTTGCGCGCCCATGCGCCGGCGGTGACGGCGTCGACGCGCGGCGCCTGCCGCGTGTAGATGACCGGCAGCGAGCGCGATCGCATCGCGGCGATGAGCTCGGCGATTCTCGGGAGCGCCTCCCAGGCCACGTCGCCGCAGCTGTTCGGAAACCGTTTCAACGACTCGAGGATCGGTTCGGGCCGGTCCCCCGTGAAGGCGTAGGTGACGTCGACCACGAGGAGGCACGGGCGGGAGCCGATCCCGCCTCGCTGGCCCATGCCACTGGCGGCGAGGACGGCTCGGTCCTGGTCGGTGATGACCGAGTCCCATGGCCTTGGCCGGGCGGAGCCTGCCGGCGCCGCCCTCGGTCGCGCGTCGCTCATATGGCCGGTTGCGACCCGGGCGGCCGCGGTCCGAGCGGGCGGGTGTGGACGATGTGCCCGGTCCCGGGAGCGAGATGCCGTCCGCCGGGATCGCCGACGACCTCGGTCCGCGGCTCGCCGTCGCGCCATTCCGCCACGACCCTGCCGCGCAGGATGGTCATCACCGGCCACCCGGTGAGGCGATGCCCGTGCAGCAGCGTCCAGCCCGGGAGCGTTTGGACCATGTCGTCGCGGACCTCGACCTCGCGACCCAGGTCGACCACGACGAAGTCGGCGTCGCTGCCGACCGCGATCGCGCCCTTGCGCGGCCACAGGCCGAAGATCTTCGCCGGGGTCGAGGCGCACACCTCGACCAGCCGCTCGATGCTGATGCGCCCCGCGTTGACCCCCTCGCTGAGCATGATCGGGAGGAGCATCTCCACGCGCGAAGGGAAGCCGCTCTTCTTCCGCGACCAAACGCCCTCGGCTGCCATCTCCTCCCGTCCCCCGCGGGCCACGACGTGGTCCGAGCCGACGCAGTCGACCGTGCCGTCGGCGAGCGCCTCCCACAGGGCCTCGACGGCCTCGCGGCTGCGGAGCGGGGTGTTGATGCGCCAGTCGTCCCGGGTGAAGTACAGCCACGGGGCGCCGGTCTGCGAGTAGAGGCGGACCCCCTCCTCACGCGCTCGGCGGATCTCGCGCAGGGTGAGCGGGTTCGTCGTGTGCTGAACGTACATCGTCGCCCCGGTGAGGAGCCCGAAGTACGAATACTGACGCACGTGGTGGGCCTCGGTGAACCAAGGCGAGCGGTCGTCCCAGGCGCCCATGTCGTCACGGCCGGCGTCGAGGAGCCGCTTCTCCAGGACGCGGGCCACCTCCCAGTTCTCGGGGTGGAAGTGCACCATCCCGCCGACCTCGGCCGCCCGCTCGCAAGCCAGGTACAGTGTGCCGTCGTCGAAGCCGCGCGCGAGGCCCGTCCCGTTCGCGAACCAAAAGCTGTCGTTCGCGATGCGCTTCGTGTGGCAGTAGAACTTCACCGATGGCACGCCGAGCTCTCGGGCGTAGCGCGGGATCTCGTCGGCCTGCTCGTCGGTCTCGAGCTGGAAGGTGAAGAAGAAGTCGGTGTGCGCCAGGTCGCTCCAGATCCCGAGGCCCTTGTCGAAGACTTCGAAGAAGGAGACGACGTCGTCCGGCTCGGACTCCTGCTTCCAGGGCTCCTGGCCGAAGCGGGGAGCGGGGTTCTGGATGCCCCACGTCGTGACGCCGCTCGCAAGTGCGGCGCGGGTCTCGGACGGGATGACGTCCCGCAACGGGTGCGAGTGGCCGGGGTGCGCCTCCGGGTCGACGACGCCGGGCAGCACGTGGCGGCCCTTCACGTCGATCGTGTCGCGCGCAGCGGGCAGATCGGGCGCCTCGCCGATGGCCACGATCACGCCGTCACGTACGGCCACCGCCCCGTCCCGGACGCCGGTCGGCGTCACGAGCCGCGCATTCACGATCTTCAGGTCGGCTTCCAGAGGGTGCCCGTCGGGGGCATGCGCCGGCATCAAGCCTCGCTCCATCAGAGGAATACAACAGTCGACAGCCAACAGGCCCCCCCGGCCGTGCGTGCGTCCGTTTACCCGTGGCACCCCCTAGTGTATACATCATCGCAACCGCGCCGGGCCGTCGGAGCGCCGCGCGCGTGGAACCTCGAGGAGGATCAGCGCATGCCCCGCCGGCTCGTTCTCGCCTGTGAGCGATACGACCGGACCGACGCCCTCCGCGATGGGCGCGTCCGGGCCAGCGGGATCGAGCTCGAGTACCTCGTCCTCCCCGTGGAGGAGGTCATCTGGCGGATGCTCGGGCACCGCGAGTTCGATGTCGCCGAAACGTCGCTCGGCTCGTACATCGTCCGTCGCGACCGGGGCGTGGACGATCTCGTCGCCATCCCGGTCTTCACCTCGCGCTCGTTCCGGCATGCCGCCCTCGTCGTTCGCGCCGACTCCGAGCTCCGCGACCCGAGGGACCTGCGCGGTCGGCGGGTCGGGGTTCCGGAGTACCAGATGACGGCCGCGGTCTGGGTCCGCGGCTTCCTCGCCGACGACTTCGGCGTCGCGCCGTCCGACGTCCACTGGGTGCAGGGCGGCGTCGAGGTCGCCGGCCGCAGTCCCCGGGAGCGCGTCCAGCCCCCCGGTGTCGGGCTCGTCGACGCGCCAGCCGACGCCACCCTGGCCGGGATGCTGGCCGACGGGTCGATCGACGCGCTCGTGACAGCGCGCCAGCCGTCGACCACGGCGCTGGCCGGAACGGCGATCCGGCCCCTGCTGCCGGATCCGGCGGATGCGGCACGCGACTACTTCCGCCGCACCGGGATCTTCCCGCCGATGCACACTGTCGTCCTCCGGCGCGAGGTGCTCGACGAGGACCCATGGGTCGCCCAGAGCCTCGTGACTGCCTTCGGCCAGGCCAAGGAGCTCGCCATCAGGGCGCTCCGTGAAACGAGCGCTCTGACCGTCTCGCTCCCGTTCCTCCAGGAGCATTACACCCGCACGGTCGAGACCATGGGCAGGGACTACTGGCCCTACGGCCTCGGCGGCGAGAACCGGCGCGCGCTGTCGACGATGATCGGCTACATGCACCGCGAGGGGCTCATTGGCTCGGCGGTCGCTCCGGAGACCCTGTTCGCCGAATCGACGCGGTCGGGCCAATTCCGGGTATGACCGCGCCCCTGCGGGGCGCGAGCGTTGTATACAACGGTGGCTATACTGGGCCGGCGACCCGAGGCGGCAGGTCCCGCCCATACGGTCGTTGCTGAACCCGACGTGACGGTGGACGTGCAGTTGAACGCGCAACGACTCTTCGACGACGGTGCCCGTGACCGCGACGAGCGGCGGCAGGAGCTCGGGCGCGATCTCGTGAGCGCTGCGTATCTCCGGGGCGACTTCGTCCTGAGCTCCGGGATGCGCAGCTCGTTCTACTTCGACAAGTACCTGTTCGAGACGAAGCCCGGGATCCTGCGGCGCGTCTCGAACCTCCTTGCGGAGGAGATTCCGCCGGGGATCGACCGGATCGCCGGCACGGAGCTCGGTGCGGTCGCGCTTGCCGTCGCCCTCTCGCTCGAGATGGGGCTCCCGTTCGTCATCGCCCGCAAGGCGCCGAAGGGCTACAGCACGTCGCGCGCAGTCGAGGGCGAGCTGTACCCGGGCGAACGGGTGGTGGTCGTGGAGGACGTCATCAGCACCGGCGCCCAGGCGATCCTCGCCGCGAACCGGCTGAAGGAGGCTGGTGGTGAGGTGGTGAAGGTGGTTGCCGTGATCGACCGTGAGCAGGGCGGGCTGCCGGCAATCGCCGCGGCTGGCTACGAGTGCTCAGCGCTGTTCTCTCTCTCGGAGCTGGGGCTGTGAGCGCGCAGTCGACGACGCATGATGGCATCTGGGAGTTGCTCGCCGCCGGCGGCGTCACGCCGGAGGGAGACGGTCCGGCGCCGTACCGCCCGCTGCGAGCCCCGTCCGCGGCGACCGAGCTCGTGGCCCGCTTCGCCAAGGTCGCGCGCGAGGCGGGAGCGGACCTCGTCCTCGTGTGGGACGACCTCGATCAGATCGTGCTCGGGCAGCTCCTTGCCGCGCAGCTCGGCGTCGGCGTCGCACGCGCATATGACGCGGACGGCCTCGTCGCCATCCGCGACGACGCACCGCTTGAAGGCCGCGTCCTCCTCGTGACCGACGCCCTGCGCGACCCGCGCACCCTGGCCGCCATGCGCGGCATCGTCGAGCTGCGGGGCTCGACCGTGGCCGGCATCGCGGTTCTCGTCGCGACCGACGAGCTGCGGGAGGCCGCGGGCGACGCCCCGCTCCACGCGCTCGTCGAGTGGGGGCAGCGCGCGGGCGGGGCGGGCTGACCGGCATGGCGAAGGCGCAGGCACCGGACGAGCGGCCCGCAACGGACCTCGAGGCGGGCGGCGAGGCGCCGACCGCGGACGCCGCCCGCATCGCGTCGATGCTCGAGCAGATCGCTGTGACCGGCACCGTCCCGCGCCGCCCGGGCATCACCCGGCTCGCGTATTCGGAGCCGGAGCGGGCGGCGCATCGGCTGTTCGCCGGCTGGCTCGAGGAGATCGGCCTGGCGGTGCACACGGATGCGGCCGGGAACACGATCGCCCAGTTGCCGGGAACCGATTTGGATGCGCCCGCGATCGCGATCGGCTCCCATCTCGACAGCGTGCCCGAAGGCGGCCGGTTCGACGGCATCGTCGGGGTCGTCGGCGCCGTCGAGGCAGCTCGCGTGCTGGCCGGGCGAGACGCTCGCACCACGCATCCGCTGCGTTTCGTCGCCTTCGCGGCGGAGGAGGGCGCCCGTTTCGGCGAGCCCTGCATCGGCAGTAAGATTGTGGCGCGCCGGCTCAGGACCGCGACACTCGCCCGTCGCGACCGTGACGGCGTGTCGCTCGCGGAGGCGATGGCCGGCGTCGGCGTCGACTCGCGGCGACTTTCCGAGGCGGCCTGGGACCCTGCGGACTGGGCTGCCTTCCTCGAGCTCCACATTGAGCAGGCCCGTGTCCTCGAGTCGGGCGGGCGGCGCATCGGCCTGGTCGACTCGGTCTCGGGCAGTACCCGGGTCCGGATCACCGTCCTGGGGCAGGCCGACCACTCCGGCGGGACACCGATGCACATGCGCGTCGACGCGCTCGCCGCGGCGGCCGAGATCATCGTGGCCGCCGAGAGGCTCGCGAACGAGCCGCAGAACCGCGGCGCGCGCATCACCGTCGGGCAGATCCAGGTCGCCCCGAACTCGATCACCACGATCAGCGGCCAGGCGGACGTCACCGTGGACATTCGCGACCTCGACTGGGACCGCCAGCGCGCGATCGCGGAGCGGGTCGTCCAGCTCGCCAGTGAGGTCGGGGAGCGGCGTGGGGCCGGGGTCGAGGTCGACCTGCTGGCGCACACGACGCCGGTCGTCCTTCCGATGTGGATCCGGACTGTGGCCGCCGAGACGTGCAGCGACCTCGGAATCCCGTATCGCGTCCTGCCGAGCGGGGCCGGTCACGACGCGCAGGTCATCAACGCCATTGTGCCGGCTGGCATCGTCTTCGTGCCGAGCCGCGGCGGGCTGAGCCACGTACCTGATGAGTGGACGAACCCCACCGACGTGGCGCTCGGCGTCGACGTCCTGTGCGGTATGGTGGATCGGCTCGACGCGGTGCTCACCAGCGGAGCGAAGGGCACCACCGACGAATCCGCATGAGCCTGCGCCTCGAGCCCCTGCCGTCCACGGCCGGTCGCGCCGATCCGGTTCTCGAGCTCGCCACGGTCGTCCGAAACGACGAGATCGCGCCCGGCGCGTGGCGCATCACACTCGAGGCGCCGTCGATCGCGCGAGCCGCGCAGCCCGGGCAGTTCGCGATGCTCACTGTCGCGCGTCGCGACGAGACCGCGCCGGTCCTTCCCAGACCGATGGCGCTTTACGCCTGGGACGAGCGGGAAGGCACTGTCGACGTCGTCTACCGCGTCGTCGGTGACGGGACGCGCGTCCTGACGACCTGGCGGCCGGCCGAGACGATGACGACCGTCGGTCCGCTCGGCCGCTCATTCCAGCTCGAGCCGGGGACGCGCTCGATCCTCCTCATCGGCCGCGGCATCGGCATCTGCTCGCTCACCGGCCTCGCCGTGGCGGCACGGGACGCCGGGATCGAGGTCGACGCGGTCGTCAGCGCCCGCGTGCGCGAGGCGCTCATCGGCTCGGAGGAATTCAGGCGAATCGAGGTCGCGTCGCTGACCGAGGTCACCGATGCCGACGGAACTAGCGCTGTCGACCGGCTCGGTGGGCGGCTGGCCGCGCTAGCCTCCGGGTCGGCGCGCTGGGAGCAGGTCTTCGTATGCGGGTCGGAGCGCCTGATGCGGCTGGCGATCGAGATCGCCAGGGCGTCGGAGGCGATCGTCCAGGTGTCGATCGAGGCTCGGATGGCATGCGGCCTCGGCTTCTGCCACGGCTGCGCCACCGGCATCGTCGGGGCGTCCGAGGAGTCGCCGCTCGTCTGTGTCGACGGCCCGGTCTTCGTCTGCCGGTGGGACGCATGAGCCCCGAGGTCGACCTCCGCGTCCGGATCGGCCGCCTCGAGCTGCCGACGCCGATCATGCCCGCATCCGGCTGCTTCGGCCCCGAGCTCGGGACGCTCGTCGACCTCGACCGGCTCGGCGCGCTCGTGACGAAGACGATCTTCCACGACCCGCGCGCCGGAAACCCGGCGCATCGCCTCGGCGAGACGGCGGCCGGCATGCTGAACTCGGTCGGCATCCCGAGCGTCGGGGTCGAGCGCTTCCTCGTCGAGACCCTGCCGCGGTTCACCCGGTGGTCGCCGCCGACGATCGTCAGCATCGGCGGCCTCTCGGTCGAGGAGTACTGGAGGCTGGCCGAGCGCCTGTCGGGTGTGCCGGAGATCGATGCGCTGGAGCTGAACATCTCGTGTCCGAACCTCGAGGCCGGCGGTCACGAGATCGGCGCCGACCCGCGGGCAGTCGAGGCGGT
>Ga0299913_10000778_pt1 | contig 21521 bp, 20 predicted proteins | sample RVTome_9_FD_201360 | JGI IMG/M metagenome (GOLD analysis project Ga0299913, IMG submission 201360) | Soil microbial communities from uranium-contaminated site in the Upper Colorado River Basin, Wyoming, United States - RVT155D38 (version 2) ... | reverse complement strand
TGTCGAGGGCGATCGTCCCGCCGATCGCGAGCCCGGCGACCGAGGTGAAGCTCCCGCGCGGGTCGGCGGCGGTGGCGAAGATCACCCATACGAGCAGGAAGGTCAGGATCGCCTCGATCACGACCGCTGCGCCCGCCCCGATCCCGAGCCCGAGCGCCGGCGTGCCGAGCGCAACCGGGTCGGTCAGATCGTCCGGCAAGAGCAGCGTCAGGAGCAGCGCGCCAAGCACCGCGCCGGCGAACTGCGCGGCCCAGTAGATGCCGGCCAGCGCGGGAGCCATGCGCTTCGTCACCAGGAAGCCGAGCGTGACCGCCGGGTTGAAGTGCCCGCCGGAGATGTGGCCCACGGCCGACACCATCACGGCGATCACGAGCCCGTGCGCGAGCGCGACCGCGACGAGGCCCGCGTCAGCCTGCGCGGCGACCGCCACCGACCCGGCGCCGATGAAGACGAGCGCGAACGCGCCGACGAGCTCTGCCGCCGCGCGCTGTCCCCAGTCCCGCTCCACGGCGCCGGAGCGTACGGACGCCGGCGGACGGCACGGCTCGCCGGGCCACCTCCCGGGGACAGACCCCCGGACACGGCCCTGCGAGCCGGCTCTCGACCGCACGACCAGTCCCCGGCGGACGTGACCCGGGGACAGTCCCCCAGACGTGGCTCGCGGGGACGTGCGCCGCCCGTCGTCCCCGGGATCGCGCGGAATCCCGCCGGCGGGAAGGCGGGCGCCGATGCGCGAGGTGTCTCCGGCGGACGTGACCCGGGGACAGGCCCTCGGTCACGTCCGCCGGGGACCTTCTCAGGCGCGCCAGTAGCTGCGCATGAGCAGCACCATGACCGGGACGATCTCGAGCCGGCCGAGCCACATAAGCGCACTGAGGATCCCGGTGGAGAGGTCACCGAACGGCTCGTACGACCCGAACGGCCCGGCGAAACCGAACGCGGGCCCGACGTTGCCGAGGCAGGCGGCCGCCGCCCCGATCGCCTCGAACGTCGCCACCTCGACCTCCCCGCGCCGCGCGTCGATCAGGAGCCCGAGCGTCCCGAGCGCGAAGATCCCGAGGTAGAGGACGACGAAGGCGATTGCGGAGCGCAGCGCCCGCTCGTCCACCACCGCCCCGGACAGGCGCACGGGGATCACGGCCTCGCGGTGCACCATCTGGCGCAGCTCGCGCCTGATCAGCTTGACCATGAGCAGGTGCCGCACCACCTTCAGCGAGCCGCCCGTCGAGCCTGCCGAGGCGCCGACGAACATGAGCAGGAGGAGCGTCAGCGTGGCGAGCGCCGTCCACCCCGTGTAGTCGGCCGTCGCGAAGCCGGTCGTGGTCATGATCGAGACCGCCTGGAAGATCGCGTCGCGCGCGGCGTCCTCGCCCACGGCCACCCCGTCCGCGAGCAGCTCGAGGAACAGGAGCAGCGATGCCGCGGCCAGGAAGGCGCCGTAGAGCCTGAGCTCCTCGTCCCGGGTCACGACGCGCGCGTGCCGCTGGATGAGGATCCGGTAGAGCCGTAGGAAGTTCACGCCCGCGAGCACCATGAACACGACGAGGATCCACTGGGTGGCCGGGACGAACGCCGCCACCGACTCGTTCTGCGTCGAGAACCCGCCGAGCGCGAGCACGGAGAACGCGTGGGCGACCGCCTCGAAGAGATCCATCTCCGGGTCGATCCCCGTCCAGCCGAGCACCGCGAGCCCGAGGATGCAGACGGCCGTCAGCCCGACGTAGAGCACCCAGAGCCGGCGGGCTGTGTCGCGGATCGTCGCCGTGAGCCGCTCGAGCTCCGTGGGGCCGGCGAGCTCCGACGAGAGGAGCTGCCGCCCGCCGACGCGCAGCCGCGGCAGGACGGCGACCGCGAGGACGATGATCCCCATCCCGCCGAGCCAGTGCGTGAGCTGGCGCCAGACGAGCATCGAGCGGTCGAGCGCCTCGATGTCGGTCAGAACGGTCGCGCCGGTCGCGGTGAACCCGGAGACCGATTCGAAGTACGCGTTCACCGGGCTCGAGAGCTGCTCGACCCCGCCGAGGAGGTAGGGAAGCGCGCCGAACGCGGGCACGAGCAGCCAGACGAGGGCGACCACGAGAAAGCCCTCCCGCGGGCCGACCTGCTCCCGGGTGCCGGTCACGAGCCGGTCGAGCGTCCAGCCGACGACCGCCGTCACCGCCCCCGCGACGAGGAACGGCCACCACGGCTCCCCGTAGCCGAGCGCGACGGCTGCCGGGAGCAGGAACGCCGCGCCGACGTACGTGAGGACGCCGCCGACGAGGTCGAGCGCGCTCCCGACGTCCACGCCGAGCCGCGCCGGCCCGCGGCGCGACCGCAGCCGTCGCCAGAGCGACCCGAGTCCGGCCGGAAGCGGCACGACGGCGAAGGCTAACCGGCTACACGGCCGTGAAGACGTCCTCGACGCCCGGCCGCGCCTGGCCGCGGACGAGCACGTACACCCGATCCCCGGGCCGGATCTCCGTGCTCCCCCGCGGCGGGATGGCCTCCCGGTCGCGGACGATGACCACCACCACCGCCTCCGGAGGCAGCCCGAGCGCGCGGACCCGCATCCCCGCGACCCGCGAGTGCTCGTCCACGGGGAACTCGAGCACGTCCGCCCCGAGGCTCCGGATCGCCCCGACCTCGAGCGGCGCGACGTGCAGCGGCCGCATCTCCGTCGCGAGCCCGAGCCGCCGCGCCAGCGGCTCGAGCGTCGGTCCCTGCGCGAGCGCGGAGACGAGCACGACGAAGAAGACCGCGTTGAAGATCAGATCGCTCTGGGCCACGTCCGCCGAGAGCGCGAACGTCGCGAGCACGATCGGCACCGCCCCACGCAGCCCGGCCCAGCCGACGAACACTCGCTCCCGCAGCCCGAGCCCCGGCACCGGGAACGGGAGCGACGCCAGCACCGCGAGCGGCCGGGCGACGAAGAGGAGGACCGCCGCGAGCAGCAGGCCCGGCACGATCACGTCCGCGAGCTCCGACGGGAAGACGAGCAGCCCGAGGACGACGAAGAGCACGATCTGCGCGAGGAAGGCGAGTCCGTGGTGGAACGCCACGATCGCCTGCGTGAACGGCCCCGGCACGTTGCCGACGAAGAGGCCGACCACGTAGACGGCGAGGAACCCGCTCCCCCCGGCAACGTCGACCACCCCGAACGCGACCGCCGCCGTCGCGAGCGAGACGACCGGCGCGAACGGCGCGAGCTCCGGCGCGAGGCGCGGGAAGGCCCAGGCGGCGAGAAGCCCGAGCGCGACGCCGAGCACGAGCCCGAGGCCGAGCTGCCGGACGAGGAGGAGCGCGAGGTCCCAGCCGTCGTACCCGTCCGTGGTGACCCAGGCGACGAGCCCGAGCGTGAGCGCGACGGCCATCGGGTCGTTCGCCCCCGACTCCGCCTCCAGGAGCCCCGCGAGCCGGCGCCGCAGACTCGTGAACCGCAGCGTGGCGAAGACGGCCGCCGCGTCGGTCGAGCCGACGACCGCGCCGAGGAGGAGCGCGACCTCGAGCGGAAGGTCCTCGAAGAGGAGATACGCGGCGAGCCCGGCCGCGAGCGCGGTCACGACGACGCCGACGGTGCTGAGCAGCGCCGCCGGCACGACGATCGGCCGGATGTCGCGCCACCTGGTGCTCAGGCCTCCCTCGAAGAGGATGGCCACGAGCCCCGTGATCCCGACGGTGCGGGCGAGGTCGGCGTCGTCGAACTCGATCCCGCCGAGCCCCTCCGAGCCGAGCAGCATCCCGACGCCGAGGAACGCCACGAGGACGGGCACGCTGGCCCGCGCGGCGGTGAAGGCCGTCGCGACGCCCGCGAGCAGCACGAGCCCCACGACGAGCAGGAGCGCACCCTCGATCCGGTCCCTCCCTCTCGGCGGCTGGGCTTTCCACCGTATCGCGGTCGCGCCGCGGACGACGGCGGAGGGAGGACATAGGATCGGCTCCCCCCATGACGCTGACGCAGCTCGCCGTGACCGTCGCTCTCCTGGGCATGCTGGGGCTGCTCGCGAGCCGGTTCGGCCTCTCGGCGATCCCGGCCTACCTGCTCGCCGGCCTCCTGCTCGGCCCGAACGAGCCGGAGGCGCTCACGGTCATCCAGCCGTCCGAGGTGACGGAGTTCGTCGCCGACCTCGGGCTCATCTTCCTGCTCTTCTTCCTCGGGCTCGAGTTCAGCGTCGGGCGCCTGCTCCGCTCGGGTCGCCACTTCGGGGCGGGCGGCTCGATCGACCTGCTCGTGAACGGCGGGATCGGCCTCGCGCTCGGCCTCGCCGCGTTCGGGCCCGGGATCGCGGCGGTCGTCTTCGCCGCGGCGGTCTACGTCTCCTCGAGTGCGGTCACGGTCAAGGGCCTGATCGACTTCCGCCGCCTCGCGGACGAGGAGACCGACCTCGTGCTCGCGATCCTCATCTTCGAGGACCTCGTGATCGCGTTCGCGCTCGGCTTCGCGGCGACCGGCGGCGGCGGGCTCGGGCCGACGTTCGTCCTCGTGGCGAAGGCGTTCGCGTTCATCGCGATCTCGCTCGTCGTGTCCCGCTATCTCTCGCGCGCGATCGAGCGGACGCTCGAGCGGATGCCGCGGGAGTTCTTCCTGCTCTTCAGCTTCGCGCTCCTCATCGGGATGAGCGCGGTCGCGGAGCGGCTCGGCCTCTCCGAGGCGATCGGCGCGCTCATGGCGGGGGTGATCCTCGCCGAGACGACCGTGCGCACCGAGATCGAGGAGCGGTTCTTCAGCTTCCGCGACCTCTTCGCGGCGCTCTTCTTCTTCGTCTTCGGGCTCACGATCGACCTGGACGCGCTCGGAAGCGTCGGGTGGCTCGTCGCGGTCGCGGTGCTCGCCACGATCGCCGGGAAGCTCTTCGCCGGCTACGCGGCCGGCCAGGTCGGCGGGTTCACGAAGACGCAGAGCCTGAACACGGGCGCAGCGCTCGTCGCCCACGGGGAGTTCACGATCATCATCGCCCAGCTCGCCTCGCGGAATCCGCAGATCGCGCCGACCACGCGCTCCGACCTCGTCGCGTTCGCGGGGCTCTACGTGCTCGCGACCGCAACCGTGGGCGTCGTGCTCATGAAGGAGTCGAAGCGGATCGGCCGCAGGCTCTTCCGTCGGCCTACACTGACACAGGAGGCTCTCGAGTGAATCAGGTAACCCAGACCCGGCTGCCCGGCGTCGGGACGAAGTTCAGCATCCCGACGTCGCACGGCGGACGCCTGGCCGTCATCCAGCACAACGACGGGCTGCGGGAGATCTACTTCTTCCGGCGCCGCGACGACGACGAGCCCTGCGCCGTCATCCAGCTCGAGGACGACGAGGCGCGCCAGCTCGGCGCGGTCATCGGCGGCGCGTACGAGCGGCCGAAGATCGTCGAGGAGCTCGAGATGGCCTTCGGCGAGCTCGCGATCGAGTGGGTGCCGGTGCCGCCCGACAGCCCGGCGATCGGCCGCTCGCTCGCCGAGTGCGCCTTCCGGGCGCGCACCGGGATCACGATCATCGCCATCCTCCGCGAGCCGGAGCCGGTCACCGGCGCCCAGCCGGGCGACGTGATCAAGGAGGGCGACACGCTGGTGACCGTCGGGAAGCTCGGGCAGTACCCCGCCTTCCGCAAGCTCCTCGCCGAGGGGCCGTTCCCGGCCCCGAACCAGGAGCCGACGCACATCCCGAAGCGCCTCTAGCGCTCGAGCCCTAGAGCACCTTCTCGACGTTCGCGACGCGCGAGGACTCGGTGAAGATGATCGCGCGGTCGCCGGGCAGGAGCACGTCCTCGCCGTGCGGGAAGATCGCCTCGCCGTCGCGGATCAGCGCGCCGATCAGCGAGCCGGTCATCGGAAGCTCCCGGAACGGGATCCCGCAGAGCTCGCTCTCCTCGCGGACGGTGATGTCGAGCACCTCGAACCGGTCGCCCTCGAGCATCGCGAGCTGGCGGATGCGCGGGTCGTGTGCGAAGCGCACCATCTCCTCCGCGGTGACGGAGCGCGGATTGACGGCCGCGTCGACGCCCGCCCGGTCGAAGACGAGCTCCGAGCCCGGCTCGTGCACGATCGCGACCGCAAACGCGACGCCGTGCAGCTTCGCGAGGATGGCCGCGTAGAGGTTCTTCTCGTCCTCGCGCATCGCGAAGACGGCGGCCTGCGAGCGACCGATCCGCTCGCGCTCGAGGAAGTCCGGCTCGATCCCGCTCGCGTGGAAGACCGCAACGCCGGGCAGCGCCTCGGCGACCTCGCGCGCCCGGTGGCCGTCGGCCTCGACGAGGCGGACTCCGATGCCCTGCTCCGTGAGCGTCCGCGCGACCTCGAACCCGGTCTGCCCCGCGCCGAAGACGACCACGTCGTCCACGACCGCGGTCCTGCCGCGGAGCATGAGGCGGCTCCACTCCCGCGCCGAGGACGGCGAGCCGATGATCACGATCCTGTCGCCGGGGAGGATCGCCTCGTCCCCGCGCGGGACGAGCACCCGGTCGCCCCGGATGATGGCCGCGACCTTCGAGTCCTCGGGGATCTCCGCCTCGCGGAGCGGACGGGCGATCACGCCGCCGTCGCCGTCGCCGCCGCCGCCGCCGGGGTCGACGTCGAGCTCGATCATCTGGACGAGCCCGTCCGCGAAGACGTCCGTCTGGCGGGCCGCCGGCACGCCGACGAGCCGGGCGATCGCGTGCGCGGCCTCGAGCTCGGAGCAGACCATGAAGTCGATCTCGAGCTCCCGCTCGCGCCAGATCTCGAGGTACTCCACATTCGTCGTCCGCACGATCGTGCGGATCTGGGGGCCGAGCTTCTTCGCGAACATCGACGCGACGATGTTCACCTCGTCCCGCGACGTGCAGGCGAGCAGCAGGTCGCCCTTGTCGACGCCGGCCTCCCGTAGCGCCCGCCGGCTCGCGCCGTTTCCGTGCACGGTGACGACGTCGAACCGGTGCGCGAGCGCCTGGAGGCGCCCGCCGTCGACGTCGAGCACGGTCACGTCGTGCTCCTCGTAGAGCGCCTCCACGACCGCGACGCCCACCTGGCCCGCGCCCACGACGAAGATCTTCACGCGCGGGACCCTAGTGGTCCGGGTCCCAGTCCGGCTCGGGGCCGATCCCGACCGCCTCGGCGACCCGGTTGATGTAGTTGAAGTAGGCGATCACCTGGATGGCGTCGTGGATCGCCGGGTCCGAGAGCCCGTGGGCGCGCAGCCGGTCGATCTCCGCCTCGTCGACGGCGGACGGCTCGAGCGTCAGGTCGACCGCGAAGTCGCAGAGCGCCCGCAGGCGCGCGTCGAGGCCGGCCTCCCGGTAGTCGTGGGAAACGTGTTCCGCGAGCTCGTCGTCTGCGCCCTCTGCACGGAGGTCGTTGGCATGCGCCCGCGTTCAGTAGTGGCACTCGTTCGCGGAGGAGACGACCACGGCGAGGAGCTCGCGCTCGGCCCGGGTCAGCTCGCAGGGGCCGAACATGACCGCCTTGTAGAGCTCCATCGACTCGCGCAGAACCGACGGGCGGAGGCTCATCGCCTTGACGATGTTGAAGACCTTGCCGGCCCTCTGGACCGCCGCGTCGTACTCGACGCGCAGCTCGCCGGTCGCCTCGTCCACGTCGATCAGTCGCAGGTAGGTCACGGGCAACGATTGTGCCCGAGCACGGTGTAGACTCGCGCTCCCATGCGACCTCGCAACGTTTCCGTCGTCGGTCGCGACGACGACCCGGAACCGCTCGCCGACGAGGGCGTCGTGCGTGTGGAGACGACCCGCTCTCCCTACGAGGACCTCGGCGCGCGCGTCGCCGGCGTGCTCGCCGCGGCGGAGCAGGCGGCGGCGCAGATCCAGACCGACGCGGAGGGCGCGGCCGAGGGGCTACGCCGGGAGGCGGACGAGTACGCGAGCGACGTCCGGGCGGCGGTCGAGGCCTACGCGGCCCAGCAGCGGCGCGAGGCAGAGGAGCAGGCGCGGACGACGATCGCGGCCGCGGACGCCGAGGCGCGCGCGATGCGCGAGGCGGCGCAGGCGATGGCCGCGCGGCTCGAGGAGGAGGCCCGCCGCGGGACGCTCAAGGTTCGGGAGGACACGAGGGCGCTCGAGGACCGCCGCCAGCGCGCGCTCGACGACCTCCGCGAGATCGCCGCGACGCTCCAGGATCTCGTTCAGGCGGGCGCGACGGCCGGCCCGGGCGCGCCCGAGCAGATCGCGAACGCGCGCTCCCTGCGCCGCTCCCGCTGACGCAGGCTCCGCGACCGGCGGCGCACGCCGCGCGCCGCGACGGCCTCGAGGCCGTCGTCTTCGACCTGGACGGTGTGATCGTCGACTCCGAGCACGTCTGGAACGAGGCGCGCATGCGCCTCGCCGAGGAGCGAGGCGGGCGGTGGCACCCCGGCGCGCAGCGGGCGATGATGGGCATGAGCTCGACCGAGTGGTCGCGCTACATGCACGAGGTGATCGAGCTGCCCGAGCCGCCGGAGGAGATCAACGCCGAGGTCGTCCGGCGGCTTGCGGCGATCTACCGCGAGGAGCTGCCGCTCATCCCGGGCGCGGTCGCCGCCGTCCGCCGCGTCGCCGCGCGCTTCCCGCTCGGCCTCGCCTCGTCCTCGAACCGCGAGCTGATCGACCTCGTGCTCGACCTGGCGGGCGTCGCGGACTGCTTTCGCGCGACGGTCTCCTCGGAGGAGGTCGCGCGCGGGAAGCCCGCGCCGAACGTCTACCTCGAGGCCGCGCGGCTGCTCGAGCTTCCGCCGGAGGACTGCGCCGCGGTCGAGGACTCCGAGAACGGGATCCTGAGCGCGAGGCGCGCCGGGATGCGCGTGATCGCGATCCCGAACCCGCGCTTCCCGCCGGACGAGGGCGTGCTCGCCGAGGCGGACGTCGTGCTCCGCTCACCCGACGAGCTGACGCCCGCGCTCCTCGAGCGCCTCCCGCCGCGTGAACGGCGGCGCTGAGGGCTACCAGGAGACCGTCCAGCGCCGCACGGCCGGCGTCGGGTCCCGACGGCCTTGCCGGTCGACCGCCTGCGCGCGCAGCGTGTGGGTCTTCCCGCGCCTGAGGTTCGTGAAGGTGACATAGCCCTGGCGCGCGTTGACGCAGACCCGCCACGGCCTCGCGTTCAGCTTGCAGCGGATCCGGCCCGGCTTCGTGGAGTAGAGGTGGAAGCGCGCCGTCCGCGTGGAGACCGTTCCGGTTGGGCCCCCGTGGATCTGCGTATTCGGCGGGGAGGTCGACTGGCTCTGCGCGCCGCCGGCGAGCGCCAGGACGGCGACGCCGAGCGCCACGAGGCCGACGAAAACAGTGACCGTCCGCATCCTGGTGATCCTCCTCGGGGCCGACGGACACAGCATCGCAAATCCGCGCCGCCGCGACGACCTCAGAAACCCGCTCGACCTCCCCCATCCGGGTGAGAAAGGCTCCCCGTTCCAGGGAATGGGCTGGTCGAACGCGGCCTTCGCGCCGACACCTGTGACGGGAACCTGCGGCAATGCTTCTTCGCATCACCAGCCCGGCCTCGGCCGACGATCTCGTCCGCTTCTTCGAGGCGCACGACTACCGCGTGGACCGGCGCGGCGACGCGCTCGTCGACGTCGAGCCCCTGAGCCCGCTCGGCGAGCCCGCCGACCGCCAGCGGGTCGTGCGCGACCTCGAGGCCTGGCAGGCGTGGAACCCGGGCGCGAGCGTCGAGCTCCTGGACTGAGAGCGCCGGCGGGCCTGAAGCGCGCGGCCCTACGCGCTGCGGCCGAGCAGGACGCAGGCGTTGTGGCCGCCGAGGCCCATGGCGTTCGAGAGCGCAACGTCCACCGAGGCCTCGCGGGCCTCGTTCGGGACGTAGTCGAGGTCGCACTCCGGGTCGGGCTCGTCGAGATTGATCGTCGGCGGGATGACACCCTCGTGGATCGCCTTCGCGCAGACGAGCGCCTCGATCGCACCTGCCGCGCCGAAGAGGTGGCCGATCATCGACTTCGTCGACGAGACGGCGAGGTCGTAGGCGTGGTCGCCGAAGACCTGCTTGATCGCCTTCGTCTCGGCGATGTCGCCCTGCGGCGTGGCCGTCCCGTGCGCGTTCAGGTAGTCGACGCGCTCGGGCTCGATCCCGGCCGACTCGAGCGCGCGGCTCATCATCGCCGCGACGCCCTCGCCGCTCGGGTCGGGCTGGATCATGTTGTGCGCGTCGTTCGAGGAGCCCGCGCCGAGGATCTCGGCGTAGATCGTCGCTCCGCGCCTCTCGGCCTGCTCGAGGTCCTCGAGCATGAGGACGGCCGCGCCCTCCGACATGACGAAGCCGTCGCGTCCGAGGTCGAACGGGCGCGAGGCCTGGGCAGGCTCGTCGTTCCGCGTCGCGAGGCCTCGCATGGCGCAGAAGCCGCCGAGGACGAGCGGGCTGATCGCGCCCTCGGTGCCGCCCGCGAGCACCGCGTCGGCCTGGCCCGTGCGGATGAGCTCGGCGCCCTCGGCGATCGAGTGCGACCCGGACGCGCAGGCCGAGACGACCGCGCAGTTCGGGCCCTTCAGCCCGAGCTCGATGGCCAGGTGCCCGCTCGGCGAGTCCGGCAGGAAGTTCGCGAGGAAGAAGGGCGACATCCGATCCCAGCCCCGGTCCTTCAGCACCTCCCACTGCTGCAGCGACTGGTTGATCCCGCCGACGCAGCAGCCGACCACGACGCCGACCCGCTCCGGGGAGAAGCCGTTCATCCCGGCCGAGCCCATCGCCTCGCGCGCGGCGGCCACGGCGAAGATGACGGCGCGGTCGACGTGGCGCGCCTTCTTCGCCGACATGACGTCGGTCGGCTCGAGATCCTTGACCTCGCCGGCAATGCGAACCGGAAACTCGCTCGGGTCGAACGCGGTGATCGTGTCGATGCCGCTCTCACCGGCGACGAGCGCCTTCCACGTCGTCTCGACGTCGTTTCCCACGGGGGTGACCGCCCCCATTCCCGTTACGACCACGCGACGCATTTGATGATTTGACGTTTCCGGCCCGCGCGGAGTTACACGTCGTCCCGCTCGAGGCGAAAGCGGCAGAACTCACGCCCCAGGAGCAGGCCGCGGCCCTCCCAGGAGGTCGCGCTGCGGGCGACGAGCTCGTCACGCACCGGGAGGCCGACGTAATCGAGGACGGCGCGGTCGGAGTCGGGCCGGCGGACGCGGAAGTGGGCGGCCGGGGCGCCCGCGACGAGCGTCCAGCCGGCGGCGCCGAAGATCCGCTTCGAGACCCCGAACGGCGGCAGCGCGCCGCTCTCGCGGACGACCTTCCAGACGCCGTCGAGGCGGCCCGGCCGGTTGGCTTCGGTCTCTGGAGGCATTCGCGGCGTCGATCTCCTGCTCGGTGTCCTGTCCATCCTGCCGTCTGCTCATCCGCACGCGCGCTGCGGTACGGCGGGGTCGGTCGTTTCCCTGGTTCGCGCGGCTCGCCGTGCGCTCGCGACACGCGGCGTCGATCGAGTGTACGCGGCGTTCACCGACCTGGAACCCACCTTCTGACCCCAAGGCATCCAGCCGTTTGGATCACGGCCCTGGCGGAAACGTCACGGCGGCATGCGACTGACGGCGCTCGTCCCTCTTCTCTGGCTCGCCGGGGCAATCGGGCTCCTGGCCGCGGTCGGCTGGGCGCGGGACACGTCGGACGGTGGGAACGCGGGCGGGAAGCCACGCGCCGTGGCCGTGTCGGACGGGCCCGTCGCCGTGAGCACGAAGCAGCCGGCGAAGCGCAAGCTCTGGACCGGGAAGCAGGGCGTTCGCTACGAGCGCTCGTACCGGATCTGTAGCGTCTTCACCGTGAAGGAGGTGGCCGGAGAGCTCGGCGTTGCCGCACGGCGGAAGCCCGCTGCGCGCGCACACGCGAACGCCTGGTACGAGCCGCACTTCCGGCAGGCCGCCTACCGCGGCTGCCTGGACGCCTTCCGGGGTCGTCCGCCGGCGCTCGGGTGAGCTCGGAAGAGTTCCCGGTCCCGGCCGGGCTGCCGTTCCCTCCCATGGAGGCGGAGCTCGTGCGCGTGCTCCCGGAGGGCGACGGCTGGCAGTACGAGCCGAAGTGGGACGGGTTCCGCGGGGTGCTCGAGAACCTCGGCGGAGAGCTCAGGCTCTGGAGCCGCAACGGCCGGCCGCTCCTGCGCTACTTCCCCGAGCTCGTCGGGCTCGGCGAGCGGCTGCCCGCGGAGTCGGCGCTCGACGGGGAGGTCGTGGTGGAACGGGACGGCGCGCTCGACTTCGACGCGCTGCAGATGCGGCTCCATCCGGCGGAGAGCCGGGTCCGGAAGCTCTCCGGCGAGATCCCCGCGCGGTATGTCTGCTTCGACGTGCTCGTCTGGGAGGGCGAGCCTCTGTGGGAGCGCCCCCTCGCGGAGCGGCGCCCGCGCGTCGAGGCGCTGCCGTTCGACGTCTCCCCCGCGACGCCCGACGTCGAGGTCGCGCGCGGGTGGGAGGAGAGCCTCGAGGCGGCCGGCTTCGACGGGGTGATCGCGAAGCGGCTCGGCTCGCCCTACCTCCCCGGGTCGCGCGAGGCGGTGGTGAAGGTCAAGCGCCACCTCTCCGCCGACTGTGCCGTGATCGGGGTGACGTGGAGCGAGAAGGGGACGGGGATCGCCAGCCTCATGCTCGGCCTGTATGACGGCGAGGAGCTGCGGCCGGTGGGGACCGCGTCGGCCGCCGGAAAGCGGCGGGAGGAGATCGAGGCCGCGGTGCTGCCCCTGCTCGGGCCGTCGCCGGAGCGGCTCCCGCGCGGTGAGCCGAGCCGCTGGCGACCCCAGGTGACGCTCGAGTGGTCCCCGGTCGAGCCGAAGCTCGTCGTCGAGGTGCGCTACGACAAGTGGCAGAAGGGCCGCTTTCGGCACGGGACGCGCTTCCTCCGCTTCCGGCCGGACAAGGACCCCTCCTCGTGCACGGTCGACCAGGTGCGTCCGAAACCCGGCGCCGGCGACGTGACCGTGCCGCAGCTGCTCGGCTCGTAGGTCCGCGTCCTCATCGGCCACGCCCGGTGCCTGGCACCGGACGTGGCTCCCGGGGACATGCGTCCGGCGGCTCGAACCGAGCTGCGCGTGGCGGCTCGCGCCCGCGCGTCAGCGGACGTCGAGCCGGAGGAGGTCGAGCCCTGCCCGGAACGGACGCGGCCCGGTCGCGACCACGCGCAGCCGCACGACGGACGAGGCCCGCGCGTACGCCGCCGGGATCCGGGCGGCCAGCAGCCGGTCGTCCGCCGCGAGCGCCCGCGAAGCGACCGAGACCCAGCGGCCCGTGGACGGATTTCGCGCCTTCAGCCGGGCACGCACTCCGGCGACAGCGCGCGCGTCGAGCACTGCCGTGAGGCGCGTCGGCGGGCGGGCGCAGGCCGGCCGGCGCACCGCCACCTCGTACGACGCCCGCCAGGCGCCGTCACGCGCCCGGGCGCGCACGGCGACCCGCCGCCCGTCGTCCACGCGCAGCCGCGCGTTCGCGGGGGAGTACCGCTCGAGCTCGCGTGTCGGCGTCGCGCACGCGGCCTGCGACCGCGCCCCGACGTTCTCCACCGTGTCCACCGGGACGACCGAGTACCGGTACGTCCTCCCGTTCTCCGCGGTCGCGTCGACGAAGGGCGAGTGCACCGGCTCGGACGTGAGCCGCGTCCACTGCCCCCCCGCCCGAGGCGCGCGGTCGACGTGATAGCCCAGCACGTCCGGATCCGGGCTCGGCGCCCACGAGACCCGCACCTGCGCGACGCCCGGTCGCGCGCGAACGGACGGCGACGCCCGCGGCGGCGTGGTCTCCGGTGCCGGCGCGCCGCCCTTGAGCGCCGCACAGGTCACCTCGCCCGCGCCCGCCTGCGCGATCGCCGCAGCCGCGTGCATGGACGACGACTTCGCCGTCCCGTCCGCCCACAGGAAGCCCGACTGCCACCGGTTGAGCGGCGCCTCGTCGCGCACGAGGTAGTTGAAGAACGCCTGCACGTACGGCTGGCAGGCCGCAAGCCGGATCGCGTCCACGATCTGCGCCCGCCGGTCCGGGGCGTCCTCGGCGTAGGGGGGCCCGGAGTCGCCGCCGGCGTCGTCCGGCACGACGACGGCCGTCTCCGTCCCCGAGTACGCGCCCGCCTTGGCCGGCACGGGCTCCGTCTGGAACCCGGCCTCCGTGTACCAGATCCAGACGCACCCGACGGCGTCGCAGTGGCCGGGCCGCGGCTGCGCCGTTCCGCCGAACGCGCCCGCATACGCGGACATGAGGCGCAGCCAGTCCCCCTGCGAGATCCAGGTCTGATCGGTGTGGAACCGCCACGGACGCTCGGCCGCGTCGCGCCCGTACGCGTTGTGGCCGACCGTGTCGAAGATCCGCTTCTTCCGGCCGCTCAGCCGGTACGCGGCGCCCATCTCCTCGATGAAGCGGAGCGGCGAATGGGAGATGTTGCTGACGGCATGCGGCCGGTTGTTCCCGCTCGGGGACGTGCTGGGCGCGACGACGTTCACGTCCGGCCGGAAGGCGTGGAGCACGTCCCAACAGCGCGCGAGGAGCGCAACGTAGGCCGCGGGAGCGACGCTCGGGTCGTCCGGGTTCGTCCCGGCGAACTGCGGGCGCCAGGCCGCGGTCTTGTTCGGCTCGTTCCAGATCCCGATGTCGCGGACGGACGGGACCGCGTCGAGCAGCGCGCGCAGGTAGCCGCAGTAGCGGTCGCGCGACGAGGGGTCCTGTGGCGAGGACACGGACGACCCGACCGACACGAGCAGGCGCGCGCCCGGCGGCAGCGCCGCGACGGCCGCCTCGACGGAGGCGATCGCGGCCGCGTCCGGCTCGGTGTGCTCCGGGTTCCACTCCACCCACATGCGCGCCCCGCCGACTCCGAGGTCGGCGAGCGCCGGCCCGCTTCCGGCCAGCACTTCGGGGTAGTCGACCACCCCGGTGAAGAAGCCCGGGGCGGCCGCGGCGGTGCCGGCCCCCGTGGCGAGGGCGACGATGCAGCACACGATGCATCCGAGTCTCATGACGAAATCCCCCCTCCCGCCGCTCGCCGGAGCGCGCACACTAGCCCATCCCGGATTCCCCCATCGGAGGGGTGGGTGAAACTCGCCGCCGCCTCCATGATGAGAACGCCGGCTCCCCTCAACATCCGGCACCGACGACGCCCGTCACGATCAAGCGGCTCCCCATGGCTCGCCGAGGCGGGCTTCGTCCTTTAATGACAGCGCAAGGCCGCCGAACGCCGTTGGTACGATGGCCGCACGGAGAAGTGGCCGAGTGGCTGAAGGCGGCGCCCTGCTAAGGCGTTAGGGGGGCACAAGCTTCCCTCGAGGGTTCGAATCCCTCCTTCTCCGCCTCGAGGCTCACCCAGGCGCGCCGTCCAGGCGGGGCGCCGCTAGCCCGAGCCCGTGCGCCGCTGCCGGACGCCGACCGCGACCACCGTCGCGACCGACACGGCGAGAAGCGCCCCGAGAAGCGCGAGCAGCCGACGCGAGTCCCCGCCCTCGACGGCGGTGATCGCGGAGGAGACGACTCCCGAGGCCTCCGCCGCCGACGGCGCCGTGTCGCCCCGCTCCATCCGCTCCGCGGACGACCCACCGCCGCCGCCCCTGGCGGGCCGCTGCGGGGCGCCGTACGCCGAGGAGGAGACGACCTCCGTGAGAAGCGCGGCGTCGGAGCCGCCTTCGGAGTTGATCTGCTCCTGAAGGCCTCCGGGCACGGACGTCTTCGTCGGCGTGTCCGCCGTCGGATGCGCCGAGCCCCCGCCCGTCGGGACGTCCTCGACGTACTGGTCGACGGCGCCCGGGTCGCTCGGCAGCTGCGCGTGGGCGGGCGCCGAGCCTGCGAGTAGGGTGGCGCCGACGATCGCGGCGCACGCGAGCACACGCCGTCTGACGCTCCGCCGCATGAGCTCGACCCCTACCACTCTCTTCATGGTTGCCACGCCTACCCGGGGTGTCAAATTAGGAACATGAGAAGCTTCGTCACGCTCGCCGTCGCGGGCGCCGTGTTCTGGCTTGCGTTCGACGGCGGCTCCTACTCGCTCGAAAGCCGCGCGATTCTCGCGATCGTCGTCCTCTGGGGAACGCTCCTCGCCTTCGCGCTCGGACTCTGGCCGCTCGTCCGCCCCCCGCTCGCGGCGCTCGTCGCGGGCGGCTTCCTCGTCGCCTTCGCGCTCCTCACGGGGCTCTCGATCTTCTGGGCGGAGAGCGCCGAGCGGGCGCTCGTCGAGTTCAACCGGGTCGTCCTCCTCGCCGGTGTCTTCGCCGTGGGCGTCCTGGCCGGGACCCGCGGGAACGTCGGGCGGTGGCTGGACGGGATCGCGCTCGGCCTCGCCTCGGTCGGCGTGCTCGCCCTCGCGAGCCGGCTCTTCCCCGACACGCTCCCGGCCGGCGCGGTCCCCGACTTCCTCCCGGGCGCCGTCACGCGCCTGAGCTGGCCGGTCGAGTACTGGAACGGGCTCGCGATCCTCGTCGCGCTCGGCCTGCCGCTGCTCCTCCGCGTGGCGACGACCGCTCACCCGGCCTGGCGCGGAGTCGCGGTAGGAGTCCTCCCTGCCCTCACGGCGACGCTCTTCCTCACCTCCTCACGCGGCGGCTTCGCGGTCGCGCTCGTCGGCGTGGCCGCGTTCTTCGTCCTCGGCCCGCGCCGCTGGGGGGCGGCCGCGGCCACCGTGCTCGCGGCCGCGGGCTCGGTCGCCGCGATCGCGATCCTCCGCGCCCGCGACGCGCTCGTGAACAACCCGTTCGACTCGCCCGACGCCGCGTCCCAGGGGCGGAGCGCCGCGCTCCTCCTCCTGCTCGTCTGCCTCGTGACCGGCGCGGTCTACGCGGCCGGCTCGCTCGTCCTCGCGGAGCGCCGGACGCCGCGGCTCCCCGGCTGGGCGGCCGCGCTCGCCGTGCTCGTCGTCGCGGTGGTCGGCGCCGTGGCGATCGACGCACCGAGCCGCTTCGAGAACTTCTGCGACGAGCCCCCGGAGTTCGTGGAGGACGACTTCGTCCAGGCCCATCTCGCGAGCGGAAGCGGGAGCGGCCGCTGCCAGTTCTGGCGCGCCGCGGCCGAGCAGTGGCAGGACCGCCCGCTCGCCGGTCACGGGGCCGGCTCGTACGAGGCCTGGTGGGCACAGAACGGGACGATCCCGTACTTCCTCCGAGACGCGCACTCGCTCTACCTCGAGACGCTCGGAGAGCTCGGCCTCGTCGGCTTCCTGCTCCTCGCCGGCGCGATCGTGACCGGGCTCGTCGCGGGCGCGCGCCGGCTGCTCGCGACGGCGGACGCGGAGGAGGGCGTGACGATCGCCGCCGTGCTCGCCGCCTTCCTCGCCTTCCTCGCGGGCGCGGGGATCGACTGGGTGTGGGAGGTCACCGCCGTCTCCGCGATCGGGGTGCTCCTGCTCGGCCTCGCCACGGGCCCGGCCACGAGCACGGCCCCGGCGAGGCTCGCCGCGGTCGATGACGCGCCGCGCCCCTCCTCGTTGCGCCGCTACGGGCTGGGGATCGCGGTGCTCGTCGCCGGCTGGGTGCTCATCTGCGCCCAGGCGGTGCCGCTGCTCACGCAGTACACGCTCGCCGCGAGCCAGGACTCCGTGCGCGAGGACGACCTCCCCGACGCGCTCGAGCAGGCGCTCGCCGCGCGGCAGCTCGCCCCCTGGGCGGCGTCGCCGTACCTGCAGCTCGCCCTCGTCCACGAGCAGCGGGACGACCTGCCCGCCGCGCGCGCCTCGATCGGCGAGGCGATCGAGCGCGACCCCCTCGACTGGCGGCTCTGGCTCGTCGCAGCGCGCCTCGAGACGCGGGCCGGCGACATCACCGCCGCCCGCGAGAGCATCGCCCGGGCGATCGAGCTGAACCCGCGCTCGCCGCTCTTCGCGAACGCAGGCTGACGTCCCGCCGGAGTACGTCTCAGATTCGGTCCGCCCGGGAAGGGCCGTGTCCACTATGCTCGGAGCTCGAATGAGCGAGCGCTCGGCGGTGCAGCGGCAGCACGCCGGAGACTCCGCGCTTCTCGGCACCCCGACTGCGGCGTACCGGGATGCCGACGGACTCCCCGACCCACGACTCGGAACGGCGCCTGCGCCGGCCACGCTGCCGGCTGCCTGGCGGGCGCCCCGCCGCCTCGGCCCTTGGCGCGACTCGCTGCTCCGCCGGCTGCTCGCGCTCGCCGACGTCACCACCGCCGCGCTCGTCGCGCTCCTCCTCGCCGCCCTCTCGACGGGCGGCCCCGCGACCGCGTTCTGGGCGGTCGCGGCGGCGCCGGCCTGGGTGCTCCTCGCGAAGCTGCAGGGGCTCTACGAGGGAGACGAGCGAAGCCTTCGTCACCTGACCGTCGACGAGCTGCCGCAGATCTGCCTCTGGGCGCTCACGTCGACGGTGGCGACGCTGTTCCTCGTCTGGGTGTCGCCGGTCACGCCGCCGTCGGTTGCCGCGGCCGTCGCGAGCTTCGGGCTCGCGGTCGCGGCCGCTATCGCCCTCCGCGTCGTCGCCCGCTTCGCCTGGCGCAGGATCGTCCCGCGCGAGCAGGCGATCATCATCGGGAGCGGTCCGCTCGCCGACGAGACGCGCCGCAAGCTCGAGCTCTTCCCCGACATCCACGTGGACGTCGCAGGCCAGCACGACGAGGGCCTAACCGAAGCGGAGCTCGCGGGCGCCGACCGGGTCATCCTCGCCACGCAGTCGGTGGACGAGGCCCTGGTCGCTCCTCTCCTCCAGTACTGCCGGGCGAACCACGTGAAGCTCAGCATGATCCCGCCCGTGCGCGGGATGTTCGGCACCGCCGTCCGCCTGAACCACGTCGCCGACCTGCCGGTGGTCGAGTACTCGACCTGGGGCGTCTCGCGCTCGTCGCTCCTGCTCAAGCGCTGGATCGACGTCGTCCTCTCCGCGACCGCGCTCGTCGTGCTCGCACCGCTCCTCCTGCTCGTCGCGCTCGCCGTCCGGCTCGAGTCGCGCGGGCCCGCGATCTTCCGCCAGCAGCGCGCCGGCCAGGACGGGCGGCCCTTCAGGATGCTGAAGTTCCGCACGATGGTCGCCGACGCGGAGGACCGGCTCCCGCAGCTCGTCTCGTTCGAGAGCCTCCGCGACCCGATGTTCAAGCTCCGCGACGACCCGCGCGTGACCCGCATCGGGCGGATCCTGCGCCGGACGAGCATCGACGAGCTTCCGCAGCTCGTGAACGTCCTGCGCGGGGAGATGAGCCTCGTCGGCCCGCGCCCGGAGCAGGTCGAGCTCGTCGAGCGTTACCGGCCCGAGCACCGCTTCCGCCTGCTCGTCCGCCCGGGGATCACCGGCCCGATGCAGGTCTTCGGCCGCGGCGAGCTGACCTTCGAGGAGCGCCTCGCGGTCGAGCGCGAGTACATCGAGAATCTCTCCCTCGGCCGCGACGTCCGCATCCTCGCGATGACCTTCTCCGCGGTCGCCCACGCCAAGGGCGCGTACTAGCCGGCCTGCCCACCGGGGCCCACCGTGCAAAGCTGAGCGCGTGGCCCCTCTCCTGACCGAGCGGACGGCGATCGTCCACGACTGGTTCCAGGGCTTCCACGGCGCCGAGCGCGTGGTCGAGGCGATGCGCGCGGGGCTCTTCCCCGAGGGCAACGAGCCGGACGTCTTCACGTTCCAGGCGGCGCAGGAGCTGCTGCCGCCCGAGCTCGCGGCGCGGATCCGCCGGGAGTCGCGCCTCGCCAACCTCCCGGGGATCCGCCAGCGAGGCCACGACCCGGGCCGCTGGCGGATGCTCCTCCCCTTCATGCCCGGCTACTTCCGCCGGCTCGACCTCGACGCCTACGACACGGTGATCGCGTCGAGCCACGCCTGCGCCATCCACGCGCGCCCGCGCGAGGACGCGCTGCACGTCTGCTACTGCTACACGCCGATCCGCTACGCCTGGCTGCCCGAGACGGAGGCCAACCGGGCGCGGGGCCCGGCGGCGCTCGGCCTCAAGGCGACGCGTGGGTGGCTCCGGCGGAAGGACCTCGAGGCGTCGCGCCGCCCGGACGGGTACATCGCCATCTCGGAGGCCGTGCGCGAGCGGATCCGCACCGCGTACGGTCGCGACGCCGCCGTCGTCCACCCGCCCGTGGACGTCGAGGACTTCGACCCGCACGCCGAGAAGGAGCCGGGCCACTTCCTCTGGGCGCACCGGCTGGTCGCGTACAAGAGCCCGGAGGTGGTCGTCGAGGCCTTCCGCGGGCTGCCGCACCGGCTCACGATGGTCGGCGTCGGGCCGCTCGCCGAGACGCTGCGCCGCGACCTCCCGCCGAACGTCGAGCTGCGCGGCTGGGTCTCCCGCGAGGAGCTCGTGCGGCTGTACGAGCGCGCGTCGGGGTTCATCCACGTCGGCGAGGAGGACTTCGGGATCACGATGGTCGAGGCGCTCGCCGCCGGGGCGCCGGTCGTCGCGCTCGCGCGCGGCGGGTCGCTCGACATCGTCCGGCCGGAGGAGGACGGGCTGCTCGTCGAGCGCGCCGACCCGGCGTCCGTCCGCGAGGCGGTGGAGCGGATGGCGGCGCGCGACTGGGATCGTGACGCGCTCGCCGCCCGCGCACGCGAGTTCTCGCGAGAGCGCTTCCTCGAGCGGCTGCTCGCGACGATCGACGGGTTCCGGGGGTGAGCGGCCGCGTCCTCGTCACGGGCGCGGCAGGGTTCGTCGGCCGCCACCTGCTCGCCGAGCTCGGCGCGGAAGCGGTCGCGGCGCAGGCGGACGTGACCGACGCCGACGCCCTCACGGGCGAGCTCCGCACGGCCGCGCCCGCCGCGGTCTGCCACCTGGCGGCCGCCGCGTCCGTTGCGGACTCCTGGCGGAGCGGCGCCGAGACCTGGCGCGTGAACGTCCTCGGCACGGTGACGCTCCTCGACGCCGTCCGCGCGGAGGCGCCCGAGGCCCGCACGCTCGTCGTCTCGACCGGCGAGGTCTACGGCCCGACGCCCGGCGCGCCCGCCACGGAGGACACGCCGGCCGCCCCGCTCTCCCCGTACGCCGCGTCGAAGGCCGCCGCCGAGGTCGCCGCAGCCCGCGCCGCGCGCGCGGAAGGCCTCGACGTGGTGATCGCCCGCCCCTTCCAGCACGTCGGCCCGGGCCAGGACGAGCGGTTCGCGATCGGCTCGTGGACGCGCCGGCTCGCCTGCCTGGAGCGCGAGGGCGGCGGCGTGCTCGAGGTCGGCGACCTAACGGTTCGCCGCGACCTGACCGATGTTCGCGACGTGGCACGCGCCTACCGCCTCCTCCTCGACCCCGCGACCCCCGCCGGGACGTACAACGTCTGCACCGGCCGCCCCGTCGAGCTCGCGGCCGTCGTCGACACGCTCGTCGGCCTGGCCCGCGTGCCCGTGGAGGTCCGCAAGAATCCCGCCCTGACGCGGCGCGTCGACGTCCCCGTCCTCGCCGGCGACCCGGCGCGGATCGAGGCGGCAACCGGCTGGCGGGCCGAGATCCCGCTGGAGCAGACCCTCGCCGACGCGCTCGAGGAGGCGCGGCGCGCGACCGACGAGGAGCAGGCATGACGACGAAACGGGCGCTCATCACGGGAATCACGGGGCAGGACGGCTCCTACCTCGCCGAGCTCCTGCTCGCGGAGGGCTACGAGGTCGCCGGCATGGTGCGCCGGGCCTCGACGGAAAGCCTCGAGCGGATCGCCCACCTGCTCGACCGCGTCTCGCTCGTGCAGGGCGACCTGCTCGACCAGGC
>Ga0299913_10000777_pt1 | contig 21527 bp, 24 predicted proteins | sample RVTome_9_FD_201360 | JGI IMG/M metagenome (GOLD analysis project Ga0299913, IMG submission 201360) | Soil microbial communities from uranium-contaminated site in the Upper Colorado River Basin, Wyoming, United States - RVT155D38 (version 2) ... | reverse complement strand
TTATTCTTTTCTTTCTTCCATGGAAGGTTCTTAAAGGATAGTAAAGCTGTTTAATGTCAAATGTGTTGGGAATTCCTATTTTCGCTTCGACTATTACAATTTCATCCTCATTCTCATATACTGCATCAATTTCAATCTGGGCCCGGTCAACCGAAGTGCTTGACCTGTTTACTTTGAATGAAAAGCTGGGAGTAGTTCGTTTATCTCCAAAAGATATATTGAGGTTATTTACACCTGTGACTTTCGCTAATAGGCCGCTTGAGAAAGCGTAATCGAGATAAACACGTTCGCTAGTTACATCAGAGCATGAAATTGGAAATGGATAAGACGTCCTATGGATTTTAGGAGAGTCAAGAATCCTTTCGAGTTGATGATATCCTTCTCCTTTGACGATAACATATCCTTGCCGATTAATAGGCAGCAGGAAAAGACCATTATTCCAAAAAATTCTTGGCAATTCTTCAACTGAATCCATTTTTGCCATCAACCTTGGCTCCTCGCCAGAACTATCTTTAATTTGTCTAGCAGTAACGTAGTTAAGGGGTTTATTCATGTCAAGACTTAATTTCTGAACAACGTCAGACCATTTTTCGATTTTTCTTGATGGTCTAACTGGAGCCAAATGTTTTCATCTACGAAAAGTTTCTAATGACAAGTTCCTTGTGACCTTTGCGTCTTGATGCCTTGCAGTTAATTATCCTGACTGCATCTACTTTTATTAAGTATTTGTTATATCCTTTATACAGATCTCTAATGCGAGGAGTATCCGAATTGCTCAATATTACCTTGCAACCTTTTCGATCCAACTCTCCAAAAATCTTACAGAGCTCCTTCTGATCATAATCGCCAAACCCGCATTCGGTGTACCCTGTAAAATTGGAAGTCGCGCTCGTTGGGTCGTATGGCGGATCAAGATAAATAAAATCGCCCCTGTGTGCCATTTCTAACGCCTCTTTATAGTCCAGTGTCTTTAGCCATGTATCAGTATATTTTAGCGAGGCACTGACTTTCTGGAGATTCTTGCTGTCGCATATCATAGGGTTCTTGTAGCTGCCCATTGGAACATTAAATTCTCCACTCTTGTTAACCCGATAAAGGCCATTATAGCACGTCTTGTTTAGTGTGATAAATCTAGCTGCACGTTCGATATCTGTGACCCCTTTAGTTTCTTTCCTGAGTTTGTAATAATATTCATGACGATCGGCCCTAAAAGCTATTTCATTCTGCCTTAGGATCGCTATTAGATTAATAACATCTTTCCTTATGACGTTGTAGGCGTTTATCAGTTCGCTATTTTTGTCAGTAAGGTACGCCTTAAACGGGTGATTTTTTGAAACTAGATGGAAGAACATCGCGCCACCTCCAACGAATGGTTCAAAATACCTTTGAAAGCTTTTAGGGATGAATGGATCAAGTTCCTTTAACAACTGTTTCTTTCCACCGGCCCATTTTACAAAAGGAGAGCCATGAAGGATTTGTTCGCGGAGAATTTCGTCGTTTTCTAGTTGTGCAGCCTCATTCTGCATCCAGCTCTTCTCCATGTACGGCGTTCTTAAGCTTTTAAACTCTTTATTAAGAATGTTTAGATTCAATCTTGGAAAACACCATTCAATTCGTGCAGTCTATGGCATACCGAGCATTCAAACAAGACAACATCGTTTTCAATGTCAACTGCCCCAACTATCCAACGATGTTTTTGGCAAGTATCTTCTTTAGGCTGAATCCATAGCAAACAATCTTTACAAATACAATCCATGTCACCAACTAGCGGAACATGTTCGAAATTAGGATCGTTACACCAACAATCAACTGATTCAAGGCATTTAAATTCAATCCCACATTTGGGATATTTCTTTTGCATATGACGATGCTAAGGATATTTGTGCTACTCTTCTATTTAACGACAAACTCTACTTTGGGGGAGGGGGTAGCCTCAATTAAGAACCCAAGATGCATGCATACAGTATAGAAGACGAGTAAGAGAATGATGAACACGATATAGTCGGGATTATGAGAAACTAAATGGGTAGAATTCGATTATTTATTGAATGTTATAATACAAAGACACCATGCTCGTTTATACCAAATGCTGCCATTTTGATTGTTGCTCCTGAAAGTGATCGCGGTTGCTGCGCTGGCTGTCGCGGTTGCTGCGGCGGTCATTGTTTTTTCAATGCCGGGGTCGGCGGCCCCCGGCGCGCCGAATGTAAGGTTTGCCGAGTTTACCCCCGACAGGCTCGACATCAGCGTCGGCGAAGCGACCAAAATAGTGTTCAACGTGCAGAACCTTGAATCGTGGAGCGTCACCGACGCAAGGGTGATCACCGTGATCGAGCCTTCCGTCGACCGGCAAATCCTGTCAATTGACAGGCCCACCGTCGAGCTCCCGAACCTCCAGAGCAAGGACGCGCGCACAGGCCAGATGCAGGTCACGATAACCGCCGTCAGCGCGCCGGCGATAGAAGCAGTCTATACCGTCAAGGGAGTGCTGGTCGTCGAAGGGTCGCAGTCCGACGTCAGGGAATTTAAGCTGAAGATACGCCAGTAACCTTCTTTTTGTTGCCGTAACTTGTCATGCGCTCGTACTGCATGCGGAACAGCTCTATCAACCCGGAGACGTCGGCCGCCCCGTTGATGTAGTAGCTTATCCAACCGGACTGCGGGAGAAAGTGATGAGGCGAGACCTTGCCCTGAGCTATGAGTTTCTTGCCGACATCCTTTGGGAAGGGCATGTCCGCCAGCTCGTCGCCGTGCATGTGCCCCATCTCCCTCCCGTTGACGCGGAATTCAAGGCCGCCAAAGCGATGATCGTCCACCGTCACCCCGGGCCAGCTGAGCAACTCGCGCTCGGCCATTTCGCTTGCGGATTCCATCACCTCTTCTGGCACTGCCGGCTACTTAAGAATGGCAGTAATTTCCGGCTTGGTTAGTTGCCCGAGCCTTACCTAGAGCACGAAATATTCCGCTTCGGGGTGGTGCACCACTATCGCCGCAGTCGACTGGTCCGGCACTATTTGACCCGACTCTGTCAGGGTCATGCCGGATTTCGCGGGGTCGAGTATCTGCCACACGAGGTGATGCTGCGAGATGTCGGGGCAGCTCGGGTATCCCCAGCTGTAGCGGAGGCCGCGCTTTTCCCCGATCCTTAGCTCGTCGCGGATCTTTGCGTTGACCCACTCGGCCATCGCCTCCGCGGTCTCGACTGCGAGGCCGTGCAGGTAGTAGGCGTCGGTGTACCTGTCCTGCTTGTTCCATTTATCGATCACTTCCGTGACCCTGCCACCGGCGGTCACCGACTGGAACGCGACGACGTCGTCTTCACCGAAATAATCCGCAAGGCACAGGTGCTTTTCCTTCGAAGAGCGCGGGAATTCAAACACCACCTGCCTGTCGTTTGCAAGATCGACTGCCAGCCTGCCGGCTCCCGGCTGGTTTGGCGTCAGGTTATTGCACCTGTAGTAGCCGTAGACGGCGCGGGGCTCAAACAGCCTGTCCTTTACGACGCGCTCCTTCCACTGCTCGAACAGCTTCTCGGGGTCCTGATCGCTTGCGCCCTTGCCTCTCATTCCCCACTGGAGCACAAAGAGCGACTTTTTGTTGAGGTACTTCCACACCTCTTCAAGTTTCACCTCCAGTGGCTTGATCCTCACCGGCCTGTTGAGAGGAGGCGGCACGGGCGGCGCCACCGGCCTGATGCCGCTGTGGGGCAGCCTGGACTGGTCCACTGCGACTGCCTGCTTCTCGTTCCACTTCTCCAGCTTTTGCTGCCATTCGCCGACGAACTGCTTGCGCTCTGGCGACATCAGCTTGTTCATCACCTTCAGCCCGTCAAACGCCGTCTTGCAGTAAAACACCCCCGGTCCGTAGATGCCTTCCTCTTTTGCGATCCTGTTGATGTAGCTGCTGTTGATTGCAGCCCCACCGCAGAGCACGGGCACCTTCATGCCGTTCTGCCTTGCGAGCTCGACGAAATACTGCATCTGCTTTGAAGTCGACACGAGCAATGCTGATAGCCCGACCGCGTCTGCGTTCACTTCGGTTATCTTTTCCAGTATTTTCTGCATCGGCACCTGCTTGCCCAGGTCGTGGACGGTGTAGCCATTGTTGACAAAAATGGTCTTTACCAGGTTCTTGCCTATGTCGTGCACGTCTCCGTAGACGGTGCACAGCACGAGTTTGCCCTTGCTGACCCCTTCCTGCCTGATCAGGTATTTTTCCAGCTCGGCGACTGCGGCCTTCATACACTCTGCCGACTTTAGCACGAACGGCAGGATCAGCTCGCCGGCGCCAAACTTGTCCCCCACCTCCTTCATCGCAGGCAAGAGCACCTCATTGAGCGTTTCCACCGCCGCGTCGTGTGCGGCCTCCTTTGTCGGCGCCTTGAGAACAAGCCTGTCGCCGTGTTTTGCAACCTTGCCGCCGCCCTTTACCCTGTCTGCTATTGCCTGCACCACGTCGACCTCTATGCCTTCCTTCAGCCGGTTGACTATCCGGAAATAGGAGCGCCTGTCGGCGGGCCAGCCCGGGTCGACCTCCACCCTTTTCGTCGGCCCTGCAGCCGCCATCCTGGCGCCTTCAAAGTGCGCGATCAGTTCCGCGAGCGCGTTTGGATGCCTGTTAAAGATCAAGTCTTCGGCCAGCTTTTTCTGCTGCGCGTCGATCTCTGGATACGCGATGATGTCGCGCGCGTTGATTATGACGGTGTCAAGCCCGGCCTTTAGCGCGTGGTACAGGAAAACAGAGTTGACCACCTTCCTTGCGCCCGCCGACAAACCAAAGCTTACGTTGCTCAGCCCGAGCGTGGTGAACGACTCTGGGAACTTCTCCTTGACCCGCCTGATGCCCTCTAGCGTGTTCTTTGCCGAGTCGGCAAACTCGGCCTCCCCCGTCGCAAGCGTGAACGTGAGCACGTCGTAGATGAACTGCCAACCCTGCAGCCCGTACTGCCTGCCCGTGTCGAAAAGCAGCTGCGCCGTTTCCTCCTTTTCTTCCGGCGTCTTGGCCATCCCCTTCGGGCCGATGCACATCGCTATCGCAGGCAGCCCGTACTTTGCCATCAGGGGCGCCAGCGCGTGGAAGCGCGAGCCGTCCCCTTCGAGGTTTATCGAGTTGACTATCGGCCTGCCGGGTATCTGCTTTACCGCAGCTTCAACCACCTTTGGGTCGGTCGAGTCGATGACCAGCGGCGCTTCTATCTCCAGGCTCAGGCGCTTTGCCAGCTTTGTCATGAACTCCAGCTCGTCCGACCGCTCGGTGGTCGCGACGCACACGTCAAGGCAGTGCGCCCCGTCCTCCACCTGCGCCCTCGCAAGGTCGACCAGACCGTCAAAGTCGTTTGCAAGCACCAGCTCCTTCGCCCTTTTAGACCCCTGGGTGTTGAGGCGCTCGCCTATTATCAAGGGCGCGGGCTCTTGCTTCAGGTCCACTGCCTTTAAAGCCGAACTTACCCTAGGTGTCAAGTTGGTGTTTATTTATTAAGCCAGTATATTTGCTATACAGAAAGTCAAAAAAAGTAGACAGTATACCGAAAATTCTACCTTACCTGTTTTATAATAAAAAAGCAAGGAAAAAGCATGGCTACGATTCAACAGTTCAACTTCAAAAACGGCTCCACCGGTCTCATAGAGACGGTGTACGCTACCATAAGGAGCAAGAGCGGCAGGGTCACGAGCAAGGACCTTGACCATCTGATCGGCAACAAGCAGGACGTGAGGTTTGCGATCACGCGCCTTACGGTGCAGGGCCGGATCAAGCGGATAAGGGGCTTTGGCAAGGTAGGGATAGAATATTTCTACAAGGACATTGCTTCAGAGCCGCGCAAAAAGACCGTCGAGCAGGCGGCTGCCTGGTACTAACGGTCGAGGACTTTTCTGAGCTCTGCGATGTGCTGTGGGTTTGTTCCGCAGCACCCCCCGATCATTCTTACGTGGTCGTACTTGCTGACAAACTCTGCCAGCGCGCCGGCGATGTCTTTTGGGGCCATCCTGTAGACTGCGCGGCCGCCTTCGTTGTGCGGCATGCCGGCGTTTGGCATCACCAGTATCGGGAGGCCCTGCTCGCTCAGCCACCTGACGCTTGGCGCCATTTCGGCCGGCCCGGTCGAGCAGTTGAGCCCGAACGCGTCGATCTTCATGTCGCTCACCGTAGTGTAGGCGGCCTGGACGCTCGTGCCCAGCAGCATCTTGCCATATTGATCTAGTGTGACGTTTGCGATTATCGGCACCTTTCTGCCCGCCTTTTCCATCGCCGCGTGGCAGGCTTCGATTGCCAGCTTTACCTCCAGTATGTCCTGGCTGGTCTCTATCAAGAGCGCGTCGGCCCCCCCGAGGATCAGCCCTTCTGCCTGCAGCGCGAACGCTTCCCTTATTTCGTCGAGCGGCTTTTGCCCGAGGTCCGGGTCGTTGGAGCTCGGCAGGTATCCCGACGGCCCCATCGAGCCAATGACATAGCGCGGCCTGTCCTTGAACTCGCTGCACACTTGTCTCGCAAGCTGCGCCACTTTTTTGTTGAACTCGACTGTCTGGCCGCCGTAGCCGTATTCGTCAAGCTTTAGCCTGTTTGAGCCGAACGTGTTGGTCTCGACGCAGTCGGCGCCAGCCTTGAGGTAGCTCCGGTGGATCTCTTTTATCCACTCTGGCCTCGAGAGTATGAGGCCGTCGTTGAACCCGTCCTTGCCGTCGGGAAAGTCCTCCGGCTTTGGGTCGAGACGCTGTATCTCGGTCCCCATCGCGCCGTCGAAAAGCAGGACCCGCTTTTTGGCGGCCTCAAGAAACGACTCCGGCAACAGGCGTAAATTCCCACCAATCGAGTTTAAAACCTTTGTAATGTTTGACAACATCCCTTGACGCACAGTATCTAAACTCGAAAAAGTGAGCTGCGAAGCAACATGATGACAGCTGTTGTACAGCAAAACTCGTCAGATTCTCAGATTACAAAGCCGCAGGTTCCGCCTTCCGTGCTCCTCATCGGCAAAAAGCGCACGCTGGACTATGTCGCCCCGGCGCTTTACCGGATAAACGACACCGGCGAGCTCGTGATCAGGGCGACCGGCAGCCTCACCATAGTGACTGCAGTCGATGTTGCAGAGATTGTAAAGCGCGACTTGGCCAACGTAGCGACCCAGTCCATAACGGTGGGCACAGACGAGCTCAGGATCGCGACAGGCGAGCTCAAGCACATGTCGTGCATCGAGATCCACCTGATAAAGGTCAGCCCGCTCGCAGTGGCGCCTCCTATTGTTGATTTCCACGTCCCCGTAGAAGAGCCGGCGACATCTCCAATCGAAATCCCGATTGAAGAGGCAACATCGCCAGTTGAAGTTGACGTGCCGGTGATTGTTGTAGAAAAGACGAAAAAGCCGAGGGCGAAAAGAAAATCGCCAGCAAAGAAAAAATCAGGCAAGAAAAAGCGAGCGCCGGCCTAGACCGCAGCTATTTTTTACGGCGCGACGCGCGACATCGTGCGCGGGAACAACACTGTGTCCTTGATGTCGTCCGCGTTTGTTATCCACCGCATCAGGCGCTCGATGCCAAGCCCAAAGCCTCCGTGCGGCACCGACCCGTATTTCCGCAGATCGAGGTACCAGTCGTAGGCGGCGGGGTTGAGACCCTCTTTCTTGATCCGCTCGGTTATCGAGACAATGTCGTCTTCCCTCAGGCCCCCGCTCGTTATCTCGCCAAAGCCCGCCGGAGCAAGCATGTCCGCGGCAAGCCCCACGCCCTTGTTGTCCGGGTCTTCCTTGACGTAAAACGGCTTTACTGCGATCGGGTAGCCGACGACAAATATCGGCGTGGCCGCGTCCTTTGTCAGCTCGCGCTCCGAGTCGATGTTCAGGTCGTCGCCGAACTGGATTTCGCGCTTGCCGCCGTCTTGCTCGGTGATCGTGAACCCTTTCGACTTTAATGTTTCGATTGCCTTGTCGTATGACAGCCTTTCAAAGGGCGGCTCTACATTTTTCAAATCGGTCACATCTCTTTTCAGGTACGCCAGCTCTTCTGCCCTCTGCCTGATCGTGTTCTGGATCACGTGCGACACCAGCTGCTCCTGCACCTCCAGTATGTCTTCCAGCGTGACCCAGGGCGCCTCTGCCTCAAGGTGCGAAAATTCCGCAAGGTGCCGGACCGTGCGCGACTTTTCCGCCCGGAATGACGGCGTGAGGCTCCACACCGGCCCGAGGGAAAATATCATGGCTTCAAGGTACAGCTGCGCGCTCTGTGACAGGTACGCCTCTTCATCGAAATATTTCAGCTTGAACAAAGTCGACCCCCCTTCGACCGCCCCCTTTACGATCGTGGGCGCGGTCACCTCCATCCAGCCGTTGTCCACGAACCAGCGCCGGCCAAGGTCGAGCACCGTCGCCCTTATCTTTGCCATCGCGACCATCTTGCGCGTGCGCAGCGCCAAGTGCCGCTTGTCGAGCAGCAGCTCGTCGCTCTGGTACTCACCTATCGGGTAGTCGGCCCCGGCGACGCTGTATATCCTGACCTCCCTGCCCTTTATCTCATAGCCTCCCTCCGGCGCCCTGGCGTCCTGGCTGACGACTCCCGTGACTTCGATCGACGACTCGATCGTCAGGCCGGCGACCCTGTCGGCCGGAAAAACGCACTGTATCACGCCGCCCCGGTCGTCGCGCACGAGCACGAACGCGTTCTCTTTTTGCCTGCGCAGACGGTAAACCCAGCCCCTGATCTTCACTTCCTTGCCGACAAGATCCGGGGACTTTGCCTGAGCGATACGGAGGGGCATTTTCAGAATCTAGGTTTGCTGGCTAATTCTTAAGTGTTAGGCCGCTGCCGCGTCTGACGCCGGGGCAGACACGGCCTTGCCGAAGTACGCCTTGACGTGCGGCCGATAGAGGTAGTACAGTATCACGCCGTTGATTATGATGCTAACTATACTGCCAAAGTTGCCAGTCACTATCGACACCACCGACATGGCTATGCCGATTATCGACAACACCACCGCTGCCGTCCACGCCCATCCCCTCCCCTTAAAGAGGCCGTACGCTATTACCAGCGACGCGATGCCAATGGCAATAAAGAATGTGCCGGAGGCCGCGGCCACCCCGCCCAGCATCGTCGCGGATATGTCGCCTGCGAGGTCCTGGGACTGGGCAGCCATAGGGAGAAGCGGCGTGAGGGCTATTGCGCTGATGCCGGCAACGAGCATTATGGCGCCGCCAATGACCATCAGGACTGCGATAATCGTGACTCCGGTAGGCCGGCCCATGGGTAAGCAAAGCCGATTTGGTATTTAACAGGTGTCAAAGATGATCACATAGAATGGTACCCGAGGATCGCGGGCTATTCAATAAGCCACGCTGGCGCTCCGCTTAAGCGGCCTCGTCCTCAGCCGCGTCCGGCAGCACGGGCATTCCCTTCCGCCCCACTTCATAAAGACGCTGCAGTAGCAGCACCACTTGTCGCCAAACGCATAGCGCAGCCTCGACTCTTCAAGCGTGCTTGACCTGTGGCGGGCGCAGACGCCGTTGCAGTATGCCATGACACCACCCCGAGAAAGGTCAGGCTGGGGCTTGCCTTGCCCTCCTGCCCATCAAAAAGAACGCACCCGCGATGCCGCCAAAGACCGCGCCGAGCATGCCGATCACGCCAAATGTTTCAGCGCCTTGGAAGTATGGAGTTCCAGAGCCTTCCGGGCTGTTCCCGTATGCCGTCACCCGCGCATACTGGAACCTTTCCTTGGCCAGGATGGTAGAGTCGTTGCACTGGTTCCTGTCGATTCCAAGCTCGTCGCACCTGAGAAGCTGCTCCTGCGAAGCCGTCCCGGCGGCGCCGTACTGCGCGAACGACTGCTGCGCCGGCGCAACAGCCAGTAGGCCGGCTGCGATTGCCATTACGAATAGTTGTTTCATGCGCGCATTACCGCGGCCGGCGCTGATAATCCTGCTTTTCGAACCCTTTGCTCCAACCCTGTTCTGGCAGTAGAACATCAGATCACGTCCTTTTTCCTGTTCTTCTTTAGTCGTATTGCGGCAAATGCCGACGCTGACGCGACTCCTGCCGCGAGGATCAGGGCTGCCTGCGGGAACTCTTGTACGGGGTCCCCGGCCACAACGACCTGCCCCACCATCCTCGGGTGCAGCTGGCAGAAATAGTCAAACGTTCCGGCAGTGGCAAACCTGCGCTCCCATTTTTCCCCTGCCGCTATCAAAGATGAAATGTCCGAATCAAAGAGCGTGCCCTTTTCCTCATCGTCATAGCTGCCGCTTGTGACCGTGTGTAAGATCTTGTCCGTGTTTGTCCACACCACCGCGGCGTTTGGCCTTATTTTCAGAGTATCCGCCGCGAATGTCGAACCCGTCATGTTTACTCGGCACACAGTCTCGTTGCACTCTTCCGCGATGCCGCTCCTCCCGCCACCGCCGCCCGCAGATGCTTCTGTCAAATACGACGGCCCCAGCGCCATCACCACGGCCACCGGCGCAAGAGCCATCAAGATGGTCTGTAGTTGTTTGTTGTCGCTGCCGTTTTTTCCAACCATGCACCATTGTGTCTGTCTTGCTCTGATAACCCTGCGTTCCGAACTGCCAGTTCCAGTCCTGTTCTGGCGCTAGAACGCTGTTGTTGCACCTGTACTTGACCAGCAGGTAGATGATAAAACCGGCCACAAGCGCCCCTCCAAACAGCAGCACTGTCACGTGCGCGGGCGAAAAGCCGAGCAGCGGAGCGTCGCCGGTGTGCCTCGGTATCTGCAGGTCGTTGAAATCATCCACTACCACCGGGCTGCCGGGGCTGGGATGGAGCGACGGGTCGTTTGGGTCAACAGGCGGCGGGGCCGGCGCGACCAGGCCGCTTGGCTCGACGTAATAGAATAGGAAAAATGCGGCAGCAACGAAAACCGTGAGCGCGGCGAGCCCCGGCATGAGAGAGACCCAGAAATAGTCCTTCTCGCCCGGCTTTTTCGCCGCCTTTTCAAGCAGGCTGTACTTCCACAGCTTCCACGCTTCAAACCAGAAGATCGCTGCGGCCCCGGCCGGCACGGCGCCGCCGTAGATGCTCAGCGAATTGAAATTAAAGAACACATAGAGCGCAGCGATTGCCGTAAAGATGCTGGCATAGAATGCAAGGCGCGGCACGGTGAAGCGCCCAAAGTTAACGTACGACGCCATGGCCCTGACCTTGACTTTCCGGGTGACAAAGACCCTGCCGTAACTGTCCCGCCCGGCAAGCCCCATCTCCACCAGCTTTTCGGCTTGGTATTCGGCCACGCTCGGGGAAGACAGCCCGAGTTCGCGCTGGACCTCCCTTATTCCGGACGGCTCCTTCTTCTTTTGAAGGTAAAGATAGACCTGCAGCGTCCTGCCCGAAAGCCTCCGCTCAAGTTCGCTGTTCGAGTCGTCGCCCATCGTTAACAATGATCTACGCATCAGGGAGGATTTAAGGTGCTCCCCGGCCGCCATTGCTGCATGGCTGTTCTGGGGCTAGAACATGAAAATTTTACACGATTCTGCTTTATGATTTGGTTTATTATCAGCCTCCCCGATACTACTGCAAATGAAGAAACCAGGATGGGAGTGCCTTGAAAGCGAGGAGGTGTTCAGGGCGACGGACGGCAAGACCGTCTTTATCGACCTATACCAGGACAGGGTCAGGACGCCAAAGGGCAGGGTGCTGACCTATACCCGGTATCAAGCTTCTGACGTGGTCATAGTCGTCCCCTTCCTCGGCCGCGGGAGGCTTCTCATGATAAGGCAGTATCGCTACCCGATCGGCAAGGTGCTGCTAGAGTTCCCAGCAGGCCACGTGGACAGCGGCGAATATCCACTTGACGCCGCCAAGAGAGAGCTTGGGGAGGAAACTGGATACGAAGCAAAAAGGGTCGAATACGTTTACAGCTACCACCCGTCCGTGAGCCGGACGAAACAGTCCGTACACGTTTTCAGGGCGACAGGGCTGGCAAGGAAAACTGCGACAAGGCACGACAGCGGCGAGCAGATCAGCATGGCGACAGTCACTACGAAAAAACTGCGCGAGCTGGTAGAAAAAGGCAAAGTGGAAAACGCTGGGACCCTGATCGCGTACCTGCTCTGTTGCACAATGAAGATAAATCCAAGGAAGCGGCGATAAGCAGCATGGCAGAGAAAATGCAGGCGATGGTCTTGGGGAAGCTCGCCCCGATAGAGACCCGGCCGCTAAAGATGACATCGATCGACAGGCCGGCGATAAAGGGCAAGAACGGGCTCTTGCTCGAAATAGAGGCGTGCGGCGTCTGCAGATCAAACCTGCACCTTATCGAAGGCGACTGGAAAAAGTACGGCTCGCCTTCGAGCCTCCCTGTGGTGCCCGGCCACGAAGTCGTGGGCGTCGTCAAGCAGGTCGGCAGCGGCGTAAGAAAGATCAAGATCGGAGACAGGGTCGGAATCCAGCCCCTCTTCAGTTCGTGCCTGCAGTGCGAATACTGTGCGGCCGGCCGCGAGAACCTCTGCGAAAGCGCCGAGATAACCGGCGAGTCGGTGCAGGGCGGCTATGCCGAATACATTTCCGCAGTCGAAGAGTTTGTGACGCCAATCCCTGACAATATCGATTCAGAGCACGCTGCGCCGCTCTTTTGCCCCGGCATAACCGCGTACAAGGCAGTCAGGGCAAGCGAGCCGGCTGCAGGCAGGACAGTCGGCATCTTTGGCATAGGCGGCGTGGGGCACCTGGCGATACAGCTTGCCAAGATGCAGGGCTCAAGGGTGGTGGCAATGTCAAGGGCGAAAAAGCACCTTGACCTGTCGAAAAAGCTAGGGGCCGACAGCGCGATCGTCTACCAGGACTCGCAGGAGCAGTTCCTGAAGAGCCTGAAAAAGGAGGAGGGGCTTCTTGACAGCGCGATCGTCTTTGCGCCGTCTGACAAGGTTATAGACACTGCTATCAGGTCCGTCAAGAAGGGGGGCGTCGTCGTTCTGGGCGTGCTTGGCAATGTTGCTAATTTTCCGACCTTTGAAGAAAAGATAGTGAAGGGGAGCGTCATCGGCACGAGGAAGGACATGGCCGACCTAGTAAAGCTGGCAGGCATCTCCGGCCTGAAAGTGGTCGTTGAGACGCGCAGGCTGGCAGAGGCAAACGAGGTGCTTGCAAGGCTCAAAAAGTCGCAGGTAGAGGCCCGCGCGGTGCTTGTACCTTGATGGGGTTTGGGTAAAACGATAAATCTACTCTGGTGCTAGATCATGTCAATGCACAGGTACACGCGAGTTCTTTTATTCATCATAGTCACAATTGCCAGTTTTTCATTTACTTACGATAATGCCAATTTTGCCTTTGCATGCAGCTGCGGCCAAATACCAATAGACGAAAGATTTGAGCATAGCCAAGCTGTGTTTTCGGGCAGAGTAATTGAAACTGAAACAATTCAGTCCGATATGAAGGCAATTTTTCAGGTTGACAGGGCGTGGAAGGGCGTGTCTGAAGATACTGTAACAGTGAGGACATCAACGCAGGGTGCAGCCTGCGGTTATTTTTTTAATGAAGGTAAATCATACTTGGTATATGCGTTTGGCGATGAGCATTCTCTAAGCACCGGCAGCTGCGGCAACGTGGCGGTGATAGAAGCAGCAGGCGAACGTATTGCTTTTTTGGGAGAAGGTTAAGTTCCAGCTAGCAGACCCGGCGACCTTGTCATAGTAGACAGTAACATCGGCCTCCTTCCGGTGATATTTGGCATGGGGGCAGAGTCATTGCCTTCCTGACGCTCAGGCGCGGCAGGCAGCAATAGAAAGATGAGGAACGTTGCTGAAAAAGTGCAGTTCACACACAAGGAATAATAGTTCAGCAACAGAATGCCGGCTATGGAAGCAAGCAGGGTATCCGAAGTGGTCGACAGCCTGCACGACCTCATAGACCGCAAGCAGGTCGGGGCCGATGTCGCCATTGTCAGCCTCGTCTCAACCGCAGGCGAGGTCGCGCTGAGCATGATAGTGGCGCAGCCGGAGCTCAAGGAGGCGTACCTCAAGGTGTTCAACAGCGCGGTCGAGCAGGTGAGGAAGCAGTTGAGGCAGGAGCTTAAGGTGAGAAAGGTCTAGTCTGTAAGTTTCCACCTCATACAGAACGTTATTTCCGGCGCCAGCCGATTTTGCCCGTGCTTAGTCTCGGCAGCATAAGCCTTGGCGGCCTCGGCCTGGGCAGGAAGACCATCGCGACGATATTCGCCATAGTGTTCGGTGTGGGGCACATTTACCTTGGAGAGACCCGGCGCGGCATCGCCATACTGGTTATCGGCATCGAGCTTGTGCTGATCGCATACCCCGGCTCCCAGAATATCTCGGCGATAAACCTGCAGGCGATCACCACTGCCGCCATCGTCAATGTCGGCCTGATCGGAGTCGGCCTTGGATCGATTGGGTTCTGGATATGGCAGATCCTTGACGCAAGAAAGATAGCGGCAAAGCAGCAGGCAATCGAAGTATAGGTAGTTGCTGAAAAAAGAAAGCTAAGTTTGTCGTATAGCCCTTATATTTTCAACATTCGCGCCATGAACGATGAGCACAAGAATTGCAGCAGCAATTGCGGCTTCACTCGCGCTTTTTGGCGGAATATTTGCCCTGGCAGGCCCGGCGCTAGCGTACCCGCCGGACACGGGCGCCGCCGGCAACGCGACTGACACCATGACTTCCGGCTTTATGGGCGGCGACATGATGGCGTGGCACAACGACACCGGCATGACGTTTGGCATGATTTCAAGCATACAGAACGACGCAAGCGGCCAGCCGGCGTGGCTGGTTGCAGGCCACTGGATGATGACAAACGACACCGGGGCGTCCAACGAAACCGGCAGCACAAACATCACCGACCTGCACGCAGGGTTCCACATGATTATGCTTGACGGCTCGGCAGGACACAGCCACGAGGTGTACAACTTTACCCAGGTCGGCGATAGCGCGACAAGCGGCAACGTGACCACGGTAACCGGGACGTCCACGGTCACAATGAGAGAAGGCCCGGTGCACGACGTCGGGACAGAGATCACGATATCGCAGGACAAGGTAGTGGCAATAGGGTTCGACCCCGCGCCACTTGGGAACCACTTTGGGGACACTCCCATCTACGGGCTGGCAATAACGCCGGAGATGCTGCGCCACATGATGAACACGACGACTGCTTCAACGATGATGGGCGACATGTCTGGTATGGACAAGTGGCACGGCAATACTACAACTGCGATGACTGAAGAAATGTGGGAATAAGTTTCCACATTCCTTTTTTTCTTTTCTATTCAGATATTACTGGCGGCTTGCTCATTTTAGAGAATACCATCTTGTCCTTGTGGCACTCGATCGTGTGCGCTATCTGCATGCTCTCCAGCGCCCCGCTGATGTAGTTGACGGCCTGCTGTATTGCTTCGGTTGTAAGGGTCTTTTCGTTGATCTTGACGGTGATCTTGTAGGTCACGCTTCATGCCATTGTAGCAGCTGGGCAATATAAGGAACGCTGCGCGTGTGTCACAATCGTCAATAGAACACTTTTCTATGATATTTGGCGGCAAAAACGGCGATCGTGCCGCGATTTTTTTGCCGGGGATGGTTTGCAAATTCACGAATGCTTATATTGTTACCAGCGCGATCATGACTCGGCTTGGTGGACCCCAACCGTCACGTCAGAAAAAAGCGCCTTAGAGATTTGAGCTACAAGATACACAAGGTGCAGCTCAGGATGCACAACAAGAAGGCCAAGCGGGACATCCCCAGGCTGCAGGCCGAGCTGAACTCGCTCAACAGGGCGTACGACGAGACTATGAGGGGCAACATCCAGAGGATGCCGAATAAGCCCGACGTTCCAAAGCTATGCCCGGTGTGCAACGGCAGGCTCGGCAAAGGCTATCACATCTGCAAGCCCGGCCCGTGGAAAAGGTAAGAGTATTCGCATTGTGACAGCAGCCCCACACAATTGCCGTTTGTAGCTTGGGAACACTTGCACGCGTGCAGCTGTATAGGAATCACAATGCGAATGATGATTCATGCGCTGTTGATGATATAAGCGTACAAACTCTATTCAGTATTTCTGCCACGGTTTTGCGTGTTTCTGGAGGTGGCAGTTGTCCGAGCAAAAGTAGTCGTCGCACATGTAACAGTAAATCGGATAGTCTTGCGTCTTTTTGCCACAGCTGCCGCAGGCAGAAGTACCATCCATTGCACATTATACGCATCAGTATGACTTAAAGTTTGAAAAATATGGATGGAACAATTAGAAGCCTTTTTACGCAACGGCCTCGCTATACTAACAATGTCAGACAGGTGCACTGTCTATTACTTTGTTCAAAATGCAAGCGGACGGCCGCTGTCCCCGAATCGTTCAGGTTCGGCTTGGCATGCCCTTATTGCAGTTCTGAAATGAAGGCGATCGTGACAGAAGATTAACGCCCTATCGGGGCTATACCCCTTGGGAATTGGAGCCCAGTTGACAGGTGAGTTCTTTATAAAGCAGGTGGTGAAACTAGATCGGTATATCCTACAGTGGAAGAGGATTCAGTAGAGGTGGGTTTGGCGGTCCAAAGCTGGTAGAAACTGGCAAGGAATATGATGTCCAGATATCAGAATAAGATTACAAGGGCACTGCAGGAGAAGAAAAGCAAACACAGATTTGATACTGTATCAGGTAAAAGGAAGTTTGCCGCGTTCCTCGGAATTGTATCCAGTACGGCTTCAAAGTTGCGTACCGCTATGAGCATGATATGGAGTTCGAATTAATCCAAGTTCATGCCGGTATTGAAAAACGTTATATAGCAACAAACTATGCTCACCCGGTGATGCCTGTTCCAAAGTCATTATCGCATCAGAGATATCATCGTCGCAGTGATGCTTGGCCGTGTGACAAATGCAAGAAAAAGTTTTCAAACTACAAAGAACTACATCGGCATAAGCAAAAAACCCATGCTTACTAACCTTGTCATTATTTGAAGAGCTCCCAAGCTATAGCTCGCAATAAGCTTAGAGTCTATAGAAAGTGCTCAAATGCGCCTTGTCTTGCTCTCGACCACAGAGGTCCAATTCAAGAATGAGTCGTTAACGGATACCCATTATCATATCCCTCTTCAAGATCAGTTCCGGAAAGGAGCTCATTGTGCCACTATTGGCAAGAATCTTGTCAAGAACTCTTCAAGTTCATATTCATTGCAGACTCTATGATTCTCGTTATGGTTGCAATGCATTGCCCAATCTGATTCAGATAAAAAGTTCGCTTTGCAGGTAACACATTGATAGAGCTTCAAATGCAACGAAGATATTCTGTTTGCCTGTCTTATCTTCTAGTATGTAAACAAAAGAACATACGGTTAGACCGACATCCTTAACGAGATAATAATCAAAGGACGAGATACAAATGGTCAGCTCGTATTATCAGCACCGAAAGTCATATACGGTAAGAGGTCGTTGGCTTTTGTCGTCATAATTTATTATCCCAGCGCAGCAGGTTCCGTATGACCCTGGCACAGAATTCCACACGACTTCTATTTCAAACGAATGTTCCCCTGACGGAATCTTGATTTCGTAGTGATTGTTTTTAACCGGTGCATTTAGTTGCTTTACAGTATTTCTGTCTGTGAACGTGACTGATATAGGACGCGATCCCCATTCTTCTGTGATAACAGACCCTGCTATTGCATAGGCTGTTGGTGCCTGCCGTTGCTACAGCAGGCTAGGGCTTATGATACTGTGAAGATCATTGCCTAAGAATGAGGCGACAATAATGGCGGCCAATCCAATAGATAATGCAAGTGCTGCAAAGACAGCAATTCTTCTTCCATTATTGGATCCTCTTCGGATCAGAGGATCAGACAAGCAAATTGATACTATAACTAATTATCCAATAAGCTAATTGTCTACCTAAAGCCTTTGAAAGGCTATACTCCTATCCAAGAATCGCTTAAACGTCGCTGAGCTTTAGCAATAATCAGCTTCAGCATCGGGAAGCTTTGGCATGTTCAATTGAGCCTTAGTCTGCCAAACGCCTATTCCCCATAAGAAGGATTTTACGAATTAAGATCGAGAGTGGCTTGAAATGAAAGACTAGCGCGAAAATTCACGATCTCAATTGCAAGGATTCGGCTGGCTTGAAAACGTCAAGGATAACTCGGATAATAAGATTCTCTTTTTCGACACTGGTAATTCTTCGTCGCGTTTCCTAACACAGTGCATCAGACTTTACAGGTCTATTCAGGCAGCGTGGGCTGCGGCACTGTCAGTAACTGTTCCCTGAAGCATTAACAGTGTGACCCTCCTGCCAGCTCACGGTCAGCCAGCTTTCAAAGCCAGCTCAAATGGTCCTGAAAAAGAGAATGCAACTCAAGATTGAAGATTGATTTTCCGTCTACGCCTTGAATCTAGCTCCCATTTGCTTACGATAACAATACCGAAGATTGCGAAGCTTGCTAGAAAAGCATAGGGAAAAATAGCTAGAAATGCTGATGATTCTATCATTATGCTATACTTGATTAGTCATTCTACTATTAAATGATTCACCTTAGAATCTGGGAAACTGTTGAATATCCATTCTATCCAGAATGAACATGATCCAAATATGATTCAGAAGTATATCGCGGCCGCTGAGGTTTGAGAAACGGGAAATAAAATGAATGCCGCCAGAAATACAAGTAATATAGTAAGAATTGTTTTTGTTTTGCAATGATTGGGTTCATTATTCTTTAAATCCTACCATAGTATCAGTGTTAAGAATACCATGTACTTTTCTAATCGCGGATATTGCAGATGTAAATTTTTCATCAGAATTTGATTCTATCTTTACCACTAAATCATATGATTTATCGAGCTTGTACACATACGTTACTCCAAAGATAGACCTAATCTTATCCAGTATGTCATCTTCAGAACCTTCCCTGCATTGGATGAACATGAACCCAATAGGGATCATAATTTATCAGTTAATACGAGCTTGTATTTTTTCTTATATGTTCTTAGTATGGTTCTTTCATTGCAGACGTTTGTTTACTTTGAGGTATAGAAGCGGGCCTTGTATATTGCATAGGCTAGCAGATGACCACAAGAGCATAGGCAAGGTTACAATAATACCGACAATAATTAACTCTATGAGGTGGCTTGATGAAAATTCTCTTAACCGTTAAATAACTTCTCGTTTTCTAACGAGTGTCAGTCCCAAAATTCATTGACCGCCATTAAAGGCACTTTTAGAGTTGAAAAATGATGATGGTAGGTCGAAGACCAGACCACTACGACCTATCCCTAATACGTCCGGACGTTTGAGACCGGGCCTGCTATGCAGGGATCGCTATCTTGTAGGTCCGATCTCAAATTTCTTTGATAGGTCATTATGATTTCGACACTGTAACTTGCCGATGAAATATGTCGATTTTTCCGCATCCTTCTTCAGATAACAACCAATACATCTCGTCGAACACTCGAAGAAATGCGATTTTTGATCGACCCTGGCGCGTTCAAGAAAAATCCCTGGCCAGAAGAGCGAATTTAATCCAAAAAAATCAATGAATCGTTGTTTCCTTACTTTCCGGAAAATGCAACTTCGATACCGCGGTGGGGTTCGCAATTGAACCTGTACGTTCACTATCAAACAGGGGTAGGCTCGAAATGGACTTCTCATTCAAACAATTCTGGCCGTACTGGGAGTACGAGCAGACCGTAAAGAAGCTTATGGTCAAGGGCAGCCAGGAATTCGGGTATCGGGAATTGCGGCACTACAACCTCTTCAAGTCTTCAGACGCACCGATCATCTACTGCAACCTTCTGGATAACGAGCTGCCATTTTCCATCTTCAATGGCCACGTGGCAAAGGTATTCCATTACAACCAAGCGCTATTGGATATCTATGATGACTTTGTTGACATTGAGGAAGACATTACTGACAAGATGCCCAACCTGTTCATGCTATCGGCATTAAGCACATGTAGACCGGATAAGTTGTTCCGTGCGAACAGGGCAAAGAACATGCAGAAAGTCAGAGAGGGGATTCTGTCCAATAGTGCAACAACAGTCGAGTCGATCGAGCCATTGGTCAATGATTATCTGCGGCTTGTGAGGCAGACCAGTCTTCCCAAGGAGTTTATGTTTCTGAAGCACCTTGCACGCAACTATGCAGATAACGTGCTAACAGCTGTGAATCAATCGTCTGCTGGTGACCTTGAGTGACGCAGGCGCAAATCCCATAGTATTCCAATATGGGCACCAAAATGCTAGGTGCATACTATGTACGTTACTTCGAGAAAAAGTGTAATCGGAAATGCTAAGGAGCCTCCAAGTGGATATCGGCAACAAAATCACCGAAATGTAAGGAAAACAGCAGAAAAGCTCTTTGTTTTAAGAGAAAAACCATTCTTGACTAAGATTCTCGCCACAAGGGTTACAGACTTGTGGTTTGCATATTAGTTCATGTTTGGATATCAATGTCCCATTTGCGGAACGGAGTATAGGCGCATTGAAGGCAGATTCCAATGTCCAAATTGCATTGAAAAACAAAGAGAACGTATAGTACTAGCATTCGATAAATTCCTTAGCGAACTAGTTTCTGATAATCCCATTCGAAACCCGTGAGCGCTTTGTTTCGTCGTTGCAAGCCCTGCGGGCCTAGCCATTCATTTCAGCCTAAAGTGGGCAGTTGAACGAATCCCTCGCGATCAACATCGTTTAGCTTACAACAAGACCTTGATAACTAGCATTTCTTGGCATCCAACGGAAACGCATGGCTCAATTGTAAACATTATGAATTACATACAAGTGCTTAAAGATCATGGGTCTGAATCTTACGATTGGCATGTGACCTAGCGTGGTACGCATACCAGCACAGGGTAGAGCAGGTTATAATGTCTGCTCTACCTGTATTATGTTTTTGTACTTGAAGGTCATTTTTACCGTTACTCTAATCTGAGGTATCCTCAATTATAGGGTTCGCCGCATATCTGAAAAACGACAGATTTTTTGAATCTCAGTTTGATACCGAAGCAAGAGCAATTGATCGTAACCATACAACTTTATCTACTACCCTATCTCAATTAATAGACAATGACATTCGCATTCGTCTTTATGGAATGCGTGAAAGACTTGGCCTCATCGGCTGAACGAGCCACCAAACAGGTGCAGGGTGTCTTGGAAACCCATTCGGTGAAAGGCAACAGTAGTTTTGATCTAGTTGTAAAAGTTCAGACAGAAGACGACAGAAAATTCAAAGAAGCGATAGTAGCGCTAAAGAGCATAGCAGGCATCGCAGCCGTTGTAACAAGTATTGTTTACGTTGGACCACAGTAAGCGAGACCCATTTTTGCATGAATTGTCATATTCAACGCTCGCATTATTTTATTAGCTTTGAGCAACACTATGAGGCTCATTAGTAGTAGTAATAAGCAGGCGAATGTCCGTATTCTACAGGTAGTCAGATTACGTCAAAAGGGGCTTTGCTTTAATTGTCAGCGTTGAATAATATGAGGTTATTTTTGTCGAGAGGAATCATCAATTATGAACAAGTTGGTGAAGATTCAGCACTTTAGCAATGTTTTGGCAGGGCTTGGGACGCGATTTTACAAAGTACGACTTATCTAATATTATTGCG
>Ga0299913_10000776_pt1 | contig 21542 bp, 21 predicted proteins | sample RVTome_9_FD_201360 | JGI IMG/M metagenome (GOLD analysis project Ga0299913, IMG submission 201360) | Soil microbial communities from uranium-contaminated site in the Upper Colorado River Basin, Wyoming, United States - RVT155D38 (version 2) ... | reverse complement strand
ACCGTCGACGTCGAGCAGTTCTGCTCGTGGTCGGCGTGCAGCACGAACAGCAGGTCGATGGCCTGGGCGGCGACCTCGTCGATCTGGTAGGGCTCGGCAGGAACCGCGAAAAACATGTGCAGCAGGTTCTCGCAGTAGCCCAGGTCGTTGCGAGGGTAAATGAACGGCTGGCCGGCGGTCAGCTTGTACGCTGCCGCTGCGATGGTCGGCAGTTTGGCGATGATGCGATGCGTGAATACCTCGCGGGCGTCCGAATTGTTGACGTCCATGGTGTCGTGGTAATAGGCCGACATCGAGCCCACCACCGCGGACAGCATCGCCATGGGATGTGCGTCATAACGAAAGCCGTTGAAAAAGCGGAGCATCCCCTCGTTCAGCATCGTGTGGGTGCGGATGGAGGTGTCGAACTTCGAGAGTTCGTCCGCCGCCGGCAGTTCGCCGTACAGAAGGAGATACGCGACCTCTATGAAGTTCGAACGTGTCGCAAGGTCGACGACAGGATAGCCGCGATAGAGCAACACGCCTTCGTCGCCGTCGATATAGGTGATTGCGCTCTCGCAGCTTCCGGTCGCGACGAAGCCCGGATCATAGGTGAATACGCCCTGCTCGCGGTACAGGCGGCTGATGTCGAGCACGTCGGGACCGAGCGTGCCTTTTCGGACCGGGAGATCAAGTGACGAGGTGCCATCCGGACCGGTCAGCGTGTACGAATCTTTGGTCATAAGTTTCCTTGAGGCGGATCGGACAGACCGTCGCCGGCGACCGGCAGCCGTCACCGATTGCGCGGGCTCTCGCTCGTCCGCGAATCGATGACGAATGCGCGCTATGGTATTCCCACGGCTCAGATCGGGACCGGTGCCGTCAGCAGACGAACACCGTCAACCCGTCATGTTGCCGCAAGCCGGAAACGTGAGCAAATGAACGGGCGAGCACGCCGCAGTTCGCACCGCTCGAGCACTCCGCGGAGCAACTCCGTGTCAAGCCGGGAAAGGGGGCTATTCGCTGATGCCGTACTTGCGGCGGAACTTGTCTACGCGGCCGCCGGAATCGACGATTTTCTGTTTCCCCGTGTAAAACGGATGGCAAGCCGAGCAGACCTCGACGTGGAGGTCGTGACCCAGCGTGGAGCGGGTCGTGAATTCATTACCGCAGCTACAGGTGACTTTCATTTCCTGGTAGTCGGGGTGTATCTCGGCCTTCATGAATGTCTCCGGCAAAATCTTCTCGGGTGGCAGGACCGCTCGTCACCGGCCCTCGAGGGTCTGCGAGGCAGAAGCAGACGCCCGGTCGGCGGGAAAAGGTGGCGTAGGATATAGCTAACACCCCGGGTCCGCAAGGCGGGCCATTTTCCGTCCAATTATCCACAAAACCTGTGGATAACTCTGTGGAACAAAATTGAGTGAGTGAGCTAAGTCGAGATTTTTAAAGCCTGCTTGCTAGAATGTCTATTTTATGTGCAAATTGTTAAATATAAGCTTTTCAATAGTTTATTCCGGCTTCTCGACAGCCCGGCTGAATTAGCGGACTTATTCCACGGAAATCTGGAGACTAAGCCCTCGATTGTGAATAAACTTCCGCGCCCGGCAGAAACAAGGCCTGCAGATCGTTCAGAAAGCGCCGCCCTTGCGGCGTCGGGCGGAACGACGAGATCTCTGCATTTCCCTCGCTGCGCGCCATCAGTCCGAGAGACAGCGACCGGCCGATGCCTGGCTCGGCGACGCTCCAGGGAAGCCCGGTCCGTGCCTCGAAATCGGCGGCGCTGAAGCCGCGCTTCAAGCGCAAGGCATTCAGCATGAACTCGAAGAGCAGATCGGCCTCCGCCAGCTGCTGCATCCCGACCTCCAGCCGACCGCTTTCGGCCCCTTTCATATAAGAAGCCGGATGCGCGGGCTTACGGTAACGCCACACCTTGCCGTCGCCGTCCGTATATTTGCCGTGGGCGCCGGCACCGACCGCAAGGTAATCCCCGAACTGCCAGTAATTGAGGTTGTGGCGGCAGGCAAAGCCTTCCCTCGCAAATGCCGAGGTTTCGTAACGCTCGAAGCCTGCGGCACGGAGCACCTCGTGACCCCGTTGTTCGATCTCCCAGCTGAGATCCTCATCCGGCAGGTCGGGAGGAGGCCGCGCGTGGAATACCGTATTCGGCTCCAATGTGAGCTGATACCAGGAGACATGCGGCGGCGAGAGAGCGATGGCGTGTTGCAGGTCGGATAGGGCCATCTCGAGACTCTGTCCGGGTAACGCGTACATGAGGTCGATATTGATGCTGTCGAAGCCTGCCTGCTCTGCATCGCTCCATGCGGCAAAGATCTCATTCGCGCCGTGAATGCGGCCCAGCCGCTTGAGCGAGTCGTCGTTGAAGCTTTGCGCTCCAAGGGAAAGTCGGTTTACGCCGGCGCCGCGATAATCCGCGAGGCGGTCGCGCTCGACCGTACCGGGATTGGCTTCCATGGTGATTTCGGCGTCGCCTGCGAGCTCGAACGACGACCGTGCCTCGTCCACCAGCACGGCGATTTCTGCGGCACCGAAGTAACTCGGCGTGCCGCCTCCGAAGAACAGAGTCTCGACGACCCTGTCGCCGGCCCGTTCCGCCTCGAGCCGGATGTCCTCGATCAACGCGGCGATGTAGCGGCGCTTGTCGGCGGTTTCGCCCGCCCGATGAGAATTGAAGTCGCAGTAGGGACACTTGCGTACGCACCACGGCAGGTGCACGTATAGTGACAGGGGAGGGTGCACTACCGTCTACCGTCCTGCCTTGGCTTTAAGGAGCAGCGACAGCTCGCGAAACGCCCGCCCCCGGTGGCTGACCGAGTTCTTCTCGTCGCCGTGCATCTCGGCGGCCGCCTTCCCCAGGTCCGGATCGAAAAAAATCGGGTCGTAGCCGAAACCTCCGCGCCCCCGGCGCTCTTTTAGAATCCGGCCATGCCACGCACCCTCGGCAATGAGCGGTGCCGGGTCGTCCGGCGACTCCACGTAAACGGCGACACATCGAAAGTTTGCGGTCCTGTGCGCTTCCGGCACCTCGCGCAATTCGGAAAGCAACCTGTCGATGTTCTCGTCATCGGTCGCAGACTCTCCCGCGAAGCGGGCGGAACGGACGCCGGGCAGACCGCCCAGGGTCGCGACCTCGAGCCCGGAGTCGTCCGCAATCGCGGGCATGCCGGCGCCCTCCGATGCATGGCGCGCCTTCTGCAGCGCGTTTTCCAGGAACGTCGAACCCGTTTCCGGAGCGCCCGATATACCGAATTCGGACTGCGTCCGAACCTCGAGATCGAGCTCCGCCAGAAGCTGCCGGATCTCCGCGAGCTTGCCGGGATTGTCGCTCGCAACCACGACGGTGCTCTTGTCCGCGGTCACTCGCCTGCGCCGCCTTGCGCCACGTTTTGCGCCGTGATGATCGTCAGGATTCCGGCCTCGGCCAGATCCAGCATCTCCTTGAGCTCGCCGCGGCTGAAGGCGTGGCCTTCGGCGGTGCCCTGCACCTCGATCAGCCGGCCGGTCTCGTTCATGACGACGTTCATGTCCGTTTCGGCTTCGGCATCCTCCGCGTAATCGAGATCGAGCACCGGACTGCCGCGATAGATGCCGACGGAGACGGCCGCAACCTGCCCGTGCAGCGGGTTGGTTTTCAGCTGTCTGGAATCGAGCAAGGTCTTCACGGCGAGGCACAGGGCAACGTAAGCACCGCTGATGGCCGCCGTTCGTGTGCCGCCGTCGGCCTGCAGTACGTCGCAATCGAGGGTGATCGTTCGCTCGCCGAGCGCCTCGAGGTCCGTTGCCGCCCGCAGCGATCTGCCGATGAGCCTCTGGATCTCCTGTGTGCGGCCACCCTGCCTGCCGCGAGCCGCTTCGCGTCCCGTGCGGGTATGCGTCGCCCTGGGCAACATGCCGTATTCGCCGGTCACCCAGCCCCTTCCCGCGCCCCGCATCCAGGGCGGTACACGCGTCTCGACGCTCGCAGTGCAAAGCACCCTGGTGTCGCCGAATTCGGCAAGCACGCTACCCTCGGCATGCCTGGTGAAGTTCGTCTGGAAGCGCACTGGCCTCATCTGGTCGGGGGCGCGGCCGCTCGGTCGCATGCTCGTTACTCCGTAAGACGTCGGCGTGTGACGTGGCGTCATGATAACCGCAGGGCGCCAGGGAAGCGCTTCCATCAGGACTCCTGCGGACGGACTAGTCTCCGAGCCAGCGCAGCAGCGTTCCTGTGGTGTTATCGCTGTACGGGGCGTTGGCTGTCAGGGCGCAGACGCTCAGTGCCTTGAGGTTCTCGGCCAGGGGTTCGTCCGGGCGGGTGGCAAGGCGGGCAATTTCCTCGTCGCTGATCCCGGACCACAGGCCGTCGCTGCAGGCGAGCAGGACATCGCCGGGGCTCAAGGGTTTCTTGCGCGTGATGGTCATGTCGGGCACCGGGGCGTCGCCACCGATGCAGCATTCCACGAAATTGCGCATGGGGTGGTCCTGGGCCTCCGCCTCGCTGATTGCCCCTTCCTGAATCAGCACCTCGACATGGCTGTGATCCCGCGATCGCGAGAGCACACGCCCGTCCCGCATGTGATAGATGCGGCTGTCCCCGATGTGCCCCCAGTAGGAGCCGGTTTCCTGTATCAGACAAACGGCACACGTGGCGCGCGGACGAAAGTCCACAGGAAGGTCGGTGCCGATGCGCACGACTTCGTCGTGCGCCCTGGCGAGCGCCGTGTAGAGGAAGCCCTGCGGATCGAAGACGGGCAGCCGCGCGGCCGTGAACATGTCCTGTATCGTCTTCAGGCCGGTCTCGGCGGCGCGCGCGCCCTCGGAGTGCCCGCCCATCCCGTCGAACACCAACATCAGGGCCGCGTCTTCCGCCACAATGACGGCAGCCCGATCCTGATTGTCCTGACGATCTCCGACGGCGGAGACTTTGGCGTATTCGATCCGCATGCTGCTCGATATCTTCTGTTGTTTTCGTTTGCCGCGATCGCCTGCTTTCCGGCACGGGTAAGCGTTTCGCGACGACAATGGCGCTTCGGGTTAGAATCACTTCCATCCCTGGCCGTTCAACGAGTGGCGTTCACTGACGGGCGGCAGTATGAATGCACGAAACCAATCTGTCAGTGACTCCGTCAACAAAAGAGCCATTTGAGTTGCTCATCGAATACACGCGTTCCGGGTATTTCCAGCCTTTTCGGGGATTCTGATGTTACACAGCATGACCGGATTCGCGCGATATACCGCCGAATCGGAGACCGGCGTCCTGACCTGCGAGCTCCGGGCCGTCAACCACCGCTACTTCGATGTCCAGTTCCGCCTGCCCGAAGAACTGCGCCCGAAGGAAACGGAGCTCAAGCAACTGGTCGGAAGCGTTGTCCGGCGGGGCAAAATCGACTGCACCCTGAACTATCGCCGCGCCCCGGGCAAACAGGCGGAGCTCTCGCTCAACCAGGCGGTCGTCGAACAGCTCGGCAGGAGAGCGCGTGAGTTGACGGCTGCCTTTCCGGACCTCGGCAGTCTGAATGCCATCGACGTGCTGCGCTGGCCCGGGGTCATCGAAGAACCGGAGGTCGACACGGAGCCGCTGTTCCACGAGGCGACAGGGGCCATCCGTGCGGCACTCGATGCCCTGTCCGCAATGCGCCGCAGCGAAGGAGAGCGAATCGCCGAGATGATCGACTCGCGCTGCCGTGAGATCCTGACCATCGCGGCGGCCATCCGCGAGCGCATGCCGGAGGTGCTGGCAGCGGCGCGGGCGAGGCAAAAGGAGCGCCTCGACAAACTGGCCGTCGACGCAGACCCGGGACGCCTCGAGGCCGAAATCGCGCTGGTCGCACAGAAACTCGACATCGACGAAGAACTCGACCGGCTCGAAAGCCACATCAGTGAGATCCGGCTGGCGCTCTCGAGCCAGCACGCCGTCGGGCGTCGTCTCGATTTCCTCATGCAGGAACTGAACCGCGAGGCCAATACGCTGGGTTCGAAGTCCGCCGACACTGGCACGACGCGCGCGGCGGTGGAGCTGAAGGTTCTGATAGAACAAATGCGGGAACAAATACAGAATGTCGAGTAAACCGATGGCCGCACGCTCCGCCAGACTGTTCGTCATCGCCGCGCCCTCGGGCGCCGGGAAGACCACCCTGGTCAAGGCGCTGGTCGAACGAAATCCGGGCCTCACGTTCTCGATTTCCTACACGACCCGGACGAAACGAAAGACCGAGGAGGACGGCAAGGACTATTTCTTTGTGACGGAGGAACAGTTCCTCGAGCTGGAACGAGAGGGAGAACTGCTCGAGTCCGCCCAGGTCTTCGACAACCGTTACGGTACCGGCCGCGCCCAGGTCGAATCCCGCCTTCTCGAGGGCCGCGACGTCATCCTCGAAATCGACTGGCAGGGCGCCCGGCAGGTGCGGCAGTCGAAACCCGACTGTGAATCCATTTTCATTCTCCCGCCCTCGCTCGCCGAACTGGAACGCCGGCTGCGCGATCGCCGCACCGACAGTGACGCCGTCATCGAAAGGCGCCTCGAGGACGCCATCGGCGACATCTCCCACTGGAACGAATTCGACTACGTCATCATCAACGACGACCTGCAGAAGTCCGTACTGGAACTCGAGGCGATCATCGCCGGCACGGGCGAACACGAGCAAAACCGGAGCGACCAGCCGGAAATACAGGAGCGGGTCGAGCATATCCTGCCGCCGCCAGCCGAACCACCCGCCGCCGACGTTCAAGAATAATGCCGCCATCGGTTCCATCGACCGTAGAACTTGAAGTACACTGGCCGGTCTGTTTCTGTACCGGCTTTATTTACCGGCGCCAACTCGGGCGCCTGCGGAGTGACTGTTAAATGGCCCGAATTACGGTCGAAGACTGCCTTGACAACGTAGAGAATATTTTCGAAATGGTGCTGGTCGCCTCCAAGCGCGCCCGGCGTATCGCGCACGGCGCGGACACACTGGTCGATCCCGAAAACGACAAGCCCACGGTGATCGCTTTGCGCGAAATCGCGGCAGGCCACATCACGCCGTCGATCCTCGACGAGGTGGAACAGCCGGCAACGGACGAGTTTCTGCAACCGGAGACGCCGGAGGACATTTTGCCGATGCGCGGCATCTCGATTGGTGATTGATAATCGGTGACCGACAATCCGCTCCTGATGGAACGGCCAGGGGCTTAACCTTCACGCTTCCCGGTCGCGGCGGCTCACCCGGCAACCGGGTATGATCGTTCATGGACTACGCTGCGACAATTCTCGCCAGACTTCCCGGAACGTCGGTAAGACGTGACCACGGGTTGCGGCGTCTCGTCGAGACGCTCGAGTCCTACATGCCGCGCGAGCACATCGAGCAGGTGCTTCAGGCATACGAGTTCGGCGCCAGTGCCCATCAGGGACAAAAGCGCCTGAGCGGTGAGGCCTTCATATCCCACCCGGTCGCGGTTGCGCAGACGCTCGCCGACATGCGCATGGATGCGCAGGCGATTACCGCCGCCATACTGCATGACGTCATCGAGGATACGGCGACGCCGGTCGCCGAACTGGAGGAGCAGTTCGGCAGCGAAGTGGCGGCTCTGGTCGACGGCGTCAGCAAGCTCGACCAGATGCATTTTCACAGCCGCGCGGAGGCGCAGGCGGAAACGTTTCGAAAGATGATGCTGGCAATGATCGAGGACATTCGCGTGATCCTCGTGAAGCTGGCCGATCGCCTGCACAACATGCGCACGTTCGACGCCATGCCGCGCGAAAAGCAGGTGCGCATCGCCAAAGAGACGCTGGAAATCTACGCGCCCATCGCGAACCGTCTCGGCATCAATCATATGAAGGTCGATCTCGAGGATCTGGGTTTCCGCTATCTCCATCCGTTTCGTTACCGCGTGCTGGAAAAGGCCGTACGCCGAAGCAAGGGAAGCCAGCGGCAGATCGTCAAGAAGATATCGGAACGCATCCGGAACGGGATGAAAGATGCCGGTATCGAAGGCGAGGTCCAGGGCCGCGAAAAACATCTTTACAGCATCTATAAGAAGATGTCGCAGAAAAAGCGGCTGCTTGCCGACGTCGTCGACGTCTACGGCTTTCGGATCATCGTCAACGACGTGAATACCTGCTACCAGACGCTGGGACTCGTACACGGGTTGTACAAGCCGATGCCGGGTCGTTTCAAGGACTACATCGCGATCCCGCGAATCAACGGGTACCAGTCATTGCATACCACGCTATTCGGTCCCAAAGGCCTGCCGCTGGAAGTTCAGATACGCACGGCGGACATGGACCGGGTGGCAGAGTCCGGAGTCGCTGCGCACTGGCAGTACAAGGCGGTAGACAAGACTACGGCGACCCCGCAGCGCCGCGCTCGCGAATGGCTCGCCCACCTGGTCGAGATTCAGGAATCCGGCAGCTCGGAGGAATTCCTGGAAAGCGTCAAGGTAGACCTGTTTCCCGACAAGATTTACGTGTTCACCCCGCAGGGCGAGATCAAGCCGCTGCCGAAGGGTGCGACGACTGTGGATTTCGCGTACGCGGTGCATACGGACGTCGGCAACCGTTGCGTCGCCGCGAAAATCGACCGCAATCTCGTGCCCCTGCGCACGCAACTGCAGAACAGTCAGACGGTGGAAATCATTACCGCGCGCGGCGCGCGCCCGAACCCGAACTGGCTCACGTTCGTGGCAACGGCCAAGGCGCGTTCCGCGATTCGCGCACACATGAAGAAGATGCGCAGCAGCGAGTCCGTCGATCTCGGAAAACGCCTTCTCGACCGTTCGCTCAAGGACCTTGGCTCGTCACTCAGGAAAATCGGCAGGGTGCGCCTGCGTGAGGCCTTGAAGGAACTGGGGCTGACCGAGCCTTCGGAGCTCTACGAACAGCTGGGACTCGGCGAACGGCTTGCGCCTTTGACGGCCCGGCTCCTCGTCGGCGGCAGCAGCGAGGACGGTGCGCCGAGAAAGGCAAGCCTGGTCATTGCCGGCACGGAAGGTGTGGTCGTCAGCTATGCGAAATGCTGTCACCCGATTCCCGGCGACGAAGTGATGGGTTACCTGAGCTCCGGCCGCGGCGTGGTCATCCACAGAAATGTCTGTGGGAACCTGAGCAACTTTCGAAAACAATCCGAGAAATGGATCGCCGTCAGCTGGGAGAAGAACATCGATCGCGATTTCTCGTGCCAGATACATGTCGATACGGTCAACAAGACCGGGGCGCTGGCCGAGGTCGCGGCGACGATTGCGGACTCGCAATCGAATATCGAGCAGGTATCGGTACTGGATCGTCACGACGACTGCTCCGTCCTTACGTTCCTGCTGCAGGTGAAGGACAGGAGTCATCTGGCGCGAATAATGAGCAACGTGCGCAAGATGCCGAATGTCATTCGTGTGGCCCGAGCCTGCGCCTGACTGGCCGGCCGCGCGCTTCTCATACAAACGAAAACGGGAGACGACAAATTGGAAAGACAAGCCGTTCATACCGACGGCGCGCCAGCCGCGATCGGTACCTATTCGCAGGCGATCAGGAGCGGCAGTCTGGTCTTCCTGTCCGGACAGATTCCGCTGGTACCGGCGACGATGGAGCTGGCGGAGGGCAGTTTCGAGAAGCGCGCGCGGCAAGTGTTCGACAACCTCGAGGCCGTCGCCCACGCTGCCGGCGGCAGCCTCGACCAGATCGTGAAGCTGACGATTTACCTCACCGACCTCGGGAACTTCGCCACCGTGAACTCGGTCATGGCTGAGTATTTCACCGCACCCTACCCGGCGCGTGCCGCGGTCGGAGTCGCATCGCTGCCTAAGGGCGCGGACGTGGAAGCAGAGGCGATTCTGGTCCTCCAATAAAAGAACGCTGCCGTGGATGCGCTGCAGGGGAACCTGACCCGGCTGGCCGGCGTCGGGCCGGCCCTCGCCCTGAAACTCGAGCGTCTCGGGCTGCGCCGCATCGAGGACCTGCTGTTCCTCCTGCCGCTGCGCTATGAGGACCGGACCGAACTCGTTCGTCCCGGAGCCCTGTCCCCCGGAATGCGCTGCCTCACCAGCGGCAAAGTGCTCCTTGCCGAAACCGTTTATCGCGGCCGGCGCAGTCTCCTGGTGCGCATCGGCGACGGGTCCGGGCAGATCACCTTGCGCTTTTTTCATTTCTCGAAGCAGCAACAGGCGCAGTTCCGCTCGGGCGCGACAGTCAGCTGCTACGGGGATGTACGCGCGGGACCGCTCGGCCTCGAGATCGTGCATCCGGAGTACCGCATACTGAGAGAGGGCGAAAGCCCCGTGCCGGGGGATGCACTGACGCCGGTTTACCCGACAACCGAAGGCGTGCAACAGGGGCGATTGCGCAACCTTACCGGGAAGGCATTGAAACTGATGGCATCCTCCCCGCCCGAGGAGCTCCTGCCGCCGGACATCCGCGCCGGACTGAAGATGCCCTCGCTTGCCGACGCGTTGAACTACCTGCACCGGCCGCCGCCGGACGCGGATCTCCCGAGTATCGAAAGCGGCCGCCATCCCTCGAGAATCCGGCTGGCCTTCGAGGAGCTGCTGGCGCATTACCTGAGCTTGCGTAACCTGAGAAACCTGGCCCGCAAGGAGCGCGCGATCCCCTTGCGCGGCGGAGCCGACGCCGTCAGCGAGTTCCTTGCGGGCCTCGAGTTCAGACTGACCGGAGCCCAGCAGAGGGTCGTAGCCGAGATCACCGCCGACATGGGTCAGGCGCATCCGATGATGCGGCTGGTGCAGGGCGATGTCGGCTCCGGCAAGACCGTGGTGGCAGCGGTCGCCTGCAGGAAGGCCATCGCCTGCGGCGTTCAGGCTGCGGTGATGGCGCCGACGGAGCTACTCGCCGAGCAGCATCTGCACAACTTTTCGGCATGGTTTCACGATACCGGGGCGGACATTTGCTGGCTCAGCGGCAGCTTGCGTGGAACCAGACGCAGGGCTGCGCTCGAGTCGATTGCGAGCGGCGCCGCGAAGCTGGTGGTGGGCACGCACGCCCTGTTTCAGGAAGGCGTGACATTCGCCGGACTGGGGCTGGTCGTTATCGACGAACAACACCGGTTCGGCGTGCATCAGCGCATGGCGCTTCGCGACAAGGGGAAAGGTGAGAACCGCTTTCCGCATCAGCTCGTCATGACCGCGACGCCGATTCCAAGAACGCTGGCAATGGCAGCCTATGCCGACCTCGATTCCTCGGTCATCGACGAGCTGCCGCCGGGGCGTCGTCCGGTGCTTACCGTCGCGATGCCTGAGACGCGCCGCGACGAAGTCGTGGAACGCGTGCGGACGGCGTGCGCGAGCGGTCAGCAGGCTTACTGGGTGTGCCCGCTGATCGGCGAGTCGGAGGCGCTCGATTTCCAGGCTGCCGAAGCAAGCTACGACTCACTGCGGAAGTCGCTGCCGAAACTCTGCGTCGGCATGGTGCACGGACGCATGAAGCCTCAGGAAAAGGACCGCATCATGCGATCGTTCAAGCTTGGGGAAATACACGTGCTGGTTGCAACGACCGTGATCGAGGTAGGCGTGGACGTGCCGAATGCCAGCCTGATGATCATCGAGAACGCGGAACGGATGGGGCTGTCGCAACTGCACCAGTTGCGCGGCCGTGTCGGACGCGGGGGCGTGCAGAGCAGTTGTGTGCTGTTGTATCGGCCGCCCCTGGGTCAGCTGGCCCGAAGCCGCCTGGCCGTGCTCCGGGAAACCAACGACGGCTTCGTCGTCGCGCAACGCGACCTCGAATTGCGCGGACCGGGCGAGCTTCTGGGCACGCGCCAGACCGGCTTGCCGCAGTATCGCATTGCCGATTTGCTGCGCGATGCGGACCTGATGCCCGGAGTGCGAAGCACCGCGGAAACGCTGCAACGCGAAAGCCCTCATCTGGCCGCCGCGATCGTACGCCGCTGGGTAGGCGACTCCGAGCACTATGGCAAGATCTGATGCTGCGCCGCGCGGATTCAATCTGTTACCTTATCCGACAGCATTTATGGCCTTAAGTGAAACCGGGACGGCGCTGTATGGAGTTCGCCCTGTGGGCAGCAGACCTGTGAGCAAAAACGCTGCACAAGCGCGACCGGCGCCCGGCTTCGCCAACCAGCTCAAGAGCTACGTCCAGCTGATGCGTCTCGACAAGCCCGTCGGGGTGTGGCTGCTCTTGTGGCCGACGCTGTGGGCGCTCTGGCTGGCGGGCGAAGGACACCCGGACGGCGGCGTGTTCCTCGTGTTCTTCTTCGGCGTCATCGTGATGCGGTCGGCCGGTTGCGTCCTCAACGATTTCGCGGATCGCAAGATTGACCCTCATGTAAGCCGGACTCGCGCCCGACCGCTCGCGACCGGGGCCGTAGCGCCGGCCGAGGCACTGACCCTGTTCTTCGCGCTGTCGCTGATCGCGGTCGGCCTTGCCGCGATGCTCAACCGTCCGGCGCAAGTACTCGCCGTCATCGCCGCCGGTCTGACGATCGTCTATCCCTTCATCAAACGCTTCGTTTCCATTCCGCAGTTCGTACTGGGCGCGGCGTTCGGCTGGGCCGTGCCGATGGCATTCGCCGCACAGACCGGACAGACGGAGCAGCTGGCCTGGCTGGTGTTCGGCACCGCCCTGATCTGGGCCGTGATCTACGACACGTTCTATGCCATGGTCGACCGCAGCGACGACCTGAAACTCGGCGTCAAATCGACGGCGATCCTGTTCGGCGACGCCGATCTGTTCGTCATCGGCGGCCTGCAGGTCCTGATGCTGTTCGCACTGGTGCTCATCGGCCAGATGGCGGAGTTGGGCAGCTGGTACATGAGTTCCGTCGCCATCGCCGCCGTCCTCATGGGCTATCACCAGTGGCTTGCCCGGGAGCGCCTTCCCGAGGGCTGCTTCAAAGCTTTCCAGCACAACCATTACATCGGCATGGCGATCTTCATCGGTATCGTCCTCGACTACACCTTCACTCCCCCGGTGCAGTAACCCCCTTGGGACGGGCCGCGGCGCGGGCCACGGTCAGCACATCGACCGTCTCCGCCCCCGCCTCGAGCAACGTCCGTGCAAGCTGCCGACAGGTTTCCCCGGTGGTCATGACATCATCGACGATGAGCGGACGGCGCGCCCGAAGCTTCCCCCGCACGGCGAATGCATTCTTCAGATTCCGTCTGCGCGACAGGGCATCGAGGCCGCTTTGCGGCGGCGTCCGGCGTATTCTCCGAACGTTGCGGACGATCGGCAGGTCCGCCGCCCGGCCGAGCGGCCGGCACAGTTCGATCGCCTGGTTGAAGCCGCGAGTCGCATGCCGCCAGCGATGCAGCGGCACGGGAACGAGCGCATCCGCATGCTGAAACGAGAGCAGAAGCTCGGCCAGGAGCAGGTCCGCGAACGCAGGCACATAATAGAGAGCATGACCGAACTTCAGCGACTTCAAAGCAGTGTCGACGGGAAATGCATACAGCAGAGCGGAGCGTGCGCGCCGAAACGGCGGCGGCCTGAGCTGACAGTCCGCACAATGAGCGAGCGTACCGGCCGGCACCGGCTGGTCGCAGCGCCCGCAGGGATTCGGAATTCGCGGCAGGTCCGAGCGGCAACTGAAACAGAAGTGGCCCAGCGCGTCGCCCCCGCAGATGGCGCAGCACTCCGGCAGGACGCGACGGACTATCGAGCCGGTCATTCGTCTCAGCAAAACGCGCTGCCGGCGGCTGTTCCCGAACATCGCCACAGGATGGCGGACCCACGCGGCGATTGCCCCCGTCGAAAGCCGCCCTGTCGTCCGGTAATGGCTCCCGGTGGCCGGGGAGTGGCCGCGGACGAGCGACGGACATGGCGATGAATCGGGGGCCAGGGACGCCGGGGAAGGTGAGGGCTCGAGACGTACGGCGGCACTTCGACCGGGCGGCCGCGACCTTCGACGCGGCCGACTTTGCACATCGGCACGCCGCCCAGGGTGTGTACGAGCGCATGTCGCCGATGCTGGTCGACGTAAAACGAATCGTCGACATTGGCTCGGCCACCGGGAGCGCTGCTCGCGAACTGGCAAAGCGTTACCGGGGAAGCCATGTCCTCTGCCTCGACCGTTCCCTCGAAATGCTGAAGGTGGCGAGAAAAAGCCGGTGGCGGTTTACACGCGTGTCCGAGCTCCAGGCGGATGCCGCCGCGGTCCCGTTGCAGTCGGGCAGCATCGATCTCGTTTTCGCCAATATGCTCTTGCCGTGGATCGACGACGTCGGGGAATTCTTTCCGGAGGTCAACCGGGTACTTCGGAAGGACGGCCTGTTCGCGTTCTCTGCGCTGGGGCCCGACAGCCTTCTCGAACTCCGGCAAGCGTGGGCGAAGGTCGACCCCGGAGAACATGTCCATGCGTTCATGGACATGCACGACATAGGAGATGCTCTTGTCAGAGCCGGCATGCGCGAACCCGTGCTCGACGTCGACTATCTCACCGTCACGTATCACGACGCCGATGCACTGATCGGCGACCTTACCCGGGCGGGCGCGCGGAACAGCCTGGCGGGCCGACGGGACACCCTGACCGGCAGGCACCGCTTCGAGGAAATGAAGCGTGTCTTGAACGACTTCCGCGAGGACGGTCTGCTGGCATGCCGCCTCGAACTGGTTTTCGGACATGCCTGGGGAGGCGGCCCCATGCAGGAACCCGGAGAGTTCCGTGTCGACGCCAGCCGGATCGGGCACCGTTCACGACAGGCAGGACGGTGACGCCGGAGGGCATTCGGGCCGCGCGAACGCACGGCAAAGCGGGTAGCGTGGATTCGTGTAAGCGGTTGTACTTGTTAGTGATTGTGCGGCTCGCACGCCGCCTTTCCGTTTGCACGGCCGGATTCGTTTGAGTACACTGCGCAGGCTTTTGAACCGGCGCACCCCGCCTCCAGGTCTGGTAACAACCCGCAACAGCAAGGGGCTTTGTTCGCTGCGGTTACGTCTTGATGCCCTGAAGGATGCACCGATATCGACAGGCGGCGCCGGAAAGCTCCCGCTTGTGACAGCATTTCCCTGTTTCGGAACGACGCTTGTGCGTAGTGCGGGTGACGGCGCCCCTCTAGTGAGATTTAAATGATACGACGACTGTCTGTTTGCGTAACCGGCCTGGCTCAAGCTGCCGGGGCCCGTGCGGACTGGGCCATCAACATGCCCCGTGGGGTCAGCGAGCTGAGCGCCGAGACCTACGATCTGCACATGATGGTGTTTTACTGGTGCGTTGGCATTGCCGTCGTCGTTTTCGGCGCGATGCTGTTCACGATGGTAAGGCACAGAAAGTCGCGTGGCGTCCAGCCGGCGAAGTTTTCGCACAGCATGCCTGCCGAGATCACCTGGACGATCATCCCCATCATCATCCTGCTGATCATGGCCGTGCCTGCGGCCGACACGCTGATCAGGATCGAGGACAGCCGCACCCCCGACGTCACCGTCGTCGTAACCGGATATCAGTGGAAGTGGCACTATATGTACCAGGGCGAAGACGTGGCGTTCTACAGTACCCTCGCGCGTGCGAGCAGCGAAGCGCGACACAGGGGTTCGGGAATCGATCCGGCCACCGTAGAAAACTACCTGCTGGACGTCGACCGGCCGCTGGTGGTGCCAAAAGGCGCCAAGGTGAGGGTGCTCCTCACGTCCAACGACGTCATTCACGCATGGTGGGTTCCCGAGCTTTCGATAAAGAAAGACGCCATCCCGGGTTTCATGAACGAAACATGGTTCCAGGCCGACGTGGCGGGCGTGTATCGCGGCCAGTGCGCAGAGCTCTGCGGCGTGGACCACGGATATATGCCAATCGTCGTGGAAGTCGTCGAGCCCGAGGCGTTCCAGGCGTTCCTCGACTCGGAAAGAGAATAGGCAATTTCACAGGATTCGCGGCTGCCGCGGATTCGCCCGGAGAAGACACAAAATGAGTACTGCAGTCGCAGAGATGGAAGCGCACGATCACCACGGCCCGGAGAAGGGCATCCGGCGGTGGCTGTTCGCGACCAATCACAAGGACATCGGAACGATGTACCTGCTGTTCAGCCTGGTGATGCTCTTTGTCGGCGGCGCCATGGCGATGGTCATTCGCTCCGAGCTGATGATGCCCGGTCTGCAGTTCGTGGATCCGGGCTTCTATAACCAGATGACCACCATGCACGCGCTGGTCATGATCTTCGGCGCCATCATGCCGGCGTTCGTCGGCCTGGCGAACTGGATGATTCCGCTCATGGTCGGCGCGCCGGACATGGCGTTGCCGCGCATGAACAACCTTTCGTTCTGGATTCTGCCGGCGGCGTTCACAATACTGCTTTCCACTCTTTTCATGTCTGGCGGCGGCCCCGCCGGCGGCTGGACGATGTATCCCCCGCTCGTCCTGCAGACCGGCGATGCATTCCCTTACCTGATTTTTTCGATCCACCTGATGGGACTGTCCTCCATCATGGGCGCGATCAACATCATCGTCACCATCATCAACATGCGCGCGCCGGACATGGCGCTCATCAAGATGCCGATGTTCGTATGGTCATGGCTGATCACGGCGTACCTTCTGATTGCCGTGATGCCGGTTCTCGCCGGAGCGGTAACGATGCTGCTCACGGATCAGTTCTTCGGCACCAGCTTCTTTCTGGCGGCAGGCGGCGGAGACCCGGTGATGTTCCAGCATATCTTCTGGTTCTTCGGTCACCCGGAAGTCTACATCATGATTCTGCCCGCCTTCGGCGTGGTCTCCGAGGTCATTCCCACTTTTGCGCGCAAGCCGCTATTCGGTCACGACTCGATGGTGTATGCCATCTCGGCTATCGCCTTCCTGTCATTCATCGTCTGGGCGCATCACATGTTTACGGTCGGCATGCCGCTGACCGGCCAGTTGTTCTTCATGTTTTCCACGATGCTCATCGCCGTGCCGACCGGCGTGAAGATTTTCAACTGGACCGCGACCATGTGGGGAGGGGCGATGACCTTCGAGACGCCGATGCTGTTCGCGCTGGCGTTCCTGTTCCTGTTTACCATTGGAGGTTTCTCGGGCGTGATGGTCGCTATCGTGCCCGCCGATATCCAGTACCACGATTCCTACTTTGTGGTGGCTCATTTTCACTACGTACTGGTTCCGGGGGCGCTCTTCGGCATTCTGGCCGCCGTCTATTACTGGCTGCCGAAATGGACCGGGCGCATGTACAACGAAAAGCTGGGACAGATTCATTTCTGGCTTACCGCTATTTTCGTCAACGTGACGTTCTTTCCGATGCATTTTCTCGGACTTGCAGGCATGCCGCGGCGCATACCGGACTATGCGACACAGTTTACGGACTGGAATTTCATGGCCAGTATCGGCGCATTCGGCTTTGGCCTTTCGCAGCTGCTATTCGCATACATCGTGATCAGCTGCATGCGTGGCCGTGGCGAACCCGCAACCGCCGAGGTCTGGGATCATCCGAAGGGCCTGGAGTGGACCGTTCCGTCACCGGCGCCTTACCACACCTTTGACGAACCGCCGCGGGTACCGCCGGCGCAGACCTTCTCATGAAGGACGACCGTCGGTCTCCCCATAGCGTGCGCACCACGGCGCTGTGGCTCGCCGCGATTGCCGTTGCCTTTTATCTCGGATTCATTCTTCTGAGCGCGATCAGGGCCTAATGGCCGACACCGAGCGAAAAGATGACAGACCAGGTTCCGGAGCGCTCGCGGGGCGCTTGCTGCTGTTTGCGGTCGGAATGTTCGCGTTCGGCTACGCACTGGTGCCGCTGTACGACGTGTTTTGCGAAATCACAGGTCTGGGCGGCCGCACCAACGACACGCCGGCGCAGGTTGCCGAAGCAGCCGACGACAGTCGCAGCATACGCCTGGAGTTCGTCACTACGGTCAACCAATATGCGCCATGGGAGTTTCGACCGGAGGTTGCCGGCATGACGGTGCACCCCGGCGGGCTTTATGAGGCGACCTTCGTGGCCACGAACTTGACGGATCGCCCGATGACGGCACAGGCCGTACCCAGCGTCGCGCCCGCGCGGGCCGGGAAGTATTTCAAGAAGCTGGATTGTTTCTGCTTTACGGCACAGGAGTTCGCGGCACACGAGACACGCAAACTCCCGGTCCGTTTCGTCGTCGACTCCGACCTGCCGGAATACGTAGACACGATAACCCTGTCCTACACGTTCTTCGACTCGGCGCGCGTCTCACGGAATTCCTCCGGCCCGCATTCTTCACCCACCCCACTCTAAGACATCGACATGGCACACGCTGACAATCACTATTACGTTCCCCACAGCAGTCACTGGCCGATCGTCGGCTCGGCGGGCCTGTTCGTCACGATGGTCGGCGTCTCCAGCTGGCTGAACGGCTCTCAGGGCGGGTTCTGGATCATGATGATCGGCGTCGCCGTGATCGTGTTCATGCTTGCCGGGTGGTTTGCCAGGGTGATCGCCGAGAACCAGGCCGGCAAGTACAACGGCCAGGTCGATACGTCATTCCGCATGGGAATGTTCTGGTTCATTTTTTCGGAAGTGATGTTCTTTTCGGCCTTCTTCGGAGCGTTGTTCTACGCGCGGAACATGGCCATCCCCTGGCTCGGCGGGTCGAGCAACAATTTCTTCACCAATCTGTTCCTGTGGGAGGGATACGAAAGCACATGGCCGACCTCCGGTCCCGCGCAGGTCGGCGGTGAGTTCGAGGAAATGGCGCCGTTCGGATTGCCGCTGATCAACACTGCGATCCTTCTGACGAGCAGCATCACGGTGACCATCGCGCATCATGCGCTGCAGCACGGCCGCCGGACGATGCTGAACGTGTTCCTCGCGCTGACGTTTCTGCTCGGCTTCCTCTTCGTGTATCTGCAGGCCGTCGAGTACGTCCATGCGTACCACGAAATGAACCTGAAGCTGTCCACCGGAATTTACGGATCGACGTTCTTCATGCTGACCGGCTTTCACGGGATGCACGTGACGATCGGCGCCATCATGCTGACCGTCATCTGGCTGCGAACCATGAAAGGCCACTTCACCCCGGACAACCACTTCGGCTTCGAGGCCGTCGCCTGGTACTGGCATTTTGTCGACGTGGTGTGGCTGGGACTCTATATATTCGTCTACTGGATGTAGACCACTGGGCGGCCACGCACGGGCGGCCGCGCATTCATTGTGAAATTCGGTGCCCTGACATCACGCGATTTTCTGCCGCCGCTGGCCGCGGTCGTACTGGTCGTGCTGTTCTCGACGCTTGGCTTCTGGCAGCTCGACCGCGCGGAACAAAAGCGCGCAGTGCAGGCAGCGTTCGCCGACACCGGTGAGCGACTGGCCGTTGCGGGCGACCGGTCGTACCCGCTGTACCAGCCGTTGACCGCAACCGGGCGCTACCTCGACGAACGCCAGTTTCTCATCGACAACGTGATCCTGGACGGCCGTGTCGGCTATTTCGTCGTGACCCCGTTCGAGTATGAGAGTGGGGGGCCGCTGCTGCTGGTCAACCGTGGCTGGGTGGCGAAGGGTTCGACGGAGGACGTGCAGGCAGCTCTTCGAGCGGAAAGCGGCGATACCGGAGAGACGACGATCCGGGGGCGGGCCGGGCAACTGCCCAGAGTCGGGATCAGGGCGGGCGACGTTTTTACCGGTGGCTCCGGCTGGCCGCGGACGGCGAACTGGCCGACCCTGGACGAGCTCGCGGCAGCCCTGCGGCGAGACGTGCTGCCGTTCGTTCTGCTCGAGGACCCGGAGGCGGGGAGCAATCTGGTTCGCCGCTGGGAGCCTCGACAGGTGGGCCCGATGCGGCATATCGGCTACGCGCTGCAGTGGTTTGCTCTGGCTGCCGCCGTCGTCGTGATCGCAGTTGTCCTGTACAGGAAGAAGCGGGTGCGACGTTGACTGAAGAAGCGAGAACAGGCTTATCGGGCCGGCTGCAGATATGGCTAGTCGGTCTCCTGTTCGTGGCACCGCTCGTCATTGCTGTCTGGCTCTATTACGACGGGTCGCTCCGGCCTGCCGGCCGCAGCAATCATGGCGCTCTCCTGGAACCTGTCGTCAACCTGCAGGACGTCCTCCCCGACTCTCCCGCGGCCGAATTGTGGCAGGACCACTGGCTTCTGGTGTACGAACACGACGGCGAGTGCGGAGCGCAATGTCGCGATGCGCTGTACACACTGCGCCAGTCCCGACTCATGCTCGGCAACGACATGCACCGCCTGATCAGAGTGTTCTTGCACGGCGAATTGGCGCCCGATAGAGTGTTCCTCGACGAGTTCGTTGCAGAGCATCACGCCGGCCTTCGCGTCGTCCGGGATGAGGATTTCGGCCGGTTGCTCGGAACGGCCCGGCCGGAGCAACTGCCGGCAGGGGGCTTTTTTCTCGTGGACCCGCTGGGCAACCTGGTGATGTATTTTTCTCCGGACCTCGACCCGCGGGATATGGTCGAAGACATCCAGCATCTTCTGGACCTTTCACGGATTGGATAGCCGGATGGCGACCACACTCCGCGATCGGCGCACAAGCGTATGAATTTGCGCGCGACAACGACGGGAGCAGAAGCTTGAACGTACGCAGCATGCAGCGGGTATTCGACTGGCGCGACTATTACGAGCTGACGAAGCCTCGCGTCGTCCTGCTGATCGTATTCACGGCCATCGTCGGCATGTTCCTTGCGGTTCCCGGCTGGCCCGGAGTCGGCGCGCTGCTGTTCGGCACCCTCGGCATCGGCCTCTCGGCATCCTCGGCCGCGGCGATCAACCATCTGCTCGACGCACGTATCGATATGCAGATGACCCGCACCCGCGGACGCCCGCTCCCGCAGGGCAAGCTTTCAGCGGCCCACGCCATGGGCTTCGCCGCGATTCTGTGCGCGCTCGGCATGCTCATCCTGTGGTTTCTGGTCAATCCGCTGACCGCCGTCCTGACCTTCGCTTCCCTGATCGGCTACGCCGTGATCTACACCGTTTACCTGAAGCGAGCCACGCCGCAGAACATCGTCATCGGCGGCGCCGCGGGGGCCGCTCCCCCGGTCCTCGGCTGGGCAGCCGTCACCGGCGAGGTGCACGCCAATGCGCTCCTCTTGTTCCTGATCATCTTCGTCTGGACGCCGCCGCATTTCTGGGCGCTGGCGATCGCGCGCAAGGCGGACTACGAAAAGGTCGGTATTCCGATGCTGCCGGTCACCCACGGCACGGACTTCACCCGTCAGTTCATCCTGCTTTACACCATCCTGCTGGTGCTGGTGACGATACTGCCCTACCTGTCCGGCATGAGCGGCCTCATTTATCTGGCCGCCGCCGTTTCGCTCGGCGGCGTTTTTCTCTGGTACGCCATTCGCCTGCGGTTGAACGACAATCCGCGACTGCCGATGCGCGTTTTCAAGTACTCCATCAACTATCTGATGTTTCTGTTTGCGGCGTTGCTGGTCGACCATTATTTCATCGTCACGTTCGGACTCTAAGGGTAGGCGCGGGTGTTGGACCGCCGCGTTGTTCATGAACGCGTATAGGCACGGTGGTAGGCGAAGCCCCGGCTCGAGGGGAGGGCCTTTCCGGAACGCCGTGAACCCTTCCATGGGGGCTTCGCGCAAAACATCCATGTTTTGCGACGATCCGGAAAGGCCCTCCCCTCGAGCCGGGACTCCGCCGCCATACGGCACCGGCGTTCATGAACAATAGATACGCCTCGGGGCGTTC
>Ga0299913_10000775_pt1 | contig 21553 bp, 33 predicted proteins | sample RVTome_9_FD_201360 | JGI IMG/M metagenome (GOLD analysis project Ga0299913, IMG submission 201360) | Soil microbial communities from uranium-contaminated site in the Upper Colorado River Basin, Wyoming, United States - RVT155D38 (version 2) ... | reverse complement strand
CGGATCCGGAAGCGCACATCGCACGTGACGGTCGTAGTGGAGACGATGGGAGACGAGGAGTAGTGGGACAGAAGGTCCACCCGTATGGGTTCCGGCTGGGGGTCATCTACCCCTGGAAATCGAATTGGTACGCGTCCCGGCGCGACTACATCGAGGCGCTCCACGAGGACGTCTGGATCCGCAAGCACATCCGCTCGCGGCTGTCCCGCGCGGGCATCTCGTCCATCGACATCGAGCGCAAGGGCGACCAGATCTGGGTCTACATCCGCACCGCCCGCCCCGGCATCGTGATCGGGCGCAAGGGCGCCGAGGTGGATCGCCTGCGCAAGGACGTCGAGCGCTACACCAAGAAGCGCGTGGACGTGAAGGTGGAGGACATGAACCAGGCCTCCAGCGAGGTGCGTCCGGACACGGACGCCGCGTTGCTGGCGCAAGGCGTCGCCGAGCAGCTCGCCGGGCGGGTGGCGTTCCGTCGCGCGATGCGCCGGGCCGTCCAGACCGCGATGCGCGCCGGTGCCCTGGGCGTGCGCGTCGCGTGCGCCGGGCGCTTGGGAGGCACGGACATGGGGCGCAAGGAGTGGTATCGCGAGGGACGGGTGCCGCTGCACACGCTCCGCGCGAAGGTGGACTTCGGGACCGCGGCCGCCAAGACGACGTTCGGGGCGATCGGTGTGAAGGTTTGGGTCTACCACGGCGACGAGGTTCCTCACCGCGAGCAGGAGACGGAGCGCGCGCTCGCGCGTGCCCACGCTCGAGCCGAGAAGGGCGAACGGACGACGAAGCCAGCCGCCACTCGCGCCAAGGCCGCACCGAAGGCCGAGCCGGCCGCCGCACCCGAGGTGGCTGCGACCGCCGAGGCAGCCGCGCCGGCCGAACCCGCGGCCGAGACGGCGGCTGCGCCCGTCGAGACTCCCGTGACTCCCGTCGAAGAGCCGACGGCCGCTCCTGCCGAGGCCAAAGCCGCGGCCGAAGCTGCGGCGGTGCCGGAACCGGCAGAGCCGGTCGAGGCGCCCGGCGAGACACCTACCGAGGCGCCGCCGGCAGAGACACCTGCAGGGACGCCCGCGAAGCCGGAAAGCGGTGACGCCTGATGCTCGCGCCGAAGCGCGTGAAGCACCGGAAGCAGCACCGCGGGCGTATGCGCGGCCTGGCGAAGGGACACACCGACATCCAGTCCGGCGACTACGCGATCGTCGCGATGGAGCCCGGCTGGATCACCAACCGCCAGATCGAGGCGGCCCGTGTCGCGATCACGCGACACATCCGCCGAGGCGGGAAGGTCTGGATCACTATCTTCCCTGACAAGCCCGTCACTAAGAAGCCGGCGGAGACGCGGATGGGATCGGGCAAGGGGAACCCGGAGGGCTGGGTCGCGGTGGTGAAGCCGGGCCGGGTGATGTTCGAGCTGGCCGGCGTGAACGAGGCGCTCGCCCGCGAAGCCATGGGGCGTGCGCAGCACAAGCTGCCGATCAAGACGAAGTTCATCACGAGGGTGGGGGAGTAGCCGATGCCGAGCAAGGCCGCCGCCGAGCTCCGTGAGCTGACCGACGATCAGCTCATCGAACGTGCGGACTCCGCGAAGGAGGAGCTGTTCAACCTGCGGTTCCAGCTCGCGACGGGGCAGCTCGACAACTCATCGGCGATCAAGAAGATCCGCCACGAGATCGCGCGGATCGCCACCGTGATGCGGCAACGTGACATCGAGACGACGCAGCTGGCTTCGACCGACGCCCGAGTGAGCGCGCCGGCGACCGAGCCTAGAACGGAGAAGGATCAGTGAGCGACGAGCAGATGACGCAGCAGCGCGGTCGTCGCAAGACGCGGACCGGCGTGGTGGTCTCCGACGGGATGGACAAAACCGTCGTCGTCCGGATCGACCGCTCGTTCCGTCATCCTCTGTACGACAAGACCGTGCGTCGCTCGAAGAAGCTCGCGGCGCACGACGAGTCCAACGAGGCCCACGTGGGCGATCGCGTCCGCGTCGTCGAGACGCGGCCGCTGTCCAAGTCGAAGCACTGGCGACTCGTCGAGATCGTGGAGAAGGCGAAGTGATCCAGCAGGAGACCCGATGCCGCGTGGCGGACAACACCGGAGCGAAGGAGCTCCTGGTGATCCGTGTGCTCGGTGGGTCCGCTCGCCGTTACGCGAGCATCGGCGACACGGTCGTCGGCACGATCAAGGACGCGCTGCCCGGTGGCGGCGTCAAGAAGGGTGAGGTCGTGAAGGCGGTCGTCGTGCGCACTTCCAAGGAGCGCCGGCGTCCGGACGGCTCCTACATCCGATTCGACGACAACGCCGTGGTGCTGCTCACGCCGGATTCGAGGAACCCGCGAGGGACGCGCATCTTCGGGCCCGTGGCCCGGGAGCTCCGCGACAAGCGATACATGAAGATCGTTTCACTCGCACCGGAGGTGCTCTAGTCATGCCAGGAGTCGACATCAAGAAGGACGACACCGTGCGGGTGATCTCAGGGAAGGACCGCGGCCGGGAGGGCCGGGTGGTGCGTGTGCTCCCTCGGGAGGGCCGCGTGATGGTGGACGGCGTTGCCCTGGCCAAGAAGCATCAGCGCTCGTCCGGACGCCGGGCGCGCGGCAGCTCGCAGCAGCTGCAGCAGGGCGGGATCATCGATGCGGAGATGTTCGTCAACATCTCGAACGTGCAGGTCGTCTGCGTCGCCTGTGGGCAGGCCACGCGCGTCGGACATCGCATCGAAGGCGACCGCAAGGTGCGGTTCTGCCGCAAGTGTGAGACGGAGATGCGATGAGCGCGAAGACGAGCGACTACGCCCCACGCCTCCGCGTGCGCTACCGGGATGAGCTGGTGCCCGCGCTCACGGAGCAGCTCGGGCTCATCAACCAGATGCAGGTGCCTCGACTCGAGAAGATCGTGGTGAACATGGGCGTCGGCGAGGCCGTCAAGGACGGTCGCCTCCTCGATGCGGCGCTCGAAGACCTTGCGACGATCACCGGTCAGAAGGCGGTCGTCACGAAGGCCCGGAAGTCGATCGCCGGCTTCAAGCTCCGTGAGGGGATGGCCATCGGCGCCAAGGTGACGCTCCGGGGCGCTTACATGTGGGAGTTCGTGGATCGGCTCGTCTCGCTGGCATTGCCGCGGATCAGAGACTTCCGGGGTCTCAGCCCGACGGCGTTCGACGGGCACGGCAACTACACGCTCGGCGTGACCGAGCAGCTGATCTTCCCGGAGATCGACTACGACAAGGTGGTGAAGGTCACGGGTATGGACATCACGATCGTGACCACCGCGAAGACCGACGAAGAGGGACGAGCGCTGCTCGCCGCCCTGGGATTCCCATTCGCCCAGACCGCGGCGGAAGCGAGCTGAGGGACGAGAGATGGCGAAGACAGCACTCATCAACAAGCAGAAGAAGCAGCCGAAGTTCCGCGTGCAGGGCTACACACGGTGCCTGCGGTGCGGCCGCGCGAGGGCGGTCTACCGCAAGTTCCTGCTGTGCCGGATCTGTTTCCGTGAGCTCGCGCACCTGGGCGAGCTGCCGGGGGTGACCAAAGCCTCATGGTGACGAAGCTGTCCTCCAGGAAGAAGGTCTCCTCCAACGTGAACGATCCGGTCGCGGACCTGTTGACCAGGATCCGGAACGCCAACCTCGCCTACAAGGACGAGCTGGTGGCGCCCGTGTCGAAGCTGGCCGACTCGGTGCTGAAGATCTTGGACACCGAGGGATACATCGGTGGTTTCTCCAAGGAGGGCGAAGGCGTGAACCAGGCCTTCCGGATCCGGTTGAAGTACGGGGTCCGGCGCCGTCGGACGATCACGGGCCTGCGGCGGATCTCGACGCCCGGGCGACGGGTCTATCGCGGCCGGGACGAGCTCCCGCGGGTCCAAGGAGGGCTCGGCATCGCGATCATCTCGACGTCGGGCGGCGTGATGACGGACAAGGACGCCGCTCGCAAGGGCGTCGGCGGCGAAGTGCTGGCGTACGTGTGGTGAGGGACGAGAAGACATGAGCAGGATCGGTAAGCAGCCCGTGGAGATCCCGGATGGGGTCGAGGTGAAGGTCGACGAGACCAACCTCGTGACCGTGCGTGGTCCTCGCGGCGAGCTTTCCCAGACGATGCATCCGACGATGCGCATCCTCACGGAGGAGGGTGTCGCGCGTGTGGAGCGACCCGACGACGTCGGGTTCAGCCGCAGCCTGCACGGGCTCACGAGATCGCTCCTCGCCAACATGGTCGAAGGGGTGACCAACGGGTTCGAGAAGCGCCTGCAGATCGTCGGCGTCGGCTACCGGGCCATCGCCAAGGGCAACGACATCGAGCTGCAGGTCGGCTACTCACACCCGGTGCTGGTGTCCCAGCCCGAGGGGATCGAGTTCGAGGTGCCGGTACCCACCCAGGTCGTGGTGCGAGGCAACGACAAGCAGCAGGTCGGCGAGGTCGCCGCGAACATCCGCAAGATCCGGAAGCCCGAGCCGTACAAGGGCAAGGGGATCCGCTACGAGAACGAGTACGTCCGCAAGAAAGCAGGCAAGGCTGCGAAGGGGGCGACCGCGTGATGGACGCCAAGACGAGACGTACCGCGCGTGTGCGCCGTCACCTGCGCGTCCGCAAGAAGGTCACGGGGACCGCGGAGCGGCCGCGGCTGGCCGTGTACCGCTCCAACCGTCACATCTACGTCCAGCTGATCGACGACCGTGCGGCCGCGACGCTCGCCGCCGCCTCCGATGCGGAGATCGAGGTTGGCGCCGACGATGGCGCACGGGGCAAGACCCGGCGCGCGAAAGAAGTCGGCAAGCTGATCGCCGACCGCGCGAAGGGCGCCGGGATCGAGCGAGTGGTGTTCGACCGAGGTGGCCGCCAATTCCACGGCCGTGTCGCCGCGGTCGCCGAAGGTGCGAGAGAGGGAGGACTGCAGATCTGATGTCGCGACGCTATGACGCGAGGGACCAAGAGAAGAACCCCTACGAAGAGCGGGTCATCTTCATCAACCGGGTGGCGAAGGTCGTCAAGGGCGGCCGCCGCTTCTCGTTCGCCGCGCTGATCGTCGTGGGCGACGGCGCGGGCCGCGTCGGCGTCGGCTACGGCAAGGCGAAGGAGGTGCCGGCCGCCATCGCCAAGGGCGTGGAGCTCGCCCGGCGCAAGATGTTCGAGGTCCCCATGATGGGGACCACGATCCCGCACGAGATCGTGGGTCAGGCGGGCGCGGGACGTGTGCTGCTGAAGCCCGCCGCGCCGGGGACCGGCGTGATCGCGGGCGGCCCCGTGCGAGCGCTGGTCGAGGCCGCCGGCATCAAAGACATCCTGTCGAAGTCCATGGGCTCGTCGAACCAGATCAACATCGTCAAGGCGGCGATGGCGGGGCTCAAGGGCCTGCGCAAGCCGCACGAGGTCGCGTTGATGCGCGATCGCGAGGATCACCAGGTGGCGCCCAAGCCGATGCTCGAGGCCGTCGCCGCCGCGGAGGCGCACGCACAGGCGGCCCGCGCCGAAGCCCTCACGGAGGCCTACGGTGACCAAGCTTAAGGTGACGCAGGTCCGCAGCGTGATCGACCGTCCCAAGGACCAGAAGGACACGGTCCATCGGCTAGGCCTGCGTCGGATGCATCAGACCGTCATCAAGGAGGACCGCCCCGACATCCGCGGGATGCTCGCGAAGGTCCGTCACCTCGTCACGGTCGAGGAGGTCAAGTAGATGAAGCTCCATCATCTCCGCCCCGCCAAGGGCGCGAAGAAGGAACGCACGCGCGTGGGTCGCGGGCGCGCGGGCGCCCGTGGCAAGACCGCCGGGCGCGGCATGAAGGGCACGGGCGCCCGTGGCACGATCCGCGCCGGGTTCGAGGGCGGGCAGATGCCGCTGATCCGGCGCGTCCCCAAGCTGAAGGGCTTCAAGAACCCCAACCGGGTCGAGTTCGCGCCGGTGAACGTCGAGATCTTGGCCCAGTACTTCGACGGAGACGTGACGCCGGAGGCGCTGTACGCCCACGGCCTCGCGCACAAGGGGGCGAAGATCAAGGTCCTCGCCCGTGGTGACCTCGACAAGAAGCTGACCGTGAAGGCCCACGCCTTCTCCAAGGCCGCGAGAGAGAAGATCGAGGCGGCCGGAGGGACCGCCGAAGTCCTGCCCTGAGAACCTTGGGGCTGAGCTACCCTTAGGAGACCGTGCTCAAGGCGTTCCTGAACGCGTTCCGTGTTCCCGATCTTCGCGCGAAGATCCTCTTCACGCTGTTCATCATCGCCGTCTTCCGGCTGGGCTCGTACATGCCGGTCCCGGTGGTCGATATCGGGATCCTCCAGCGAGAGCTCGAGCGTCAGGGCTCCGGGGGGTTCCTGAGCATCATCAACCTCTTCTCGGGCGGCGCCCTGACCCGCCTGGCGATCTTCTCGCTCGGGATCATGCCCTACATCACGAGCTCGATCATCATGCAGCTGATGACGGTCGTGATCCCCAAGCTGCAACAGTGGCAGGAGCAGGGGGAGACCGGGACCAAGAAGATCAACCAGTGGACCCGCTACGTCACGATCGTGCTGGCGTTGCTCCAATCCACGGGGCTCGTGTTCCTGTTCCACAACCCGGCCGCGTCCGGGCTTCCGGACGTCTTCCCTGCCGGTACGTTCACAGGCTCGAACGTCGCGTTCATCGTGCTGATCATGACGGCCGGCACCGCCTTGATCATGTGGCTCGGCGAGCTGATCACCCAGCGAGGGGTCGGGAACGGGATGTCGATCCTGATCTTCACGAGCGTGATCTCGACGCTGCCTTCCGAGGGCAACGCCATCCTCCAGCAGGGCGGCACCGGCAAGTTCGTCGCGATCATGCTGCTGGGGCTTGCGATCATCGTTGCGGTCGTCTACGTCGACCAGGGGCAGCGTCGCGTCCCGATCCAGTACGCGAAGCGGGTCGTCGGCAGGAAGATGACGTCCGGGGGAAGTACCTACCTGCCACTGAAGGTCAACCAGGCCGGCGTGATCCCGATCATCTTCGCCACCTCGGTCCTGTATTTCCCGGCGCTCCTGAGCAGCGTGTACCACGCTCAGTGGTTCCAGGACTTCGTGAACAACCATCTGCAGAACCCGGCGAGCCCGGTCTACATGGCGATCCTGGCGATGCTGATCATCTTCTTCTCGTACTTCTACACCGCGATCCAGTTCGACCCGACGCGAACCGCGGACAACCTGCGGAAGAACGGCGGGTTCGTCCCCGGCATCAGGCCTGGGCCTCCGACGGCCGACTACCTGAACCGGATCCTCCTCCGGATCGGGCTTCCGGGAGCGATCTTCCTCGCGGTGATCGCGCTGGTTCCCTCGATCGTGCTCGCGACGTGGAGCATCCAGCAGATCCCCTTCGGCGGCACGTCGATCCTGATCGCGGTGGGCGTCGCCCTCGAGACGATGAAGCAGATCGAGTCACAGCTGCTCATGCGTCATTACGAGGGCTTCCTCGGATAAACAGATGCGGCTCGTGTTGCTCGGCCCGCCGGGCGCGGGGAAAGGGACGCAAGGGGTGTTCCTCGGCGAGCGCTACGGGATCCCACAGATCTCGACCGGCGAGATCCTGCGGGACCACGTGCAGCGCGGGTCGAGGCTCGGGATCCGCGCCCGTTCGTACATGGACCGTGGCGAGTACGTCCCGGATGACGTCGTCGTCTCGATGGTGATGGATCGACTGGACGATCCCGACGCGGACAAGGGGTTCATCCTCGACGGGTTCCCACGGACCGTGGCGCAGGCCGAGGCGCTCGAGCGGGCGCTCGAGGCGTCGGACGATCCCCTCACCGCGGTGCTGAAGTTCTCGGTCGGCGGCGAGCTCGCCGTCCGTCGGCTGATCGGGAGATACACGTGTCCCAACTGCGGCCGGACCTACCACATGGAGTACAAGCCACCCGCGGAGGACGAGCTGTGCGACATCTGTGGTGCCACGCTCGAGCGCCGCGCCGACGACGACGAGCTCACGGCCCGAAGGCGGCTGGCCGTCTACCGGGAACAAGCGTCGCCGCTCGAGCGGTTCTACGCCGAGCGGGACCTGCTCCACCAGGTGGACGCCGAGTCATCGCCCGACGAAGTGATCGCCCGTACCATCCAGGTCCTGGAGGAGCTCGAGTGATTATCCGGAAGTCGGCCGAAGAGATCGAGAAGATGCGGAAGGCCGGTCGGGTCGTGGCCGGCACCATCGACGCCGTACTGGCGGCGGTCGAGCCGGGGCGTTCGACACTCGACCTCGATCGCGTGGCGGAGCGCTACATCCGCACCCAGGGGGCGATCCCCTCGTTCAAGGGGTATCGCGGGACCTACCCTGCCTCGATCTGCACCTCGATCGATGCGGAGATCGTCCACGGGATCCCGTCGGCCACCAGGAAGCTCAAGGAGGGGATGGTGCTCTCCCTGGACTTCGGAGCGATCCTCGAAGGCTTCCACGGCGACGCCGCAGTCACGGTGTTCGTGGGAGGACAGGCGCCGTCGGAGGAGGCCGCGAAGCTCGCGAAAGAGACGGAGCATGCGCTCTACGCGGCGATCGACGCCATCCGGGTGGGAGGGAGGCTTTCCGACATCGGCCATACGATCGAGTCCGTGGCCGATGCCGCGGGCCTCGGCGTGGTCCGTGAGTACGGCGGGCACGGGATCGGTCGGAGCATGCACGAGGAGCCGTTCATCCAGAACTGGGGACCGGCGGGGAGGGGCCTGGAGCTCCGGCCCGGCCTCACGATCGCGGTTGAGCCCATGTTCACACTCGGAGGCGAGGAGAACCGCGTCCTCGCCGACGGGTGGACGGTGGTAACGACCGACGGATCGCTGGCGGCCCATTTCGAGCACACGATCGCTATCACCGAAGACGGTCCGGAGATCCTGACGATCCCAGGATAGTCGGGCCAGATGACTGATGTTGCCTGCAGCGCAGCTTTCGTGGACACGGCCGGACAGTCACTCGTATACTGTTCGTTCGCCCCTACTGGAGGCCGTGTTCGCATGTCCGGCCAGCAGGGCCGAAAGCTGGAAAAGACCCTTTCGAAGGACAGTGGAGCGTGCCGAAAGACGACGCCATCGAGGCGGAGGGGACGGTCATCGAGCCGTTGCCCAACGCTATGTTCCGGGTGGAGCTCGATGCGCCATACAGCGGGCACAAAGTCCTGGCCCATATCTCGGGGAAGATGCGGATGCACTACATCCGGATCCTCCCGGGGGACCGGGTCAAGGTGGAGCTCTCGCCGTACGACCTCACACGAGGCCGCGTGGTGTATAGGTTCAAGTAGGTCGAGCAGGGATCAAGCAGGAGAAGAGCAGATGCCGAAGAGATGCCGATGAAGGTCAGGCCGTCCGTGAAGAAGATGTGCGACAAGTGCCGGGTGATCCGGCGTCGTGGCGTCGTGATGGTCATCTGCTCCAACCCTCGACACAAGCAGCGGCAAGGCTAGGAGGCCTCAGGCATGGCACGGATCGCAGGAGTCGACCTTCCCCGCGACAAGCGGCTCGATATCGCCCTCCGCTACATCTACGGCATCGGTCCGACGCGGGCGTACCAGATCGTGTCCGGTTCCGGGGTCGAAGGCGGGACCAAGGTCCGTGATCTCTCCGAGGACGAGGTCTTGAAGATCCGTGCCTTCATCGACCAGAACGTGAAGGTCGAGGGTGACCTCAGGCGAGAGGTCGCCCAAGACATCAAGCGGAAGATCGAGATCGGTTGCTACCAGGGGATCCGGCATCGCCGAGGACTCCCGGTCCGCGGTCAGCGGACGCACACCAACGCGCGCACGCGCAAGGGTCCGAAGAAGACGATCGCGGGCAGGAAGAAAGCCCAGGCGAAGAAGTAGCCCAGAGGGAGCGAGAGAGGGATCGAATGGCGAAGCCCAAGGCGAAGAAGGCACGACGGCGGGAGAAGAAGAACGTCGTCCACGGCCAGGCGCACATCAAGTCGACGTTCAACAACACGATCGTCACGATCACCGACCTGCAGGGCAACACGCTCTCGTGGGCGAGCGCCGGCAACGTGGGCTTCAAGGGCTCGCGCAAGTCGACGCCGTTCGCCGCGCAGCTCGCCGCCGAGAAAGCGGCTCGCCAGGCCCAGGAGCACGGTCTTCAGAAGGTGGACGTGTTCGTGAAGGGTCCCGGCTCGGGCCGGGAGACCGCGATCCGTTCCCTCGCCGCCACGGGACTCGAGATCTCGGGCATCTCAGACGTCACACCGGTGCCGCACAACGGTTGCCGGCCACGCAAGCGTCGCCGCGTCTAGCGGCCGACGAGCCCGGCACCGAGGGGGTGTCCGGGACGCAACACGACGCGGGGTAGGAATGGCTGATCCCCCGCTGGAGGAGGTAGCACGTGTTCATCGTCGCAAGACCGCAGATCTCGGAGAACGAGATCTCTCCCATCCGATCCAAGTTCACGATCGAGCCGCTCGAGCCGGGATTCGGCTACACGGTCGGCAACTCGCTCCGTCGCACGCTCCTGTCGTCGATCCCCGGGGCGGCCATCTCGTCGGTTCGCATCGACGGTGTGCTGCACGAGTTCTCGATGATCCCGAAGGTGAACGAGGACGTCACCGACATCATCTTGAACCTGAAGGAGCTGGTGATCCGCTCCGACGTGGAAGAGCCCTCCACCGTCTACCTCAAGGCCAAGGGCCCGTCGGAGGTCACCGCCGGCGACATCGCGCCTCCGGCGGGGATCGAGATCTTGAACCCCGACCTGCACGTCGCCACGCTCGGCAAGGGCGCGTCGCTCGAGATGGAGCTGACCGTTGAGCGCGGCGTCGGCTACCGGATGGCGGACAAGAACAAGAAGCCCCGCGATCCGATCGGCGTGATCCCCGTGGACTCGATCTTCTCGCCCGTCCGCAAGGTCTCCTATGCGGTCGAGGACACGCGCGTGGAGCAGATGACCGACCGTGACCGTCTGATCCTTGACGTCGAGACCGACGGCTCCGTGACCCCGCGCGAGGCGCTCGCCTCCGCGGGCGGGACACTGCTCGAGCTCGTCCAGCTCTTCTCGGATCTGGCCGAGGCGGCGAGCGTCTCCGTCGGTCCGGCCGAGGACGAGGATCAGCCCAGCGACTACGCGATCACGGTCGAGGACCTGAACCTCTCGGTCCGTTCGTACAACTGCCTGAAGCGTGAAGGCATCAACACCGTGGGCGACCTGGTACAGAAGTCGGAGTCCGAGCTGATGGACATCCGCAACTTCGGCCAGAAGTCGATCGACGAGGTCAAGGCCAAGCTCGAAGAGCTCGGCCTCGGCCTGCGGGAGGAGTAGACGCCGTGCCCAAGCCGAAGAAGGGCCCCCGTCTGGGCTCGAGCCCGGCCCATCACAAGCTCCTGCTCTCCACGCTCGCCGCGCAGCTGTTCGTGCACGAGGGTATCGAGACGACCGAGGCGAAGGCGAAGCAGCTCCGCCCGTTCGCGGAGAAGCTGATCACGTTCGCGAAGCGCGGGGACCTGGCGGCGCGCCGCCAGGTCCTCCGCGACATCCCCGACCGCGACGTGGTCGCGAAGCTCTTCCACGAGATCGGGCCACGGTTCGAGGAGCGGCAGGGCGGCTACACGCGGATCCTCAAGCTCGGCCCGCGCAAGGGCGACGGCGCCCCGATGTGCCGCATCGAGCTGGTGGAGCGAGAGGGGTTCTAGCCCGCGCCGCCTCACACTCCTCACGTGGCTACGGTCAGGCTGACGCTCGCGTACGACGGGACCGGGTTCCGGGGGTGGGCGCGACAGCCGGATCCCTCCACACGGACCATCGAAGGTGTGGTGGGGGCGCAGCTCGAGCGGGTGCTCCGGGAGCCCGTCAAGCTCGCGGTGGCCGGTCGAACGGACGCGGGCGTTCATGCGAGAGGACAGGTCGCGTCGTTCTCGACGGTTTCGGCCATCCCGCCCGGGCAGCTCCAGAAGGCGCTGAACAATGCTCTCGCACCCGAAGTGGTCGTTCTCGACGCCCGAGACGCACCCGAAGGCTTCCACGCGCGGTACTCGGCGAGGTCCCGCGAGTACGTGTACCGGATCCACGAGGCGACGCTGCCGGATCCGTTCACCGCGCGGTTCGTCTGGCACCGGCCGGGACATCTCCGGCTCACGCCGATGCGGGAGGCCGCCCGGTTCCTCGTCGGCGAGCACGATTTCATCAGCTTCTGTCGCCATCCCAGGGACCACCGCTCGACCATCCGTCGCCTCCGACAGCTCACGGTGGTCAGGCACGGGGACGTCCTGACGATCCGATCCGTGGCGAACGCGTTCCTCCAGCAGATGGTCCGAACCCTCGTGGGCACCTTGGAAGCGGTGGGGGAGGGGAAGCTGGAGGCGGCTTCGATGCCCGAGATCCTGGCCGCTCGCGACCGGGGGCCCGCGGGCAGGCCGGCGCCGGCCCGCGGCCTCACCCTCGAGCGCGTCGTCTACCCTACATAGCAGAAATGCTATTATCGGAGGATGAAGGGCGGACAGATCGTTCGGGAGGCACGACGACGGGCCGGTCTCACCCAGCGTGAGCTCGCAGAACGCGCGGGAACGACGCAATCTGCGGTCGCGAGGCTCGAACGGGGGTCCACGGAGCCGGCCTACGATCGGGTCCGTCGGCTGTTGGCGGCGTGCGGTTTCGATCTGATCCCTCGGATCGCAGCGGGAGACGATTCGGACTGGTCTGTGGCTACTGCGAACCTTCGTCTCAGTCCTGAGGCTCGGGTGCGACAGCACGCATCGGCGGTGCGCTTCGTCCGCGAGGGCCGGGAGGCGCTGGCCCGTGCTCGAGCCTGAGTTCCGGCCGGAACGGATGCTCCAGATCCTCCAGGAGCATGGGGTCCGGTCCATCCTGATCGGAGGATTCGCCTCGGTCATCTATGGCTCCCCGTACGTCACGACAGATATCGATGTGGTCCCCGAGGGGAGTCCCGAGAACCTCGGCCGACTCTCGGCAGCCCTTCGGGCGATGAACGCGCGGGTATGGAATGCGACCGAGTCGGAGGGGACCCCGTTCGATCACGATGCCACTTCCATCGCTGGCGTCCGGGTGTGGAACCTGGTGACCGATCTCGGCCGGCTGGACCTCACGTTCGAGCCGTCAGGCACCACCGGCTACGAGGACCTTGCTCGCGATGCGGTCCGTCTCGAGATCATGGGGACGGAGGTCGACGTGGCGGCTCTCGCAGACATCGTGCGGTCCAAGGAGGCCGCCGGGAGGGAAAAGGATCGACTGGTGCTTCCCGTGCTTCGCAGGCTGCTCGGTGCTCTCGAGGACGGCGGTTCCGAAGAACCCCGAGCTTTGACGGAAGCGCGTTTCCGCAGGTAGCATGGGCCGTCGGCCCCGGCGGGCCGACATCTTTCACGATGAAGACCTACTCACCCAAGCCTGAGCACATCGAGCGCCGCTGGTACGTCCTAGACGCCGGCGAGCAGGTGCTCGGGCGGGTCGCCACGGAAGCTGCGGTGATCCTCCGGGGCAAGCACAAGCCGATCTTCGCCCCGCACATGGACGTCGGCGACTACGTCATCATCATCAATGCCTCCAAGGTGGTGCTCACCGGCGGCAAGGAAACGAAGAAGATCGCCTGGCGCCACTCCGGGCATCCGGGCGGCATCACGGGCACCCTCTACGAGGATCTGCTCGCGAAGAAGCCCGCGTTCGCGGTCGAGAAGGCCGTGCGGGGCATGCTTCCGAAGAACCGTCTCGGTCGGGCGATGATCAAGAAGCTCCACGTCGTCCCGGGGCCCGAGCACCACCACCAGGCGCAGAAGCCCGTGGACTGGGCGATGGGGACACGACCCGCATGGGAAGGGATCCCCGCGTCGGGTACGGCACAGGTGAACGGCAAGAAGAAGGCCTCGACGAAGAAGAAGACCGCGGCCCAAGAGCAGGACGTCGAGGCCTCGAGCGAGCCCACGACCGTCACGTCGCCGACCGACGCGAAAACGACACCCCGGAAGACAGCCGCGAGGAAGACGACCGCGGCGAGGAAGCCGACGGCCGCGAAGTCGACGGCCCAGAAGAAGACGACGGCCGCGAAGAAGAAGACCACCGCGACGAGGAAGCCGGCGGCGACGAAGACGACGGCCCAGAAGACGACGGCCCAGAAGACGACAGCGAGGAAGCCTGCTGCGACGTCGACGAGGAAGAAGAAGGAGTCGTAGGTGGCAATCCTCATGAAGCTCACGACCGGACGGCGTAAGGAAGCGGTCGCTCGGGTTCGCCTGACCCCGGGCACCGGTGAGTTCCTCATCAACGGCCGGTCACTGGACGAGTACTTCCCGACGCGGGTCCACCGGATGATCGCGCAATCGCCGCTTCGCTCGATCGAGCGTGACAAGGAGTTCGACGTCGTCGCCTCGATCACGGGAGGCGGCGTCAACGGCCAAGCGGGCGCGCTCCGCCTGGGCATCGCTCGCGCCCTGCTCGAGCTGGATCCGGAGCTCCGAGGTCAGCTGAAGGCGGAAGGGTTCCTGCGGCGTGACGCGCGCGAGAAGGAGCGGAGGAAGTACGGACTGAAGAAGGCCCGGAAGGCCCCGCAGTACTCGAAGCGTTAGTCCAGGCTCGCATCCACGGCGAGATCCTCGCCGGGCTGCAACGCGAGCGAACCGGCCTCCGACGCAACGATGAGCTCGCGCGCGCGATCGGACGCTTCCTCCGGCACGAATAGGATCACGGGTCCCATCCGGTACGGGCCGGCGCCCTCGCCTTTCGCGAGCACGTCGATGCCTTCTGCCTCGAGGAGCCCGCGGACCAGGAGGCCACGGATCGGGTCGGCCGTCTCGTAGATACGAACCAGCTTCACCGGTCCATCATCGCTCGGCGCCGGTGAAGCGTCCACGAACGTTCATCTGAGATCCCATGGATCCCTGCTCCGCAACACCTCGAGCGGCTATCCTGCCTCTCGTATGGAGCGAACCACCATGTCCGATCCCCCCGAGGTCCTGTTCGTCTGTGTGCACAACGCGGGCCGAAGCCAGATGGCCGCTGCGCTACTCGAGCGACTCGCCGCCGGCCGGGTGCGAGTGCGGTCGGCCGGCTCGGAGCCCGCCGACCGCTTGAATCCCGCGGTGCTCCAGGCGATGGCGGAGATCGGCATCGACATCTCGGCCGAGCGGCCGAAGCTCCTCCGGGAGGATGTCGTGCGCGCCGCCCACGTCGTGATCACGATGGGGTGCGGTGACGCGTGTCCTGTGTTCCCCGGCATCCGCTACGAGGACTGGGAACTCGCCGACCCTGCCGGGAAGTCCCTCGACGAGGTTCGTGCGATCCGGGACGAGATCGACGGCAGGGTCCAGCTGCTGCTCGACGACCTGACCGGTCAGGGGGAAAGCGCGGTGCGGAGCGAGGCGAGTGGCTCCGGCCGCACCTTGAAGTAGACCCACTTCCCGCGGCGCTCCCGGTCCAGCAGCCCGGCCTCGTGGAGCACCTTCAGGTGATGGCTCACCGTGGGTTGCGAGAGACCGATCGGAGCAGTCAGGTCGCATCCGCATGCCTCGGACCCAGGGCACGAGGCGATGAGGCTCAGCAGGCGGAGCCTGGCCGGGTCGGCGATCGCCTGGAGCGCCGCCGCCAGGGTTTCGGCGTCCTCCTCGCCCAGGGGTGCGGACAGCAGGGGTGGGCAGCAGGACGCATCGATCTCCTGGAGAAGCTTCATGCCGGTCATATTGACATACGTCGATACGTAAGGCAACATATCGACCGCTATCGATACGACCCTCGACCAACCGGACAGGAGGTGAGCCCGACATGAACGACCCTTGCTGCCCGCCCGACCGTTGCCCGCCGGGTTGCTGCTGAGATCATCGGGGACGGGCGGGACGCGGGCCCGAGGCCCCGCGTCCCGCCCGCCCGCAGGTAGCATCACCTGCCCATGGGGCGTCTCTTCGGGACCGACGGCGTCCGAGGTGTCGCGGGCTCCGAGCTTTCTGCGGAGCTGGCGCGCGGGCTCGGCCGGGCAGCCGTGACAGTGCTGGCTGTCGAGGCCGGGCATCGTCCTGTCTTCTTGCTGGGTCGCGATCCCCGTGAGTCGGGTACGTGGCTGGAGGACGCGCTCGTGAGCGGCATCCATGAAGCTGGGGGAGACGTGCTCCTTGCCGGCGTCGAGCCCACGCCGGCGGTTGCGTTCCTGACCATCGACGCCGCTGCTGATGCGGGCGTGGTGATCTCCGCCTCGCACAACCCGCCCGAGTACAACGGCATCAAGTTCTTCGGTCGCAACGGGATGAAGCTGCCCGACGGCGTCGAGGACAAGATCGAGGCGGCCCTCCGAGATCCGGTCCCGGTGGCCGTGGTCGAAGGCTCGATCCGGGTGCTCAAAGGTGGCCGTGAGCGGTACCTGGCGCACCTCGTGGAAGCGGCGGGGGCTCGCCTCGACGGCATGACCATCGTCGTCGATTGCGCCAACGGCGCCGCTTCGAAGCTCGCCCCATCGCTCTACGAGCGGCTCGGAGCCACCGTCCATGCGATCCATGCCTCGCCCGACGGGAGGAACATCAACGTCGGTTGCGGGGCCTTGCACCCGGAGGTGGCCGGCGCCGCGGTCGTGGAGCTCGGCGCCGACGCCGGCGTGTCGCACGACGGAGACGCCGACCGAGCCCTGTTCGTGGATCATCGTGGCCGGGTGATCGACGGCGACCAGGTCCTGGCCGCTTGCGCGATCGCGATGAAAGAAGCGGGCACGTTGCCCCACGACGCCGTGGTCACGACCGTCATGGCGAACCTCGGCTTCCATCGGGCCATGAGGGGTGCCGGGATCACGGTGTCGGCCACCAAGGTGGGTGACCGGTACGTCCTCGAGGAGATGCTCGAGGAGGATGTGATGCTCGGAGGCGAGCAGTCCGGCCATCTGATCTTCCGGGACCACGCGACGACCGGCGACGGGCTCTTGACCGCCATCCGCTTCCTCTCGCTCGCGGCCGGGACCGGTCGGACGGTGGCCGATCTGGCCGCGGTGATGGAGCACTTCCCCCAGGTGATGGAGAACGTCCGCGTGAGGAGCATCGTGGAGCTCGACGATGCTGCTCCGGTGTGGGACGCGGTCAGGGTCGCGGAGGAGGAGCTCGCCGATTCGGGACGCGTGCTGGTGCGAGCTTCGGGCACCGAGCCTCTCGTTCGCGTCATGGTCGAGGCGGAGACCGAGGCGGTCGCTCGGCGCCACGCGGACGCCATCGCGGGTGAGGTGCGCACGCACCTCGGGGCCTGAGCCCCGCTTCCCCTTTCCCCGGGAACGTCCGAGGCACTGCTACGCTCGTCCCCCTATGTGCGGCATCGTGGGCTACGTAGGCCCCGAGGAAGCCCTCCCGATCGTGCTCGAAGGACTCCGGCGTCTGGAGTACCGCGGATACGACTCGGCGGGCGTCGCCGTGCTCGACGGCAGCCTGACCGTCGTCAAGCGGGCAGGGAAGCTCGCGGAGCTCGAGACCGCGTTGGACCTGGACGGACACCCGGCCGGCACCGTTGCGATGGGGCACACGCGCTGGGCGACGCACGGCGCGCCCACGGACCGCAACGCCCATCCTCACCTGGACTGCTCGGGCACCGTGGCCGTCATCCACAACGGGATCATCGAGAACTTCTCCCAGCTCCGGGCACGACTCGAGAAGGACGGTCACAAGCTCGCCTCCGAGACCGACACCGAGCTCGTCGCTCATCTCATCGAGGAGCGGCTCCGGGAGAGCGAGCCGCTGGTGGAGGGCGTCCGCAGCACCGTGAAGGAACTCGAGGGCGCCTATTCGCTCGTCGTCCTTTCCTCGGATGACCCCGGGCTGCTGGTCGGGGTGAAGGTAGCTTCCCCGTTGGTGGTCGGGGTCGGGGATGGCGAGATGATCCTCGCCTCGGACATCCCCGCCATCCTGGGACGGACGTCCACCGTGATCCCGGTCGACGAAGGTCGCATCGTCGAGGTCCGGGCAGGGGGAGCCACGTTCACGGACTTCGACGGTAGCCCGGCGAACCCGGAGTCGATCACGGTCGACTGGGACGCCGCGGAGGCGGAGAAGGGTGGCTTCGACACCTTCATGTTGAAGGAGATCCACGAGCAGCCGGCGGCGATCCGGGACACGCTGGTCGGGCGCGTCGACGAGCACCGTCGGCTCGTCCTGGACGACCTCCGGATCGCCGACGACGTGCTGCGGGAGGTCGACAAGGTGTTCGTGGTCGCCTGCGGCACCGCCTATCATTCGGGCCTCGTCGCGAAGTACGCCATCGAACACTGGACCCGGCTGCCGGTCGAGATCGATATCGCGAGCGAGTTCCGCTACCGCGATCCCGTGCTCGGTTCCGACACCCTGACGCTGGCGGTCTCGCAGTCCGGCGAGACCATCGACACGCTGGAGGCCGCTCGACACGCGCGTCGGCAGGGCTCCAGCCTCCTCGCGGTGACGAACACGGTCGGTTCGTCGTTGGCGCGAGAGGCCGACGGCGTGATCTACATGCACGCGGGACCGGAGATCGGCGTCGCGGCGACCAAGACCTTCGCGACCCAGATGGTGTCGCAGTACATCCTCGCGATGTATCTCGCGCAGGTCCGGGGGTCGATGTTCCCCGAGGAGATCGCCGAGGTCTTGACGCGCATGGGGGAGCTGCCGGGTCAGGTCCAGCAGGCGATCGGGCTGGACGCCCAGGTCCAGGAGCTCGCCCGGCGGTTCCAGGACTCCCACGACTGGCTCTTCATCGGACGTCACACCGGATTCCCCGCCGCCCTCGAGGGGGCGCTCAAGCTGAAGGAGATCAGCTACGTGCACGCCGAGGGCTACCCGGCCGGCGAGCTGAAGCATGGACCCATCGCGCTGGTCGAGGAGGGCGTGCCCGTCGTGGCGGTCGCGACCAAGTGCCACGTGTACCCCAAGATGCTGTCGAACATCCAGGAGGTACGGGCGCGCGGTGCCGAGGTGATCGCGGTGGTCACCGAGGGTGACGAGCAGATCCGCGAGGTCGCGCAGCACGTGATCGAGATCCCCGAGACGCCGGAGCTGTTGTCGCCCGTGGTGGTGACGGTCCCGTTGCAGCTGTTGGCGTACCACGTGGCGAGGCTGCGGGACTGCGACGTCGATCAACCCCGGAACCTCGCGAAGAGCGTCACGGTCGAGTAGCGCGAGCGGCGATCCGGTTGGTCTAGCCTGTCCCCGTGGACATCGTGGGGCTCGGCGTCGACATCTGCGAGATCGCACGCATGGAGCGCGCGATCTCGCGTCACCCCACGTTCCGTGACCGCGTCTTCACCCCCGAAGAGATCGCGTACTGCGACTCGAAGGCGAAGCCGGTGGAGTCCTTCGCGGGCCGCTTCGCGGCCCGCGAAGCGACCATCAAGGCGCTCGGCGGCTACCGCGGACGCCGGTGGCAGGACATCAGCGTCACCCGCCATCCGTCGGGGGCCCCGTCGATCCGGCTCGACGGCAACGCGAAGCGCCGCGCGGACGCGCTCGGCGTCACCGACGTACTGATCTCGTTCACCCACGAGAGGACGAGCGCGGTGGCGTTCGCGATCGCGGTCCGATGAAGCCCGTCCTCACCCCTGCGGAAGCGTCGACGCTCGATCGCGAGACGCAGGAGCGGGGCGTCGAGGCGGAGGTCCTGATGGAGCGAGCGGGCCGCGCCGTGGCGCGGGCGGCGCGCGACCTCGCCGGTGGATCCTACGGCCGCCGGGCGGTCGTCGTCTGCGGGAAGGGGAACAACGGCGGGGACGGGCTGGTCTCCGCACGACACCTGGCCCGAGCGGGTCTGCGAACGACCGTGGTCCTCCTGGAGGACCCGGGAGAGCTCCGGGAGCCGGCAGGCACGAACGCGCGGCGTCTCGAGGAGGTGCCCGGCATCCGCCTGCGGACCTTCCACGCGGGAAGCCTCCAGCGCGAGCTCGCCCGCGCGGACGTCGCCGTGGACGCGATCTTCGGCACGGGGTTCCGCGGCATGCCCGAAGACGACTGGGCGACCGCGATCGCGAGTCTCAACGAGGCGGGCGCACCGATCGTGGCCGTCGACATCCCCTCCGGCGTGAACGGGACGACCGGCGTCGTCGAGGGCGAGGCGGTTCGGGCGCGGCTGACCGTGACGTTCGGCGCGGTGAAGCTCGGTGCGGTCCTGATGCCGGGCGCGGAGCACGCGGGCATCGTCCGGGTGGTCGACATCGGCTTCCCCGACGATCTCGTGCGTGCCCGCGCCTGGCTGACGGAGCCGTCCGACGTGGCCGCGTGGCTGCCGGCGCGCGATCCGGATACGCACAAGCGCGCCTCGGGTGTGCTCGTCGTCGTGGCGGCGTCGCGAGCGATGACCGGCGCGGCCCGGTTGATCGCGATGGCGGCGGGTCGGGTCGGCACGGGACTGATCACGGTGGCGGCTCCCGAGGGCGCGTTGCCCCAGATCCAGGCCGGCCTCACCGAGCCCACCTTCCTGCCGTTGCCGGAGACGGCCGAGGGAACCGTGGCGGCGGACGCGGTCGCGCCGCTCCTCGAGCGGCTGGAGGCCGCCCATGCCCTCGCGATCGGCCCGGGTCTGACGACCGACGACCAAACGGTGGCATTCGTGCGAGAAACGGTGCGGCGCTCGCCCGTCCCCTTGATCCTCGATGCGGACGGCCTGAACGCTTTCACCGGCGACGTGGCCGCGTTGAAGGATCGTCAGGCCGATGCCGTCCTCACTCCCCATGTCGGTGAGTTCGCGCGCCTCACGGGCGTGAAGCCCCGCGACCTCGACGCCGACCGCCCCACGCATGTTCGGGCCTTGGCGGAGCAGACCGGCGCCGTCACCTTGCTGAAAGGGAGTCGAACCGTGATCGCTCAGCCGGGCGGGCGGCTTTTCGTCAACGTGACCGGATCGCCGGCTCTCGCGACCGCTGGGACCGGTGACGTTCTCACGGGGATGATCGGCGGACTGCTCGCGCGTGGAGTCCCTCCGCTCGAGTCGGCCGCCGCCGCCGCGTACCTTCACGGGCTGGCAGGAGTGTTCGCGGGGAGGGATCTCGGCGAGGGGGCGCTCGCGGGCGACGTGCTGGAGCGGATCCCCGAAGCGCTCGTGCAGGTGGAGCGCGGGTGAACGAGTCGTATCGACCCACCTGGGTCGAGGTGGACCTGGAGGCGATCCGCGACAACGCCCGGATCCTGAGGCCCGAGAACGCCGAACTGATGGCGATCGTGAAGGCGAATGGCTACGGCCACGGCGCTGTCGAGGTGGCCCGAGCCGCGATCGAAGCCGGCGCCACGTGGATGGGCGTGGCCCTGGTCGAGGAAGGACTGGAGCTCCGAGCCGCGGGCATCGAAGCACCGATCCTGGTGCTGTCGGAGCTCCCCGCCGGTTCTGAAGCTGTTGCCCTGGCCCATCGCCTCACGCCCACGCTGTATTCCGGGGAGGGTCTCGAGCGTCTCTCGGCAGCGGTGCGGGGGTCCGTGCCGGTCCACATCAAGATCGACACGGGGATGCATCGCGTCGGGGTATGGCCGCCCGAGGAGGCGCCCGCGTTCGCCCGTCGCGTGCAGGAGGCGGGGCTCGAGGTCGAGGGCCTCTTCACCCACTTCGCGCGCTCAGAGGAGGACGAGGTGACGACGAAGGAGCAGCTCGGGCTCTTCCTCGAGTCGGCCGAGGCGATCAGGTCCGAGGGCGTCACGCCACGGCTCCTGCACGCGGCCAACTCGGGCGCGACGATCCTGCAC
>Ga0299913_10000774_pt1 | contig 21613 bp, 22 predicted proteins | sample RVTome_9_FD_201360 | JGI IMG/M metagenome (GOLD analysis project Ga0299913, IMG submission 201360) | Soil microbial communities from uranium-contaminated site in the Upper Colorado River Basin, Wyoming, United States - RVT155D38 (version 2) ... | reverse complement strand
CAAAGGATTCGTCGGGGATGCACAGACGATACCGGCGGAGCGCGCTCGGCGAACATACGGCAAATGGACGCTGGATAAGCCCAGGGGGCTTGATCGTCAATTCGCGAATCCAATTGTCATGGCCGGACAGGCCATTTGCCCCTCCGCTCGCCGGGTATGAGCCGGGCGGATGCGGGGTAATAGGCAGGCATGACCGTCTACGGTATCCACGCTTCGCACGAGCAGGTGCATCCGAGCGAGCTGCTGAGCGCGGTGTGCCGTGCCGAGCGGGCCGGGTTCGCCGCGGCGATGAGCTCGGACCACTTCTCGCCGTGGAGCGAGCGGCAGGGCCAGTCCGGCTACGCCTGGTCCTGGCTCGGCGCGGCGATGCAGGCGACCGGCCTGCCGTTCGGCGTGGTCACCGGGCCGGGCCAGCGCTACCACCCGGCGATCACGGCGCAGGCCATCGGCACCCTCGCCGTCATGTACCCGGGCCGGTTCTGGGCCGCGCTCGGCACCGGCGAGGCCAGCAACGAGCACATCACCGGGCAGCGATGGCCGCGCAAGGACGTGCGCAACGCCCGGCTGCGAGAGTGCGTCGACGTCATCCGCGCGCTGCTGGCCGGCGAGGAGGTGAGCCACGACGGCCTGGTCACGGTCGACCGAGCGCGGCTGTGGACCCGCCCGGCCGAACCGCCGCCGCTGCTCGGCGCCGCGGTCACCGAGCGGACCGCCCGCTGGTGCGCGGAGTGGGCCGACGGGCTCATCACCGTCAACGCGCCGCCGGACCAGCTACGCAGGATCGTGGACGGCTACCGCGACGCCGACGGCCGCGGACGGCTCTGCCTGCAGGTGCACCTGAGCTGGGCGCCGGACGAGGCGGCCGCCTCGCGCATCGCGCACGACCAGTGGCGCAGCAACGTGTTCGGCCCGCCGGTGTGCTGGGACCTGGAGACCGTCGAGCACTTCGACGAGGTGTCCAGGCACGTCACCGCCGAGCAGGTGGCCGAGGTGGTCAACGTGTCGGCCGACCTCCAACGGCACACCGCCTGGCTGCGGGAGTACGCCGAGCTGGGCTTCGACGAAATCTACCTGCACCACGTCGGCCAGCGGCAGGACGCGTTCGTCGACGCGTTCGGCGAGTCCGTGCTGCCGCGCCTGGAAGGAGCGAAGTCGTGGACCTGACCCGCACCGCGGACCTGTGGTGGCGCAACGCCGTCGTGTACTGCCTGGACGTCGAAACCTACAAGGACGGCAACGGGGACGGCCACGGCGACTTCCGCGGGCTCACCCAGCAGATCGACCACCTCGACCGGCTCGGCGTGACGTGCCTGTGGCTGATGCCGTTCTTCCCCACGCCGGACCGCGACGACGGCTACGACATCACCGACTTCTACAACGTCGACCCGCGGCTCGGCACGCTCGGCGACTTCGTCGAGTTCGTCCGCACCGCGCAGGACCGCGGCATCAGGGTGATCTGCGACCTGGTCGTCAACCACGTCTCCGACCAGCACCCCTGGTTCCAGCAGGCGCGCAAGGGCCGGGACGCGCCGTACCGGGACTGGTTCGTGTGGTGCGACGAGCCGCCGAAGGACGGCCCGACCGGCGTGGTCTTTCCCGACCAGGAGACGAGCCTGTGGGAGTACGACGAGGCCAGCGGCCAGTACTACCTGCACCGGTTCTACAAGCACCAACCCGACCTCAACGTGGCCAACCCGGCGGTGCGCGACGAGATCGCCCGCGTCATAGGCTTCTGGATGGAGCTGGGCATGTCCGGGTTCCGCGTCGACGCCGTGCCGTTCCTGCTGGAGACGCAGGGGCAGGACGACGCGGGGCTGCTGCCGGATCCGCACGACTACCTGGCCGACCTGCGCGCGTTCCTGTCCCGTCGCAACGGCCAGGCCGTGCTGCTCGGCGAGGTCAACCTGCCGTACCAGGACACCATGCGCTTCTTCGGCGACCCGGACGGCGTCGGCGACGAGCTGAACATGTGCTTCGACTTCATCGGCATGCAGCGGCTGTACCTGTCGCTGGCCAGGGCCGACGCCGGGCCGCTTGCCAGCGCGCTTCGCGAGCGGCCGGTACCCCCGCGCGACGCGCAGTGGGCGACGTTCGTGCGCAACCACGACGAGCTGACCCTCGACAAGCTCACCGAGGACGAGCGCAACGAGGTGTTCGCGGCGTTCGGCCCCGAGCCCGACATGCAGCTCTACGGCCGCGGGCTGCGGCGCCGGCTGCCCACCATGCTCGACGGCGATCCCGCGCGCATCCGCATGGTGTACAGCCTGCTGTTCTCGCTGCCGGGCACGCCGGTGCTGTTCTACGGCGAGGAGATCGGCATGGCCGAGGACCTGCGCGCCGAGGGGCGGCTCGCGGTGCGCACGCCCATGCAGTGGGCACCGGTGCACGCCGGCGGGTTCTCCACCGGCGACCCGTCGCGCCTGCCGGGGCCGATCCCGGACGGGGAGTACGGCCCGGAGCGGGTGAGCGTCAGCTCCCAGCGTCGTGACCGGGAGTCGCTGCTGTCCTGGATGAGCACGCTGATCGAGCGCTACCGGGAGTGCCCCGAGCTGCGCTGGGGCGACTACGACGTGCTGGACGCCGGCGCGTCATCGGTGCTGGCGTACCGGGCGGATGCCGCCGACGGCACCGTGATCGCCGTGCACAACTTCGCCGACTCGCCGGCGGAGGCTCGGCTGGCGCTCGACGGCCTGGACGCCTCGTGGGTACTGACCGACCTGCTGGGCAGTGACGTCTCGACAGGCGGCACCACCAAGGTCTCCGACGGCGGCGAGGTGCGGCTGCGCATGGACCGGTACGGCTCGCGGTGGCTGCGCGCCGAGCGACCCGAGGCGGTCGGTGGCACGATGGCGCCGTGAGCATCGCCTTCTGGTTCGACCCGAGCTGCCCGTTCACCTGGCGCACCTCGCGCTGGCTCCCGGACGTGCTCGCCGAGGCGATCGCGGAGGCCGACCGACCGGCTGTTCGAGGCGCTGCGGCTGCTCTCGTCGGTGCCCCAGTTCAGCGAGCTGAAGCGGACGCGGAACCCGTTCTGACGTACACCGGCCGGCCAGCCAGCACGCCGCACCACAGCAGCGGCACGAGCAGCACGACGAGCAGCAGCAGCGGGGCCGTCCACGATCCGGTGAACTCGTGCACCAGCCCGAACAGCAGCGGCCCGCACGCGCTGATGAGGTAGCCGACCGTCTGCGCCATCGCCGACAGCCGCGCGGTGTCGTGCACCCGCCGCGCCCGCAGCACGAACAGCGCCAGGGCCAGCGCGAAGCAGGAGCCGGAGCCGATGCCGGCGAGCACCACCCACAGGTACGGCGCGGCGGTCGGGGCCAGCAGCACGCCGGCCAGCCCGGCGCCGAGCAGCGCCGTGGCCACCACGATGTGCCGCACCTGGTTGGGCGCGCGGGTCGCGAACCCGGGCAGCACCAGGGTGACCGGGATCTGCACCAGGCCCAGCAGCGACAGCAGGAAGCCGGCGGCAGCCGGGCTGTAGCCGTGCTCGCGGTAGATCGACGGCAGCCAGGCCAGCAGCGCGTAGAACAGCATCGACTGCAGGCCGAAGAACACCGTCACCTGCCAGGCGAGCGCGTCGCGCAGCAACGAGCGGCCGCCGGCGGGTTCCTCGGGCGGTCTGGTCCTGGCCCGCAGCTGCGGCACCCAGGCCACCGCGGCGAGCGCGGCCGGCACCGCCCAGAAGCCGAGCGCGCCGCGCCAGTCCAGCGCGAGCAGCCCGCCCACCGGAACCGTCACGCCCGCCGCCACCGCGGCCGACGCGGTGACCGACATCGTGTAGACGCCCATCATGGCGCCGGTGTGTGCCGGGAAGTCGCGCTTGATCAGCGGCGGCAGCAGCACGTTCGCCAGCGCGATGGCGCTGCCGAGCAGGATCGTGCCGGCGAACAGCAGGCTCGGCCCGGCCAGCACCCGGCCCGCCAGGCCGGCGACGAGCGCGATCAGCACACCCATCAGCACGGGCTCGATACCGAAGCGCCTCGCGAGGCGTGGTGCCACCGCGGCGAGCGCGCCGAAGCACAGCACCGGAAGCATGGTCAGCACCGCGGCCCCGGTGCCGGACAGCCGCAGGCCGTCGCGCAGCTCCGGCAGCACCGGGCCCACGCTCGCCAGCGGGGCACGCAGGTTGAACGCCACCAGCGCGATCGCCAGCCCGAGCAGCAGCGGATGGCGACGCATGCCTGCCCCGGGTCGGGTCTAGGTCAGCCGGGCCGCTCGCAGCCGGGTCCTGGTTCTCCGCACCGCGCCGGTGAGCTCGTCGCGCGCCCGTTCCACGAACCGCGGCCCGACGTCGGGTCGGTTCACGAGCTCCGCGATCCGGTCCTCGACGTCGGCCGGCTCGCCGTCCGGCCCGGTGGTCAGGTCGCAGTACCACAGGGCGTCCCGCACCGGCGTCTGCTCGTCGGGGAACTCCCGCAGCTCGGCGCCGAGCCCGCGCAGGTCCGCCTCGAGTGCCGCGCCCGAATGGTTCGCCACCAGGTTGACGACGCGCGGCAGCCAACCCTCGGCCCGCAGGAACCGGGCGCCGTCCAGGGCGGGGAAGCCGGTCCTGGCCAGCACCGGGGCCGCGCCGACGTCGTGCAGCCAGGTCGCGATCAGGAGCTCGGGCCCGTCGGCGCCGTAGACCGACACGATCCGCTCGGCCTCCTGCGCCGCCACCTCGGTGTGCCGCCACCGCTGTGGCTGCTCGAACGCGAGGTTCGATCGGGCCAGGTCCCGTGCCATGGAGATCAGGTCCACGCTGGCACAGTATGCGAAGATCCGCGACGGCGACACCGCCGCGAGCCAGGGCTGCCGGGTCGGGTACGCACTTCTGCGTGGCCTTTCCTGGTCCTTGGCGGCCTTTCCGACCGGCGGGCCGAATACCTGGGAGGTACGCTTCCGGTCGTGCGAGGGCGGAAGCACGTTGTTTTCCCTGCAGGGACCGACTGATGGCGGTGTCGCTGCAGCCGGCGCACACCACGCGATATGGCCATGAGGCCGCGCTGTACCGCGGCGCGCAGGGCTTCCTCGACGCGACCGTCGACTTCGTCCGCGACGGCCTGGCCGGCGCCCAGCCGGTGCTCGTCGCGGTGGTGCCCGACAGGATCAAGCTGCTGCGCGAGGCCCTTGGCGACGACGCGGACCAGGTGCGGTTCGTGGACCTGGCCGAGACCGGCCGCAACCCGGCGCGGATCATCCCGTTGTGGCGCGAGTTCGTCGACGCGCACCACGGCACGCCCGTCCGCGGCATCGGCGAGCCGGTGTGGGCCGGCCGGCGGTCGGCCGAGCTGGCCGAGGCGCTGCTCCACGAGGCGCTGCTCAACCTGGCTTTTCCGGACGACCCCCCGCTGCTGCTGCGCTGCCCGTACGACGCGGATGCGCTCGGCGACGCCATGGTCGACGAGGCGCACCGCCGGCACCCGTGCGTGGTGGCCGGCGGCACCCGGCCCGGCCGGGGCTACCACGGGCCGGACGCCGCGGCCGCCGAGTTCGCCGCCCCGCTGCCGGAGGTCGACGCGCCGGTGGAGGCGGTGGACTTCCGGCAGCTGAGCGGCATCCGGCAGCTCCGTGCGCTGGTGGCCGAGCGGGCCGCGAGCCTCGGCATCGGGCCGGACCGCGGCCTGGACCTGGCCATGGCCGTGCACGAGATCGCGGTCAACAGCCTGCGGCACGGCGGCGGCCACGGCACCCTGCGGATCTGGTCGGACGAGGCGTCGCTGGTCTGCGAGGTCCGCGACGGCGGCCACATCCGGGAGCCGCTCGTCGGCCGGGTCCGCCCCGATCCGCGTCAGGTCTCCGGCCGCGGGGTGTGGCTGGCCAACCAGCTGTGCGACCTGGTGCAGATCCGCTCGTCGGCGGCCGGCACCCAGGTCCGCCTGCACATGGCCCGCTGAGCCGTGCTCCCGGACTGGTTGGCTCCCCCGGTCAGACCCCCCAGTCGGGGCGCAGCGGCATGGCCGAGCGGCCCGAGGTGTCGGTGCGCACGCCGAGCACCTGGTGCAGCTCGATCATCCGCCGGTCGAAGCCCAGCCGGGACATCGCCAGGTAGAGCGCCCACACCCGGGCCTTGCCGACGCCGACCTCATCGACGGCCTGGTCCCACCGGTCCTTCAGGTTGGCCGACCAGCCGGCCAGCGTCATCGCGTAGTGCTCGCGCAGGTTCTCCTCGTGGCGCACCTCGAAGCCGTTGTTCTGCATCTCGGTGACGATCTGGCCGACGCCCTCGAGCTCGCCGTCCGGGAAGATGTACCGGTCGATGAACAGGCCCGTGCGGGCGCGCTGCAGCGTCGTCGGCCGGGTGATGCAGTGGTTGAGCAGCCGGCCGTGCGGCTTGAGCTTCGAGTGCAGGAACGTGAAGTACGACGCCAGGTTCCGCGCGCCGATGTGCTCGGTGAGCCCGATCGAGGACACCGCGTCGAAGCCGGACTCGGCGATGTTGCGGTAGTCGCCGTGCCGCACCTCGGCCCTGTCCATCAGGCCGGCCTCGACGATCGCCTTCTGCGCCCAGTCGGCCTGGTTGCGCGACAGCGTCACGCCGAGCACCTGCACGCCGTAGTGCCGCGCGGCGTGCAGCACCATGCCGCCCCAGCCGCAGCCCACGTCCAGCAGCCGCATGCCCGGCCGCAGCCCGAGCTTGCGGCACACCAGGTCGAACTTGTGCTCCTGCGCCTGCTCCAGTGTGGCGTCGGCGGCCGGGTAGCAGGCGCACGTGTAGGCCATCGACGGGCCGAGCACGTAGGAGTAGAACCGGTTGGACACGTCGTAGTGGTGCGAGATCGCGTGGTCGTCGCGCGTCTTGGAGTGCCGCAGCCCGTGCCAGATCCGGCGCACGCGGCTCGGCAGTTCCTCGGGCGGTGGCGTGACGAACCGCAGGTAGCGCGGCCCGAGCTCGCGCAGCACCGACATCCGGGCGCGCAAGTCCAGGTCGTTGGACGCCTCGGCCACCGCGGACAGCGCGGTGTGGAGGTCGCCGTGCACCTCCAGGTCGCCGGTGGCGTACGCCCGCGGCAGGCCAAGCTCACCCGGCGAGCCGAGCAGGTAGCTGATCGCCGCGGGGGAGCGGACCTCGATCCGCACCGGGGCGTCGGCCGGCCCGCTGGTGGAACCGTCGAACGCGGAGAACGCCACCGGGGCGCCTGGCCCCATGACCCGTTGGAAGACCTGCGAGATCGTCATCGTGCGTCCCTTTCAGCGCTTTCCGACACACTTCGCGTAGAGGTCCAGCAGCCGGCCGTTCGGGTCGTACTGCTTCTTCAGCGGCCAGTAGACGTCGCCGTTGTACAGCCGCCAGAAGTCGTCCTCCTCGTAGTAGCTGGTGGAGTACAGCGACTTCCGCCCGTCGAGATCCTCGACGGTCCGCTCGATAAACCGGTTGTGCGTGCCGTCAACCTCACCCGGCGCAAGGTCCACCGTGGACCAGAAACCGAAGTTGACGTAGAGCTGCTTCGGGTCGAACTGGTACAGCGGCCACGACACCTTCGGGTCGCGCTGCCGCAGCGGGCATACCCACACCGGGCTGATCGGAATCTCCCGGTGGAAGAAGTCGAGGAATTCGTGCGCCCGCTGCACCGGCACCTCGATGTCCTGCACGACCGCTTCCTGCTCCGGCCGGCCGCGCCGCCGGTCGATCCGCGCCATCACCCGGTACCTGCGCTCGAAGTCGACGACCTTCCAGTAGACGTCCGAGCGCAGCAACCGCCTCGGCAGCAGCCGGCGCACCCAGCGCCGCTGGACGCCGAACGCGCGCGAGCACCAGAACCAGTCGGTGTCCCAGCGCCACAGGTAGTCGCGGATGGTGAGAAAGTCCTCGGTGCGCCGCTGGACGGAGCGGTAGTAGATCTCCAGCTTGGTGTAGTCGGAGGTGTAGGCCGCCTCGTCGGCGAACGTGCCGAGCGTCAGGTACAGCTCGTCGCGGCCGAACACCGTGCCGTCGACGAAGTCGACCTCGCCGCTGTCGCACTGCTGGGCGAACTCCTCGAAGAACCGCTTCGCGTCGGTGTGCCGCACGTGCCGCAGGTGCACGTATGGCTTGACGGGCTCGAGCTCGATGCGCAGCCGCAGCGCGTAGCCGAGGGTGCCGTACGAGTTCGGGAACCCGTAGAACAGGTCGCTGTGCTCGTTGGTCGGGCTGACCGTGATCAGCTGGCCGTCGCCGGTCAGCAGGTCCATCTCCAGCACCGACTCGTGCGGTGCGCCGTTGCGGAACGAGGACGACTCGATGCCCACGCCGGACACCGCGCCGCCGAGGGTGATCGTCTTGAGCTGCGGGACGACGAGCGGCATCAGCCCGTGCGGCAGCGTGGCGTCCACCAGCTTCTCGTAGGTGACCATGCCCTCGACGTCGGCGACGCGCCGCTGCGGGTCCACGTCCAGCACGTGCTGGAAGCCGGACACGTCCAGGCCGGGGGCCGGGGTCTTGGCGCGGGTGCGGAAGAGGTTCGACGTGCGCTTGGCCAGCCGCACCGGGGCGTCGGGCGGCAGGGTCCGCAGCTGCTCGGCCAGCCGGGCGATGCGTTGCCGATGTTCGCTTGTCGTAACCGTCACCCTCTCAACTTGTTGCAGTAGCCGCGTTTCCGCAAGTCCTCTTGGGAGGTATCTCGATCACATCGGGTTTGTAACGGATGTGCACCGTGCGTCCACTATCTGGACACCGGGTTAACAGGCCGCTCGGGGCTGCCGACAAGACGTTGGGAGGTCCGAAGTGAACCCGACGACTCACGAAGAGTCAGTGACGACTGCGTTGCCGACCAGCCCGTTCAGCGTGGTCTGGAGCGGCGGCCACAGCTACGTGTTCGAGCGGCCAGGGGTGCTCGGCCGGTTCCGCTGGGTCGGCCTCGACGACCGCGGCCGGCCGATCGAGCTCAGCGCGGCCGACCTGCACGCACGCGGCTGGACGTTGCAACCCGGTTAGGGCAACCCGGTTAGGGCAACCCGGTCAGGGCAACCCGGCTAAGGCCTGCTGCCACCGCCAGGTGACAGCCGCTGTGGCACGCTGTGCGGCGATGTCACTCGGGGAACAGGCGCAGGCGCCCAGGACCGCCGATCGGGTGCTAACCGTCCCGAACGGGCTGAGCATTCTGCGGCTGGCCGGGGTCCCGCTGTTCCTGTGGCTCGTGCTCGGCCCGCAGCACGACGGATGGGCGATCGTGGTGCTGGCCGTCGGCGGCTTCACCGACTGGCTGGACGGCAAGCTGGCCCGCTGGCTCGACCAGTCCAGCCGGCTCGGCGAGCTGCTCGACCCGGCCGTCGACCGGCTCTACATCCTGGCGATCCTGCTGGCCTTCGGCGTCCGCGACGTGGTGCCGTGGTGGCTGATCGCGCTGCTGGTCGGCCGCGACGTCGTGCTGGCCGCGACGCTGCCCGTGTGGCGCCACTACGGCCACACCGCGCCCGAGGTGCACTACCTCGGCAAGGCGGCCACATTCAACCTGCTCTACGCGTTCCCGCTGCTGCTGCTCGCCCAGGGCGACTCCACCGCGGCCGAGATCGCCAGGCCCATCGGGTACGCGTTCACCACCTGGGGCGGCGCGCTGTACCTCTGGGCCGGCGTACTCTACCTGGTGCAGCTCTACGGGCTGGTCCGGCAGGCCCGCCGTGACCGAGCGGCGCGGCCATGACTGAGCGGCGCGGGGGCGACGGGGGACCGCTGCGCGGCCTGCTGCCCGACCTGCTGGACCCCGGCTACGCGCGCGCCGCGGCCCGCCGCGGCAACGCACCGGCCGCCGGCCACGCCCAGGTCGTCGCGCTGGTGCTCGGTGCGCTGCTGATCGGGCTGGTGCTCGGCGTGGCGGCCGCCGACGCCGCGGCCAGGGCGCCGGGCGCCGAGAAGGCCCGCCGCGGCCTGATAGACGACGTGCAGGACGCCAGGCGGCGCACCGACGGGCTGTCCGCCACCGCCGGCCGCCTCGCCGCCGAGCTGAAGGTGGCCCAACAGCGGGCGCTGGCCGGCAGCGCCAACGGTGACGCCACCCTGGAGACCGTCCGCACCCTGGAGCAGGCCGCCGGCGCGGTGGCCGTGACCGGGCCGGGGCTGCGGATCACCGTCGTGGACGGCGGCGACAAGCCCAACGTGCTGGACCGCGATCTGCAGGTGCTGGTGAACGGGCTGTGGGCGTCGGGCGCCGAGGCGGTGGCGTTCGGCGGCGTCCGGCTGCACCCGCGGGCGACCGTGCGGCAGGCCGGCGGCGCGGTGCTGGTCGACAACCGCCCCGTCGCGCAGCCGTACGTGCTGGAGGCGATCGGCGACCCGGCCGGGCTGCACACCCGGCTGGTGGACACCGACGCCTACGGCCGGTTCGCGACGTTCACCCAGGTGTACGGCACGCGGTTCACCGTCGAGACGGTCGACTCGCTGAGCCTGCCGGCCGGCGTGGCCGCCGAGCCGGAACTCGCCACGAAGGAGGGCAGCCGGTGATCGGGATCGTGGCCCTGGTGATCGGGGTGCTGATCGGGTTGTGGCTGGACCCGACGGTGCCGGTGTGGGTGCAGCCCTACCTGCCGATCGCCGTGGTGGCCGCGCTGGACGCGGTGTTCGGCGGGGTCCGGGCGCGGCTGGACGGCATCTTCGACGCGAAGGTGTTCGTGGTGTCGTTCGTCTCGAACGTGGTGGTCGCGGCGCTCATCGTGCTGCTCGGCGACCAGCTCGGGGTCGGCGCGCAGCTGTCCACCGCGGTCGTCGTCGTGCTCGGCATCCGGATCTTCGGCAACGCCGCGGCCATCCGCCGCCACCTGTTCAGGGCATGACCATGCTGCGCAACCGCCTGCCGACCGTGCTCATCGCGATCCTGTGCCTCGCGCTCGGGCTGGGCATCGCCACCCAGGTGCGCCGCACCCACGCCGGCGACACGCTGGCCGACCAGCGCCCGCAGGACCTGGTGGTGCTGCTGGACGGGATGCAGCAACGCGAGGCCGCGCTGCGCAAGGAGATCGCCGACGCCGAGGCCGCGCTCGCCAGGCTGCGCGCGAGCGGCGACAGCTCCGCGGCCGCGCTCGCCGAGGCGCAACGCCGCGCCGACGCGCTCGCGGTGCTCGCCGGCACCGCCGCAGCGGCCGGCCCGGGGCTGGAGATCGAGCTGACCGACCCGCAGCGCGGCGTCGCGCCGGCCGACCTGCTGGACGCCGTGCAGGAGCTGCGCGGCGCCGGCGCCGAGGCGATCCAGGTCGGCGACGTGCGGATCGGGGTGGACTCGGCGTTCACCGGATCGACCGGCGCGATCGAGCTGGACGGCGTGCGGCTCTCGGTGCCGCTGACGATCCTGGCGATCGGCGATCCGCCGACCATGGACGCCGCGCTGAACATCCCCGGCGGCGTCGTGGACACCGTCGAACGCGCTGGTGGCGGGGTGCGGATTGCGCAACGCGATCGGGTGCACATCACCGCCTTGCGGACGATTCGGCCGCCCCAATACGCTCGGCCGGCCGGCTGACCTGGCCGCGGGACAACGGGTGGAGGCACGGTGATTCCCGAGGACTACAAGTACACCAAGGAGCACGAGTGGATCGCCAAGACCGGCGACGACACCGTGCGCGTCGGTGTCACCGACTACGCACAGGATCAGCTCGGGGACGTGGTGTTCGTGCAGCTGCCACCGGTGGGGGAGGCCACCAGCCGGGGGGACTCGCTCGGCGAGGTGGAGTCCACCAAGAGCGTCTCCGACATCTACGCGCCGGTGGCCGGTGAGGTGCTCGCCGTGAACAGCGCGCTCGACGAGAACCCCGAGCTGGTCAACAGCGATCCGTACGGTGACGGCTGGATGGTCGAGCTGCGGCTGGAGGACCCGGACGAGCTCGACGAGCTGCTGGACGCCGACGACTACCGCGAGCTGCTGGAGCAGTAGCCCTACGCCGGTCACGGCCCACCTTCTCGGACACGGTACGTTGGGCACTCGATCAGCAAGTGCGAGTTCGGGAGGATCTCAGGTGACCGAGAACGACGGTCCCGGCGCCCCGCCGGAGCGGCCAGGTGAGACCACCTCGGTGTTTCGGCCGGACATGTTCGCCGAGATCGATGCCGAGCGCACCGGGAGCTCCGAGCAGCAGGCGGTGTCCGGAATCGACGCCCTGCCTGCGGGTTCCGCGCTGCTGGTGGTGAAGCGTGGGCCCAACGCGGGGTCGCGGTTCCTGCTCGACCGGGACACCACGAGCGCGGGCCGGCACCCGGACAGCGACATCTTCCTCGACGACGTGACGGTGTCCCGCCGGCATGCCGAGTTCCGGCGCGAGGGCGGCGAGTTCGTCGTGGTCGACGTCGGCAGCCTCAACGGCACCTACGTCAACCGCGAGCCCGTCGACACCGCGGTGCTGGCCAGCGGCGACGAGGTGCAGATCGGCAAGTTCCGGCTGGTGTTCCTGCTCGGCGGGCGGGCCTAGAGGGTCGTAGGTTGCAGCGGTGACGTCGGCGGAGCGGGACCTCGGCCGCGGGGGAGATGCCGCGCTGTCCATCGGCGCGGTGCTCGCCGGCCTGCGCGCCGAGTTCCCCGACGTCACGATCTCCAAGATCCGTTTCCTGGAGTCGGAAGGCCTGATCGCGCCGCGCCGCACGGCCTCTGGTTACCGGCAGTTCTCCGCCGCCGACGTGACCCGGCTGCGGTTCGTGCTGGCCGCCCAGCGCGACCACTACCTGCCGCTCAAGGTGATCAAGGAGCAGCTGGATGCGATGGACCGCGGGCTGCAGTCGCCGGCCGTCACGGCCTTGAACCCGAGGCCGCTCGCGCCGAGCACCGACGGCATGCCGACCTCGGCCGACTTCGCCGCCGGCGCCGAGATCCGGATGACCCGCGAGGAGCTCCTCGCCGACGCCGGGATCAGCCCCCAGGTGCTCGCCGAGCTGGAGCAGCACGGGCTGATCCGGCCGGGTGCCGCCGGCTTCTACGACGCGGACAGCGCGCTCGTGGCACGCACCGTGCGCGCGATGACCGAGTTCGGGCTGGAGCCGCGGCACCTGCGCTCGTTCCGCGCGGCCGCCGACCGCGAGGTCGGGCTGCTCGCGCAGATCGTCACGCCGGTCGCCAGGCAGCGCGACCCGGACGCCAGGGAACGCGCCGACGAGGTGGTCCGAGAGCTGGCGGCCCTGACCGTGCGGCTGCACGCGCTGTTGGTCAAGGCCGGGCTGCGAGGGCTGTCCGCACGATGACCCGGGTGCTGAGCGAGCAGCACTTCTTTCGCATTTTGCAACGTGGACGCAGCGGGCGATTGCCGGCATCGGCGTGTAGCGTCGGGGCTGTCAGCCCCGGTTCCGCGCGGGAGGAGGCGATGTGGCGATGAGCGAGATGCGAGTCGTCGGGGTGCGGGTTGAGCTCCCGGCCAACCAGCCCATCCTCCTGCTGCGCGAGGCCGAAGGCGACCGCTACCTGCCGATTTGGATCGGCTCGGTGGAGGCCACGGCCATCGCGCTGGAGCAGCAGGGGGTCCGGCCGGCGCGGCCGTTGACCCACGACCTGCTCAAGGACGTGATCGGTGCGCTCGGCCGCACGCTGGAGCAGGTCCGCATCACCGACCTGCAGGAAGGCACCTACTTCGCCGAGCTCGTCTTCGACGGCGACGTGCGGGTGTCGGCGCGGCCAAGCGACTCGATCGCCCTCGCGCTGCGGGTCGGCGTGCCGATCCACGCCGAGGAGAACGTGCTCGCGGAGGCCGGCCTGATCATCCCGGACGAGCAGGAGGACGAGGTCGAGAAGTTCCGCGAGTTCCTCGACTCGGTCTCCCCGGAAGACTTCCGCGGCGCGGACACATAGCTCGGGCACCAAGCCCCAGACCTCAAGCTCATGTTGACGTTGAGGTTCAGCCGCGCGTCGCGTTGACCGGGTGCGGGCGGCGGCCTACCGTCGAGGATAAGCGAATCGCGCCGATGTGATTTCGGGCGATCGGCATGCCAGGGGAGGCACTCGTGGTCGACGAGCCGAACTCGGCGCACACCGCGCCAGCGCAGGGTGCGCTGTTCCCGGACAGCTCGTTGCCCGACGAGCTCGTCGGCTACCGCGGCCCGGCGGCCTGCCAGATCGCCGGCATCACCTACCGCCAGCTGGACTACTGGGCGCGCACCGGCCTGGTCGTGCCGTCGATCCGTGGCGCGGCCGGCTCGGGAAGCCAGCGGCTGTACTCGTTCAAGGACGTGCTGGTCCTCAAGGTGGTCAAGCGGCTGCTGGACACCGGCGTCTCGCTGCAGAACATCCGCGTCGCGGTCGAGCACCTGCGCCGCCGCGGTGTGCGGGACCTGGCCGGCATCACGCTGTTCTCCGACGGCACCACGGTGTACGAGTGCGCCTCGCCCGAGGAGGTCGTCGACCTGCTGCAGGGTGGCCAGGGCGTGTTCGGCATCGCCGTCAGCGGCGCGATCCGCGAGATCAGCGGCACGATCCACGAGTTCCCCGCCGAGCGCGCCGACGGCGGCGCCGTGAACCCCATGCCGGAGGACGAGCTCACCGCCCGCCGCCGGAACCGCGAACGCGCCATCGGCTAGAGAGACACGGCGCTAGTACAACCAGCAGCCTGTTCTTCTGTACAATTGGGCTATGGACGTCCCGGTCAGTGTGCTGCGCGCCGAGCTCAAGGCGTGGCTCGGCCGGGTCAACGCCGGCGCCGAAGTTGTCGTCACGGATCGCGGCATTCCGGTGGCAAGGCTGCTTCCGGTGGACGCGGCACCGGTGATCGAGCGGCTGACCCAGGAGGGTGTCATCGCTCGGCCGAGACGTCAGCAACGGCCGACCGCGACCGGCCGGCGGCGGGTCAAGGCATCGGGCCCGGTGGCCGATCTGATCTCCGAGCAGCGCTGACCGGATGGCGATCGTCTACTTCGACAGCAGCGCGTTCGTGAAGCTGTTGATCGACGAGGACGGCAGCGACATCGCGGCGCAGGTGTGGGACGCCGCGGACACCGTGGTGTCGAGCAGGCTGGCCTACCCGGAGGTCCGAGCGGCACTCGCCGCCGCGGCACGGGCCGGGCGCCTCGACCCGAACGGCGAGCGAGAGGCCGAGGGCGGCTGGGAGGAGTTCTGGGCGGCCACCCGGCCAGTCGAGCTGTCCGAACGTGTCGCCGACTCCGCCGGTGCGCTTGCGGAGCGGTGGGCGCTGCGCGGCGCGGGTGCGGTGCACCTTGCGAGCGCCCTGGCCGTCGGTGCGGACAACGTGGTCCTGGCCGCGTGGGACGTCCGGTTGGCCGCGGGCGGTACGGCCGCCGGCCTGCGGGTGGTGCCGAGCGTGGCCTGACGTGTCGTCGGCCGTGTCGGGGGCGATGCCGGGGGGCTCGTGCGGATAGGATCGACGGCGTAGTCGCCGACCCCGCGCGGGAGAGTCCCCGAGCTCGACAGGGGCGCCGAAGGAGCAACTCCTCCCCGGAATCTCTCAGGCCACCAGGACCGCACGGACGAGACGCCTCTGGAAAGCGGTGACCGGCTGCCCCGGTCACCCGCCGACGGGGAAAGCCCGGCTCGCCGGGTGAATCTCTCAGGCGCCCGCGCCGGCGGGTACGGACAGAGTGGGAGGGCCACCGCCCGGGTACCCGCCCGGAGCGGACCCCACGCGTGCCGGAGGCCCCGATGACCGCTCAGCCCGAGAAGGCCGGACCCGAGACCGCCGGGGACGCCAGGCTGCCGTTGGCCGCTATCGAGCACGGCACCCCGTTCGCCGACCGGCACATCGGCCCGCGGCCCGACGAGCTGGCCAGGATGCTGGACGCGATCGGCGTCGGCTCGCTGCACGAGCTGGCCGAGCGCGCGGTGCCGGCGAACATCGCCGACGACCACCAGCCGGGCCTGCCGGCGGCGGCCACCGAGTCCGAGGCGCTCGCCGAGCTGCGCGCGCTCGCCGCCAGGCAGCGGTCGATGGTGCAGATGATCGGCCTCGGCTACCACGGCACGATCACCCCGCCGGTGATCCGGCGCAACGTGCTGGAGAGCCCGGCCTGGTACACCGCGTACACCCCGTACCAGCCGGAGATCAGCCAGGGCCGGCTGGAGGCGCTGCTGAACTTCCAGACGATGGTCTCCGACCTGACCGGCCTCGACGTGGCGAACGCGTCGATGCTGGACGAGGCGACCGCGGCCGCGGAGGCCATGACGCTCGTGCGGCGCGCCAACTCGGCCGCCGGCGGGAAGGGCCGTGGCGGCGCGTCCAGCGGGCGGTTCCTGGTCGACACCGAGGTGCTGCCGCAGACCACCGCCGTGGTGGCTACCAGGGCAGAGCCGCTCGGCATCGAGGTCGTGGTCGCGGACCTGAGCGGCGGGCTGCCCGACGGGGAGTTCTTCGGCCTGCTGCTGCAGCACCCGGGGGCCTCCGGGGTACTGCGTGACGACGAGGCGCTGATCGCCGCCGCCCACGAGCGCGGCGCGATGGTCGTGGTGGCCGCCGATCCGCTGGCGCTGACCGTGCTGCGGGCGCCGGGTGAGATCGGCGCCGACGTGGCGGTCGGCTCCACCCAGCGCTTCGGGGTGCCGATGGGCTTCGGCGGGCCGCACGCCGCCTACCTCGCGGTGCGCGAGAAGCTCGCGAGGCAACTGCCGGGGCGCCTGGTCGGGGTGAGCGTGGACGCCGACGGCGCGCCGGCGTACCGATTGGCGCTGCAGACCAGGGAGCAGCACATCCGCCGGGAGAAGGCGACCAGCAACATCTGCACCGCGCAGGTGCTGCTCGCGGTGATGGCGAGCATGTACGCGGTGTACCACGGCGCCGACGGGCTGCGGGCGATCGCGCAGCGGGTGCACCGGATGGCCACCGTGCTGGCCGCCGGCCTGCGCACCGGCGGCGTCGAGATCGTGCACGGCGCGTTCTTCGACACTGTGCTGGCCAGAGTGCCCGGCCAGGCGCCCGAGGTGATCGCCGCGGCCCGCGAGCGCGGCGTGAACCTGCGGCTGGTGGACGACGACCACGTGGGCATCAGCTGCGACGAGACCACCGCGCGCGAGCACCTGACCCTGGTGTGGGAGGCCTTCGGCGTGCCGGCCTGCGACGTCGACCAGCTCGACAGCCAGGCCGGTGAGGCGCTGCCGCCGGCGCTGCGCCGCACGTCGGACTTCCTCACCCACCCGGTGTTCCGCGCGCACCGCTCCGAGACGGCGCTGCTGCGCTACCTGCGCGGACTCGCCGACAAGGACCTCGCGCTGGACCGGTCGATGATCCCGCTCGGCTCGTGCACGATGAAGCTCAACGCCACCGCCGAGATGGAGCCGGTGACCTGGCCCGAGTTCGCGAACGCGCATCCGTTCGCGCCGGCCGGCGACGCCGCGGGGCTGCTCCAAGTAGTGGCCGACCTGGAGCGCTGGCTGGCCTCGCTGACCGGCTACGACGCCGTGTCGCTGCAACCCAACGCCGGCAGCCAGGGCGAGTTCGCCGGGCTGCTCGCGATCAGGGCGTACCACCGCAGCCGCGGCGAGGAGGCGCGCGACGTGTGCCTCATCCCGGCGAGCGCGCACGGCACGAACGCGGCGTCCGCGGTGATGGCCGGCATGCGGGTCGTGGTGGTGCGCTGCGACGACCGCGGCAACATCGACCTCGACCACCTGCGGGAGACGCTCGACCGGCACCGCGACGACCTGGCCGCCATCATGATCACCTACCCGTCCACGCACGGCGTCTACGAGGCGACGGTGACCGAGGTGTGCGAGCTGGTGCACGACGCGGGCGGGCAGGTCTACGTCGACGGCGCGAACCTCAACGCGCTGCTCGGCGTCGCCCGGCCGGGGGCGTTCGGCGCCGACGTGTCACACCTGAACCTGCACAAGACGTTCTGCATCCCACACGGTGGCGGCGGGCCCGGCGTCGGCCCGATCGGGGTGCGCTCGCACCTGACACCGTTCCTGCCCAACCACCCGCTGGCCGACGCCGCCGGGCCGAAGACCGGGGTCGGGCCGATCAGCGCCGCGCCGTGGGGCTCCGCGTCGATCCTGCCGATCTCCTGGGCCTACGTGCGGATGATGGGCGCCGACGGCCTGCGCCGCGCCACGCTCACCGCGGTGGCCGCCGCCAACTACGTCGCGCGCCGGCTGCACCCGCACTTCCCGGTGCTCTACACGGGGGAGAACGGCTTCGTCGCCCACGAGTGCATCCTCGACCTGCGGCCGATCGGCAAGGCGACCGGCGTCACCGTCGACGACGTCGCCAAGCGGCTCGCCGACTACGGCTTCCACGCGCCGACCATGTCCTTCCCGGTCGCCGGCACGCTCATGGTCGAGCCGACGGAGAGCGAGGACCTCGCCGAGCTCGACCGCTTCTGCGATGCCATGATCGCCATCCGCGGCGAGATCGACCGCGTAGGCAAGGGGGAGTGGCCGGCGGGGGACAACCCGCTGCGCAACGCGCCGCACACCGCGGCCTGCCTCACCGCGGACTGGGACCACCCGTACAGCCGGCAGGTCGCCGCGTTCCCGGCGGGCGTGCCGGCGAACAAGGTGTGGCCGCCGGTGCGGCGCATCGACGGCGCACACGGCGATCGGCACCTGGTCTGCAGCTGCCCGCCCGTGGAGGCCTACGGGCACTAGCCGGCACTCAGGAGCTTCAGGAGCTGAGGAGCTGGCCGAGTGCGGCCTCGATGCCGGTGCCGTCCTCGACGGTCGCGAAGGTGCCGCCCGTCGAGCGGGCCAGCTCGGCCAGCTCGTCGCGGTCCGGATCCACGCCGATCGCGACGATGCTGATCGGCAGGTCCGGGTTGCCGGCGCTCCGCTTGGTCAACTCCCGCTTGAACTGCTCGTAGGTCATCTGGCTGTCGTCGGGGCCGTCGGTGATCAGCACCAGCCGGTTCTGCCGGCCTTCCTGGTAGTCCGCGATCGCGGCGGCGTACACGGCGAGCAGGCTCGGGTAGAGGAACGTCGCGCTGGCCGCCTCCAGGTCCGAGATGGCCGATTCGAGCGCGGCCCGCTGCCCCGCGACCGGCGCGGTGTCGACGAGTTCGCGATACGGCTGGTCCTGGTCGCCGAGGCTGCGCGAGAACGCCCACAGGCCGAGCGAGCCCGAGCCGAACCGGCCGACCTGGCCGCCGAGGGCGGTCTTCACCCAGTCCAGCCGGGTGTGGCCCGCACCGCCGTCCTCCAGCATCGAGCGGGACACGTCGATCAGCACCGTGACCACCTGGCCGCTGCCACCGGCGTTGGTCCACGCCGCCGAGACCTGCTGGGTGGTGTTGGCGTCCGCGGCGGTCAGGTCCAGCTGCGTCACCTCCCAGCGGATGCCAGGCGCCGGGTTGGGCCGCACCTTGGTGCTCTCCACCCGCAGACCGGCCTTGGCCAGCTCCAGCTGCTGCGACCCGCCCTGCAGGAACTCGCGGAACTTCTGTGCGGCCCGCACCTGCAACTGGTCGACGCGCTCGTCGGAGATGGCGATGTAGGGGAAGTCCGCGATGGGCGTCGGGCCGCTCACCACCTGGCCGACCAGCGGCTCGATCAGTGGCTCGCCGCCGTCGGCGCCGACGTTGCGCCGGTAGAGGTCGTACTCCAGCGCCGGCACGGCGTCGAAGGCGGCGGCCTTGACGTCATCGGCGCCGGCCAGTTCGTTCAGCGCGTCCAGCGTGCTGGCCGGCAACGTGGCCGGGGCCGCGCCGGCCAGCCTGCCCATCGCCGAGTTGACCTCCGGCAGGCCGAGCATGTCGACCGTGACCGGGCCGTTGCCCTGCGGGCTGGTGTCGGCCAGCACGGCCTGCAGGGCGAGCGCGCTCGCCGGGTTGGCCGCGACGCCGGGGATCGCGACCGTGAAGGCACCCCAGTCCGGGTGCCCGAAGCGCTCCCACGCGTTCGGCTCGGTGACCAGCTCCGGCAGGTCACGCCAGCGGAAGGGATTGCCCTGCCGGACCGCGGTCGCCTGCCCGTCGCGCATTGCCAGCAGCACGGGGCTGGTCGCGATGGACGCCGGCTCGGAGCCGAGCAGCCGCGCGTCCTGGGCGACCAGCCGGTTGACCCACAGCGAGGACTCCGGCAGCCAGGCGCCGGGGCGGGCGCCGAGCGCCTTGGTGTCCCAACTCGTGGTGAGCCCGTTCAGCACGTCCTGCGGCGGCACGGCGGCCACCTCGGCGCGGATGCAGTGGTCCAGCACGACGGGCCGGCTCTTGGTCCAGGTGGCGGCTGCGCGTCCGATGACGTCGGCGACCGACGGCGTGACGGCGACGGTCAGCACGGCCTCGCCCTCGACGCAGCTGGCCAGCTGGGCGGCGGCGCGCCGCTCCAGAAGGTCGCCGGCGTAGCTCCAGCCCATCCAGCCGACCACCAGCAGCAGCACGGCGCCGAGCACGGCGAACGGCCACTTTGCGACGCCACGGTGAGATGGACCGCGCTGCGCGCGGTGTCGAGACATCGACGCCCCTTTCAGCGTCCCCAACGGGGTGCTGGACTTTCGCACGGTAACCAGCACCGGGTCGTCCGCGCCCGACCGCGAACTGCACCTGCCGGGCGTCACGCTAACAGCCGATGGCGTTATGACCGCGTGACCTACGCTCCGTGTTCGCCTAATGGCCGTTGCGGTGCGCCGAGCAGCGCGTCGCACAGCTGGATAATTCGGTCGCGCAGTGGTGCCGCGCGCCCGGTCAGCGCCGCCTGCAGTCGCGCGTACTCGGCGCGCCCGGCCGGGGCCTCGATCGGCACGGGTGGGTAGCCGAGGTCGGCGAGGTCGTATGGGCTGGCCCGCATGTCCAGCTCGCGGGTCTCGGCCGCCAGCTCCAGGCAGTCCGCGACCAGCTCGGACGGCGTGGCCGGGGCCAGCTTGTAGGCCCACTTGTAGAGGTCCATGGTGGCGTGCAGGCAGCCCGGCTGCTCCAGGCGGATCTGGTCGGCCCTGGTCGGCTGCAGCGCGTTGCGCGGCCGGGCCTCCGTGGTGAAGAACCGGAACGCGTCGTGGTGACTGCACCTGATCGGCAGCGACTCGACGACCGCGTCGGTGCCGCCGCCGCCCAGCCGCAGCGGCACCGCCCGGTGCCGTACCAGGGCGGCCGGCTGCCGGTAGACCATGGCCCACTCGTGCAGCCCGAAGCAGCCGAGCTGCGGCTGCCGCTGCCCGGTCGCGTGCAGCAGGTCGCGGACGAACCGCGCGGTGCCCGCGGCCCGCTCCCCGAGCAGCTCGGGGTCGAGCACCACGTCGCCCCCGTGCGGCCGGTAGCCGGGCCGGCCCAGGTACTCCCGCGCCGCCGCGCCGGCCAGCACCACGCCCGGCCCGGGGTGCCAGCGCTCCAGCCGCGCCGGCCGGTACGAGTAGTAGACGAACAGGAAGTCCAGCACCGGGTGGATCTCGCCGCGGGCCGCGCGCTGCCGGTAAGGGCCGGTCAGCCGGCGCACCCGCGCGCGGTGCTCGGCGGCCGCTCGCAGCCAGCTCTCCTCGGCCATCACCCGCACGCCCACCACGCTAGCCGCCACCCAATGCCGCACCTAGCCACCGGCACGTGGGCGTCCCACGGCTCGAATGACGAGCGCTGGGACGCCCAGGTGCCGCAAGGTGGGGCGCCGCAACGAGCCGTGGCGGGCCGAGCTACTGGCGTCGCCGGACGTGGGTGGCGTCGCGCACCGTGCCGACGTACTCCTCCACGAGGTCCTCCAGCGCCACCACGCCGAGGGTCGTGCCGTCCGTGCCGACGGCACGCGCCAGGTGGCTCTGCGCGCGGCGAAGGGCGGCCAGCGCGTCGTCGAGCCTGGCGTCGGCCGGCAGCTCCGGCAGCCCG
>Ga0299913_10000773_pt1 | contig 21619 bp, 23 predicted proteins | sample RVTome_9_FD_201360 | JGI IMG/M metagenome (GOLD analysis project Ga0299913, IMG submission 201360) | Soil microbial communities from uranium-contaminated site in the Upper Colorado River Basin, Wyoming, United States - RVT155D38 (version 2) ... | reverse complement strand
TGGCGCTCGCCGTGGTGCTGGTGGCCAGGCGGTGGCGGCCGCTGCTGCTCGCCGTGGCCGGCGCGGCGCTGGTGGCGGCGGCGTTCACGGCGGCCGGCTTCTGGTGGCTGGACGGTTACCACCTGGTGGTCGAGCGCTACTACCAGGGCATCGCCGACGATCGACCGTACGACTACTGGGTGTGGGCCAACCTCGCCGCGCTGGTCGTCGTGGTGGGACCGGCGGCCGTGGCGGGGCTCACCAGGCTGCGGCGGAGCCCATCCGCCGTCAGCTACCTGGTGCTCGCCGCGCTGCTGGCCGTCCTGCTCGCAGATCTTTCCGGGCTGTCCAAGGCCGAAACCGAGCGGATCTGGCTACCGTTCGCGGTGTGGCTCGTCGCCGGCGCGGCCGCCCTGGCCAGGCCCCGCCGGTGGCTGGCCGCGGGCGCGGTCGTCGCGTTGTTGGTGAACCATCTGGTGTTGACGGGCTGGTGAGGGACATGACCGAGCGGGTGCTGGTCGTCGACGACGACGCCACGGTGTCCGACGTGGTGCGCCGCTACCTGGAGCGCGGCGGGTACGAGGTGCGGCTCGCCGCGGACGGCGAGACGGCGCTGCAGCTGGCCGCCGAGCAGCCGCCGGACCTGGTCGTGCTCGACCTCATGCTGCCCGGCATCGACGGGCTGGAGGTGTGCCGGCGGCTGCGCACCAACTCCGACGTGCCGATCGTGATGCTCACCGCGCTCGGCGAGGAGGCCGACCGGATCGTCGGCCTGCAGCTCGGCGCGGACGACTACGTGACCAAGCCGTTCAGCCCTCGCGAGCTGGTCCTGCGGATCGGTTCCGTGTTGCGCCGGGCCCGCGGGCCGGTCGAGCCGTCCGATTCGGAAGTGCTGCGCGACGGCGATCTCGAGGTCGACGTCGCCGCGCGCCGGGCCACCCGCGGCGGGCAGCAGTTGGCGCTCACCGGCCGTGAGCTGGACCTGCTGGCCTTCCTGCTGCGCCACCCCGGCCAGGCGTTCGACCGCGCCGCGCTGCTCGAGCAGGTGTGGGGCTGGACGTTCGGCGACCACTCCACGGTCACCGTGCACGTGCGCCGGCTGCGCGAGAAGATCGAGGACGATCCGGCGGCGCCCAAGCGCATCGCCACCGTCTGGGGCGTCGGGTACAGGTACGACCGTGTGGACTGAGGTCTGGCACGTCGCGCCGTACGCCATCGGTTGCTCGCTGCCGGTGGCGCTGCTCGGCGCCTGGCTGCTGGCGCGCTTCCGCAGCGCGTCGATCACGACGGCGATGACCGTGCTGGTGCTCGTGCCGCTGGCGGCCACGATCGCCGGCACGGTGGGCGTGGCGCGCTTCATGTTCACCCCGCAGCTGAAGACGACGCTGCTGGTGTCCGGGCTGGTCGCGCTGGTCACGGTGCCGGCCGCGCTGCTGCTCGGCCGCTCGATCGCCAGGCGAAGCGTGTGGGAGCGCGAGGCGCGGGCCCGCGAGCGCGCCGCCGAGGCGTCGCGGCGCGAGCTGGTGGCGTGGATCAGCCACGACCTGCGCACCCCGCTCGCTGGCATCCGCGCGATGACCGAGGCCCTGCAGGACGGCGTGGTGTCGTCGCCGGTCGACGTCGCCTCGTATGCCAGCCGGATCCACCGCGAGACGGAACGGCTCACCGGCATGGTCGACGACCTGTTCGAGCTGTCCCGCATCACGGCCGGCGCGCTGCACCTGACGCTGGCCGCGGTGCGACTGGAGGACGTGGTCAGCGAGGCGGTCGCCGGGCAGGCGCCGGTCGCGGCCCGCCGCGGCATCCGGGTGCAGGCCGAGGCGACCGACTGGCCGGTCGTGCGCGGCAGCAACCCCGAGCTCGCCCGAGTGGTGCGCAACCTGCTGTCCAACGCGATCCGGCACACCCCGGACGACGGCAAGATCATGGTCGCCGCCGGCGTCGACGGCTCGGAGGCGTGGCTGCGCGTCGACGACGGCTGCGGCGGCATCCCCGAGGCCGACCTGTCGCGCGTGTTCGACGTTGCGTTCCGCGGCACGAAGGCCCGCACCCCCACCGCCGAGGCGCTGCAACCCGCCGGCGCCGGCCTCGGGCTCGCCATCACGCGCGGGCTCATCGAGGCGCATCGCGGTCGCATCGCGGCGTGCAACCACGGCCCCGGCTGCCGCTTCGAGATCCGCCTCCCGCTCGCCGCCTGACGGTGCCCGCGGCCCCTCCGGCTCCTGCCGCCGGTCGGCCGCACCCGTCCGCCGCTCGCCCTCGGTAACCGCACCGCGCCGACGCCCAGCCCGAAGGCGCCGCCAGTCGGCGAGACGCCCCGCCGGCTCACTTCGGCCCGTGGCACCGCAAGGTGCCGGTCTACCGGACCAAGATCATCGGTTGTGACAAGTGAGAGCTCAGAGAAGACCGCAAAGTGAGCCCTCAGTTGGCACAATCGACGATCATGCCCCCGGCCCCCGGCCCCCGGCCCCCGGGCCCCCGGCCCCCGGCCCCCGGCCCCGCCACCGGCCACCGGCCACGGCCTCCCGGCTAGTGGGGCGCGCCGACGCCGAACACGCCGGGGATGCCGACGTCGAACGGGATCTGCGCGCGGAAGCCCAGGACCGCGGCGGCCTTGGCCGGATCGGCGACTATGTGCCGCACATCGGCGGCGCGTGCACCACCCACCACCCGCGGCGGCGGTCCGCCGCACGCCGACGCCAGCGCGGCGGCCAGGTCGCCGACCGTGCGCGGCTCGCCGGAGCACACGTTCACCGGCTCCAACACGCCCGGCGGCAGGTCGGCCTCCAGCGCGAGCGCGTTGGCCATCGCGACATCGCGCACGTGCACGAAGTCCCGCCGCTGCCGGCCGTCCTCGAACACCTCCGGCGCCTCGCCGCGGGCCAGCGCCGAGCGGAAGATCGACGCAACGCCCGCGTACGGCGTGTCGCGCGGCATCCTCGGCCCGTACACGTTGTGGTAGCGCAGCGCCCACACCGTGCCGCCGGTCTGCCTGGCCCATGCGGCCGCCAGGTGCTCCTGCGCGAGCTTGGTCGCCGCGTAGGTGCTGCGCGGGTCGAGCGTGCTGTCCTCGGGCACCAGCGCCGGCTCCAGGAGAGCGCCGCACGACGGGCACGGCGGGTCGAAGCGCCCGGCGCCGAGGTCGGCCTCCCGCCGCGGACCGGGCCGCACCTGCCCGTGCTCGGCGCACGCGTAGCGGCCCTCGCCGTAGACGACCATCGAGCTCGCCAGCACCAGCCGCCGCACGCCCGCGCGGTGCATCTCGGCCAGCAGCACGGCGGTGCCGAGGTCGTTGTGGCTGGCGTACTCCGGCGCGTCCAGCGGGTCCAGCCCGTGCCCGACCATCGCCGCCTGGTGGCACACGGCGTCCACCCCCGGCAGTAGCCGCGACAGCACGGCGGCATCCCGCACGTCGCCGTGCACCACCTCGGGAGCCGCCGACGCGCCGGCACCGTGCGCCTGCGGCAGCAGCGCGTCGAGCCGCAGCACGTGGTGCCCCCGCTCGGCGAACAGGTCCGCGACGTGCGATCCGATGAACCCCGCGGCGCCCGTCACCAGCACTCTCATGGTCGTTGACCGTAGGGCCGGGCCGCGGCCGGCACCATGAGGCAATGCGCCTCGTCAGTGTCTCGAAAGACATCGGTACGGTGACCGCCATGGAACGCAGCGCACAGCGCCTCGGCCGTGCTCTGGTCGTGATCGTCGATGACCGGATCGCGCACGGCGAGCACGACGACAGCACCGGCCCCCTGGTCACGGAACTGCTGGACGAGGCAGGCTTCGTCGTGGACGGAACGGTGGCCGTCGCCGGGGACAGTGTCGAGATCCGCAACGCGCTGAACACCGCGGTCATCGGCGGCGTGGACCTGGTTATCACCGTCGGCGGCACCGGCGTCTCACCGCGCGACGTGACCCCCGATGCGACCGCCGGGGTGCTCGACCGCCCGATCCCGGGCATCGGCGAGGCACTGCGCGCCTCCGGCCTGGCCGCCGGCGCGATCGACGCCGGCCTATCCCGCGGTCTGGTCGGGATATCGGGCAGCACGCTGGTGGTCAACCTGGCCGCGTCGCGTTCCGCGGTGCGCGACGGCATGGCCACGCTCACCCCGCTCGTGGTGCACGTGATCGAGGAGCTCTCCGGGCTGGACGAGGACTGAGCCAAGGCTCGGCGGCCGCGCTCGATGCCGGCCGCCGAGCCCTTTGGCATCGCTCGTCGTGACGGTCAGCCCTTGCTGTCCTCGCCCTTGTCCAGCTTCGACTCGACCTTGGCCGCCACGTCGCCGGCCTTCTCCTTGAGGTCACCGGCAACCTCGGTGGCCTTCTCCTTGAGATCGCTCGCGGCCTCGGTGGCCTTCTCCTTCAGCTCGCCAGCGGTCTCGGCGACATCGCCGGCCACGTCGGAGGTCTTGGTCTTGGCACGACCGAACAATCCCTTGAGCTTGTCCAGGAAGCTCATCGCCTTCTTCGCCTCTCCTTCTCACGCACCAGTGGTGTGACCGCGGTCACGCCGGATGGGGGTACATCGTGGCACCGGTCCAAAGGTCGGCCGCACCCGGCGCGCACATAGGGGTCCATCGGCTGCACGATTGCGGTATGCACGACGACCGCGACGACCGCGACGACCGCGACGACCGCGACGACCGCGCCGACCGCGCCGACCGCGCCGACCGCGCCGACCGCGCCGACCGCGCCGACCGCGCCGACCGCGCCGACCGCGCCGACCGCGCCGACCGCGCCGACCCGCCGAAGCGACCGAAGCCTCCGGGCGAGAAGCGCCTTGAGGAGATCTTCGGCCGGGACCTCGGAGCCGATCGCGACGACACCGGGGTGGACGAGCGCGCAAGGGAAGACTGGTACCGGGAGAACCGTCCGCCGCACCACGACGAGGGCTGACGGCGACCGACGGACGCGCCCGTCGCGCAACGACGGTGCCCGCGAGCCGGGCGGACGCGCCGGCCGTCGGCCGGCCCGCACGTTCGCGCTGGTGGCCTCTACTGCCGCCTGGCCAACAGGTCCCGGATCTCGGTCAGCAGCTCCACGTCCGTGGGTTCCGCCGGACCGGCCTCCTCGCCGCGCTTGCGGCGCTGCTGGATCACCTGGAACGGCAGCACGATCACGAAGTACACGACGACCGCGATCATCAGGAAGTTGACCGCCGCGGAGAGCACGGCGCCGAAGTCGATCACGGTCTTCGGGTTGCCGTCGACGAGTTGGAAACCAAGCCCGTTGACATTGGCGCCGCCGAGCGCGGCGATGATCGGGTTGATGATGTTGTCGGTGAATGCGCTGACGATGGCCGTGAACGCGACACCGATGACGACCGCGACCGACAGCTCGACGACGTTGCCGCGCATCAGGAAGTCTTTGAAGCCCTTGAGCACTTCAGCCCCTTAATCAGGGTTGAGGGACGGATGCCCCGCCGACTAGTGCTGGCGGAGCGTAACCGTGAGGGATTGCGAAAGCGAGGCTGCGGCGACCTGTGTCGCGGCGCGTCGCGGCAACACCACGACAACAAGCCGGCCGCGCTCACCGTGCCCGACCTGCCCGAAGCCGCCTGGCGCCGCACCGTCCAGTACGGTGAGCACGGTCGCCCGCTCGGCGAGCACGGTGGCCTCGGCTCCGCGTTCGCCGACGCTCACCACGTCCACTGTGGACCCCGGGCCGAGCAGCGACGCGATGTCCGGATCGGACAGTCGCACGGGGACAGTCGCGAAGTCGTCGTCGGGCGCCGACAGGCGCGCCAGTTCGACACCGAGCAGCCGCACATCGGTGATCGGTTCGCCACGCCTGGCCGCGCCGGCCAGCACGCGACCGTCCACATCGGACAGCTGGGTGATCGCACCTTCCGGCACCAGCGCGGCAGGCACCGGCTGCGGCCGTACGTCGGCGGCCGCCAGCGTGCTGCCCGGCGTCAGGTCACGAGCCGCCACGAGCACGGTCGCCGTGCCCGGCTGCGGGCGCAACGCCAGCGCGGCCGCGAGCAGGACCAGGACCGCGGCCAGTGCGCGCCGCAGCACCACGGGGCGTGACCAGCCGCCGCCGCGCAGCCCAGTGGCCAGCCGGTCACGGAGCAGCGGCGCGAGCGTTCGCGGGCCTGCGTTTCGGTGTCCACCCATCGCGTCTCCCCTCGCAGCAGTGCCGACGAGGCGACGCTAGGCGAGTGGGCGGGCGTGCGGGGACGAGCAAGATCCAGTTGTGGACAACCGACCCTGCTGTGGACAACCCGTCGTTCAGGAGGCTGCTTTGGCCGGGGTTGTCGTACCGGTGGTGGACGATGAGGAGTTGGCCTTCGAGTCGCTGGACGACGACTCGGACGAACTGCTGGCCGACACGGGCTCCTTGGCGTCCGACTTCTTGTCGGCGGAGCTGGCCGCCTTGCGGCTGTCCGTGCGGTAGAAACCGCTGCCTTTGAACACGATGCCCACCGACGAGAAGAGCTTGCGCAGCCTGCCGGTGCACTCGGGGCACTCGGTCAGAGTGGCGTCGGTGAAGGCCTGCACGGCATCGAAGCGGTGGCCGCACTCGGTACAGGCGTAGGCATAGGTCGGCACGACTGGGCTCCTCAAGCGGTGCGCTGTTGGCACTCGTTGGGTGTGAGTGCCAACACCGATGATGCGTCAGCCGGGTGCCAAAGCGCAAACATCCGGCATGGCATGTGACAGACGCACGTGCCGAAGCGCCGGACACGCGCTTACGGAGCGCCGGACACGGGCTGACGAAGCGCCGGACACGGGCTGACGAAACGGCGGACACGGGCTGTCGAAGCGCCGGACACGGGCTGTCGAAGCGCCGGACACGAGCTTACGGGGCGGCGGACACGCGCGGGCGGGGGAGCGGGGTGAAGCCGGCGGAGGGGGTGAGCGCGGCGGTCATGAGGACGTCGTGCGGCTCGACCGGCAGCCGCGCCACCAGCTCCACGTCCCGCACCACGCCGACCAGCCGAGCGCCGGCGGCCGCCAGCGGCAGCGACCGGTCGTAGTGGCCGCCGCCGCGCCCCAGCCGGACGCCCCGTAGATCCACGGCAAGGGCCGGCACCAGCACGGTGTCGGCCAGCCCGAGCGCGGCGTGGCCGAGCCGCGGCCCCACCGGCTCCAGCAGACCGAGCCCTGATCCGCCGGGGACCAGCCCGGCCGGCCCCGAGTACTCCGCCCAGTCCAGCGGTGCCCAGTCCAGCGGTGCACGGTCCAGCGGCGCACGGTCCAGCGGCGCAGGGCCCCGCGCGACCACGGGCAGCAACACCCGGCAGCCCGCCGCTACCAGGGCGTCCAACATGGCGGGGGACCCCGGCTCGGAGCCGATCGGCACGTACGCGCAGACCGTCCCGGACAACTCGCCGACCCACCTGGCCAGCGCGGAGGCCTCGGCCACCCGCACATCCGGCGGCACAGCGGCCCGCGCGACCAGCAGCCGGGAGCGCCACGCCGGCTTGTCGTCAGCCTCCACGGGGCCGCAGCGTACGACCCGTGAGTGCGGTTGAGTGCTATAGCACCCATCGCCACTCACGGGCAGCCGTAGGCTGCACTCCCATGAGCTTTCGTACCGCCATCGTGCCGGCCGCCGGCCTGGGGACCCGGTTCCTGCCGACCACGAAGTCGGTGCCCAAGGAGCTGCTGCCGGTGGTCGACACGCCGGCGATCGAGCTGGTCGCGGCGGAGGCGGCGGAGGCCGGCGCGACCCGCATGGTGATCGTCGTCTCGCCGGACAAGGAAGGCGTCGCCGACTACTTCAGGCCCGCCCCCGAGCTGGAGGCGACGCTGGCGGCGCGCGGCAGGACGGACCTGCTCGACGCGATCCGCCGCGCACCGGGGCTGATCGACGTGGAGACCGCGATCCAGCACGAGCCGAAGGGCCTCGGCCATGCCGTCGGTTGCGCGGAGGCCAACCTGGACGACGACGACCACGCGGTCGCCGTGCTGCTGCCGGACGACCTGGTGCTGCCGACCGGGGTGCTCGACCGGATGTCCAAGGTGCGGGCGGAGCACGGCGGCAGCGTGCTGTGCGCGTTCGACCTGCCCCGCGAGCAGGTCGGCGCCTACGGGGTCTTCGAGGTCGAGGACACCGCGGACGGCGACGTGAAGCGCGTCCGCGGCATGGTCGAGAAGCCGGAGCCGCGGGACGCGCCGTCGACGCTCGTCGCGGCCGGCCGGTACCTCCTGGACCGCGTGGTGTTCGACGCGCTACGCCGGATCACCCCTGGCTCCGGCGGCGAGCTGCAGCTCACCGACGCGGTCGCGCTGCTGATCACCGAGGATCATCCGGTGCACGTCGTCGTGCACCGCGGCGGCCGGCACGACCTCGGCAACCCGGCCGGGTTCCTGAAGACCGCGATCGACTTCGCGCTGCAGCATCCGGAATACGGGCAGGAGCTGGAGGAATGGCTACGGGACCGGCTGCGATGAGATCCGTCGAGGACCAGCTCGCGCGGGTGCTGGCCGCCGCCGTGCGGCCGGGTCCGGTGCGCGTGGCGATCTCCGAGGCGCAGGGCATGCTGTGCGCCGAGGAGGTCGTGGCCCAGCGCGCGCTGCCCGGCTTCGACCAGGCCGCGGTGGACGGCTACGCGGTGCGCAGCATCGACGTGCAGGAGGTCCCGGTCTCCATGCCCGTGGTCGGGGAGATCGCCACCGGGTCCCGGCAGCCGCGACGGCTGCAGCCGCGCCAGGCGGTCTGGGTGTCGACGGGCGCCCCGCTGCCGACGCTCGCCGACGCGGTGGTCCCGGTCGGCTACACCGACGGACACCCGGCGCACGTGACGGTCAACCAGCCGGTGCCGTCCAAGGGTTTCGTGCGGCGCACCGGCGAGGACGTGCAGACCGGCGACGTCGCGGTCCGGCGCGGCACGGTGATCGGTGCGGCGCAGGTCGGCCTGCTGGCCGCCGTCGGCCGCGACAAGGTGCTGGTACACCCGCGGCCGAGGGTGTCGGTGCTGTCGGTCGGCGACGAGCTGGTGGACGTCGAGCGGACCCCGGGACAGGGCCAGGTGTACGACGTCAACTCCTACGCGCTGGCGGCCGCGGCACGTGACGCCGGCGCCGAGGTGGCGAGGGTCGGCATCGTGCCCGGCGACCCTCGGCGGCTGCGGGAGCTGGTGGAGAGCCGGCTGCCGCTGGCGGAGATCGTGGTGATCGCCGGCGGCGTCGGCGGCGCGACCGGCGAGGACACGGTCGCCGCGCTGTCCCAGCTCGGCGACGTCGACGTCACCAGGGTGGCCATGCACCCCGGTTCGGTGCAGGGGTTCGGGCGGCTGGGGCACGATGCCGTGCCGACCTTCCTGCTGCCGGCCAATCCGATCAGCGCGCTGGTGGTCTTCGAGGTGCTGGTCCGGCCGCTCGTGCGGCTGGCGCTCGGCAAGCGCAATCCGTACCGGCGCACCGTCACGGCGCGGCTGCTCTCGCCCGTGCAGTCCACCAAGGGCCGGCGCGGCTTCCTGCGCGGCCAGCTGCTGCGCGACGAGCAGACCGGCGAGTACCTGGTGCAGCCGCTCGGCACCTCCGGTGCGCACCTGCTCGCCTCGCTCGCCGAGGCGAACTGCCTGGTCATGGTGGATGCCGACACCACGGAGCTGGCCGTCGGCGAGGACGTCGAGGTCAGCTTCCTCGCCCAGAAGTCCTGAGATGGCCTGGCCAGGCAAAGCCGGTGAACCCCGCGGCCGGCACCCCGGCTGGCCGGCGCGGCTCGGCCCGCTGCAGGTCAGGGCGGGTGAGGTGGCACTGCGCCCGATCAGGCTGCGCGACGGCGCCACGTGGAGCCGGCTGCGGCTGCGCGACGTGCACCACCTGCGGCCGTGGGAGCCGTCCGCGCCGGGTGAGTGGGACGACCGGCACGCGCTGCTGAGCTGGCCGGGCCAGTGCGGCTCCCTGCGCTCGCTGGCCAGGCACGGCCTCGCGCTGCCGTTCGCGATCACCCTCAACGGCACGTACTGCGGCCAGTTCACCGTCGGCAACGTCGTGCGCAACGCGCTGCGGTCCGCGTGGGTCGGCTACTGGGTCACCTCCGACGTGACCGGTCGCGGGGTCGCCACGGCGGCCGTGGCGCTCGGCGTCGACCACTGCTTCGGGCCCGTCGGGCTGCATCGCGTCGAGGCCACCGTCCGCCCCGAGAACGCCGCCTCGCGGCGCGTGCTCGTCAAGCTGGGCTTCCGCGAGGAGGGCCTGCACGAGCGCTACCTCGACGTGGACGGCGCGTGGCGCGATCACCTGGTGTACGCGATGACCGAGGAGGAAGCGCCGGATGGCCTGGTCACGCGCCTGATCAGGGCGGGCCGCGCCACGCCCGCATGATCACCTACCGGTGATCGGCGCGCCTGCGCCAACCGTGTGACTGGTGTGGCTAGCGTGACGGACCGTCGGACTTGTGCCCTCGTGGCTCGGGGGAGGTGACGAGGCATGCCGAGCTCGCTCGTCTTCGCGGCGCTTGCGGTGGCATGGATCGTCGTCCTCGTCCCGATGGTGGCCAGGCGCCGCCAGGAGGTGCGCCGCACGGCTGACTCGGCGTTGGCCGCGCGGGTGGTGCGCCGCGGCGACGGGCGGGTGGGACGGGTGCGGCAGGAGGAGGTGACCGACATGCCAGACATCGACGACGAGGCCTACGACGACGTCGTCTACGGCGACGGCCACGGGGACACCTACGACGATGTCTATGGGGACGCCCGCGGCGGCGCCCGCGACGATGTCTATGGGGACGCCCGCGGCGACGCCCGCGACGACATCCACGTGGACGCCTATGGGACCGCCCGTGGCGACACCCGTGGGGACGCCTACGGCGACGACGAGCCCGTCGAGCGCCGCCACCGGCCCGGCCGCGGCGGCTTCGACCCGCACGCCGCCGAGCTCGCCGCGCGCGCCAAGTACGGCTTCCGCCAGCGGGTCGTGTTCGGGCTGCTGCTGACCGCCCTGGCCACCGGCCTCTTCGCCGGCTTCGCGCTGCCCACGCTCTGGTGGGCGCACGCCGCGGCCGACGCCCTGCTTGTCGGCTACCTCGCGTACCTCCGCCGCCAGGTCCGCATCGAGCAGGAGATCCGCCAGCGCCGCCTGGACCGCGCCGCCCGCGCCCGCCGCCCCGCCCAGCGCGCGGCCCAGCGCCCCGATCAGCGGTCCGGCCAGCGCCCCGCTCAGCACCAGGACGAGACGCACGACCCCGAGGAACAACCGGCCGCCGAGGAGCCCCGCCGCCAGCGCCTCCCCCAGCCGCCGGCCCACCCCGGCGCCACCCTCGTCGACCTGGACGACGAGGACCCCGCCCTGCACGAGCTCGACGGCGAAGCCCCGGCTCCATACCGCCGCGCGGCCGGCGAGTAACCGGCTGCTATGCTAGCCGCCGCCCGTCACAGGGGGCTGTAGCGCAGTTGGTAGCGCGCCTCGTTCGCATCGAGGAGGTCAGGGGTTCGATTCCCCTCAGCTCCACAAAGTTGTAGTAGCGTCCCGGCTTGTCTGTTGGGCGGCACCTTGGGTGCGGTACTAGAACACGATGACTGGCCGAAGGGTTTCGCTGGGTCGACCGTCGAAACGGCGGGTCGTCAGGCTGACTGTGGTTGTTTGTTCTCAGGCGGTGGCGCTGGCCCGCGGCCGATAGCTCATCGGCCGGCCCGTACGCTACGAGTCGCCGTAGAGCACTGGTTGCCTCACTCGCGACGTGACCAGCTTCGCACACCGGCAATCATCGCAGCTTCTTATTGACTGGTCCTACGGCTGGCCTGGCAGGGTTGGTCGGGGTGTCTGGCCGGGCGCTCTCTTTGCGGCTGCCCACCGGTTGTTGGTGTGGCTCTCTCATGGCATGTGTCCTGGCCGGGCACCGTGGCGGGCGGGTGGCTCAGGAAAGGTCTGTGCTGCTCGAAGAAGCGGTGCCCCTGCTCGCCGTCATGATCGTTCTTGAGGCAAGGGGGAACGCGTGGAGCAGGTGGTCGGTCGGGTCGTGATCGGGGTGGATCCGCACACATAAGTCCTCGATGTCGATTGCGCAGGTGCGGTGCTCGGCGTGCTCGATCCCGATCTGAGCCAGGCAGTGGTTCATCGCCCGCTGTAGGCGATCCGGGGCGTCTTTCATCTCCGCCTCGATGACGTCGAGCAGCCCGGCGAGGTCGAGGCGCTTCTCGGCATGTGAATAGGTGACGGGTACGCGTCGTGGAGTCGGAATGTGACGATCCCTTTAGGGTGGCGTGATTGACTCGTCCCGATGGTGGTCAGTTGGCACACCGGCCGTGTTGTCGAGGGTGGGCGGGAGCGTGTCGATGTCGGGTGTGCTGGTACTGCCCGCGTCGTTGCTGTGCATGGTGTTGTAGGACCGATAGGTCAGCCACACGGCAACGACTGCGGTCACCGCTGCGGCTACACTGGATAGTTGGTCGGCGAGTGAGGGACCGAGCGCAACTATTACTACCACGATGGTGAGGACGGCCAACAGGCCGAGAGCGCCGGTGCGGATGTGTTTGCGGAGCACGATGCTGTCCCTGCGGCGGAGCAAGGCGTTGACCACGATCTCAGTTAGCACGACGCCGGTGGTGACCAGGATACATAGTTGCCAGGCTTCGACGCTCATCGCAGCGCTCCCCGGATGTCGCGGATGAAACCGTCGGATAAGTCCTGGTTGTCGTAGAGATATTCCTTGGTGTGCTCCTTGAACTTCTTGGCGAACTCAGCGTAGTTGTGGTGGATTGGTCGGGGTCGTGACCCTTCCACGGCATTGCGGATGATGCTCAGATGAGGGATTACTGCCGCTACCGATGGATCGGTGTAGGCGTCGATGCCGGTGGGGGCGAAGCCGAAGGTGGCGAGCAGCTTCTGCGCGGGGGTGTCGGTCAGGAAATGCACCGCCCGCTCGGCCTCCGTCTGATGTGAGGTGTCTTCGGCGATGCTGAGGCTCTGGCCGCCGAGAATACCGATCGGCAGCGGGCCGAGTCGGATATCGGCGGTCTCCGGCTTCGTGCGTTCGGAGCGGTCGAGTGCGTGGTACTGCACCGGCCAGTTGCGCATGTAGCTAAGGTCTTTGGTCCGGAATGTGTTCGTGGTATTCTCCTCGCCGGCCTCGGCCCACACCCTATTCTCCTGAATCGCCGTCGCCAACGGCTGCAGGGCGGTCTCCCATTGGCCGAGGCTGAACGAAATCGTACCGTCCTCGGCGAGGATGGCGGCGTCCTGAGCGAGCGCGTGCTCAAGTACGTTGACGACGAATGCCTCGTCAGTCTGCGTGCCACCAGTGGCGAGCTGTCCAACGAACTGTTCGCGCGTTTTGGCCAACACCTGCTTGAGGGTGGGCTCGTCGTCGCGGTTCCGCTTGTCGGTGATCCGGCGGAACAGCATACCGACATCGGTGTTGAACGGCGCGGCCCAGTACTCGCTCGGCGAACCGTCTACCTGGCAGATTCGCCGGATCGGCTCCAGCAAGGAACGGTCACCCGCAAGGGCGATCGGACGAATGCGGCCAGCCTTGGCGAATCTTGGAATGTGGATGGTGTCGAGGTTGTAGATGTCGGCGTGGCTCCCGGTGAATTTTTCGAACTGATCATTCGTCGAGCTGTGGACCTCTTCCACCTCGATCCTGGTGCTCGGGTTGAGCTCGTTCCACATAGCGATCAGAAGGTCCCGACCACCGGTCGGGTCGGCACCCGTCACCAGCTTCAACGTGACCGACGACGTACGGGTGAACAGGTAAGTGGCACAAGTCGATAGAGTGCCGGCCGCCAGCACGCCAGCCAGGAATGATCGCCTCGAATAAAGATCAGCCATCGTGTGTACGCACTCCCGTCGGCGGACCCACCACGCTACTTTGTGTCCGAGAGTACTCGCGTACCGTAAGACACGATCACGCGGGGTGATAGTGATGTGGATCAACCACGACGAACACAGATTCAAGCGCATCTCCGCCGATCGATGACCGGCTGATCAGCGCCGATCCGATCTACCGAGGAATATGACACAGCTCCGTGCCCTACTTGGCACATCCTCTTCTCGGCCTCAGCAAGATCGACTATAACGCCCGCACGTCGGCCGATGAGGATTTGCGCTGGTCCCGTACGACCGCAGTCGCAGGCTTGGCCGTCCCGGCAAGCCGCAGGGACCCGTGCGTGACCCCGTGGTGGCGCCCGAAGTGCTGCGGCTGAGACAGCCAGACGCTGTGTGCTCCTGGCTCAATGCACACCCCGCGTCTTGACCCCGCGCTCCCGGAACCTGGCCAGCACCGTCGTCGGATCAACTCCCATCTGCGCACCGACCCGTGCCAACGACCATCCGCCCTCGTGCAGCCGCACCGCCTCGTTGACCTGCTCGAAGGACAGGCCACGCCGGCGCATCGGCACGTCGTGGCGATGCAGGATCTGGCTGACCGTTCGCCGCTCGATGCCGAACCGGTCACCGAGCTCGTAGACGGTGGCACCCGCCTGGTAGCCGGCGATGAGCTCTTGGACCTGGTGACTCTCGAGCTGCCGGGCGGTACGAGGCATCCGGCCTCGACGAGGCGGACGGAGTGGCGTCGACGGGTCCGGCAGTCTCCGGAGCAGGGACTCTAGCTCGCTGACCTGGTGCGATGACGACTTCGCTCGGCCGAGGACCAACGGGGGCTTGAGGGGATGGCCGACGGCCGGCTCCGGGAACCCGGCTGGTCGCGCAGGACTTCTCGGGAACCGGCCGTCCGGGATCGTCCGAAAAGACGGACGGTTCGACCCCGGTACTGCCACCGTTCTCAGGGTGTTCCGGGCGTGCTGCGCGATCGGGAGGCGTGGATGGAGATCAGGCTCCTGGGTCCGGTGCAAGGCTGGCGGAACGGCGCGCGCATCGATCTGGGACCGCGCCAGCAGCGGCACGTGCTCGCTGCACTCGCGCTCGAGGTGAACAAGGTGGTGAACGTCGATCGGCTGGTGGATCTCGTCTGGTTCGGGGCGCCGCCGCGCACCGCGTGGCAGGCCGTCCGGGTCTACGTCTGCCGGCTGCGGCGCGCCCTGGGCGAGGATGCGCCGCTGGTCACCGAGGGCGACGGGTATGTGCTGCTCGCCGACCCGCTCCGGGTGGACGCGCACCGGTTCCGGGCACTCGTCCGCCAGGCCAGGGCGTCGATCGACGACGCCGGGAAGGTACGGCTGTACCGGCGGGCACTGGCGTTGTGGCATGGACCGGCGCTGGCCGACCTGACCAGTGCCGGGGCGCAGCGACTGGTCTGCGGGCTGCACGAGCACAGGCTGGCGGCTACCGAGGAGTGCCTGGACGCCGAACTGCGGCTGGGGCGCCACCTTGCCGTCCTGGGCGAGCTGACCGACCTGGTGGCGCAGCACCCCAACCAGCAGCGATTCGTGGGACAACTGATGATCGCGCTGTACCGGTGCGGCCGGCATCCCGACTCCCTGGAGGTGTACCGGGCAGCCAAGTCGATGTTGGCCACCGAGTACGGCCTCGATCCGGAGCCTCGGCTGCGGGAGCTGGAGCTGGCGGTGCTCCGCACTGATCCGGGACTGGACGGACCTGCCCGCCCGCGTGCCGCCGCGGGCGGGCAGGTGCAACGGCTAGAAGAAGCAGCCGCTGGTCGGTAGGCTCGTCAGCGCTGGCGGCGTTCTGCCGTCGTACACGGCCAGCAGCCACTGCTGGGGGCACCGGAGAACGCCGCTGCTGGTGTCCGTACGGATCTCGAAGTGCAGGTGCGGGTTTCCGGCCGCGTTGCCGGTCTCCCCGGTCGTGCCGATCCGCATACCGGCGGCAACAGTCGCTCCGTTGGCCACCGACCGCGCCGACAGGTGGCAGTAGTTGATCCGGTTGTTGCCCCCCACGTTGAGCCGGATCCCGGTGCCGCACGTGGCAGAGCTGAAGTGGGCGACGGTGCCGCTCTGCGCGGCATACGCCGGGACATACCTGACCATGATGTCGATGGCCGGATAGGTGTGATGTGACCTGTTGAGGTCAGCGCGGGTCACCGTGGACGCCGGCACCGGCAGCCGGTTGGCCCCGCTCCCGCCGCCGCCCGTCCGGCCGGTCAGCTCGCGCCAGGTGACCGGACCGACCAGGCCGTCCACGGTGAGGCCGTACCGCTGCTGGAAATTGCGTACCGCGGTATTCGTCGCCGGCCCGAACTGGCCGTCGACGGAGAGGCCGTAACCGTGTTTGTTGAGCTGCACCTGGGCTGCTCTGACATGGTCGCCACTCGCTCCTTGCTGTATTGAGAAAATCAGCCTTGGCCAGGTCTGGGATCCGACGACGCCGTCGACGGTCAGACCGTTGCTCTGCTGGAACGACATGACCACGGATCTGGTCTGAGATCCGAACTGACCATCAGCGACAATGCTGTAGCCACGCTGCCGCAGCAGCAGCTGGATAGTCTGCACATTAGGACCGGTGGCGCCCTGCTGCACGGTCGGCCAGCTGGCGGCCGCCGCGGCCTGCGGCACCCCCGCGACCGAGACCGAAAACAGGGCCGCCAACGTGGCCGCCAACAACAGTAGCGCTCTTCTGGAACGTCTCATCGTGGTGCGCTCCTTCCGGCGTCAATCGGAGCAATCAAACTGCGCCGCCAGGCTAGACCGGACCGATTATCACCGGATTAAGTCCGAGGCTGCCAATCTTCATTGTCAGATTATGCTGCGGCGTATACCCCGTAGTTTGACCAGCCGGCGAATGGGGCGACCTGCCTACCGGCCTGACTGCGTTCAGCTTGGGTTGCTGGTGGCGATGGACCGGCGGCCGGTGACACCGAGCTTGCGGTAGGCGCGGCCGAGGTGGTTGTCCACGGTGCGCACCGAGAGCCCGAGGTGCTCGGCGATCCGCCGGCTGGCCCAGCCGGCGGCCGCCAGGTTGACCACGTCGCGTTCCCGGCCGGTGAGCTGCGACGGTAGCTCGGCCGGCACGGTGGGTGAGGCCGGGTTGCCGCAGGCGGCGAGCCAGGCGTCGGCGCGGCCGGCGGACATGGTGGCGCTGCCGACGTATCCGGCCCGGCGGTGCGTCGCGGCGGCGGCCCGAGCGGCCTCCGCGGCCAGCAGCTCGGCGCCGACCCCGGCGTACTCGGCGGCCACCGCGTCGAGCGAACGACCGTCTCCGTCGCGCAGCCCCACTGCGTGCCGCCAGAACATGCCCGCCCACGGTCCGTCCACGACGCCGACGAGCCGCTCGAGACGGTCGCACACCAGCTCCGGCGCGCCGAACCGAGCGGCGGTGTGCAGACCGATCATTGCGGTGCCGTACCCGCCACCGGCCTCGGCGACGGCCGCCGAGTGCAACGCGAGCCGCACCGCGAGGCGGTGCTGGCCGCTGCCGAAGGCGATCCACGCGCGCGCCTGCACGATCCACGCGCCGATGGCCCGGTTGACGCCGTCGCCGAGCCGGTCGAGCGCGGCCTGCAGTGCCTGCTGCGCCGCCTCCGGCCGGCCCTCCTGGGCGAGCGCGATGGCCAGGTCGACCAGGCAGACGGTGCCCAGCCGCAGCGGGTCGTGCTCGCCGAGCAGCGCGGCGCCCTCCCGGTAGAGCTCGGTGCTGCGGACCAGCCGGCCGCGGATCCTGGCCACGAAGCCGCCGAACGCCGCCCAGCCGCCGGCCAGCTCGGGGAGCTGCCGCCGTACCCCGTCGGCGTAGCCGCGGTCGGCGGCGGCCGCCGCCTCGTCCAGCCGGCCGAGCCCGCACAGCGCCATGCAGCTCGCCCAGTCCAACTGGTGTGGCACCCACGGCGAGGGCGTGGCGGCGTCCGCGGCCAGCGCGATGCCGGCTCCCGCCAGCTCGCTGCCCTGCCGGTAGCGGCCGGCGCACAGCGCGGCGAAGGTCGCCGTGGTGTGCAGCCACAGCCGCACCTGCGTCGGCACGTCCGGGCTGGCGAGCACGGCGCAGGCGGTCTTCAGCGCGTCGCCGGTGCGCCCGTCGAACAGGGCGAGCATCGCCTGCATCGCCATGCCGGCCGGATCGGAGTCCACAGTGGACAGCGCGGTCGCGGCCCGGTCGATGTCGGCCTGCACCCAGTACAGCGTCTCGGCCGCGATGATCGCCGAGCGGACCCGCTGCGCGGTCGGATTGCGCACGTCGCTCGCGGTGGCCAGCAGCCGCTCGACCTGGTCCGGCCGGCGCTGCCGGCGGCGCACCTCGGCGAGCAACTGCTCGGCCGGCCAGCCGCCACCGGCCCGCGCCGAACGGCTCGCCAGCAGCTCGGCCAGCGGCAGGTCATAGCGGTGCAACGCCTCCCAGCCGGCGTGCAGCAGCAGCTCCGCCGGCACATCCACGTCGCCGGCGATCGCCCAGGTCGCGGCGCGCAGCTCAGCACCCGCGGTGCGGAGCCCGGCGTCCGCAGTGTGGAACCCGGCGTCGGCGGCGCGCAGTCCATCGCCAGCGGCGCGCGACCCATCGGCAGCACGCGGGAGTACGGCGCCGGCGAGTTCGCCGTACACCTGGCGGCTGCGCAGCGGTCCGACGCCAGCGCGCACCGCCTCGCCCACCATCGGGTGCGCCGGCCGCACGGCGCCGGTGTCGTCCACGGTGAGCAGGCCGTCGCGCTCCAGCTCGGCGATCGCGTCCGCCGTGGCCAGGCCGCCGAGCACGCGCGGGGGCAGCGGTTCGCCACACGCCACGACCTCCAGCGCGGCGCGGGCCGCCGGGGTCAGCGCGGTCAGCCGCCGCACCATCAGCCCGGCCAGCGACGGCGGCGGCGTGGCGCCCCGGTGCCAGCACCACACGCCGTGTACCTGCCGCAGCGCCCCGCTGCGCCGGCCGGCCGCGACCAGCTCGCGGACGAACAGGGCGTTGCCGCTGGTGGTCTGCCACACGTACTCGACCGTCACACCGTCGACAGGGCCATCGAGGGCGGCGCCGAGCACCGCGGCCACGTGGTCGCGCCTCAGCAGGGGCAGCTCCAGCCAGGCGTCGGGACGCTCCTGCCGCAGCCTGGCCAGCGGTTGCGGCAGCGGCAGGTTCGGCCGGGCCGCCACCGCGACCGAGGCCTCGGTGTCGTTGGCAGCCCACTCCACCAGCGCCGCCGACACGGGGTCGAGCAGGTGCCCGTCGTCCAGCACGAGCGCAAGCCGCCCGACCCTGGTGCGCGCCAGGATCGCGGCCGCCCCGGCGGCGAACGCGTCCACGGCCAGCCCGCCCCGCTCGGCGTCGGCACGGGGCGGCTGGGCGAGCAGCGGGCCGAGCGCCGCCAGCGGCACGGTGGCGGTGGCGTGGCTACCGACCAGCCAGGCGACGTCCCATCCGGAGCGGCTCAGCTCGGTGGCCGCGGCGCGCAGCAGGCGAGTCTTGCCGACGCCTGGCTCACCGTCGAGACCGACCAGCTCCGCCGGCCCGGTGAGCGCGGCCAGCACGGCATCCAGCTCGGCGTCACGCCCGACGAACGGCCAGCCGGTTCCGGGCCGGGCCAGGGCGGGAGCCGTCCGTGGCACGGCTCCCGACCCTAACCCAGTGACTGTGCGTGGTCTCGCTGAATTGGACGATCGCATGCCCTGTCCGTGAACTCGACGTCATCAGGCCGGACTTGCGTACGAGCCCCGCTGCTGTCGAGTTCACGGACCAGGGGTTCAGGTCAGGTGACGATGAGCGTCCCGAGGACCTTGCTGTGGATCTGGTTGTCCTCCCAGGCGACCCATACTGCGAACACACCCCATCGGGTGCCACCGAAGATGCTGGTGTCGAGCACAGTTTTCTCGTGCGCGATGACACAGTTGCCGCTGGCCTGGACGGTGTTGACCCAGAACGCGGTGTTTGCGTCCAGGTTGGCGTACTGGAATCGGACGATGGTGCCCGGCACGACTATTCCCGTGTGGTATATGCGGGTACCCGCCGGTACCGTGAGAACCGATGTAGACGGCAGGTCCGAGTGCAGAATTCCGTAGCCGAACGTGTTTATCCATGCCTGCGAATGCTGGCCGCACGTTGCGGCCGAGGCACTCGCCGGGGCCAGCACCAGCATTGCCGTTGCCAGCGCGATGACGGCGGCCATCAAACCTTTCCGACGTGAGAACATATCAACGCTCCTTTCCAGAGGCATCAATACACGGGGTACGGCTCGCACACGCGGAGCTGCCCGCAGTCGTCCGGCGGCGGGTCGTCGTCGGGCGGCGGCGGCGGCTCCAGAATCGTCAGCGTGGCGACCTGCCTGGTCATCCACTGGTCGGTCTCCCATTCCAGGAATGTGGCGTCCACTCGGACCGTGCCGATCGGCAGCCGCCAGGTGCTGAACCACTCCGGCTCGTGGTGCACCACGCAGTTGTCGCGCGCCGGCTGGGTGGTGTGCTGCGTGATCCACACACCGTCCGCGTCGTAGAAGTTGAACGTGATCTGCGAGTGCCTGCGCACCACTCCGGTCAGGTAGACGGTCGTGCCCTGGTAGACGGTCGGCCCGCCGTACACCCGCGCGTGGCTGCCCTGGTTGCACGTCGTCGAACCGCCGCCAGCGGTGATCCACAGCGTGGAGATGTGCTGCCGGCGCACCGTCTCGTTCTGCTCCCACGCCGCATAGGTCGCCGTCACGAACACCGTGCCGAGCGGCAGCCGGTTCGTGTTGAACCTCTCGCGGTCGTGGTGCACGACGCAGTTGTGCTCCGAGAAGTACGTCAGGTGCGTTGCGGCCAGGTTCCACGAGCTGTCGAAGAACTCGAACAGCACCCGGTTGTGCCTGCGCACCACGCCGGTCAGGTTGAACACCGTGCCCCGGCTCATCGTGGTGGTGTTGCCCGGCGTGGCCAGCCGCGCATGGCTCGACTGCGCGCACGTCGGCGCCGGCTCCAGCGGCGGCACGCCGCCCGGCGGGACCGGCCGGTTGTAACCCTCCCGCGCGGCGTCGCCGTAGAAGGGGAAGCCACCGACGAACACGCCGACGAAAAGGACGGCGGCCCATGAGTAGCAGAAGGGGCGGATGACCGGGTTTCGCGTGTTGCAGTCGGCGACGGCGTCCACGAAGATCCGTGCGTCCACCGCGGTCTTGGATGCCGGCACCCAACGGTAGGCGTTGTCGTGTTGCCGGCAGGCGGCCCGGAAGTCGTAGACCTCGATTCCGAAACCCTGGGATCTGGTGTCCGGGATGACGTTGCAACCATTGTCCGGACCATTCGGCATGCACCAGTTGTTGGTCGGATTGGTGGAGTAGAACCCGTACGGCGCCGGGAACCCGGACAGCAGTTGCAGGCCCGCCACCGGACAGCCGGGGATGGTCGCGCCGGAGTGGGTGACCGCGGCAATCGCGCTCGGGTCGCCGCGGATCAGGTCGTCCGCCAGCGGGATCTGCTCGAACACCGGGTCCGGCAGCATGCTGACCAGGTATTCGATGGTGGCCGAATCGACGGTGCCGCCCTGCTCCATGACCTGCTGGTTGGCCGCCTCCACGCTGGCCAGGTCGGACTGCAGCTGGGCGTACTGGGGCTCCGATGGCCAGTTCGTCATGGCTCCCGCGTTGGGCGCGGACGGTATTGCCACCGCCAGCCCCATCAGCAGGGCGAGTACCACGCCCCGCGCGACCGTGCGAAACATCTGCCGACCTCCTCAGTTGCGGCGCAGAACGTCGACATGGTCGACGCCCGCGCCGGCGGCCGGCTTGAGTAATCGGACTACTCAACGCCGCGTCACGGGAAGGCACGTCTCGTCCGGCCTAGCGACCAGACCTCGTCTCGACGGTGGTGTGGTGCCAGCGGCGCAGCGTGTCGGCGAACAGGTCGGGTGCTGGCGGCTGATCGTTTAGCGGCTAAACGGGGCCGCGGCGT
>Ga0299913_10000772_pt1 | contig 21626 bp, 17 predicted proteins | sample RVTome_9_FD_201360 | JGI IMG/M metagenome (GOLD analysis project Ga0299913, IMG submission 201360) | Soil microbial communities from uranium-contaminated site in the Upper Colorado River Basin, Wyoming, United States - RVT155D38 (version 2) ... | reverse complement strand
CCGGTGCTACGCGACCGGCTCTCGCAGCGCGCCGGCGATCTGTCGGGAGGTGAGCAGCAGATGCTCGCCCTCGGCCATGCGCTGATCGCCCGGCCCAAGCTCGTGCTGATCGACGAGCTGTCGCTCGGCCTCGCGCCGCAGCTGATCGATCGCCTCCTCGACGCAGTGCGCGCAATCGCCGCGCGCGGCGCGACGATTGTTCTCGTGGAGCAGTCGATGACGGTCGCTCGCGCCGTCGCGCAACGCGCCGTCTTCATGGAGAAAGGCGAGGTGCGTTTCGACGGCCCGATCGAGGAGCTCCTCGATCGCCCTGACGTGCTTCGATCGGTGTTCTTGGAAGGGGCGGCGACCTCGGCTGCCAGCCGCGCCAGGCTTGCGGTCGCGTCGGACGCGCCCGTGGTGCTCGAGGTGCGCGGGCTGCGCGTGGCCTTCGGTGGCATCGACGCGGTCGACGGCGTCGACCTGGCGCTGCGAGCCGGCGAAGTGATTGGCCTCATGGGTCCGAACGGCGCGGGCAAGACCACCCTGTTCGACCTCGTCTCCGGCTATCTCGCCCCAGACTCCGGTGCGGTGCTGCTCGGCGGTGAGGACGTTCGTGAATGGACGCCCGACGCTCGTGCCCGCTGGGGACTCGGGCGCTCCTTCCAGGATGCTCGGCTGTTTCCGTCTCTCACCGTCAGCGAGGCGATCGCGGCAGCCTGCGAGCGGCATGTCGCGATGCGCGACCCCATCGCCGCGCTTGTCTCCTCTCCGGCGGTCAGGCGATCGGAACGAGCGATCACGGCGCGGGTCGATGAGCTCGTCGAGCTCCTTCATCTGCAGGCGTACGCGGACAAGTTCGTCTACGAGCTGTCGACGGGGACCCGCAGGATCGTGGACATCGCGTGCTGTCTCGCACACCGTCCCGCGGTGCTGCTGCTCGACGAGCCGTCGGCGGGAATCGCGCAGCGCGAGGCGGAAGCGCTGGCGCCGGTGCTGCTCGACATCCGCGACACCACGGGCGCTGCGTTACTGGTCATCGAGCACGACCTGCCGCTGATCTCGGCGGTCAGCGACGAGATCGTCGTGCTCGATCTGGGCCGGGTCATCGCTCGAGGCACTCCGATGGCGGTTGTCCACGACCCGGCCGTGATCGCGTCGTATCTCGGCACCGGCACGCGAGAGGATGCGGTGCCGTGCGAATCGTGAAGCAGATCTACGACCGGTACGGGCCGACGGTCGCGGTCCTGGTCGCCTTGATCGGGCTCACTGCAGCTACCGCCAACCGTGGTGACACCGGTGGATCGGGTGCCGCAACCGGCGTTCGCACCGGAGGGTCGGCGCCTCCGTCGGCCGTCACCACCAGCACGCTCGGTGCCAACGGGGGCCCGGCCGGCACAGCAGCCGGCGGTGGGGGTGATGCTGGCGTGACCGGTGCGGGCGGGGTCAACGGCGTCGGTGCGTCCGGCGCGGCCGACTGTCGTGAGGACGGTCGCATGCGGGGGATCGCCTACACGATGCCCCCTTGCGTGCCGGTGTTCACCGGGGACAACGGGGGCGAGACGGCGAGGGGCGTCACTCGCGACAAGGTCATCGTCGCCGTCTGGCAGGCGCAGGTCGATCCCGTGACGTCGTCGCTCGTCGCCGCGGCCGGTGTCGGCGACCGACCGGAGGACATCACCCGGACGATCCAGGTGATGGCCAGCTACTTCAACAACCACTACGAGACCTATGGCCGAGAGGTGGAGTTCGTCAACGTCACGGCGAGCGGACCGGCGAGCGACGATCAGGCGATGAGGGCCGACGCGGTGCACATCGCACGCGACCTCAACGCGTTTGCCGTGATCCCGTTCGGCGAGCCGAAGGCGTTCGACGAGGAAGCCGTCGCGCAGGGGCTCATCTGCACCCCGTGCGGCCTGTCGCCGCCGCAGGCCTTCTACGAGCGAGCGCGCGGGCTTGCATGGGGTGGCTACCCGCCGAACGAGGCGTACTACCGCCACATGGCGGAGTACATCGGCAAGCGGCTCGCTGGCCGTGACGCCAAGTGGGCGGGAGACCCTCTCTTCCAGACACAGCCGAGGAGGTTCGGGCTGATCTGGGTCGAGAACTCACCGCTCGGCGGGGGTCCGCCCGATCCGGACAGGAAGGCGGCGGTCGACTTCTACAAACGAGAGCTCGCGAACTATGGCGTCGAGCTCGTCGCCGACGTCGGCTACCAGTACGACCTCAGCCGCGTGCAGGAGCACGCGACCAACGCCATCGTGCAGATGAAGAACGCCGGCGTGTCGAACCTGGCGTTCGTCGGCGACCCGCTCAGCCCGATCTTCTTCACCAAGGAGGCGACGCGGCAGAACTACTTCCCGGAGTGGTTCATCACCGGCAACTTCGTCACCGACGGCGTCATCGTCGGGCGCCTCTACGACCAGCTCCAGTGGCAGCATGCGTTCGGCATCAGCTTCCTCTACACGTTCCCGACGAACTTCTCGCAGGGCCTCGGCTACCTCGAGTACAAGAGCGCCAGCCCGAACGACGAGCCCGCGTCGTCGATCGCCACCATCCGGATGCCGCTCGAGACGGTGTTCACCGGCATCCACATGGCCGGGCCCGATCTCACTCCGACGTCGTTCGCCAACGGCATGTACGCGTACCCACCATCGGGCGGGGTCTTCTCGCAATGGCTCCAGTACTTCACGGTCGAGGATCCGACCTCTCCGAAGGACTTCAAGGAGATCTGGTGGAACGTCTCCGGCCGCGGTCAGGACGAATACGGCCACGACGGCATCGGCGTGATCATGAACGTCGATGGAGGGAGGCGCTACCAGCTCGGGCAGTGGCCGTCGACGGAGCCGAAGGCATTCGATCCCGATGGTGCGATCGTGTCGGCCGACGATCCGTACTACGCCGCGCAGTTCGAGCAGGAGCGCGCGCGTCCGCCGACCGGGCAGCGGTGCCGGTCGTGTTCGTGACCCCGATCAGCGATCGAACGCCGTCCGACCGTTTGGCAAGGTGAAGGCCGGCTTCGCGTAGCTCCGCCGAACCCGCCCGGTCTGGCGGATCAGGTACAGCAGGAACACCAGGAAGACGAGCGCCCACTCCTCGTGGTACTCGGGGATCTTCTGGGCGACCGTCTCGAGAAACGACACCTCGCCGACCGTTCGGTCGAGGGATGACGGGTGGTGGTGGTCGAGCCAGTCGTAGCCGATCACCACGAAGAGCCCGACGAAGAGCAACCGCAGCGCACCCATCAGGCTCTTGACCGCGCTGTCGACCTTGCGCTGGATCCCGTGGACCTTGATCGCGTTCTGCCGCAGCGTCTCGGTGGCGAAGCTGATCGTCATGCGGCCTTCGTTGGCCGCACTGAGGAGCTTGCCGAAGCCGCCCTTCCGGACGCGCTTGAACTCGCGCCGCCGGTACGCCTGGAAGTACTGCTTCATGATGTTGTTCGGGTTCTTGTCGTCCAGCAGGATCCCGAGGTTGGCGTCCATGGTCGCGAGCGACCGTGACACGCGGAGGAACTGATAGGCGGAACCGATCTTGTACCGCTGCGCCATGTTGCTGAACTCGACGGCGACGCCGCCGGTGATCGACTTCTCGTAGTAGGAGAGTCCGAGCAGGTTCGATCGCGTCTCCCACGCGCGGAACAGCTCGACCGCTTCCTTCTTGAACTCGGTGATGTCGAACACCGGAACGGACTCGGTTTGGAGCAGGAAGTAGTCGACCGCTTTCGCGTAGTTGCCCGCGTTGAACGCCTGAGACATCAACCGGTAGAAGTCGAGCAGCTTCTGCTCGACTGTGCCGACCGTGCCGAGGTCGATCAGCGCGAACCGGCTGTCACGGAGCAGGATGATGTTGCCGGGATGCAGATCGCCGTGGAAGAGGTTGTCTTCGAACAGCTGCCGGTAGAAAGAGCGCATCAGCCGGGACCCGACCTTCTTCAGGTCGATGTTGTTCTGTTCGCACCAACGTCGGGCCCGGTCTGGGTCGTGCTGGAGCGTGTGGCTCAGATGCGACATCAGGACCCCATCGATGAACTCCATCACGATGATCCGATCGCTGCTCAGCCACCGATCGACTTTGGGAACGACGACGTTGTGCTTCTTCAACAGCTTGCGGATCCGGTGCAGGTTCGACACCTCGAAGCGGTAGTCGACCTCCTCGCTCATGATCCGGCGGATCTCGCGCATCGTCTCGTCCCAGTCGATGTGTGCGATGCGCGGGACCCGGCGGGCAATTCGAGTGAAGAAGGCGATCAGCTTGACATCGCGCTCCATGACGGCGGCGATCCCAGGCCGTTGGATCTTGATGGCGACGAGCACGCCGTCGTCGCGTCGGCGCGCCCGATGGACCTGCGAGATCGACGCTGCCGCGAAGGGGTGTTCCTCGAAGTACGAGAACGTGTCCTCGATAGGGGAGTGGATCGACTGCTCGAGCACCTCGCGGGCGATCGCGGGTGAGAAGCCGTGGGCGCGGTGAGAGAGCTGCGACAGCTCGTCCGCCATCTCCTTGGTCAGAAGGTCCGTTCGCAACGAGATGAGCTGGCCGGCCTTGATCCAGAGCCCGCCGAGGTTCTCGAGAAAGTCACGGGTCCGGTGGGCGGCATCCGCGGGCGTTGACCGCCGCGTGAGCCGTCGGGCGCCCATGCCGAGGCCGAACGCCAGGATCCGGAAGAAGAGGCGGAGAACGGCGAGACGGCCGAGCTCCTGGACCGGATGGATCTCGATCGGCGCTGACTCCTCGGGCGCGAGAAGCGGAGACGGGGCGCGTTTGGCGCTGACCGACCCCGCTGCTTTGCGTTGTAGCCGCCCGGCAGTCACCTCGACGACGGCGAACTGGACCTCGCTCAGAGGCTCTTCAGGCCCTTCCGGATCGACCGGCGCGTGTTGCGCGGCAGCTCACGCACCGCACCGTTCTTCTTCTTCTCGTTCGAGCGCTTGTGCCGCCGGAGGTACTCACCCGAGGCGATGCTCTGCGCGCGCGCGAGCTTGCGAAGGCGCCGGTCAATCTTACGGACTCGCTTCGTCACTCGCGGGCCGGCATCACCCTTCGCCAGCACCACCCTGGTGACAGATCCATCAGCGTGCCGCTGCACGCTGACCACGGACTTCACCGGGTAGTTCTTGCGTGTCTGGGCAGGTTCTACGGTCGTGTTGGTCATCCTCGCCTCCCTTTAGCGGAACAGGCCCTTGCGGTCGTCGTCCTGCTTCACGACGACGACGACGATCTGTGCGTTCGGCTCGACGGAGCCGTCGGCTTGCAACTGGTCGACGGTGGTGACGACTCGATCCATCAGACGCCCGCCCCCCTTGCGCAGGCGCTTGATCTGCTTCCTGCTCCTGCGGCCCAGGTCCACGACGAGCAATGGCTTCTCTTCTGCCACGCTCGTCTTTGCCGCCGCGGCCTGACTGGCTGTCACTGGTCCACCTCCGGTGGGTAAAGGAACGAACGGTACATTCTGCCCGAAAGGTGCCGGGGCCTGCCTAACCGCCGCTGGCGATCGCGTCGAGGACGTTCAGTCGTCCTGACCGGCGGGCCGGCAGGATCGCGGCGGCGACCCCGGCGAGTACGCCGACGGCGGCGATGATCGCGATGCGAATCCACGGCACGGCGAGATCCGGGAAGGTCTCGTCGATGGCGTGGGCCGCGAGCCAGCCGAAGAACAACCCGAGCACGATGCCGCCCGCCGTGCCGACGCCGGCGACGAGGCCGGACTCGTAGCGGATCGCCCGGCCGAGCTGGCGGCGAGTGGTGCCGATCGCCCGCAGCAACCCGAGCTCCCGGGTTCGCTCGTAGATGGAAAGGGTCATCGTGTTCACGATGCCGACGAGCGCGACGACCACTGACATGCCCAGCAGCCCGTAGAGCAACACGAGCAGCTGATCTACCTGGGCGGCCTCGTCGGCGATGAACCCCGCCTTCGTCTGCACTTGAGAGGTGGGATCGCCGGCGAGGATCGAGTCGACCGTCTTCACGACGTTCGCGCCGGGCGCGCTTCGAATGAGTACGCGCGCTGCCAACGCCTGCGGCGCATCTGCGGTGAGCTCGGCGTCGTCGAGCAACCATGCGCCGAGGAAGACCGTGCGGTCGTAGGTGCCGATGACCTCGAGGGTGGCGGTCTGCTGGGGGAAGGCGATCGGGATCTTGTCGCCGATGTGGATCCCGCGACGTTCCGCCTCGTCGGCCCCGACGGCGACCGCGCCGCGCCCCAGCTTCAGCGAGCCTTCCGTGGCGCCGAGATCCACGACGTCGGCCAGGTTGCTCGCATCGACGCCCGAGACCTGGATCGTTGCACCCTTGAACGCCGCTGGTACCTGACGCACGGCCACGGCCTGCGCGACGCCTTCGGCCTTGACGACCTCGGCGGACAGGTCCGAGGAGATGCCCCCGCCTTGCAGCACCACGGGCGCGTCCACCACGACGAGGTGATCGGCGGTGATCGTCTTCTCGAGCTGGCCGGTGACGGACTCGCTGATCGTCGCGGCGACAATCGTGGCCGCGGTGACCAGCATCACGCCGACGGCGAGGGAGAACGCGGTCGTGGCCGTGCGGCGCGGGCTGCGTCCCGCGTTCTCGCGGGCCAGCTCGCCCACGGCGCCGGTGCGCCACACGAGCGGCGCCGCCATCAGGTGGGTGAGCGGGCGCACGGCGAGAGGCCCGAGGAGGAATACCGTCGCGAGGAGGGCGATCGTGCCGACCGCGAAGACGAGGGGTCTGTCGTCGATGACTCCGGCGGTGGCCGCGACGATCCCCGCGACCATCACGACTGCCGCGATGAGCGGCCGGCGTTTGGACGTTTGCGGTTCCTCCACCGCGGTCTCGCGCAGCGCGGCGATCGGTGGGACGGCTGCAGCGCGACGCGCGGGAAGAAAGGCAGAGCCGACGGCGATGGCCGTTCCAGCCGCAAAGCCGAAGGCCATCTGTGGCCAGGGCAGTACGAGACCGAGATCGAGGCCGCCGTCGACGCTCTGCAGCCCGTCGAGCAGCAGGAGCCCGAGCCCGAGCCCAACCACGACGCCGAGCACGGAGCCCACGACGCCGATCACCAGCGACTCGGCGAGCACGCTCGTCATCACCTGCCGCTCGTTGGCACCGATCGCGCGCACCAGCGCCATCTGACGTGTGCGCTGCACGACGGTGATCGAGAACGTGTTGTAGATCACGAACGCGCCGACGAACAGAGCGATGAGCGGGAAGATCTCGAGTGCGGTCGTCACAAGCGCCGTCGACTCGCGGACCGCGTCCTTGTACTCGGCGACCAATGTCGCGCCGCTCACGGCCTCGAGGCCTTCGGGGAGCGACGTGTCGAGCTTGGCCAGCAACTCGCCGCGGCTCACACCCTTGTCGGCCGCGACGAACACGTCCGCGCCGCCGATGGTACCGAGCACCTTCTCCGCGCCGGCGTCGCTGAAACTGAGTGCCTGCCCGCCGAGCCGGTGGCTACCGGCCACGCGCGCCGTGCCGACGATGGTGAAGAGGTCGTCAGGACCGAGGGGGAGCACGCGGACTTGTTCTCCGAGTGTGAAGTGGCCCTGCTCGAATGTCGTGACGTCGAGCACGACATCGGTCGGCTGACTCGGAGGCTTCCCTTCGACGATCCGGAAGGGACTGAGCTGAGCGTTGTCCATCCACGCCGTGCCCTGCGACGCGAGCGCGCCGTCCTCGAGGGTCTTTCCCTCCTTCGTCACCACTTCGGCGTAGCCGGTGATGAAGAGCTCGGCGGCCGCGACACCCGGGACCTTGGCCACTTCCGTCGCGACCGTGTCGGGCACCGGCGGCCGGACGTCGAGACCGGCGACCTCGACGCTGTGCGAGGAGCGAACGGCGGCGTCGACTCCCGACAGCGAGTCGGTGATGGCGCTGTCGATCGACGTGCCGAACGATTTCGTGAGCACGGACGTGCCGGTGAAAAACGCAACCCCGAGGACGATCGCGATGGTGGTGGCCGCGTAACGGAACGGCTGACGCCGGACGGCCCGCAGCGCGAGGTCGAGCATCGCCGTCATGATCGAGCCGGGGGTCGCGGCGTGACCTTCAACCTCAGTCGCCGAGTCCCTTCATGTAGTCGAGGACGCCGTCGGTCGTGGGCGCGACCATCTCGTTGACGATCTTGCCGTCGACGAGGAAGACGACGCGCTGGGAGTACGCAGCCGCGTGCGGGTCGTGCGTCACCATCATGATCGTCTGTCCGAGATCGTCGACGGCCTTGCGCATGAACTGGAGGATCTCGTTGCCGGTCTTCGAATCGAGATTGCCGGTCGGCTCGTCCGCGAACACGATCTTGGGTCTGCTCACAAGTGCGCGCGCGACGGCGACGCGCTGCTGCTGCCCGCCCGACAGCTCACTCGGTCGGTGATCGAGTCGCTTGGCCAAGCCGACCGTCTCGATCACCTGCGTGAACCACGCGTCGTCGGCCTTGCGCCCGGCCAGCCGCTGCGGGAGGTTGATGTTCTCGCGGGCGGTGAGCGTCGGGAGGAGGTTGAACGCCTGGAAGACGAAGCCGAGCTTGTCCCGGCGCAGGATCGTCCGTTCTTTCTCGGTGGCCGCCGAAACGTCGACGCCATCGATGAAGACCTGACCCGAGGTCAACGTGTCGAGACCGGCCATGCACTGCATGAGCGTCGACTTGCCCGAGCCTGAGGGGCCCATGATCGAGGTGAACTCACCGTTGGCGAAGGACACGTCGATGCCGGCGAGGGCGTCGACTGCAGTGTCTCCTGTGCCGTATTGCTTGTGCGCGGCCACCGCCTGGCCAGCGGCAACGTCCGCCATGGCGGCGCAGTGTATGTCGGGTGTCAGAGCCACCGCCGGAGTCCGACTTTCACGTCGCCTCGGCGACCACAGCGCTCTCCGGAGAACGGGAACGAGGCCGAGTGGAATGCGTGGTGGATCCTGGGGTGGTACGTCACCACCATCGTGCGGATCGCCTAAGGACTGTCGGCGTACGACTTCTCGCGAGGCGTCATGTGTTGCCGGTCGCTCCTCTCGGGTGGCTGATCGAGCACTTCGTTGCCATATACGCCGGTGCTGACCCGCGACGCGACGGAGCCGCGGCACTGTTGAGGGAATCGTCGCGGTGGCCGCGGTGCGTCTTGCGGCCTCGGTAGGAGCGACCGCTCGCTCAGCACGGTTGCAGGGTCGTCGTGGACGGGCATCGATCGCAGCCGCGCTCCGGCGAGACCCAAGGGGGCCGGGCGAGGAGGACTTTTTGTTCGCTCGAGGCGTAAGATTCGGGCAATTCAGACGTTCCTAGTTCTGGCGCGGGCACGCCAACTCACCGTGAACCGTGGAGGTTTCCGTTGCACGTGTCCCGCAGGCTCGGCCGGCTCATCGCTGGCGTGTCGACGATCGCGCTCCTCGCGATCGGCAGTGTCTCAGCAGTAGTGCCCGCCAGCGCCGCGCCCACGTGGGCGCCCGCGGCGACCGCTCCGATCCGTCCCGGCGTGCAAACCATCACCGCCGGCGCCCAATGCACGGCGAACTTCGTGCTCACCAACGGCACCGACGTTTTCATCGGTCAAGCGGCGCATTGTTCGGGAACCGGCGGCAGCACCGAGACGAACGGGTGCGACTCGGGGTCGCTGCCGGTCGGAACGCCGGTCAGCATCAAGAGTGCGACGGCACCCGCGCAGACGTTCACGGGCACGATGGTCTACAACTCGTGGCTCACGATGCAGGGGCGAGGTGAGTCCAACCCGGATACCTGCGCGTACAACGACTTCGCGCTCATCAAGCTGAACCCGGCGGACTACGGCAAGGTGAATCCGTCGATCCCGCGCTGGGGCGGGCCGACCGGGGTGAACTCGACCGGCACGGCCCCAGGCGAGACGGTCTACACGTACGGCAACTCGAGCCTCCGGTTCGGCGTGAGCCAGACCAGCCCGAAGACGGGGAGAAGCCTCGGCACGTGCTGCAGCGGATGGTCTCACGACGTGTACACCGCCACTCCGGGCATCCCCGGTGACTCCGGGAGCGCGTTCCTCGACAAGAACGGGCGCGCGCTGGGCGTGTTGAGCACCGTGCAGATCGCCCCGTTGGCGGCGAGCAACGGCGTCGGCGACGTGAGCCATGAGATCGCCTACATGCAGTCGTACTCGTCGTTCGGCTCGGTGAACATCGCGTTGGGCACGCAACCCTTCACGCCGTAACCACTGAGGGGGCCCGCACCGGTTTCCTCTACCGTTTGCGTGGTATGACCAAACCGGTGCGGGTCGGCGTTCTCGGCTGTGGGAACGTCGGCGGCCCGCTGATCGAACTGTTGCAGCGCCACGGCGACGACATCGCTGCCCGCACCGGGCTGCGACTCGAGGTCGTCGCCGTGGCGGTGCGCAGCGTCTCGAAGGATCGTGGCTTGACGCTCGCCAGTGGCGTCCTCACGACTGATGCGTCAGCGGTCGTCGGTGATCCGAGCATCGACGTGATCGTCGAGGTGATCGGTGGCATCGAACCGGCGCGCTCGCTCATCACCAAGGCGCTCGAGGCGGGCAAGCCGGTCGTCACCGCCAACAAGGAGCTGCTGGCGAACGTCGGCGCGGAGCTGTTCGCAACGGCCCACGACGCGGGCGTCGACCTGCTGTTCGAAGCCGCGGTCGCGGGTGGTATCCCGCTGATCCGTCCCCTGCGCGAGTCGCTCGTGGGCGAACGAATCACGCGCGTGATGGGCATCGTCAACGGCACGACGAACTACATCCTCACCCGCATGACGGAAGAAGGCGTGTCGTACGACGACGCGCTGGCCGAGGCGCAGAGTCTCGGCTACGCCGAGCGCGACCCCACGGCCGACGTCGAGGGTTTCGATGCCGGCGCGAAGGCGGCGATCATCGCTTCGATCGCGTTCGGGGCGAAGGTCGTCGCGGGCGACGTGTACCACGAGGGCATCAGCGGCGTCACCGCCGCCGACATCGCCTACGCCAAGCGGCTCGGTTACGTCGTGAAGCTGCTCGCGATCGTGGAGTGGGTCGACGAGTCGATCGGCGTGCGCGTGCATCCGGCGATGGTGCCGGCGAGCCATCCGCTGGCCAGCGTGCGGGAGAGCTACAACGCGGTGTTCATCGAGGGTGACGCTGTCGGCAACCTGATGTTCTACGGACGAGGTGCCGGCGGTTTTCCGTCAGCGAGCGCGGTGCTCGGCGATCTCATCGACGCCGCGGCCAACTTGACCAAGCGCTCGAGCGCGACCGTCGGCACACTCGCCACGGTTCCGATACGGCCGATCGACGACGCCTGCTCCGAGTACTACCTGAACATCGAGGTCGCCGACCGGCCAGGTGTGCTCGCCGCCGTGGCCGGCGTGTTCGGTCAACACGCTGTCTCGATCCGAACGATGGAGCAGGAAGGGCTGGGCGACGAGGCCCGCCTCATCTTCATCACGCACACGGCTCGCGAGGCTGACGTCCAAGCGACGCTGCACGACCTCAACGAGCTCGATGTCGTCGACCGCGTTGTGTCGTTGATGCGCGTGATCGAATGACGAGTTTCGTGAGCACGAGGGGCCGGGCGCCCGTGCTCGAGTTCGACGACGTCTTGCTCGAAGGACTCGCTCGGGACGGCGGTCTCTACGTCCCTGACGCGATCGGCAAGCTCCCGGGCGACCTTCCTGCCGGGTACGTCGAGCTGGCCGCGGCCATCACCGGCATCGAGCACGACGTCCTCGTCGAGGCCTACGCCACGTTCGATCACCCCGACGTGTGCCCGGTGCTGCAGCTCGACGACGACTTCTGGGTGCAGGAGCTGTGGCATGGCCCCACGCTGGCGTTCAAGGACGTTGCCCTGCAGCTCGTCGGGCGGCTCATGGACGCAGAGCTCGAGCGGCGCGGTGAGCGCCGCACGATCGTCGTCGCGACATCGGGTGACACGGGATCGGCGGCAATCGCCGCGTGCGTCGGGCGCGCCAACCTCGACATTGTCGTGCTCCACCCGGCCGGGCGCGTCAGCGATGTGCAGCGCAAGCAGATGACGACGGTCGACGAACCGAACGTGCACAACGTCGCGATCGAGGGAACGTTCGACGACTGCCAGGATCTCGTGAAGGCGATGTTCGCCGACGAGGTGTTTCGCGACCAGATGCAGCTGGGCGCGATGAACTCGATCAACTGGGGCCGCGTGCTCGCGCAGATCCCGTACTACGTCAGCGGGCAACTCGCGGTCGGTCATCCCTGCACGTTCGCCGTCCCGACCGGCAACTTCGGCAACGCGCTCGCAGGCTGGTACGCGCGGAAGATGGGCACGCCGATCGAGCGTTTCATCATCGGCGCGAACACGAACGACATCCTGGCGAGGTGGGTGGCGAGCGGAGCGCTCGTGACGGAGGTAGTCGTGCCGACGTGGAGTCCGAGCATGGACATCCAGGTGTCGTCGAACCTCGAGCGACTGCTTTTCGAGCTGCTCGATCGAGACGGCGCTCGCACGGCCGACCTGATGGTCCGCTTTCGCGAGATCGGATCGGTGGAAGCACCACGGGATCCATCGTTTGCCGCGGCCCGCATCGACGATCGCGAGACCCTGGACGTCATCCGCAACGTCCACGAGCGCTACGGCTACCTGATCGATCCGCACACGGCTGTCGGCGTGGGTGCCGCTCGCAAGGCGCGACGCGACGGCGAGCGCATCGTCTGCCTGTCGACCGCGCACCCGGCGAAGTTCCCCGACGCCGTTCGTAAGGCCACCGGCGTCGAGCCGGAGATCCCCGAGCGACTCGCCGCCGCGCTCGAAGGCGAGGAGCGTTACGAGCGTCTCGCCAACGACCTCGCGCTGGTGAAGGGTTACGTGAGTGCGAACAGCTCCGCGAAGTTGCGCGAGTAGAAGCGCTCCCTGGCGTCGTCGGTGACGCCGTCGAGCGTCGACTCGAACTTGCCGATCGGATCCTTCGTGCCCTCGATGTGGGGGTAGTCGGAGGAGAAGAGGAACAGCTCTTCTCCGGCCTGTTCGATGAGCCATGCGATCGGCTCCGTGGGGAACGGTGTGAAGCGCACTTGGCGCCGGATGTAGTCCGACGCCTTCAGCGACAGGTCGCCGAGCAACGGCTCACTCCGTTTGAACGTGCCTTGCGCGATGTCGATGCGGCGCAGCAGCGCGGGCACCCAGAGCGCGCCCTGTTCGATCACGCCACACATCAGCCTCGGGAACTTCTCGAAGACACCGTCGAGCACCATCGCGGCGACGAAGATCTCCGGCGGGTTGTGCAGGACCATGTAGTCCTTCGAGCGGACGTTCTCGCCGCCGCCGAGGAAGTCGGTGGGCTTGGGCCGTCCGTTCTCGTGGAAGCTCGGGCGCAGCGGCCGGCCTCCACCGCCGACGTGCAGGGTCAGCGGCACCTGCGCTTCCTGCAGACGCGCCCACACACCGTCGAGATCCGGATGTGTCGGCGAGTGCGTGCGCGGCGGATGTGAGGGGACGAGGATCGCGCCGCAGCCGAACGCGAGCGCCTCGTCGACGGCCGCTTCGGCGCGCTGCGGGTTGTTGAGGGGCACGTAGCCGGCCGCGATGAGCCGGTCGTCGTCCGCGCAGAACTCGGCGATCGCGCGGTTGTGCGCGCGGGTGCCGCCGTAGAGCAGCTCATGATCGTCGCTCGCGAACTGATCGGGCGCGAACGTCGAGAACACGAGTTGCTTGTCGAACCCGAGGAGGTCGAGCGCGTGGCTGCGCTCGGTCGGGTCGAACGCGCCGTACGCGTGCCAGCCCTTGCGGATCAGCAGGTTGTCCTCGATCGCGTCGAGCGTGATGGCGCCTGCTTTGCGCTCGTCCGCCTGGCGCACGGCTTCGTCGGCCAACGCGCCCGCGGCGCCGAGATACAACGGCCGGATGCGCTCGCGGATGTCAGGGTCCGCATACGCGGTGAGCCAGTCACTCGTCTCCATGAGGTGGCTGTCGGCGTCGTAGTACACCCGGCCTTCGGCGTACGGCATCGCATTCCCCCGGCAATTCGAAAATGAGGATCGGCGCAATCGTGCGTTGCCAGCCTCTCACGGCGGGCAGACTCTCGTCCTGTGAAGTACGTGGTGTGCGTCCCCGACGGCTGCGCCGACGAGCCCATCGACGCGCTCGGGGGCCGCACGCCGCTCGAGGCGGCGTCGATGCCGGTGCTTTCCGCGCTCGCGGCACGAGCTGAGGTGGGGCGGGCGGCAGTGATTCCCCCGGGTCTGCCTCCGGGGTCCGACGTCGGCAACATGTCGATCATCGGGTACGACCCCGCGGCGTATCACACGGGTCGTGCCCCGATCGAAGCCGCGGCCCTGGGGCTGAAGCTGCGGCCTGACCAAGTCGCCTACCGGTGCAACCTCGTCACGATCGGCGAAGACGGCACGATGGTCGACTTCGCCGGGGGACACCCGTCGTCGGAAGCCGCCGCCGAGGTGATCGCGGCGCTGCAGTCAGAGCTCGGCACCGACGACGTGGCCTTTCACCCGGGCGTCCAGTACCGCCACATCGTCGTGGCGCCCGGGGCGTGGAGCGACGCCGACTGCACCCCGCCGCACGACCTCACTGACAAGCCGGTCGTGTGGCCGACCGGCGCGTCCGCCCCGAAGGTGCGGGAATTGATGGACGCGTCGCGCGAGATCGTGTCGCGGTTTGGGCTCGCCGCCAATCAGGTGTGGCTGTGGGGTCAGGGCTTCCAGCCGGAGATGCCGGCGTTTCGGGATGCCTACGGGGTCGATGCCGGGTTGTGCACGGCGGTCGATCTCGTGCGCGGGTTGGGCGTGCTCACCGACATGAACGTCGTCGAAGTCGAAGGCGCCACGGGTTGGTTCGACACGAACTATGAGGGCAAGCGGGATGCCGCGCTGCAGACGCTGGCCTCCGGCGCCGACCTGTTCCTCATCCATGTCGAGGCCACAGACGAAGCCGGACACGCGGGCAACCTCGACGAGAAGGTCACCGCGCTCGAACGGTGGGACGACCGGATCCTCCGCGGTCTCGTCGAAGGGCTGGACGAGATGGGTCCGTGGCGGATGCTGCTGCTCCCGGACCACCCGACGCCCATACGGCTGAAGACACACACGACCGACTCGGTGCCGTACCTGCTCGTCGACTCACAGGTCGACGGCCCGGGCGGCTTCTACTCCGAGTCCGCGACGGCCGACAGCCCCGCCGTCCCCGGCCACTCGCTGATGGGCCGCCTCATCATCCCCACCCCCTGAACGCGAGCTATGAGAAGCGCGTGACGTAGCCGCGGGCGCGGAACGTGCTGAGCATGCGGACGATGAACCAGTAGCCGAGCGCACAGAACACGATCGATCCGACGTAGCCCGCGATGACGTCGTCCCACGGGATGGCCTTGCCGTCGAGCAGGTCGCGCATCGCCCGGAACGCGTACGTCGTCGGGAGCACCTTGGCCAGCGGCTGGACCCAACCGGGCAGCGCGCTCACCGGGTTGAAGACGCCCGACACCGCCAGCATCACGAAGTTGACGCCCCACGCCAGGATCTCCGCCGACTGCCCGAACCGCAGGATCAGTCCGATCACCAGCAGCGAAACCGCCCAGCCCACCATCAGCAGGACGCCGACAATCGGCACCAGCCCCCATCCGATGCTGTCGAGGTGGAACTGGTAGGTGACGAGCGCCACCACGGAGATCGTGGCCATCGCCATCACCAGCTTCATGAACGCGTAGACGGCGAGGCCGGCGGTGTACTCCAGCTCCGTGATCGGCGTCGTCATGATGTTGAGCAGGTTGCGGCTCCACGTCTCTTCCATGAACCCGGTTGTCACCGCGATCTGGCACTGGAACAGCACGTGGAAGAGCATGATGCCGGCGAGCAGGTACGGGGCCGCGGCGCGCGACGCTTCGTTCTCCTGCGCGACGAACGCGCCGAGCGACCCGAACAACAACACGTCGAACACCGGCCACACCGCGATGTCGAACCAGCGGTTCGGACTCCGCCACAACACGTACCAGTGGCGACGCACCACAGTCATGATTCGTAACCAGCTCATGGCTCATCCAGGTCCATGTCGTTGCCGGCAAGTTGCAGGAACACCGACTCGAGATCGCCGTGACCGAACATCGAGGCCACGTCATCGGGCGTGCCGTCGGCGACGATCCGTCCTCCGGCGATGAACACGACGCGCTCGCACATCCGCTCGACCTCGAGCATGTTGTGGCTCGTGACCAGCAGCGCGGTGCCCTCGTTCGCGCAGATGTCGAGGAGCCCCGCGCGGACGCGCATCGCCACATCGGGATCGAGCGATGCGGTCGGCTCGTCGAGCACGAGCAGGCGCGGCTGATGCAACGATGCCTTCACGATGCCGACGAGCGTTCGCTGCCCCGAAGAGAGCTCCATACACATGCGGTCAGCAAGCTTCGCGACTCGGAAGCGGGACAGACCGCGCTCGATGGCGTCCGCCGCTTGCGCACGGTTGAGCCCGTAGAAGCCCGCGAAGACTCCCAACGCTTCGCGCACGCGCAAGCGATCGGGAAGTGGGAGGTAGCCGGCGACGAAGCCGACCTCCTCCATCGCCTTCGACCGCCCCTTCGGGAGGCGATGCCCCATGATCTCGATCTCGCCCTCGTCGGGAGTGATCGCGCCGAGCAGCATGAGCAGCGTCGTGGTCTTGCCCGCGCCGTTCGGGCCGAGCAACCCGACGCGCTCGCCCGCGTGCACGGTGAGGTCGACGCCTTCGACGGCCTGGACGTCCTTGAATCGCTTGCGCAGCCCGCGCGCGTCGAGCACTGCCCCCATAGGTCAGCCAGTCTGGCTGACGACCTCAAGTCGTCCCACTCGAATACCGATTGGTTGCTCGTTGCGCGCGGAGGTCGCTACCATGTCGTTCGCGCCAACCGCCCGCTCGGGTGAGGTGACGCAGCCGACGAACTCTTGGTGGTTTGTCTCCCTCGCGGACCCGAACAGCGTCGGTGATCTTTCGGCCGTGGCGGGCACTTGAACCCTCACGGCGGAACCTCCTTACGAAATGGGGTACAGGATGAGCGTCGAGGCAACCGCACTCTCACGCTCGAAGCTCGAGCAGAAGGATCGTGCCGAGCTGGCGGCCATCGTCGAAGCCATGGGTGGCAAGGCGTCGTCGCGAGCGAAGAAGGCAGACCTCGTAGATCAGGTGCTGCAACTCGCGAGCGAGGGGAACGGCACACCCGCGTCCGCACCACCCGAAGCTCCCGCCACCGGTGACGAACCGCCGGCCGAATGGGAGCTGACGGTCGCGGGCGAAGCTCCGGTCGAGCCGACGAACGAGACGCCATCCGCGACCGAGGTGTCATCCGCGACCGAGACGCCATCCACGACCGAGACGCCATCCGCGACCGATGTCGACGACCGATCGGATCGCGAACCGCGTCACCCGGACGAGCACGGGCACGACGGTCAGCAGCCGCAACGGCCTCAAGGTCAAGGCGGACAGGGTCAAGGGCAACGCGACGACGGCGAGACCGGCAACCGTCGACGCCGGCGCCGTGGGCGCGATCGCGGTGGAGACCGAGACCGTCAGGGTCCGCAGCAGGAAAGCGACGTTCCGTTCGTCGGTGAGCCCGTCGACGTCGAGGGCTACCTCGATCTGCGCGACGAGGGGTACGGCTTCCTGCGCTTGAAGGGCTTTCTGCCGTCGAAGGACGACGTGTACGTCTCCGTGAAGCAGGCCCGTCAGTTCGGCTTGCGCAAGGGCGACTTCTTGAAGGGCGCGGCCCGTCCGGCGTCGCGCAATGAGAAGAACCCCGCGCTGCTGCGCATCGACTCGGTGAACGAGACGGATCCCGAGCAGGCGCGCACGCGGCGCAAGTTCGAAGACCTCACGCCGCTGTTCCCCGACGAGAAGCTCAAGATGGAGCTGGCCGACGATCCGGCCAACATGACCAACCGGATCATCGACTTGATCTCGCCGATCGGAAAGGGCCAGCGCGGGTTGATCGTCTCGCCACCGAAGGCCGGCAAGACCACGATCATGAAGAACATCGCTCGGGCGGTCGAGATCAACAACCCCGAGGTGCATCTCATCGTCCTGCTGGTCGACGAGCGACCGGAAGAGGTCACCGACATGAAGCGGTGGCTGCTCCACGGCGAGGTGGCGGCGTCGACCTTCGACCGTCCCTCGGACGAGCACACGGTGGTTGCCGAGCTCACGATCGAACGCGCCAAGCGCATGGTCGAGATGGGCAAGGATGTCGTGATCATCCTCGACGGCATCACCCGTCTGGCCCGGGCGTACAACCTGGCCGCACCGGCGAGCGGCCGCATCATGTCCGGCGGCATCGACGCCGGCGCGCTGTATCCGCCGAAGAAGTTCTTCGGAGCGGCCCGCAACATCGAAGAAGGCGGCTCGCTCACGATCCTCGCGACGGCGCTCGTCGAGACCGGCAGCCGCATGGACGATCACATCTTCGAGGAGTTCAAGGGCACCGGCAACATGGAGCTGCGGCTCGACCGGAAGCTCGCGGAGCGTCGCATCTACCCCGCGATCGACGTCGACGCCTCGTCGACCCGGCACGAGGAGCTGCTGTTCGCGCGCAACCAGCTCAACATGGTGTGGAAGCTGCGCCGGGTGCTGTCCGGCCTCGCGGGCGGCGAGGGCGAGGGTCGGGGAAGCAACGGCGCCGGTTTGGAGTTGTTGATCGACCGCATGCGGACCTTCAAGTCCAACGACGAGTTCCTCGCCGAGATCGCCAAGGCGCCCTCGGCCTCCTGACCCCGTAGACTGCGAGACCTTATGAAGGCCGACATCCATCCGAACTACGTCGTGACCGAGGTGCGGTGCTCGTGCGGCAACACCTTCACGACCCGGTCGACCAAGGGCGACATGCACGTCGAGCTCTGCTCGGAGTGCCATCCCTTCTACACGGGCAAGCAGAAGCTCGTTGACTCCGGCGGGCGCATCGATCGCTTCGAGCGCCGGTACGGGCGCCGCAAGAAGTCGTCGTAAGCCCGCAACCCGCTCTCGATCCCGAGCGCCGCGGGGGACTGCTGCAGTCCAAGCTCGCCGCGCTCGTCCGCACTCACTTCGACACCGAGACGGTGACTCGCACCGGGTTCCCGGGCGGCGCCGCGTGCTCTGCGCAGCTCACCGGATGGGTTCTGGTGGAGGCCGACCCCTTGCGGTCGCTCGGCAAAGCGATGGCCTGGGCGCGCCAGCAGGGTCTGGACGAGCTGCATGTCCTGACCGAGGACAGCGCAGGGGTGCTGGCGCGGCAGGCCGCTCTGTTCAGCGATCCACCGACGGTGTGGTGGCTGAACGCAACCGAGCTGCACCGCACCGAGCCTGAACCACTCCTCCCGCATGGGCCCGCACCCGATCCCGGTGGGTTCGGTCCGCTGCTGGAGGGCGCCGGTCTCGAGGTGGTGCCCGAGCACGACCACGTGGGCGGCGAGCTCCGCGGGCTCGAGGTGGCCCGTGTGAGCGACGGACGCCTCGAAGTCGGCGTCGGCGCGGCCGACCGCGAGCTCACCGCGATGTTGCACGGTGATCTCGCTCCCGTCGATGCACTCGAGCGCGTCGTTGCGATCGTGCAGGAGCACCGCCGTCCGGGCGCTCGGTCACATCCGCTGAGTCAGCTGGTGCCGGAACGTTGGCTTCGGTGGACGCTGCGCAACGATCCCGCCCGGATCGGTGTCGATCACCTCGAGCCTGCGCCCGGCCCGCGTCCGCGTCTCGGCCTCCGCGAGCGCGACATCGGGTGCGCGATCGCGACCGACACCGTCGTCGTGTGCTCCGTCGGGGTTGCCCTCGATCTCGTGCCATCGGCGGCCGAAGCCCGCCTTGCCCTGGCTCCCGAGGCGAGGCTTCTGCTCGCGGTGCCCGAGCGCGACGATCATCCCGCAACCCGGGCGCTTGCCGCTCGGCTGCAGACACCTGCCGAAGTCGTCGCCGTGGCCGGCGACTGGCGGTCGTAGCCTCACTCCCATGTTGGAGCGCCTCGCCGGTCTCGAAACCGAGTTCGCCGACGTCGAGGCGCGCCTCGCCGACCCTGATGTGTTCGCGGATCAGGCCCGGTACCGCGGGCTGGCGACGCGCCACAAGGAGCTCGATGCGATCGTGTCGCGCTACCGCGAGCTCCGAAAGCGAACGGACGACCTGGAGCTCGCGAAGCAGATGATCTCGGATTCCGCAGGCGACGATCGCGAGTTCGCGCGGACCGAAGCCGAGACCGCATCGGCCGACATCGAGCGTCTCGAAGCCGAGCTCAAAGTGCTGCTGCTTCCCACGGACCCCAACGACGACAGAAACGTCATCGTCGAGATCCGCGGTGCCGAAGGCGGTGAGGAAGCCAACTTGTTCGCCCGCGACCTGTTCCAGATGTACCAAGACTTCGCGCAACGACAGGGCTGGAAGCTGGAGGTGCTCGGGTCCGACGTGTCGGCGATGGGTGGCTACAACGAGATCACGTTCCTGCTCAGCGGCGACGGCGCGTGGACCCGAATGAAACACGAAGCGGGACCGCACCGCGTGCAACGCGTGCCCGTCACGGAATCGCAGGGCCGGGTGCACACGTCGTCGGCCACGGTGACCGTGTTGCCCGAGGCGGAAGAGGTCGACGTCGAGATCGCCGAGGGCGATCTGCAGATCGACGTGTACCGATCGTCCGGTCCCGGCGGCCAGTCGGTGAACACCACGGACTCCGCGGTGCGCATCACGCACAAGCCGACCGGGCTCGTGGTGTCGATGCAGGACGAGAAGAGCCAGATCCAGAACAAGGCGAAGGCGCTGCAAGTCCTGCGGTCCCGTCTCCTCAAGCTCGAGCAGGACCGTCAAGAGTCCGAGGCCTCCGAGGCCCGCCGCGGCCAGACGGGTGGCGGCGGTCGCTCCGAGAAGATCCGTACCTACAACTTCAAGGAGAACCGGCTCACCGACCACCGCGTGCCGGGGCTCACGATCTACAAGCTCGATCGCGTGCTAGCAGGCGAGCTCGACGAGATCTCCGATGCGCTCGTCCAGGACGAGCAGACGCGCCGTCTCTCCGACGGTGGCTGACCAACCAACCTGGCGACAACTGCTCGACGAGGCGATCGCCCGGCTGGGTGATCGCACCGATGCTCGGAACGACGCCAGGCGCATCGTCGAAGAAGTGAGTGGCAGGCAGGGCGCGGAACTCACCGCGTTCCTCGACGAGCGAGCGAACCGGCTCACGCTCGCTCACTTCGAGGCGATGGTCGAACGCCGAGCGGCGGGGGAGCCGCTGCAATACGTGCTCGGCCGGTGGGGATTTCGCACGCTCGACGTGTACGTCGATTCGCGCGTCCTGATTCCGCGACCGGAAACGGAGATGCTCGTCGAGCACGCGCTCGACGTCATCGACTCGACGGGCGCGCGAGTCGTCGTCGATCTCGGAACAGGGTCAGGTGTGATCGCGCTGGCCCTCGCGGTCGAACGGCCCGTGCTCACCGTATGGGCCACGGACGCGTCCACTGCCGCGCTCGACGTCGCTCGCGCCAACCTCGCCGGCATCGGTCGGGCCGCGACGCGGGTGCGCCTGGAAGGCGGCGACTGGTTCGACGCGTTGCCGAACGAACTCGCCGGCACGATCGACGTCGTCGTCGCGAACCCACCGTACGTTGCCGCCGATGATCTGTTGCCGGCCGAGGTGTCGGAGTGGGAGCCGCGCACGGCGTTGGTCTCCGGGCCAACCGGGTTGGAGGCGATTGCTCGGATCCTGACCGACGCGCCGGCGTGGGTGCGGCCGTCCGGTGGCGTCGTGCTGGAGATCGGCGACACCC
>Ga0299913_10000771_pt1 | contig 21636 bp, 26 predicted proteins | sample RVTome_9_FD_201360 | JGI IMG/M metagenome (GOLD analysis project Ga0299913, IMG submission 201360) | Soil microbial communities from uranium-contaminated site in the Upper Colorado River Basin, Wyoming, United States - RVT155D38 (version 2) ... | reverse complement strand
TCCCGTCGCTCCCGCCAGCCGAATCCTGGACCTAGGGTTTGGTTTGGGAGGTCAGGTAGCTCAGTCGGTAGAGCGCCGGTCTGAAAAACCGGAGGTCGACGGATCGACGCCGTCCCTGACCACCATCCATCTAGCAGCGTGCTTGCCCGCATAGCCCTTTATCAGTTGGGTTTATGGGGCGTCCTCCACTCTTTCCGGTTTCGCAACTTTTCGCGACCTTTCTGATCGTTTTGCGAAATCTCGCGGACTCTCCGCGGACTCAGTGCCTCTGAATCAACTCGGCGGAGGGAGCTGCGACGACGAATTGGGCCAGAAATAGGGGGCGGCCCCTCCCGCGTTCCTGTACCACTCCGCATATAGGATGTTCAGCAGAAAGGGGAATCCGTGAGTACCGGACAACATCACTCTTCGGAATTCGACGCGGCCGACTTCATGGCTCCGGATCTGATCCTCCTACTCCTACGCGCCGGGGAAACCTCGACAAGCTCAGGACACATCAATGGCATCACACGGCTTGAGAAGCTGCTGTTTCTTGCCACGAAGGAACAGGGTATTGACAAGTTGGTTGTGGATCCCTTCGTGTTTCGGCCGTACCACTACGGGCCCTATTCAAAGGAGGTCTACGAAGCGGTCGAGCTACTGGAGGAGGCAGGCCTTGTGCAGGAGGAGCGATTCTTGGGAGAGAACCAACTTGACGAGGCCGAGGAACTTGCTCTTGATGTCTCCGAAGAACTCGGCGTAGAACGCCGATTTCGTCTGACTCCTGCCGGCGAGAAGGTGGCTGATCTCCTGGCATCGAGGACCCCGGAAGCGTTCGAGAGCCTCAGCTCGGTTAAGAAGACGTATGGGAACCTAAGCCTGAAGCGGCTCATCCGATACGTGTACTCGAGGTATCCGGAATTCGCAGAGAAATCCGTGATCAGGGAGTCGATGGCCTAGCAGGCATCGACTCATGCTCGGAGGTTCGCCGTGATCACCTGGACAGCTGTAGGAGTGTTCTTGGTGATTGGCGGAGGCCTCCTTGCGATGATCCGACGGGGCTTTGAACTCAAGCAGAATCTTCATGGCCAGCGGAAGTCTGAGCGAGCAGCGACCAAGGCCGCGATCGAGTCGCACTTCTTGGTTCCGAGGCTGGCGGAATTAGTGGTTCAGATCACGACAGCAATAGCGCCATACGATCCTGAGAACGAGGAGCAAGACGAGTACAAGTATCGAGTACTACTGCAACTCGAAAAGGCAACACAAATCAGCGATGTCGACGAAGTGACACAACTCCATTCCGACTACGCCGACATCAGCGAGCTCGAGAAGTCGATGGGTAGATGGGGCAAACGCGAGGCGTGGGCAGCGCTCTTCGCGTTGCCAGGCGTTGCCTATTGGGCTCTTGTCCTGTCATGGAGTGACATGCCCGAGTCAGAGACCCTGCAGTTCATTGCCGGAATTCTCGCGCTGACCACTCTCATCACCTTCGGCTTCTGCAGGCTGCAAGAGAGAAGGGTCGGCGACCTTCTCGTGGACCTCTATCAGAACTATGAGATCACCACCAATGACGACTGAGAACCCGACCACGAAGAAGGCCGGTACAGAGGTCGATCTCGTTCGTCAACTCAAAGAGAGTCTGGAGGAGCGCGGATATGTCGTCAGTGAGGAGGTCCCATCGCACGGCCGCGCCCGGACTGACCTGGTCCTCTGGGACGGAGAGATCCTGATAGGCGTTGAAGCGAAACTCAGTGATTGGGGTCGGGTGATAGGGCAGGCCGCTCTGAATCGACAGTGCGTCGACCAGTCCTATCTAGCCATGTGGTCGTCAGCTATTAGCGACGTGATCCTTGCCGAGGCAGCACGATTCGGAATTGGAGTCATGTCGCTGGGCGATGGAGGAGCATTCGTTTTACTCCAGCCAACACACGGGGGGCCTATACCCGAGCTGAGACAGAAACTCATCGGAGCACTAGAGAGCGGCCTCCGATGAGACATCTTCTTGCGTACGGGAATAGTGATCAAGCGAGCTTTCGAAATCCGGTGGTGAGAGACTGCTTCGACTTCATGACTGTCCCCGGGACAATCGCCTCCTATTACTCGGACGCAACGGCAGCGTTCGTATTGACAGCTGATATTCCCTACCTGATAGATCCTCGGACCCCACTTTTTCAGGACACGATCCATTCGCCTCGGGCATCGCATTATTCGCTGGCTGAATGGCTCGACATCGACCTCGAAGGCGCCGTCTACGCGGCTGGGAATCGATCGGTTGCCGACTTTCCGCCAACCTTTTACACGAACCACCAGTTGGAGCGCACGGTCCATAAGGTCCTGGATCTCCAGTTCTCGTACGGCGGCCGATCGGTTGAAATTCAGACGAAGCTCGATAGGTATCGCTCACTCATGAATGAAGCTCTCGGGGTCGACGAAGAGGAGGATGATGACGAACAGACTGTCCGACCGCCTGATTTCGCCCTTGCCCCATACTTCATGAGCGCCAGCCTCACGGACCCGTGGTGGGACGTGAATCTTCGGATATGGAATCTGTCGGTCAACCACACCCGCGGCACGGAGATTTCCCCTGTGGTTGCCGTCACCAACGCAGGACTCTTGCAGACATCGATGAACCAAGTGCCCGCTGGCTTAGCGGACACTCAATTCTTCTGGATCAGCGACTTCGATGAGCGCAGGGTGGACCGTGAGCAACTGGCAGACCTGGCCGCCGCGGTGTCGTCGGATGAGGACCACAGATGGGTGAACCTCTACGGGGGCTTCTTCTCCATCGCCCTTGGTTCTATTGGCCTCTGGGGCTTCTCCAACGGTCTGGGCTACAGCGAGAGTCGAGCCTGGCCCCAACTTGAGGCGACAGGCGGAGCGCCTCCCCGCTATTACATCCCGAGACTGCACACGTTTACGTCTGTGGCGAATGCCCAATTGCTTTACCAAGAGGAACCATGGTTTTTCGAGCCAATCACGCAACAGACGACTTCTCAACCTATCCCGACCCTCTCGTATCACGAACTGAAGCGCGACTTCGCTCTCGCTCGGCAATGGGAGATAGATCAGACGCAAGGAGTCCAAGCTCAGGCAATTGCTCAAATGCTCGAGCAAGAACGAGCACGGTACCTGTCAGTCGAGCCGCAACTTCCGGCACGTCTCCGCCTCGATACTCGCTTCTTGGAGCGATGGGCGGATGTCCTAAGTGGGTATTGAGTCGTTTCTTCCAGGGACGTGAAGTGCCTTGAACCGAGTGAAATTCCAACTCGGCTAGCCGGTCCCCGCGCGGATTTTCGGGTCGTCCTTCCTGCTATTGGGGATCTCCAGCGGCGACGCGGCACAACCTCGGTTACCGGAACCAAACGCAGTTTGAACCAGGCGAGCGGCCCCTAGGCACCGTCGCGTCGCTTGTCCTTGAAACCCGACCCGCAAGGACAGTGATCGTTCCGACCGGGCTCGGTGCTCGGCGGCCGGTATGGCATGCTCCTCGCCCTGAGAATCTCCGCCGACCTGCGTAAGTCGTGCTCTCGTTGGTCGAGGAGTCTCTCCCGCGTTGGCCACACACACACTTGACCAGCCACTCCAGCCGACTCACCACCCGTACCACCCGTACGCTCCTGCCAGATACAGTCGTATGCCTAATCCAATCATGAGAAGGTCGCCGAACCAGAGGGCGAGCAGAACCGGTACCGTTAGTCGATCGTTTAGTTGCCACCACCGGTCTCCAAATGCGAGCCCCAAATAGAGAACGGCACCCCCTGCAGACAACAAGGCGCCCAATCGTCTCAGAATCGACGGGTCTGGATCACGGAGAAATGGCTCCATTGACACTCCGATATACAGCAGCCCAAGTGCGAAGGCGCCCACCACGAGGTTCGTAATAATCTTGAAAGGTAACTCGGACCATTTGAGCGGCTCGCTCTTGTGCGCGCTGTAGGTGCCGTACCCATACAGCGCCAGTCCTAAGAGAAAGGCTACGACTCCTACTGAAGTTAGGAGAATGCGCATTATGGGCATACAACTCGGGAACTGTGTTGCCACACTGCCAACGGGACTGCGGCCAGCCGGTTGGTGAGGGGTATGTCGTAGGGTGGCCAGAGGCTATCAGTTGACCACTATGGGCTCAACACTCGCCAATCGACGACCGCCTTGCAGTGTTCGACCGAGAAGGGGTTTGGATCTGAAATGCTCGTACTGGGTTGTCACGCTGCCTACCTCAGGTTCCCGGCTTTGCCCTGATCTCTCTCGTTGTTGCCCAGGGTCGCCCCCGTTCCCCGACAACAAGCCGCGTGCTCAACAGCGCGTACCCGGTGTGGACAACCAGACCTGGGTTCGCCGTGGGAGCCTTCGTGCCTGAGCCGCATGAACTGGGCGATCATGGCTCAGGGGCCTTAGAGAGGAAAAGTCACTCCAACCTATAGCGAGGACCAGTCACTCCAAGCGACCTAGCACCCGCCGCTTGCCCACCATCGCCGGAACTACGCGAGGAGGTCGTCCGGACGCTGAACTTAGAGTCTATCGACGCGAGCAGTCGCTCCATGTGGTGGGATGGGGCGACACCGAGTTCGTGTTGAAGAAGCGTACGAAACGACTCGAAGGTGGCCGCCGCCTCGGAGTAGTTGCCTTGAGCGATGTGTGCCGCCATGAGCGTCCGATGTGAGCTCTCGCGGAGCGGTTCAATCCGAATTGCCGCGATAGCGCACTCTTCGGCGGACATGTAGCTGCCCCGTCGGACGTGCCACTCGGATAGTCCTTCAAGAACGTGCAACGCAATGAGACGGAAGCGCTCTCGTTCGAAGGCGACCCAATCGTCGTACCAGTCCGGCAAGAGTTCCAGTGCGTGAAGATCCGCGACCCGGGGGGCGTCGGCACCAGGACCGTCTTCGCCCCTCAGTTGACTTGAGAGATCTACGAGCACCCGGACGTCAACCATGACGCGCTGTGCCAGCCCGAGGTACTCGTCGGTTGCGGCCACTAGGTCAGTGCTCAGACGACGAATACGCCACAACGCGGAGCGGAGGCTTCCGTTAGCTTTGGCCTCGGAGCTCTCGGGCCACAACGTGCCAGCAGTCACGTGTCGAGAGACCGGGCGGTCATGCACTGCGAGATACGCGACCACACGAGCCGAAGAGGATGGTAAGTCAACCTGGACTCCGCTCGCCTCGATGGCGAATCCACCGAGGAGGCGCACGCTGACCGTCGAGCCGGTGCCGACTGGTTGTGTCATCTTCCTCGCCGCGAGGGTCATAGGCCCGCCTCCCGGTCTCTGACGACTGTACGCTTCGCACTCGGGCGTGTGTTCGAGCCAGATGTCTGGACGATCAAGTGTTGTTCACGACCGTCACCGCTCCGTCACCTATCGACCGCTGGCGGAGGTGATGCTGTCGTGACATGTCCATGGGCATCCTGGCGACATGAGTGCTTCACAGGAGTCGCAGGGCGTGCTTGTCATCAGCGCCTGGGTAGAGCGCGAAAACGGACGCGGCCTCCGCTCACGCATCACATGCAGACCCGATTCGGAGCCTCACGGCCAATCGTCGTACGAAGCCTCGATCGAGGCCGTCCTCCAGAGGGTGCGCGACTGGCTTGAGTTACTCATGAGGGAGGCAGACTGACGAGCGTCGGATAGGAGAGCCAGCAGGACTCCTTCGACGACTTGGTATGGGCCCTCCACAGGGGCTCCTGAGAATGACACGTGGCCAGGACGGGGTCGTGTGATGCACAGTTCCCCAAACACCTTCTCCGATTGCCACGTGCGGCCTGTTGTGACGACTCGGTAACTCTCCAGTGACGCGTCCTCCTCGATCATGGTCGGTAGAAGTCGGAGGATTTCATGAATGTTTCGATGACGGTCGACCGCAAGGGACCGAACGCACCCGTCTCACCGTTCCTTGTGGATCCTGTGGTGCGATCCGAAACCCCTGCCGAGGGACGTGGCACCTTGGAGTCTCCCTTCCAGGGCGAGTTCGCGTTCACCGACGAAGTCGTTGCTCTGCCATACGAGGCTGGAGCCTTCGCCGAGCTGCTACACGAGCTATATGACCCGGAGTTCGAGCTGGCGCTCTATCAGCTTGCCGAGGATGCGGTGGCCGCGTATGGCGATCTTGGGGCGACTCAAGGCGAGTCGAATGGCGCGGGATCCGATCCAGAAGTGTTCCTCCGTGAGCACCTCCGACCGGTCAGGGGGGAAGCCGAAGACCTGATCGACCGCTTCACGGCCGAGATCGAAGCCACCGGTGCCGTCGACATGTCCGATTCGGAGTTCGACGCCTTCCTAGAAGCCTTCGAGGTCGGACACTCCGAGCTTTCAGCGAATGCTGACCCATTTGTCTATGGACTATGGGGCAAGATAAAGAAGGCAGCCAGAAAGGCAAAGAAGCTTGCCTCGAAGCTCAATCCAATCAACGCGGTTCTGAAGAAGGTGAAGAGACTTGTCAGGCCGCTACTGGAGAGAGTCCTGAAGCTGGCGATCGGCAAACTGCCTCCATGGGCTCAGCCTATAGCAACGCGGTTAGCCAAGAGATTCCTCAAAGAAGCGACGCAGAGATCGACGATAGACCGGGATTATGCGAGTGCAGGCACGGAGAATCTGCAGAGTGAGCTCGACGACCAGATCAGTGCACTCGTGTTCTCACCCACAGACGCGGAGGGCGAGTCGACCGTCCGTGAGTACGAGACCGCATCGGACTCGGACACGAGCGCACCCTTTCAGGACCTCCACGAGGCGCGCGAACGCTTCGTAGCCGAACTTGCCGAACTGGAAGACGGCGACGAGGCGAGCCCGGCGATTGAACGCTTTGTACCAGCGATCCTGCCGGCTCTACGCCTCGGTATCAACCTCGCCGGGAGACCCAGAGTCGTGCGAGTCATGGCAACCCTCCTGGAACGCCTAATAAGTCGCTACGTCGGGAAAAGCAACGCTCGACCACTGTCACGAGCGATCGTCGACGCTGGACTGCGGCTTATCAACCTGGAAGCGCCCAACGAAGACGAGGCCACGATCGGATTGGAAACCCTAGCCGCCACCGTCGAAGAAACCGTCCGGTCCATCACTGAACTCGACGAGTCCTATCTCGACAACGAGCAGCTACTCGAGTTGGGAATATGCGAAGCCTTCGAAAAGGCCGTCGGTCGCAACTTCCCTCCAGCTCTTCTAAAACCGGGAATTCGCACCCTGGCGAAACACCGCGGCGTCTGGGTGCCCCTGCCCCGCAAAGGGCCCAAGTTCTACAAAAAGCTGAGCCAACCGATCAAGAGGCTGATCACGCCCGCTATGGCGCGACGGGTGCCGACCAAAGGGGGCGGAACACTCGAGACATTTCTTAGGGAGGAGTACGGCATCGAAGGTGAGGTCGAAGTGACCGCCCATCTCTACGAGGCAATGCTGGGTGCTCGGCCCGCCCTTATCTCTCGTGCTGAACAACATTTGCCAGAGCTGGGTGAAGCGTCACCTGCCGCGTGGACCAAGCTCCATCCACTCATCCGCGAAACCGCAGCTTTGCTATTTGGCGAAGCGGAACTCGGTTCTGACTTGGAGGACATAGACAACACGAACCTGGAGCTGGGGGAGCGCCTCATGTATCTCGAGGTCCCTGGGGCCGGATCAGCCGGCCGGACAGGACGGGTTCCGCATCGAGCATCACAGCTTCTCTTGGGCGTCGAGCTGACAACGACACCCCGCATCGCAGGCCAACTTTATCTCACCGAGGTCGACGCCCGAGCGATTGTCGGGAACATTCCAAGTACGGCACCGATCGCCGCCCCCATCATCCACCTGCTCGGGCGATCGATCTCTGAGGTGGTTGACGGCAAGAGGCCGAGACAGTTGAGGATCATTCTCGGCGACGGCGGATTGAGCCGTGATCTGGTTATGCACCGCTACCGCCGGGTCGCACTGGCCTCCGGCGTCCAGAGTGGAGTACGAGCGTGGCTCATGCGGGCACTGGACTCACACGCTCCGCTGCGCTCCCAGATCCAGACGGCCCTCGCCGACGCGCGCAGTGGCGTCACAATCATCGTGACTGGTCCCGGCACGGCAGGGTTCGTCGATCTGGCCGAGGCGCTCCGAGTGCCCGGAGGAACTCCGACCAGCCTCCGGCCCCTGAGCTTCAACCCACCTCCTGACTCATCCGTACGTGTTGTCCCAGGATTTGAATGGTGAGCGAGATCGACTCCCTCCGTGACCAGTTATGGCGGCAGGTCGCGCATTGGCGCATCGCCACCAGTGGTCTCGCAGACCCAGAGGACTTCGCACCTGCCTCCGCATGGCAGTCCGTCGAGCGATACCTCGGTCTCACCGTCCGCGGCCAGCTCTCTGAGACCCTTAGCCGGCTTCGCAGTCGCATCAGCGCACTCGAGCGGGATCTCCGGACGGCCGAGTCAGTCGAGGCACTTGAGATGACCCGTCGGCGGATCGTGAGATTTCGACAAATGTTCCTGCAGACCGAGCAAGTAATTGACTTCTTCGGAGAAGCAATCAATTCACGGGTTAGCGTACGCATCTCAGAACTCCTATCTGCATGCGATCGACTGGCGTTTGCGAGCATGAAGGGAGCTCTGGACCAACTCACCAAATCTGCTCCTCCGGTCCTCACCTACCTTGGCGAGGGTCTGGGAGCCAGCCTCCTTAAACAGGGGCTTCGCCTTTGGGACGGTGGCTCAATAAACCCGGTAGCGGCGATCAAAGTCGTGCGCCACAATTTACTTCGGCCTGCGGGAAGTCTGTTTCACGAATCGGGACACCAAGTGGCCCACATCACCGGGTGGAATGGAGAGCTAAGAGGTGCCCTCCGCGATCTACTGCAACGCGACGACACCCTCGCTTCCCGATGGTCGAGTTGGACGACAGAGGTGGCCGCCGACGCGTTCGCCTTCGCTTGCACCGGCTTCGCCTCTACGGCGACGCTATATGACGTCCTCGCCGGCGACAACGATGAAGTATTCCGCATCATCCCGGGCGACCCCCACCCCGAAGGCTGGCTCCGCCTGAACCTATCAGCGGAGTGGTCTCGGCTCGCCTATGGCCGTGGTCCCTGGGATGACCTGCAAAACGCCTGGGCCCTGAGCTACCCCCTCACCGGAGCCGCACGAGGCGTTCGAGACTTCATCAGCCGCAGTCTGCCGGTCCTGCCCGACATCGCGTCTCTATGTCTTGACCGGCCAATGGTGGCGTTCGGTGGCAGGCGTCTGCGCGACCTCATCAACCCCGGGCGTGTGTCCCCTGATTCCCTCGAAGCGATGGCGACAAGATACGGGCATGCGCTTACAACTTCTGAGCACGTCGTCACTCGCGAAGGAGTCAGGCTTGCGGCGCTTCACGGGCTCCGGATGGCACAGAACCCTCAAGACATGCCAAGCATTGCCTCGGACCAGGAGCGATGGATGCGACTCCTCGGATCGAGCAGGCTCGCGGCCGCCGCCTAAGTGAGGAGAGACAATGACTACAAAAGGAAGCTCAACGACTGGGAGCGGCACTGGGACCGGCGGCGGCGGACCCGGCACGACCGCGGCGGATTCCAAGGCGACTGCCAGCTACACAGACCTCAAGAAGACGCTGGCCGGACCCGACCCGGCGGCCCTTCCCCCACTAGAGCCAATTTCCTAGGAGAACACCATGTTTCGCCAGCTCGCCGCAGTCCTCCAGGCCGCAGCACCGCCCATCAACATCTTTGCGCTCCACCCCCTCCAGCTAGCCCGGGCAATGGAGGACGCGTGGCTCCAGCGCACAGCCGGCAACCCCGCCGCTGCCGCTCCAGATTTCGAACCTCGCCTTCCGGGGGGCCCGGCCAACCCACCGGGCGTGCTTGATTGGGTGCGGTGGCCAACCGGCCTCGAGCCAGAACTCAATCTGGGCAATGCTGCCCCCGGTGGCGCACCACCGGGGGGTATCCCATGGGTAGCGGCCGGGACTCGCCCTAGCCCGAATTGGGCTCACTTGATTTATGCCTATATGATCGAAAATACTAGGATCTACGAGATACTTGCATCCGCAATCCGAGAATACTTACAAGGAGAGCGATTCGGCGCTCCGCCCGCTGCCCTTTGGCCGTGGTTGCGAGCAACTGAGGAAGTCTTCTATCGCGCTCATCCTCCATTCACAATCGGAGCGATCACATCGGATCTTCGTCCCGATCTTAGGGCGACAAGGCGAAACGACTATCTACGCATGTTCCACATGGACCTGAATCACGGCGCCGACGCAACTACGAACGTCTACGCATATCACAGACCGGATGTAACGAACGTGCAATTCGTAGCGACGTTCGAGAATCTGCTCCGAGGTGTGCGTATCGGAATCATGAATGCGAACAACACAATCGGACCCAACCCGACCGATAACGACATCCTGGTCGAGCTGTGTAGGTCGCTGCGGGATATGCTCCTAACACGGCGCGTGAACGGAAACCTCGCCAGGAATGAGCTGGTCCACGTCAGTTTCATGGATTGGATGCATTTGTCCGTTGAGACCAACGCGTCGCCGATCGTGGGGGCACTGAGGGTTGAAGCCAACAGCCCTGCCGAGCGTCTCTTCAAGATCGCTGAACGAGTAGGACTCCCTGCTGCCAGCAAAGCAGACAGCTACTTTCAGATGGCCGAACCGATTTCACGCATGCTCATCGAGATCGAACGCAACGCCTTCCAAACCGCCGGCCCAGGCCCTGTTTCAGTGCGAAACCTGTACCTACCTGGACCGATCCAGAACGACATGTCAGTCATCATCAACCACTGGCGGGCTGCGACAGGCCGCGACATCACCGCTCCACTGGTGACTGTCGAGCTCCCGACTCGGCCGACGGCGGCCGTCGAATCCCCGAACGGGTCGCGGGTACCGGCCACGACCGGATCGTAGAGCTGGAGCGGGATGTATGCACGTGGTATCTCCCTTTCTGGATGAATCGGAGTTCGACGAAGGGCGTGTTCCTCCGTTAAAAGGGGAAGAGCCGTTCGACGAGGATCTCCTCGAGTCCGAGGCCAAGTTGGAGAGTTGGGAAACACCTTTCGAGGCCGAATTCGAGACCGACAAGGACATCGAGGTCAAGAACGACGAGGAACTCGAACTCGAGTACGAGGACGAGGAACTCGAACTCGAGTACGAGAACGACGACTTCGAATACGAGGACGACAGGGACCTTGGGCCTGACGAATATGTCGATCTCGAGTACGGGGACGCTGACTTTGAGTACGAGGACGACATAGATCTTGCGCCCGACGAGAACGTCGAACTCAGTTACGAGAATGGCGGAATCGACAGAGAGCTCTCTGACCTCGAAGAGGCGGCCTTGGTAGACGTTTCGGAGTACGTGGGAGAGTTCGGCGAGGTCGAAACGGTAGAAGCAGAGGAGTTGCTTGAGACTCTCTATCTCGGTGAAGGGTCCGCGCTCTCGAAGGCCGACACAGGCGTTACCTTCCCAAGTGGGGCTGTCCTCAGAATTGTCCAAGGCGACACGTCACGAGATGGCGAACACTGGGACCCTCATGGCACCGGCAACCCCCTCCTGGACACTTCTGACAGGTCGATACGACCGGCACCCAACTTCACAATAGGGGAACTGGCCACTTCGGGCGCGCGCAGGTTCAATATCGCTCGCATCGATCCCAATCTCGTCAGCTGTCTCCAAGCCATCCGCAACCACGCCGGCCGCCCGGTGCTCGTTACGTCTGGCTATCGATCGTGGGCTTACAACAAAGCTATCTACTCCCGTCGGAACAAGAAACCGACCTTGAGCCGCCACTCCAGTGGCCAGGCAGCTGACATCAAGATCCGGGGCATGACCGGCCTCGACATAGCAAAGCGAGCCATCGATGTCTACGGTTCCCGGATTGGCGTCGGTGTTGGAACCGACTTCGCGCACATCGATGTTCGCGGCGCGGAGGCGACCTGGACGTATATATCCGGGGCGGCTGGGCGCAAAGCACTCGCGGAGATCAGGAAATACATCCGAGACTACGCGCAAGGGCGACGCACGGCCTACTCGCCGACGCAAACAACGAACGTCGACATCAAACGGGCGTCGTGGGGGGGATGGCGTGGCTTGCAATCTGGCGGCGTGAACCGGTATGAGTTTCGAGAGGACTGGCAGGACCTAGTGCTGGCAGCGGTTGGTGACGTCGAAGGTACGTTTGACAAAGTCAACGCCTACGATCGAGGCATCCTAAGTTGGGGTATCAGCCAGTGGACAGCCCACGCGGGAAGCCTCTTGAGGGTTTTGCGACAGGTCAAAGAGAGGCTGGGAGATGCTCGGTTCGCTGACCTATTTGGGGGCCTTGACGTTACACCTCAGGGGTTCGTCTTTGAGGAGAGGCTGTATTCCGGCCATGACGGCGACGACAGTGAAGTCCGTATCCTCTTCAGAGGTACGACCAGCACGACTGAGTTCGACGACCAACGACTTCGAACCTGGGTCCGGCTCTTCACCATTGCCGGCCGACAGAAAGATGTCCACGCGGTCCAACGATCAGTCGCAAGAAGCGAGCTCCTCGACCAGCTGCAAGTCGATCTGGGTAGCATATTCGAGGGCATCCGGCGGAGCTGCGACAAGACCACCCCAAAGTCCAAGACACAACGTATGTATTGGTGCCGGCGCCTCCCCGAATCCTCGGCGCACTACAGGCAGTCATATGGACTCGTTCGCAACTACATCCGACAGGATCCAGTGGCTGTCACGTTGTACTACGGCATGTATGTCAACAACCCAACCTGGGCCAGATTGGAGTTCAAACGAGCTGTCGACAATGTCGCCAGCACGAACGGTTGGAGTACGAAGGGACAAGATTGGCCGATTGGGTCAGAGGTCCAGATGGCCAGGGAACTCGAGAGCGTGTTGAGATCTTCAACAATTGGGATGTGGGGCGATGCCAATGCAAAGGCAAAGATGCGCGAGAGCAGGACACAGAAACTCCTTGCCAGCCTCGCTCGCTCCAGGCAATGAGATCGCCCGGCCTCCAGGGCACAGGTCCTCTTGAAGGTACCCCAGGGCGGCATCGGCTCGTGACGAATCGAGAGCGCTGGTCAGAGGCGAGAAGGCTGTCGCCCGACGGGTCGGGTTCATGCGCGGCTCGGAGGTGATCTTTGCGACTTGGGCGGACTATCGCCAGCAGACCTCCGCGGAGCTGCACGAGCCGATCAGCAAGGACGACCGAGTCAGGGCAAAGGTGCGATTCTCGACCTACCGAGATACACCTATCTCATCACCTCGACGCTCGAGGATTTGCGGGCAACGAACCAGACCCAAAGACAACCCTCTGGGCGATGGGCCGCCCGGCCCTCCCCGTCGTCGACACGAAAACCGGTGGTCACATTTGGATCGATCCGCCAACGGATAAGCCCCGAAGGGCGTCAGGCAGCCCGATGACCGAAGAACCAACCGAGTTAGATCTGCTCGGAGGGATTGTGATAGGCACCGCTCAGCGACAGGAGGGGGTATAGGTGGCTTTCCGTCGTCCCGCAGCTAGCCGTGGCACAACCATGTCCCGTGGCCTGGTAGGCACCATCTTGGTAGGCGCCCTCATAGTCGCGGGTATTGCCGTTGTGGCGATCAGCATTGGACTTGCATATCTCGACGACCCGGGCTTGCAGGAGAAACAGCTGTACTTCGACCTGTACCGCTCCGTGGGTATCGGGTTCGTAGTCGCTCTCTTGGGTGCCCTTATCCCTCATCTGCTGACCGAGGCGCGTGACGAATTCGAACGAGAGAAGGAATCGCGAGAGGCATACAGCAAGGCAAAGACGGCGATTCTGTACCTACCGGGCACCCTGGCTACACGGGGCTACGGCGAAGCTAGCCGGACCCTTCGGGAGGCGCACCAACTTCTCCACAAAGCGGAAACCTATCCCCAGCACCTGGACAGGTATCTGAGCGAGTGGTATGGGGACTCAGAGACGTGGAGGTCTCAATCGTATTGGGAGTTGACGGCTGTTCGTCTCCTACTTCAGTCCCATGCGTCCGACTGGAGCGGATACACCGAGAACCAGAGAACCCAGTTTGTCGAAAGAGACCTGCAGTGGATCAGGGACTTCTTCGGGCATAAAGGCTCAAACTGGAAGGACTTGGATGAAGACCAGAGGGATCGCTCTGAAGAGGGGCTACAGAACGAGGTGCGCACCCGAAATGGCTGGGGCGCTGAAAGTCGATGAGGAGACGAGGGTGGCGCGTGGAAGCTCGACGTCGATCTTGCGGACCACATGCCAATGGTCAAAGGTCATTTCAGGAAGAGAGAGCGGGACCGAATAAGGGCCATGAGCGATGAGGTGCAACGCAATCCCGCATCCCGATCCCTCTCATCAAGAGGTACTTGACAACGCCGAAGACAATTGATGAGGCGATCCGAGGCGTCCGTGGGCCATGGTTGGGCCACAACACACGCGAGAGCCTGAGAACTGGCGCGAAGTCAGGCGAGATCAATACACCTGGTAGACACTGATGTCTCCAAGAGATCCCACGTCACGAAATCCGGCGACAACGGTCTGAAAAACCGGAGGTCGACGGATCGACGCCGTCCCTGACCACCATCCATCTAGCTGCGTGATCGCCCGAAACGCCTTGTGGCAGCTGCGTTTCTGGGGCGTCCTTCACTCTTCCCAGTTTCGCAACTTTTCGCGACCTTTCTGGTCGTTTTGCGGACTCTTGGATGGTCAGTGGCTCAGCTCACCCACCATCTCGGGACCTGATTCGCACAACTACTCAGCAGGTCAATAGCCGCCTGGCTTTCGTCGGGATCACTCGACCGGTGTTTTCTCGAGTTCACCGGCAGAGCGGCCGTACACCGGTGGATTGGCCCAGACCAGTACCCCAAGGATGACCCACATGGTGATGTGGGCGAAGGTGGAGGACGTCTGAAAGGTGCTGTGGAACCCGCCGGAGAGCTGGCGGGGAAGAGACAGGAACCACACACACGCTGAGGTGGCCGTCGCAAGGGGGACAAAGCTTAAGGGTCCGAACGTCCTCATCTGGAAAGCGACGCGGCCCATGCTCGCCAAGCCAAGAGTGAGCAAGATGAACGCGGCCGGAATGGTAAATCCGGCGAAATAGTCCCTCGATCCGAACAAGTCGGCGGTGATCCCGGCGATTCCTGCCAGTCCCAACCCGACTCCAAGCCGAATGCTTTGAATCGCCGCACGTTTAGAGACTCTCAATCGTCTGTGGAACTCCCGAAGGCCGACACCCACCAAGACAAAGCCGGGTCCAGCGAGAATCGGATACAGATAGCGTCGGCGCAGAAGCCAGTTCTCAGCGGTTTCGAATCCGACGAGCTCGCCTGACCAGGCGATGAAACTGACGAACGCCAGCAGGTATCCGATGGCGATGGCCAAACCGTACCCGAGGCCGAGCCAACTGAGGTTCACACTCCATCCTTGCTTGCGATGCTCGCCGAAGGCGGAGCGTGCTGAGTCCACTATGACCCTCAGCCATAGTCCAGCAACTCCAACAGCACCATGTTGCGTCCAGGCGTCACGTGCCTGGTCGCGCATGGTCTGGGCCATCTCCTCGCCGTACTCGGCACGAAACCCGCGTGGATAGACGCGGAGGATCAGGCGGTAGAACCAGTCGGACAAGGCAACAATCTGTTCCATCAGGCCCGCTCAGTTATCTGCGGCCAGCCGGGTAGCAGGTGCTTTGCCGCTGCCTGACGAGCCAAGTCGGCGACCCTTACCGCCTCAGCGCCCACCACTCTTTGGCCTAGCCCGGTGAGGGTGTAGTAGCGGCGACGTTCATCGCCCAGTTCGTGATCCACCCTATCTTCCACCTCCGCGATAAGTCTTTGATTTCGGAGTCGCTTGATCGCTCCATAAAGGGTGCCTGGGGCAAGGCTGATCCGACCGTTTGTCCGCGCCTCGACTTCTTTGATGATCCCATATCCGTGCCGATCCCTATCCACCAGCGACAGCATGATCTGGAAGACGGATTCTGATAGAGGAAGCAAGCTTTGTGGATCCTCGTCGCGAGTCACGCCACTCTCCATAACGACGTACTATATCGTAGCGCGATATAGTACGTCATGTCTGGCGCACTGAAAGCCCCTGATTTGGACCACTATCTAGGTCCGACATCGATGGCCGGCCGGGCAGAAGAAGAGCCATCCAGAGCGGGTAAGCGGCAATCTGCGCTCTTGCGCAACGGGTTGTGAGTCCTCCACGCCGACACCCTTTCGGATCCCTTTCGGGAACCCAACTGTCTCTCACGCTTGAGCACGAAGCGTTGGAAATGGAACTCGTCTGCGCGCTTCTCCCGGGGTTCGAGGACCCTGCGGTGATGACATTCGTGGATCGATGCGTCACCACATGACCGACCCCCACGGCAGTTCGGGTGGTACACGAGATCCAGGCGATGTCATCTCGAAGGAAGGCAAGTACGTCGCGAAGAGAGGTGAGTGACACATAACTCCAGACATGATGGGCCTCAGATCGATCCAACTTCGATCGTCTAGAACTGCCTAGAGGGACACACGCACATGCAACTAGTTGCGTGGCCAGTTTCGAAAGGCCTTTCGAAAGGGTGGACGTGCGCCTCCGACAGAGTTCGAGAGTCTCTCGAAAGGGTCGATTCCGAAACTGCATCCATGGATACCGAAGAACGCCTCCTCAACGTCCAGCAGCTGGCTCTCTACCTACAGATCCCGGTCAACACCCTGTACGCGTGGCGTTACAGACGGATAGGCCCGCCTGCGATCCGGGTTGGTCGACACCTCCGGTACCGATGGCAAGACATCGCAGGTTGGCTCACAGACCAGGCCGATGGTTCTCGGGATCGCCGGAGCTAGCCCGTGGGCCATGTACGACGCACCAGCAGCGGACGGTGGCAGGCACGCTATCGCGACCCTTCAGGTCGAGAACACGCAAGAACGTTCGACCGCAAGCACGATGGCGAGCGTTTCCTAGCCCAGATCGAGGCGGACAAGCTCCGAGGTCAATGGATCGACCCCCAAGCCGGCAGGATCACGTTGAGAGACTTCAGCGAGCGCTGGTTCGCCACCACCGTGCTGCTCACCCCGAAGACAAGAGCCGGATATCGCTCGCTTCTCGACTCCCGGATCCTCCCTCGCCTCGGTCACCTGCGCCTGCTCCAGGTCGACGGCCTAATCCTCAGGGAGTGGATCGCCGACCTCGATGCAGTCGGACTCTCGCCGTCGCGAATCCGGCAGGCGCGAAACGTCCTGCATGCAGTTTTCGAGCTCGCGGTCGAGGCGTCGTTCGTGGGGCGCAACCCCGTCAGCGGCGTTGATCCTCCCCGGTTGCCGGTGAGTGACCGCAGGTATCTCCTCCCCGAACAGGTCACCGCGCTCGCCGACAACATCGCGGCTCCATACAGCACTCTCGTCAACACCCTCGCCTACACCGGCATCCGATTCGGGGAAGCAGCAGCACTGAGACGATCTCGCGTCGACCTGCCCCGTTCCCGCATTCACATCACATCATCGCTCGCTGAGGTTGGAGGCAACCTCCACTTCGGGGAAACCAAGACCAAACGCCGCCGCACTGTCGTGGTCCCCGGGTTCCTCACCGAACAGCTCGCCGAGCACGCCGCCACTCTCCCAGCCGATCCCGTTGCGCTCCTCTTCACATCACCAAGAGGTCGGCCATTGCGATACACCAACTTTCGCAATCGCGCCTGGATACCAGCCACCGTCAGGGCAGGGCTGTCTGGACTCGAGATCCACGAACTCCGTCACACCGCAGCATCACTGATGATCGCCGCTGGCGCCGACGCCAAGCTCGTCCAAGCACAGCTCGGGCACGCCTCGATCAGCATCACCTACGACGTCTACGGACACCTCTTCCCCGACCGCCTCGACGAGCTCGCAAGGGATTTGGACCTAATGGTGAGGAAAGGGCAGGCGGCGCGGACATCGCTCCGTGTACGAGAGAGGGACTCCCCCTGGACGCTTGGCCTCTGAGCGATCCGTTCTATACTTCGTGTTTCTTAGAATGACTACGCAAATCCGCGCATCCTCCAAGAGCCTGTTCGGCAACCTCTACATGCTCGAGGTCTGCAGCGCGATCGCTGAAGCGTTCCCCGAACGGGTGTCCCTGATGGTTCTCGTGGGCGAGACCTCGGTGTCTCCGTCGGTCTACACCTCCCCGCTCCGTCGTCTCGTTCACGGGGGCTTTCTACGAGACGTCGGCCACGACGAAGGGGACCACAGGACTCGGTGGTACGAACCGCAGCCCTCGCCGCTCTGGAAAGCGGCGAGAGATCTCCACCAGTCGATTGAGGCGGATCAATGACTTTGGCCCGACCGCACGAGTTGGCGCTGCTGGTCTCCTCCGCAATGGCGGCCTCCGAGAGACATGTAATAACGGATGTGCGCCTAGATGGCGTCGACTATCTACTCCGACTGAGCGTCGACCCGAGCGAGGAGGCCAGACGCAATGTGTACGGACTCGGCGCAATCGTCGATTCGGGAACGCTTCATGCCCTGTGGGCGGTGGGCGATCCCGTCGAAGCCGCTCAAGTTGATCCTCGAGACATGGCGACCTTAGAGCGAAGCGTTCCTGGTGTTATTGACCTCAGACGAGATCACTTGGTCAGGCTCTACCAGCCCATTGGTGCCGTCGACCTGGTCGCATGCCGACGATCACGCCCGCAGCTGGCAATCGACAGAGCTCTTGCGATGCCGCCCATCTTTCAGCGAGTTGCTATTTGGGCACGCGGCGAGGACCTACTTCCTGCCGAGCTGAAAGCAATGGACCGCGCAAGACGTGATGGGGTCGGTCTAATCGAGAGTGATGAGAGCGCACTGACCGTGATGTCTCAACCCAGACCCGCGATCCGCGGAGTTCCCGGCGTCTATCGATGGCTACTTGCTGAGCTTGCCTATCACAGCTGGCTTCAAGCCCAGAGTGCCCATGCTTGAAGCTGCGACTTGGGAGCAATGCCCATTGAGGCAAGCCTGTCGTACTGGCCCACCGCCCGCTTGCACAGCTCGGCGAACAGACGCCTCCGTTCGTTGGGCCCTGCGTTGACGATGTATGAAGCCACATCTGCCAACGCAATCATGTTGTGGTGCTCAGCGTCCAATGCGAGTCGGTTGTCCAGGAAGCGTGAGAGCGGCTTTCCGTCGCAACATTCCAGATCACAGTTCTCAGGGACTTCCGCTGTGGCCCACCCTGCGATGGTCAAGGCCGTAAACCAGTCAAGTTTGTCCTTCACGAAAAGCCGCGCCGAGCTGTCGTAGGGCTTGCCCCACGCCGACTTCCCCGGGGGTACGACGTGTCGATTGCCTGCTCGGAGCCCAAAGGACGCATGCACGGCACCGAAAGCGACGCCGCCTATTCCTCCATGGTCGATTCGCAAGAGGCTCAGGTTAGACACACGTTTGGTGATATGGATCATGCCGTCTACGGCACCACCAACGCTCAGTGGATCACCCTTGTGACCAAGAACCAGAGCGGCGGGTCGAGCCAACTCGCCAAGTGCCGACGCGACAGCGTCGGCATGCCTAGTTAGCCAATGGTGATGAACTGCGAACAACAGGACTGCATCGGTTCCATCTATGGCATCGACTCGCGAAACCTCGTCGTGGAGCTCTTGGCGAAAGTACCCCGAGTCCTTGGAGGATTCGATCCATCGCCCTGGGGTCAGGATGCGTTTGGCGCTTGCAATACGCTGGCGCTCAAGCCATGTCTCCAAGTGCTCTGTGAAACCAGGCTTCTCGTATGCGGCGAGATCGAACGTCACTTCGATGTCCTCGCGCAGCTTGACTTGCTCGATGACTCGGGGTCCAGCCCTCCCTCTGACTGTTACCGAGCCTGACAGGATGGCGGCTCGCCGGATCAGCTCGGGGTTGCTCGCGTTCACGTAGAACGAGTAACTCGGAGTCTCGACCCGCGAAGGTGCCCTCGTGGTCATACTTCGCCGCCTAGATCTAGAAGGTCGCGTACTCGCGGAATATGGCGGCGATACTGGCTCCACGTCAGTACACGCATCCACTGCAAACGACCCACGACGAGGCTCACATGAACTTGGTACTTCTCAGCCAGCTCAAGAACTCGTGGCAGAGTCACATCGGCCGGCGCGTCTAGCCCACCCGGGAAGATCCATTGCGCAGCGACCTCGTTCGCTTCTGCCTCGATCCCTTGGGCTGAGTCGTCGAGAGCAAGTTCCTCGTCAATTCGCGGGAGACTCTCCTTTGTCACGTCCTCACGGGTCAGATGGGCAACCTCATGGAGCAGAGTGAAGACAAACCCGTCAAATCGATTGCCCCGGGTACTTAGGCCTATGACCGGAGTGTTGCCGGCCCAGAACGACGCGCCATCGATCTTGCTTGAACGAAGCGGCAGTTCGACGACCAAGGCGACACCAACGTCTGCAAGCCAAGACCGCAGATTCGGAAGCTCGAACGGATCGGACAAACGTTGGGCAATACTTGGAGCCAGTTCCACCAACGCATCAGCGTCGTAACGCGCGACCTCGACTTCGGACGCCAGATTCCGCACCCGAGCGACCCACGCTGTTTGTTCGGGAGTGATTACGTCGTCAGCGTTGGATCGGCGAGCTGCTACCGCGTTGAACGGAACCTCGTCGAGGCTTTCGATCCCGAGAAATGAGCACATCGATGCTTCTAATACGTCAAGGTTGTCGGTGTCCTCGATCCAGCCTCGGTTGCGAATATCTCGAACCGGAACGATGTTCCGCAGTCGTGCCCGTCGTTCCACGGGAGAGAGGTCGACTGTCGATCTCGCCTCGCTGAGCCGATACATGGCCTGCAGATTCAGCCAGAGCTCGGGGCTGGTCCCAAGCGCGTGTCCGAGCTCCAGTGCGGTCTCCGCCGTAATCTCCTTACGGTCATTCAGAATCTCCGACACCAACTGAACTGGCCTGTCAAGGATCTGAGCGAACTCGACCTCCGTCCAACCGCGCGCCTCTAGCTCCTCACGGAGATACTCACTCGGAGGAAACACCTCAGCTGGCCTCAGCGTCGAAGTCATCACAATCCCCTATCGCTAGTGATAGTCATCCATATCGAGGATCACGACCTTTTCGCCACCACCATCACGTGGCTCACAGCGCACTATCAGTCGCCATTGATCGTTCACTCGTAACGAATGCTGCCCTTCACGGTCTCCTTTCAACTTCTCGAAATGGTTCGATCTCAAGACGTACAGGTCTCTACGGTCCGTAGCGCTGAGGATGATCTGGACGCGCCTTCTATAAGCCTTCGTGAGTTCAGGGCCAATCCCCGAGATCCGGAACTCAGGCTCCTCATAGAGTCGTCGGAGGTCATCATCCGCGAACTCGACGTCCATCCATGTATCTCCATCTTCACACTATAGCTGAAGACTAGCATCCCATCGTACGAATTGGAAGCCACTCGGCAATAGTTGATGGCCGCGAGGACTCTCAGCGGACAGACGAGCCAAACGCCCCAGGTCAGATCACTGAAACTGCCGGTCTGAAAAACCGGAGGTCGACGGATCGACGCCGTCCCTGACCACCATGGCACCGGCGAAGAGGTGCTGGATTCCTTCGCGCTCTCCACCTTCGAGCTCGCCATCCATGAGAGGACCGAGAGTGTCATCTTCCGATTCGAAAACAGTCGGATTGTCGAGCTGTGGGAGCTCATCGACGGCTCCGAACTGCGTCGACAATCGGTCGACAGCGCCGGGCCGTGAGTCGTTTATGTGCCCTGGGTATCGCTCAGGACACCAACTCGGACAGC
>Ga0299913_10000770_pt1 | contig 21670 bp, 19 predicted proteins | sample RVTome_9_FD_201360 | JGI IMG/M metagenome (GOLD analysis project Ga0299913, IMG submission 201360) | Soil microbial communities from uranium-contaminated site in the Upper Colorado River Basin, Wyoming, United States - RVT155D38 (version 2) ... | reverse complement strand
GGCCGGTGGACACCGGTTACGCCGACGACGCCAGCCGCGAGGTGGTGCGCCGTCGCATGCCGCTCGGCCGTTGGGGCCGGCCGGAGGACACGGCCGAGCTGATCGCCTGGTTGGTGAGCGACGCCGGCGGGTGGATCACCGGGCAGACCCTGGCCAGCGACGGCGGCTGGTCGGCGCGCGGCTAGCTGGCCCTGGAGAGGTCGCGGGCGCGGCGGGCCACGGCGTGCGTCTCCCCGCCGAAGATCACCCTGGGCAGGTCCCGCACGCCCGGCAGGGTGAGCGCGGCGCCGAACGGGCGAACCGCCGTCACCGCGATGGCGTCCTGCCAGCGCGGGCGGTCGACGCCGGCCATGACGCGCAGGTGCCGCGGCACGAGCGCCACCGCGGCCGAGGCGAACATCCGCATCGGTGCCTGCAGGTGCAGGGTCTCCAGCTCCACCGGAGGGTGCATCACGAAGTTGATCGCCTTGCGGGCGTGCTCGCTGACGCAAAGCTGCGGCCGGACCTCGTCGAAGTACGCGCGGTACTCGGCGAGCGAGGACGGGATGCGCCCGCGCGGCGTGCCGAGCAGCGAGCCGATGACGGCGCCTTCGGCCAGGTACCGGTCCTGCTCGTCGGCCGTCAGCGTCCGGTCTCCGAACACCCGATAGGCCGATAGCAACGAGTGCCACTCCGTACAGTGCACCCAGATCTGGGTGTCCGGATCGGCCGCGCTGTACCGCCGGCCGGTCACGGGGTCGACACCGCGGATCCCGCGGTGCACCTGGCGGACCCGGTCGGCCGCGGCGCGCGCGGTCGCGGTGTCGCCGAACGTGGTCGCGGTGACGTAGTAGGCCGTGCGGCGCAGCCGGTCCAGGGCGCGGTGCTCGTAGTCGCTGTGCTGCGCGACGCCGGCCATCGCGAGCGGGTGCAGCGCCTGGATCATCAGGGCGCGCATGCCCCCGACGAGCGACATGGGGTGCCCGATCACCCGCCAGGCCATCGACCGGGGGCCGAGCAGGCCGTGGTCCGCCTCGTCCATTCGACAGCCTCCGTGTCCGCCGCCGCACGTTCCCACCCGATCGACACCCCGGCCGTCGGGGGCGACACGCATCCGTATCGACGTTTTGGGGCGCCGAAACCGTCGATACGGATGCGAGTCGCCGGGTCGGGACGCAGCCAGTCGGGTAGCGCCGGCTAATCTGACAACGTGCGTAGTCTAACCGACCGACGGTACGCGGGGGCAAGCGCCGACGAGCGCCGCGCACGGCGCAGGGCCGCGCTGGTGGCCGCCGGGCTCGACCTGCTCGGCACGCAAGGCTGGGCGAGCACGACCGTCCGCGGGGTGTGCACGCACGCCGGCCTGACCGAGCGGTACTTCTACGAGAACTTCGCCGACCGCGACGCGCTGCTCGTCGCGGTGTTCGACGAGGTGGCGGCCGGCGGCGCCGGGGCGATCCTGGCGGCGGTCGCGGCGGCGCCGGCCGATCCCCACGACACGGCGGTGGCGGCGTTCGGCGCCTTCGTCGGCTACCTGACCGACGATCCGCGCCGCGGCCGCGTGCTGCTGCTGGAGGCGCACGCCAGCGAACCGCTGCAACAACGCAGACACTCGACGTTGCAGACGTTCGCCACGCTGGCCGTCGAACACGGCCGACCGCGGCTCGGCGCCGGTGCACCGAGCGAGACCGACGCGCTGCTCACCGCGCTCGCGCTGGTCGGCGGGCTGGCCGAGTTGCTGATCTGCTGGCTGAACGGGGACCTGGACGTGCCACGCGAGCGGTTGGTCAACCACTGCGCCGCGCTGCTGGTCGCCGCCGCCGGTGTGCGCTCCTAACGGGCTCGAGCTACCGGCTCACCAGCTACCGGCTCACCGGTGGGACGCCGTCCGGACCGTCGATCAGGCCGAGCATGTCGAGCAGCCTGCGGCAGTCCTCGGGGTCCGTCGCGTTGCGGGCCACCACGACCCTGGCACGCTTCACCTGGTCGGCCGAGACCCGCAGCGGGTCGGCGCCGCGTTGCATCGGCACCCCGCCAGACGGTGTGCGCAGGTCCAGACTGTCGTACTGAGTAAGCCGGTGCGTACCTGACGTGCCGCTCATGGTGCCTCCCGACTCGCTGAACCTGCCGTCTCAAACCTGGGCCGTCTTGCCTTTGGCCGTCGTAACTTGTTTGGCGGAGGTTATCCACCACAGACCGCTCCCGCAGCCTCCCAGCGAGTGATCTCGTCAACCACGCTGTGTAGCTGCGGTGTCGAGCCTTGTCCACTCAACGGACGCTGCGGGATGGGAGTTCCACTAATCTCGCCGTCCGTGGGCAACTTCGTGACCCGGCGACGGGTGTGGGCGGCGACGGCCACCATGCTCGCAGCCGTCGTCGCGGCGTCCGTCGGCGCGGCCGTTTTCGGCTGGGCGGCCCGCGGCGCCGCGCCGTCCTGGTCGAGTGCGCTGCCGGTGCCGAGCACGGACCTGCCGGTGCCGTCGTCGGCGTTCGAGCTGCCGCCGCCGGAGCCGACGGTCAAGCTGGCCGGCGGCCTGTTCACCAGTTTGGACGTCTCGACGGACGGCAGCGCGGCGCTGGTGGACGCCGGCGGCAACCTGGTGGTCCGCTTGAGCGACTTCCGCACCGACGGCGGGCGCGGGTACGTGCTGTACCTCGTGCCGGCCGCGGACGCCCGGACGCCCGCGGACGGCGTGTCCCTCGGATCGCTGAAGGGGGCGCGCGGGGAGCAGTACTACCCGGTGCCGGTTGGCGCCAGGGTGAGCGGACCGCTGACGGTGCTGATCTGGTCGCGCGGGTTCAAGGGGCCGGTGGCCCATGCCGTCCTGCGGCACTGAGCGGCGCAGCGGTCGGGGCGGCCGGTGTGACGAAACGCCGGACACGGCCTTACGAAACGGCGGACACGGGCTTACGGAACGGCGGACACGCCGGGGCGGGGCGGGGCGTTAGGCGTGGGGGGCTAGGAGCTCTGCTAGGTGCATGGGGTGGGCGGCGGCCAGTTGGCGGGCCTGGAGGCGGCAGCTGAAGCCGTCGGCGAGGAGGACGGCGTCCGGACCCGCGGCGCGGACGGCCGGTAGTAGCGACCGCTCGGCGAGCGCGACGGACAGCTCCTCGTGGCCGCGCTGGAAGCCGAAGCTGCCGGCCAGGCCGCAGCAGCCGGACGGCCGGGAGACCACCTCGACGCCGGCGCGCGCCAGCAGCGCGGCATCGGCGTCGGCGCCGAGCACGGCGTGCTGGTGGCAGTGCGTCTGCACCACGGCCCGGCGCTCGACGAGCCGCCGCGGCCTCCAGTCCGGCGCCCTGGACACGAGCAGCTCGGCGAGGGTGTGCACGGAGTCGCGCAGCGCCGCGGCCTGCGGGTCGCCGGGCAGCAGGTTCACCGCGTCGCCGCGCAGCGCGGCGGTGCAGCTCGGTTCGAGGCCGAGGATCGGCACGCCGGCGTCGAGGTACGGCCGCACGGTCACCAGGCTGCGCCGCAGCGCCCGCCTTGCGGCCGGCAGCTGGCCCGTCGCCAGGTAGGTCAGCCCGCAGCACACCGGCCTGGACGGCATCTCCACGTGGAAGCCGACGGACTCCAGCAGCTCGACGGCGGCCTGGCCGACGTGCGGGTCGAAGGCGTTGGTGAAGGTGTCGGTCCAGAGCAGCACGGTGCCGCGCGGCGGGGTGCCGAGCGGCCGCGGGTGCTTGCCGAGCCACTTGCGCAGCGGCCGCCTCGCCGGCACCGGCAGCTCGCGGGAGGTGCTGATCCCGCCGAGCCGGGCGGCCAGCCGGCCGAGGCCCGGCGAGCCGAGCACGGCCGCCGCCAACCCGGGCGGGGTCAGCCGCAGCCACCGCGGCAGCCCGCCGAGGGCCAGGTGCTCGCGCGGTCGCGGGCGCCGGCGGTAGTGCTGGTAGAGGAACTCAGCCTTGTAGCTGGCCATGTCGACGTTGACCGGGCAGTCCGACAGGCAGCCCTTGCAGGCCAGGCACAGGTCGAGCGCCTCGGCCACTTCGCGCGAGCGCCAGCCGTCGCGAAGCAGCCGCCCGTCGAGCATCTCGGCGAGCAGCTTGGCGCGGCCGCGGGTCGAGTGCTGCTCGTCGCGCGTGACGGCGTAGCTGGGGCACATGACGCCCACGCCGTCGGTCCGCCGGCAGGCGCCCACCCCGACGCAGCGGCGCACGGCGCGGGCGAAGCTGCCGCCGTCCTCCGGCAGCCCGAGGAACACCGGCTCCTCGCGCACGGGGCCCGAACGCAGGTCGGCGTCCAGGGCCGCCGGCCGCACCGCGACGCCCGGGTTCATCAGCCAGCGCGGGTCGAAGATGGTCTTGAACCGCTCGAACAGCCGCAGCACCGACGGCGGGTACATGAGGCTCAGCAGCTCGCCGCGGGCGCGGCCGTCGCCGTGCTCGCCGGACAGCGAACCGCCGTGGGCGATCACCAGCTCGGCCGCCTCCTCGACGAACCGCCGGTAGTCGCGCACGCCGGCCGGCGACAGCAGGTCGAAGTCGAGCCGCACGTGCAGGCAACCCTCGCCGAAGTGGCCGTACACCGTGCCCCGGCGGCCGTGCCTGCGGCGCAGCACGTCGAACTCGCGCAGGTACGAGCCGAGCCGGGCGGGCGGCACGGTGGCGTCCTCCCAACCGGGCCACGCCTCGCCGCCGTCCGCGGTCCTGGTGGCCAGGCCGGCGCCCTCCTCACGGATCTTCCAGATCGCGCGCTGCTGGGCCTGGTCGACCATGACGAGCGCGGGTCTGCCGGTGTCGGCGGCCAGCCAGCGGGCCCGGTTGCCGGCGTCGGTCGGGTCCGAGCCGGCCAGTTCGACCAGCAGCCAGGCGGCACCCGGCGGCAGCTCGACGGCCGGCCGGCGGCCACGGGCACGCAGCGCGGCGACGAGTGCGGCGTCGATGCCTTCGACGGCGAGCGGGCGCGCCGGCAGGATGGCCGGCACGGCCTCGGCGGCGGACGGCGCGTCGAGGTAGCCGATGACGGCCAGCGCGACCGCTCGCGGCGCCTCGACCAGCTCCAGCTCGGCGCCGAGCACCGTGACGCACGAGCCCTCGGTGCCGACGAGCGCCCTGGCCAGGTGCTCCCGGCCCTCGGGCAGCAGGTGCTGCAGCGCGTACCCGGAGACCCGGCGCGACCAGGGCGGCAGCGCGGTGCGGATCAGCGCGAGGTTGGTGTGCACGAGCTCGTGCAGCGCGGCCGCCAGCGCGATCGGCGGCGGGTGCTCGGCGTTCGCGCCCGCCGTGAACCGGCCGCCGTCCACGGTGAGCACGTCGAGCGCGCGGGTGTTGTCCGCGGTCGTGCCCCAGGCGACCGAGCGGGCGCCGCACGCGTTGTTGCCGACCATGCCACCGACCGTGCAGCGGCTGCGGCTCGACGGGTCCGGCCCGAACCGCAGGCCGTACCGGGCGGCGGCCCGCTGCAGGTCGTCGAGCACCACGCCCGGCTCCACCAGCGCACGCCTGGTCTGCGGGTCGACGTCGACGACGGCGTTGAAGTACCGCGAGTTGTCGATCACCACGCCGGGGCCGATGGCATTGCCGACCACGCTCGTGCCGGCGCCGCGCAGGGTGACGGGCGCGCCGAACTCGGCGCACAGCGCCACGGTGGCGATCACGTCGTCGGTGTCGCGCGGCAGCACCACACCGGCCGGCGGCACCCGGTAGTTGGACGCGTCGCCGGCGTAGAGCGCGCGCGCCTTGGCGTCGAAGCGCACGTCGCCGCGCAGCGTCTCCGTCAGCCGTCGGGCCAGGCCGGCGGCGTCGAATTCGGGCACGGCCCCACTCTTTCGTACTTGACGGCCACCGGCGGCCGAAGCCTCACCTCAACCTCACACCGCGCGGCGCATGGTGGAGGCCGCTGGCAATCCCCAGTCAGCGCCTGTGGAGATCCCTCCCGGCCCCCGCGTTCCTCCCCCTCGACGCGGGGGCCATCTTCTGCCCTGGTGTTCAGCCCCTGGTGTTTGGCCGCTGCCGACGTACGCTGCCATCCATGAAACTTGGCCGAACCAAGGCGGCGCATGGCAAGCACCGTCCGCCTCCGCCGCCACCGCCGCCCCATGACGAGGTGGTCGAGGAGCCAGACCACGAGCTGGAGTCATACCTCGCCGCGCTGTCCCCGACCCCGAACGACCCGGAGACCACCGACTCCGGCAAGCGCTTCGGCGTCGCGCAGGTCTACCAGGTGCGGATGCCGGCCGACGCCGACGAGCGGCTGCGGACGCTGGCCATCGAGCGCGGCACCTCGCCGCTTGCGCTGCTGCAGGACTGGGTGTTGCAGCGGCTGGAGTGGGAGCTGCGCGGCCGCCGCCGTTGACGGCGACTCGCATCCGTAACGACATTTTCGGGGCGCCAAAACGTCGACATGGATGCGAGTCGCCCTAGCCGCGGAGCTGCGGGGACGCGCTAGGTGCGGCGGGCGGCTACCAGTTGGGTTACGCCGGCGTATACGGCCGCGACGTCGGTGAAACCGTTGGCGCGCAACAGCTCGCGCAGCTCGCGGCGGCCGAACATGCGCTGGCCGCTGAGCCGGCCGACGACCGCGTCGACGGTGCCGACGGGCTCGACCGGCCGCCGGGCGCTGGTGAGCAGCGCCAGCGCTCCGCCCGGTTTGAGGATCCGCGAGAACGAGCCGAGCGCCGCCTCGGGCTCGGCGAACATGTGCAGTGCGGCGAAGCAGCACACCGCGTCCACGCTGCCGTCGCGCAGCGGCGGCCGTACCGCATCGGCCCGCAGGTAGGCCACCGCCGCGCCGGCCGGCGTCTCGCGCACCGCGCGGGCCAGCATCGGCAGCGACGCGTCGAGCCCGATCGCCAGCCCCTCGGGGCCGACGACCGCGCCGAACGCGCGGGTGAATCCGCCGGTGCCGCACGCGACGTCCAGCACGATCGAGCCACGCCGCAGCTCCAGCTTCCGCTGCGCGAAGCGGTGCTCGCCGGCCATGCTGGGGCCGGCCAGACCCTTCGCCACCCGGCCGAGGAACGGCCGCCAGTACCGCTCGTACACCACGGGCAGGGCCGAGGTCCGCATCAGCCGCTGGGTCAGGCCGGGGGCCGGTGCGTCGGCCTCGCCGAGCGCGTCGAGGTAGCCGTCGGCTTCCTTGGGCGGCGGACCGTCGATGAGATCGAGCAGGCGGTGCTGGGCCGCAGTGGTCATGGCCGTCGATTATCCGCGGCGGCCGGTGCAACCCGGCGGCACCCGGCGCGCGTGACTAACGCGTACCAACCGAAAAAGGGGTCGGATGAGCGATCGGGACAGGGCCTTCGCCGAGTACTTCGAGGCGCGCTCGGAGGCCATGCGCGGCACGGCCTACCTGCTGTGCGGCGACTGGCACCGTGCCGAAGACCTGGTCCAGAGCGCGTTCACCAAGCTCTACCTCGCGTGGAACCGGGTGTCGCGGCACGAGGTGCTGGACGCCTACGCCAGACAGACGCTGGTCAGGACGTTCCTGGACGAGCGCCGCCGCGGCTGGTTCCGGCGCGAGCAGGTGGCCGACGAACCACCAGAACCGGGCTGGCAGCCGGGACCGAGCTCCGAAGACCGGTTGGTGCTGCTGGAGGCGCTCTCCGCAGTGCCGCCGCGGCAGCGCGCCGTGCTGGTGCTGCGGTACTGGGAGGACCTGTCGGTCGAGGAGACCGCGGGCCTGCTCAAGTGCTCGACGGGCACCGTCAAGAGCCAGGCCGCGCGCGGCCTGCAGGCCTTGCGGCGGGCGCTGTCGACGACGGACGCGACCTGGGAGACCACGCCATGAACGAACTCGAACTGCGCGACAAGCTGCGCGAGGTGATCGCGACCAGCGAACCGCCGGCCGCGATGAACGCCACCGCCATGCTGGACACCGCGCGCGCCGCACACCGCAGACGGCGCGCGGCCCTCGCCGGTGGCGGCGCCGCGGCGGCTGTCGTCGCGATCGCGGTCGGCGCCACGGTGGCACTGGGTCCCGGGCTGCAGCAGCTGCCGCTGGGTGGCGCCCTTTGGGGACCGAACACCGCCGAGACCAAGCCGGCGTGGCCGACCGGTCCGGACGGCCAACCTCAGTCCGACCGCACGTCGTATGCAGGGCCACACCACGACGTCGGTGTCCGGCTGTTGGACGAGCTGGTCGCGGCGGTGCCGCAGGGCTACACCGTTCCGCAGAGCGCTCCGGATCCGCTGTCGACCACCGCAGAGCCCGAGGACCTGAGCCCGAGCAACGACCCATGGATCCGCTACCAGCAGGCGCAGTTCGCCGACAGGGTGGACGGCGTGGAGGTGTGGGAGTACCTGGCGTCGCTCGCCGTCCACCAGGGCGAGGACGTGGGACGGCTGTACGTGCAGGTGCACACGCCGCGCAACGACCTGCCGGCCGAGCCGTGCGCGCTGGCCGGGACGCTTTGGGGCCTCGGCAGCGAAGGGTGCGAGGTGGTCGACGTCGGCGGCAAGGCGGTCGGGGTCGTGCTGCAGACGACCAGCACGCGCGGCGAGTTCGACCAGTGGGCCGCGTACCGGCACACCGACGACACCGTGGTGATCGTCGCGCAGGCGCAGCGCTTCCGCGGCGCCTCTTCCGGCCTGGCGCAGCCGCTGTTCACCCCGCAGCAACTCGCCGAGCTGGCCGTCGCCGAGCGCTTCCGCCTGGCCTGAGCTGGCGCCGCTCCACCCGTCGACTCGCATCCGTAACGACACTATTGGGGCGCCACGACGTCGATGCGGATGCGAGTCGCCGTCGGTGCGGCGTCAGGGGTTTTCGCGCAGCGGGTCGGGTAGGTAGGCGGCGCCGGGGCCGGCCATCGCGGCCAGGTCGTTCGGGTTGGAGATGGCGCAGCGGCGAAGCGAGAGGCAGCCGCAGCCGATGCAGGAGTCCAGCCCGTCGCGCAGGGCGACCAGCGCGGTGATCTGGTCGTCCAGCCGCCGGCGCCAGCCGCGGGACAACCTGGTCCAGTCGGCCTTGGTGGGGGTGCGGCCGCCGGGCAGCTGCTGCAGCGCGGCCGCCACCTCCTCCAGCCGCAGGCCGACGTTGCGCGCCGCGCGGATGAAGGCGAGCCGGCGCAGCACGTTGCGCTCGTAGCGGCGCTGCCCGCCCGAGGTGCGGGCGGCGCTGATCAGGCCCAGCCGCTCGTAGTAGCGCAGCGCGGACGGCGCGAAACCGCTGCGGTCCGCCACCTGGCCGACGGTGAGCAGGTCGGTGGCGAGCATCTCCGCGTTCTCTCCTTGACTTCAAGTTGACTTTAACTACCAGTATGGCGGACATGCCTACAGCGATTGTCACGGGCGCGTCCATGGGGTTCGGGCGCGCGGTAGCGAGGGCGCTCGCCGCACGCGGCTGGGCGCTCGTACTGGACGCTCGACGGCCGGCGCCGCTGCACGCGGTGGCCGCCGAGCTGGCCGGCGTCGGCGAGGTCGTGGCCGTTCCCGGCGATGTCGCGGATCCGGCGCACCGCGCCGAGCTGGCCGCGGCGGCACACCGGCTCGGCGACCTGCGCCTGCTGGTGAACAACGTGAGCGTGCTCGGCCCCAGCCCGCAGCCGGCGCTGGAGCACTATCCGCTCGACGAGCTGGCCCACGTATACGAGGTGAACGTCTTCGCGCCGCTGGCGCTGGTCCAGCTCGTGCTGCCGCAGCTGCGGGAGTCGGGCGGCACGGTGCTGAACGTCAGCTCGGACGCCGCAGTCGAGCCGTACGAGGGCTGGGGCGGCTACGGCTCGGCGAAGGCCGCGCTCGACCAGCTGACCGCGGTGCTCGGGGCCGAGCAGCCCGCACTGCGCGTCTACTCCTTCGACCCCGGCGACATGCGCACGGAGATGCACCAGCAGGCCTTCCCCGGCGAGGACATCTCGGACCGGCCGGAGCCGGCGGCCGTGGTGCCCGCGCTGTTGCGGCTGCTCGACGACCGGCCGGCCAGCGCCCGCTACCGGGCCAGCGACCTCGCCGCGGCGGTGGGCACGTGAGCGCGGCGCCCGCGGCCGTCGGCCCCGCGCCCGGCGGCCGCCCGACGATCAGCCGTACGGCGGCAGGCGAGGCGGCGGCGCGCGCGCTGACCCGGTTCGAGCTGCCGGCGGCGCTTTCCGCGAGCGAGCCGCCGGAGGCCAGGGGCCTCACCCGCGACGGCGTGCGGCTGCTGGCCGCCACCCCGGACGGGGTGCGGCACGCCCGCTTCGCGAACCTCGTGGAGTTCCTGCGGCCGGGCGACCTCGTGGTGGTCAACACCTCGGCGACGCTGCCGGCCGCGGTCGACGGGCGGCGCGACCGCGGGCGGGCCACGACCGTGCACTTCTCCACCGCGCTCGACGACGGCTCGTGGATCGTCGAGCTGCGCGCACCCAGCCCCGTGCGGGCCGCCGGCCAACCGGGCCTCGTGCCGGACGCCGCCAGCGAGCTGCGCGCATCGGGTCCGGCGCGGGACGCGGTCGCCGGTGAGCGCATCGCGCTGCCCGGCGGGGTGACGGTGACGCTGCTGGCCGGCCATCCCGATGGTGGCCCGGTGAGCGGCCGGCTGTGGCGCGCGGCGGTCGGCGGCGACGTGCGGCGCCTGATGAACACCCATGGCAGGCCCATCGCCTACGACTACGTGCCGCGCCGGTGGCCGCTGTCGGCGTACCAGACCGTCTTCGGCATCCACCCCGGCAGCGCCGAGCTGCCGAGCGCCGGCCGCCCGTTCACCACCGAGCTCCTCACGAAGCTCGTCGCGGCGGGCGTCGTCGTCGCCCCGGTGACGCTGCACACCGGGGTGTCCTCGCTTGAGAAGCACGAGCCGCCGCTCGCCGAGCCGTATGAGGTGCCGGCCTCGACCGCGCGGCTCGTCAACGCCACGCGACAGGCCGGCGGCAGGGTGATCGCCGTCGGCACCACCGTGACCCGCGCGCTGGAGACGGTGGCCGGCGAGGACGGCACCGTGACGCCCGGCGCGGGCTGGACCGAGCTGGTGCTGAGCGGGCGACGCCCGGCCAGGGTGGTCGACGGCCTCGTCACCGGCTGGCACGAGCCGGGCGCGTCCCACCTCCTGCTGCTGGAGGCCGTGGCCGGCGCGGAGCTCGTCGGCGCGGCGTACCGGGAGGCGGTGCGCGAGCGCTACCTGTGGCACGAGTTCGGCGACAGCTGCCTGCTGACCCGTGAGTGGCGATGAGTGCTACGGCACCTATCGCCACTCACGGGGCGCGAAGCGCCATACTGTGCCGCCATGCAGGGGCGGCGCGATCTCACATTGTTGGTCGGCGGCATGGGGGTTTCCGCCGTCGGCACCCACGTCACGTTCATCGCGCTGCCGCTGCACCTCGAGTCGCGCGGGCCGTACGTCATCGCCGGCGTGATGATGGCGTCGCTGCTGCCGGTGGCGCTGGGTGGCCCGCTCGCGGGCTGGCTCGTGGACCACTTCGCCAACCGCCGGCTGATGGTCATCGCGCAGCTCGTCGCGGCCGGCGCCGCGGCGAGCATGCTGCTCGCGCTCGACACCGTCCCGGTGCTGCTCGGCCTGCTCGCCGTGATCGGCGCGGCGGCCGCCGTCACGTCGCCGGCGATGGCCGCGCTGCTGCCGAAGCTGACCGGCGAGAGCCGGGCCACCCGCGGGTACTCCGCGCTGGCCACGGCGCGGTCGATGGGGGCGCTGATCGGCCTCGGCCTCGGCGGCCTGCTGGCCTCCGGCCCCGGGGTGCGGGTGGCGCTCATGGCGGACGCCGCGAGCTTCCTGCTGCTGGCCGGCGCGCTGACCAGGCTGCGCGGGGATCGCGATCCGCGCAGCGAGACCTCGCGCCCGGTCGAGTCCGCGCTCGACGGGCTGCGCTGGCTCGGCAGGGACCGTGTGCTGCTCGCGGCCCTTGTCGGCCTCGGCGGCGCGGCCCTGCTCGCGGTGCTGGTCAACGTGGCCGAGGTCTACTTCGTACTCGACGTGCTGCAGGCCAGCGGCTTGGTGTTCGGCCTGATCGCCGCGGCCTGGGCGGCCGGCATGATCGTCGGCGCGAAGCTCGCCGGCCGGCTGGGTACCGATCGCAGCCTGATCATCGGGTTGTTCGGCTGCGGCCTCGCGATGGGCGCGGCGCTGATGGCCCCGGCGGCCGTCCCGCTGGTCGCGGTGAGCGTCGTCGCGTGGTTCGTCGGCGGGGCGTGCAACGCCGCGCAGAACGTCGCCATCCAGGGCCTCGTGCGCTCCCGGGTGCCCGACGAGCTGCGCGGCAGGGCCTTCGCCGGCACGAACTCCGCGATCGTCACGGCGACCGTGCTCGGCACGTTCGTCGGCGGCCCGGCCACCGCGTTCCTCGGGCCGAAGCTGGTCTTCGTGGTGGCCGGCGCCGGCACGGCGGTACTGGCGGCCATCGCGCTGGTGGTCGTGCTGCCGCGGCTGCGCGAGGGCGCCGCGCCGGTGCCGGCGACGGACCGGCCGGAGATCGCCATCAGCACCGTGGTCCGCACCCCGGCGGCCGGCGCCGAGCCGCCGTGGGTCGGCGACCGGGCTCGCACCTGGCGCCGCGCCGGAACCGATCAAGATATAGCGCCGGACCACCTGCCGTAACCTCCGAAAGTATCCGGGGCGACCCCCCTTGTGGCTGCGGACGGCCGCCGGCTCGATGCCGCACTTGTGCAGGACCGAAGGCATGCCGCCGATCGATCGAATGTCACGCTATGACTCCCCCTGACGAAGTATTCCGTGCTAGGAAACACCCGGCCGTGTGATCGGCGTAGCCCAGAAGGTTTCGGAGAATCACTATGAGTCGTGGCAGACACGCCAGGGCATCCATCGTCGTCCTACTAGTACCCCTTGTGACAGGGCTCGTCGGCATCGAGGCCAGCGGCGCGCCAGCCGGCCCGAGCCTGAGCCCGACCGCGGAGCAGCCGGCGCTGACCGACCGCGTCGACGCCGACAAGGCACCGACCAGCCGGCTCGCCGAGACGGACCAGAAGCTGTTGGGTCGTACCGACAGCGCCATGGTGCCGGTGATGATCAAGCTCGACTACGACTCGGTGGCCACCTACAGCGGTGGGATCGCGGGCCTGGACGCCACCAGCCCGTCGGTCACCGGCCGGGCGCTGGCCGAGCGCACCCCGGCCAGGCACGGGTACGAGGCGTACGTCGCCGGCAAGGAGCGCAGCTTCACCGCCGACCTCGCCAAGCTGGTGCCGCAGGCCGCCATCGGCCAGCCGCTGCGCCTGGTCTACGGCGGGTTCGCCGCCAGGGTGCCGGCCAACCGCATCGCCGACGTCGCCGCCATGGACGGCGTGGTCGCGGTGCAGGAGGACGCGCTCAACCAACTGCACACCGACGCCAGCCCGGAGTTCCTCGGCGCCCCGAGCGCCTACGGCCAGCTCGGCGGCGGCACCGCGAACGCCGGCCAGGGCGTCATCTACGGCAACCTGGACACCGGCGTGTGGCCGGAGCACCCCTCGTTCGCCGACCTGGGCAACCTGCCGGCGCCGCCCGGCCCGGCCCGCGCCTGCGACTTCGGGGACAACCCGCTGACCCCGGCGGAGGACCCGTTCGTCTGCCAGAACAAGCTGATCGGCGGCCAGGCGTTCCTCGCCGGCTATCTGTCCGACCCCGACCGAGCCGCACGGGAGCCGTTCCACACCTCGCGTGACTCCAACGGCCACGGCACGCACACCGCGTCCACCTCGGCCGGCAACATGGTCGAGGACGTCAGCGTCCTGGGCGGCGAGCTGTCGCCGATCCACGGCCTCGCGCCCGGCGCGTGGGTCATGGAGTACAAGGTCTGCGGCATCGACGGCTGCGTCAGCTCCGACTCGGCCGCGGCCGTGCAGCAGGCCATCCTGGACGGCGTCGACGTGATCAACTTCTCGATCTCGGGCGGCACCAACCCGTTCACCGACCCGGTCGAGCTGGCCTTCCTCGACGCCTATGCGGCCGGCGTGTTCGTGTCGGCCTCGGCTGGTAACGCCGGCCCGACGGCCGGCACCGCCAACCACCTGTCGCCATGGGTCGCCACGGTGGCCGCGTCCACCCAGACTCGCGAGTTCGCCACCACCCTCTCGGTGACCGCGGACAACGGCGACGTGTACACCGTCGACGGCGCGTCGATCACGCCCGGGGTCGACCCGCTGCCGATCGTGCTGTCCAGCGCGGCCCCGTACAGCAGCGCGCTGTGCACCGAGCCCGCCGCACCCGGCACCTTCACCGGCATGATCGTCGCCTGCGAGCGCGGCGGCAACGCCCGCGTGGAGAAGGGCTTCAACGTGCTGCAGGGCGGCGCCGCCGGCATGGTGCTGTACAACGTGCCGCCGACGACCGACATCGAGACCGACACGCACTACCTGCCGACCGTGCACCTCGTCGACGGCACCGACCTGGTGGCGTTCCTGAACGGCCACACCGGTGAGACGGCCTCGTTCCCGGCAGGTGCGGCTCGGGACGGCCAGGGCGACGTGATGGCCGCGTTCTCCTCGCGCGGTCCGGCCGGCAACTTCATCAAGCCGGACGTCACCGCACCGGGCGTGCAGGTCCTGGCCGGCGACACGCCGTGGCAGGAGGACCCGGCCACCAGCGGTCCGGAAGGCGAGTACTTCCAGGCCATCGCCGGCACCTCGATGTCGTCGCCGCACAACGCCGGCGCGGCCATCCTGCTGCGCGCCATCCACACCGACTGGACGCCGGGCCAGGTCAAGTCCGCGCTGATGACCACGGCGCTGCAAGACGTGGTGAAGGAGGACTTCGTCACCCCGGCCGACCCGTTCGACTACGGCGCCGGGCGCATCCAGCTGCACAACTCATGGAAGCCGGGCCTGACCTTCGACGAGTCCGCGGCGAACATGGCGCTGCTGGGCAACGACCCGGTCAACGCCGTGCACATCAACATCCCGTCGATCAACGCTCCGGTCATGCCTGGCCGGGTCAGCACCGTCCGGACCGCGAAGAACGTGAGCGGCCTGCGCCAGCAGTACACCGCCGAGACGACCGCTCCGGCTGGCGCCTCGATCACCGTGCTGCCGAGGAGGTTCGCGCTCGACCCGGGGCAGTCGGTCAACCTGACGGTCACCATCGCGTCGACCGCGCCGGCCGCGCAGTACTTCGGCGAGGTTCGGCTGGTGCCGAGGCGGGCCGCCTACCCGACGCTGCACCTGCCGGTGGCGTTCCGCACCGGTCAGTCGTCGGTGAACCTGTCCAGCTCGTGCTCGCCGACGCACCTGCCGCTCCAGGGCGTCAGCACCTGCCAGGTGAGCGCGACGAACAACTCGTTCAACGACGCGTCGGTCAGCTTCAAGACCACACTCAACAAGCCGCTCAAGGTGGTCGGGGCCGACGGGGCGTTCATCGTGAACAACCGCACCGTCGAGAAGCCCAACGTGTCGCTGGCCGGGGCGACGCCCGGCGTTCCTTCGGTGGCCGACGGCACGCCTCCCGCGGGCGTGTACCTCCCGCTGGAGGGCTTCGGTATCGCGCCCATCGCCATCGGTGACGAGCAGATCCTGAACTTCAACGTGCCCGGCTACTCCTACAACGGGGTGACGTTCACCAGGCTCGGGATCGACTCGAACGGCTACGTGCTGGCCGGCGGTGGCACCTCCGAGGACAACAACTGCTGCAACCTGCCGGCCGGTCCCGACCCGGCGCGGCCGAACAACATGCTGGCGCCGTTCTGGACCGACCTGGACGGCACCGGGGCGCCGGGCATCCGCGTCGCGACCCTCACCGACGGGGTCAGCACGTGGATCGTCGTGCAGTACAACGTGAACGTCTTCGGTACCACCGACCAGCGGGCGTTCCAGACCTGGATCGCCATCGGCGCGACGCAGGACATCACCTATGCCTACGCCGCACCGCAGGGTGACCCGAACGGCCAGCCGTTCCTGGTCGGGGCCGAGAACGTGATCGGCCAGGGTGACATGGAGGCCGTGCTGCCGGCGGCGGACAAGCGGGTCACCAGCAGCGCGCCCACACCGGGCGCGTCGGTGAGCTACTCCGTCACGGTCAAGGCGGTGCAGACCGGCATCGGCACGGTGACCAGCGAGATGCACGGCCCCGGCCTGCCGGGCACGACGGTCGTCGTCTCCCAGATAACGATCACCGATCACGGTATGGCAGCCGTCTAGCCAATCCTGATACGAGCGGCCCCCGCCACCACCCCACGGTGGCGGGGGCCGCTCGTTGCATGCTGTGCGCCATGCCCGCGGTGCTGGTGGTCGGTGACGTCTGCGTCGACGTGCTCGCCCGCGCGGGCGGGGCTGTGCGGGCGGGCACGGACACGCCGGCGCAGGTTCGCGTGCTCGGCGGCGGCGCCGGCGGCAACCTGGCCGCCTGGCTCGCCACGCTGGGCGTGCGCGTCACCCTGGTGGCCAGAATCGGTGACGACGCGGCCGGACGGGCGCAGGCGGCCGAGCTCAGCGCCTACGGCGTGCGCTGCTCGTTCGCCGTGGACGCCGTGGCGCCGACAGGCACGGTCGTGGTGCTGGTGGCCGAGGACGGCGAGCGCACCATGCTCACCGACCGCGGCGCGAACCTGCGGCTGTCCGTCGCGGACCTCCCCGAGCTGACGGGGGCCCGACGCCCGGCGGCCGAGCCGGCGGCTCGGCCGGCGGCAGCAGCCGAACCGGCGGCAGCCGGGCCAGCGGCAGCCGACCTCGCGGCAGCCAGGTCAGCGGCGGCCGGGCCAGCGGCGGCCGGGCCAGCGGCGGATCATCTTCACCTGTCCGGGTACACCCTGCTGCACGAGGGGCCGCGTGCGGCTGGGCTGGCGGCGCTCGCCAGGGCCAGCGCCGCCGGCATGACGATCTCCGTCGACCCCGCCTCGGTGGCGCCGCTCGCCGAACTCGGCCCGGAGACCTTCCTCGGCTGGACCCGCGGGGCCGACCTGCTGCTGCCCAACCTGCCGGAGGCACGGCTGCTCTCCGGCCGCTCGGACGCGACGGCCGCGGCCACCGCGCTGGCCCAGGACTTCGGCGCGGTCGCGGTCACCATGGGCGCGGACGGCGTGCTGTGGGCGGCCGGCAACGAGGTGGCGCACGTGCCGGCCCCCGAGGCGCGGGCCGTCGACTCCACAGGGGCCGGCGACGCGTTCGACGCCGGGCTGCTCGCTGCGTGGCTGTCGGGCGAGCGCGGGGCGGCGGCCGCGCGGCAAGGCGTGCACGCCGCCACCGCAGCCGTCACCCGCCTCGGCGCCCGCCCACCCCTCCCACCATGAGCCCGCGCCCCAACCCCGGCGTGTCCGCCGCTCGGTAAGCGCGTGTCCGCCGTTTCGTCAGCCCGTGTCCGCCGTTTGGTAAGCGCGTGTCCGCCGTTTGGTAAGCGCGTGTCCGCCGCTTGGTGCGACCGTGTCCGGCGCAGCCCGCTTACGGCGGGGTGGCTGGCTGGTCGACGACGCGGCGGAGTGCGAGCCGCCGGTCCAGCACCGTGGCCCCGATGGCGATCGCCAGGAACAGCACCGAGATGCCGAGCACGTTGAGCATCACTCGCAGGTAGCCGAGCTCGCCGACGTCGACGAACGGGTACGGGTACCAGTCCACGATCGGCCCGCGGATCAGTGTCACGACCAGCCAGCCGACCGGGAAGGCCAGCGCGAACGCCGCCACCCGTCCCGAGGTGAACCCGCGCGGCCCGAACAGCAGCCAGCCGGCCACCGCGAGCAACGGCACCGCGGTGTGCAGCAGCTGGTCGGCGGCCGTGCCCCAGGCCGTCAGGTCGTACAGCCCGACGAGCAGCGTGTGGTACACCACGCCGGTGATCGCGATCGCGACCACGCCGGTCAGCCGGAACACCCGGAATGCGGTCGACGACCGGTCCGCCCGCGTCGCCAGCAGCAGGCTGGTGACGCCGACGATCAGGTTCGACTCGATCGTGAAGAAGAACAGCAGGTTGGCCACCCGGCTCGGCTTCGAGTCGAAGTGGCCGCCGTCGACAGCCGCCGTGACGAACACCTGGATGACCAGCCCGATGAACACCGCGACGGCCGTCGTCGCGAACCAGGCGCGTGCCCACCGCTGCTCCATGTGCCGGATGGTATGCGTACGACCGGCCGATGCGGATCGCCAGAACCGGTAGACCTCGTGTCGTAGCACAGAGTCACCATCATCACCTGATCCGAAGATCGCCCCTCGGGGCCGATGCCCCTATCGTGCTTGGGGCTGGGTTCCGCCATTGAAGCTGGAAGGGTCCGTGATGCTCGCGCTCGACGAGCTGCGCACCGCCGTCGACGACGGGGAGATCGACACCGTGCTGGTCGTGCTGGCCGACATGCAGGGCCGGCTGCAGGGCAAGCGGTGCAGCGCGCGGTACTTCCTCGACGAGGTGCTGCCGCACGGCGCCGAGGCGTGCAACTACCTGCTCGCGGTCGACGTCGACATGGCCACCGTGGACGGTTACGCGATGTCGTCGTGGGAGCGCGGGTATGGCGACTTCGCGCTGCGGCCGGACCTGTCCACGCTGCGGCGCATCCCATGGCATCCGGGCACCGCGCTCGTGCTGTGCGACCTGGAATGGGGGTCGGGCGAGCCCGTGGTGGCGTCGCCGCGCCAGGTGCTGCGCGCCCAGCTGGCCCGGCTCGCCGAGCGCGGCTGGCTCGCCTACGCCGGCACCGAGCTGGAGTTCATGGTGTTCCGGGACTCCTATGAGGACGCCTGGCGCGCCGGCTACCGCGACCTGCGGCCGGCCAACGACTACAACGTGGACTACTCGATGCTCGGCACCGCGCGGATCGAGCCGCTGCTGCGCGCGATCCGCAACGGCATGGGCGGCGCCGGGCTCTACGTCGAGTCGGCGAAGGGCGAGTGCAACCACGGCCAGCACGAGATCGCCTTCCGGTACGACCAGGCGCTGCGCACCTGCGACAACCACGCGGTCTACAAGACCGGTGCCAAGGAGATCGCCGCGGCACACGGCGTGAGCCTGACGTTCATGGCGAAGTACGACCGGCGCGAGGGCAACTCGTGCCACATCCACCTGAGCCTGCGCTCCATGGACGGTGAGCCGGTGCTGGCCGGCGGCGGAGAGCACGGCTTCTCCCCGCTGATGGAGCGGTTCCTGGCCGGCCTGCTGGCGAACCTGCGCGAGCTGACCCTGATGTATGCGCCGAACGTCAACTCCTACAAGCGGTTCGTGGACGGCAGCTTCGCGCCGACCGCGGTGGCCTGGGGCGTGGACAACCGGACGTGCGCGCTGCGGGTGGTCGGGCACGGCGAGTCGCTGCGCGTGGAGAACCGGGTGCCCGGCGGCGACGTCAACCCGTACCTGGCGATCGCGGCGATGGTGGCCGCCGGGCTGCACGGCATCGAGCACGAGCTGCCGCTGGAGCCGGCGTTCGGCGGCAACGCGTACGCGTCCGGCCGGCCGCGGGTGCCGGCGACGCTGCGCGACGCGGCCGAGCTGTTCGCGAAGAGCGCGGTGGCGCGCGCGGCGTTCGGCGACGAGGTCGTCGAGCACTACCTGAACGCGGCAAGGATCGAGACCGAGGCGTTCGACGCCACGGTCACCGACTGGGAGCGCTACCGGGGGTTCGAACGGCTATGAGCGCACTGCCGGTCATCGGCGTCACCACCTACCTGGAGACGGCGCGCTGGGGCACCTGGCACGGGCCCGCCGCGCTGCTCCCCCAGACCTATGTCGACGCCGTGAGCTCCGGCGGCGGGTTGCCGCTGCTGCTGCCGGTGCTGTCGGCGTGCGCGGCCGACGCCGTGCGCGCCGTCGACGGCATCGTGCTCTCCGGTGGCGCGGACGTCGACCCCGAGCACTACGGCGAGCCGGCCGCGCCGCTCACCATGATCCGGCCCGAGCGCGACGCGTGGGAGCTGGCCGTGCTGCGCGCGGCGCTCGACGAGGCGAAGCCGGTGCTGGCGATCTGCCGCGGCATGCAGCTGCTCAACGTGGCGTGCGGCGGCACCCTGCACCAGCACCTGCCCGATGTCGTCGGCGGCAACGGGCACCAGCCGTCGCAGGGCGTGTTCGGCTCCACACTGGTGCGGATCACGCCGGCCAGCCGGCTCGGCCGCATCGTCGGCAACCACCTCACCGTGCACTGCCATCACCACCAGGCGGTGCGCGAGCTCGGCACCGGGCTGGAACCCGCGGCGTGGGCCGGCGACGACACGGTCGAGGCGATCGAGCACTTCGAGCACGACTTCGTGCTCGGCGTGCAGTGGCACCCCGAGGAGGACCCGATGGACGGCCGGCTGTTCCGCGCCCTCACCGACGCTGCCGGCAGACGTGCCAGCGGCCCCCAGGACGTCGACACGCAGGCGAAACGTGCGAACAGCGGCCACCAAGACGTCGACACGCAGGCGAGACGTGCCAGCAGCGGCCCGCAGGACATCGACACGCAGGCGAGTCGGCGGTGAGGCGGCTGGCAGATCGGGTCGCCGTCGTCACCGGCGCCGCGAGCGGCATCGGGCTGGCGACCGTCCGCAGGCTGGCCGCCGATGGCGCGTCCGTCGTCTGCGTCGATGTCGACGAGCAGGGCGGTTCGGCCGCAGCCGACGAGGTGGACGGCCGGTTCGTGCGGGCCGACGTGGCGGCCGAGGACGACGTGCGCGCGCTCTACGCGGCCGTGCACGCCGAGTACGGCCGCATCGACATCGCGTTCCACAACGCGGGCATCTCGCCGCCCGACGACGACTCGATCCTGACCACCGGTATCGAGGCGTGGCGCCGCGTGCAGGAGGTCAACCTCACGTCGGTGTACCTCGGCTGCAAACACGTCATCCCGTACATGCAGCGCCGGGGCCGCGGCTCGATCATCAACTCCGCCTCGTTCGTCGCGGTGATGGGAGCCGCCACCTCGCAGATCTCCTACACCGCGTCCAAGGGCGCCGTGCTCGCCATGTCGCGCGAGCTGGGCGTGCAGTTCGCGCGCGAGGGCATCAGGGTCAACGCCCTGTGCCCGGGCCCGGTGAACACCCCACTGCTGCGGGAGCTGTTCGCCAACGATCCGGAGCGCGCGGCCCGCCGCCTCGTGCACGTCCCGATGGGCCGCTTCGCCGAGCCCGAGGAGATCGCCGCCGCCGTCGCCTTCCTGGCCAGCGACGACTCCTCCTTCATCACCGCGTCCACCTTCCTCGTGGACGGCGGCATCTCCGGCGCCTACGTCACCCCGCTGTAGACGCCACTCAGACCCGCTTCAGACCCGCTGGGCGGGCCCGATGTCGGAAGTCGGCGCAGAATGGCGACGTCCGGGGCCGCGGCGATGCGATGAGGGGCCACACATGACGAGCACGGGCGAGCGGGCTGTCAGGGACGCTGCCGGGAGCCGGCCCGTGCGGCTGATGGCCAGGGTCGGACTGCTGGCCTACGGCGTGGTGCACCTGCTGATCGCCTACCTCGCGTTGCGGGTGGCCACCGGCGACGGGGGGAAGGCCGACAAGTCCGGCGCGCTGCAGGCCATCGCGGCCAGCACCGGCGGGGTGTGGCTGCTCTGGCTGATCGCGGTCGGGCTCGGCGCGCTCGTGATCTGGCAGCTCGCCGAGGCGGTCTGGGGCGAGCGGCACCTGCGCGGCCGGCGCCGGCTGCTCGGGCGCGCCGTGCACCTCGCCGAGGCCGTGCTGTTCACCTACCTGGCCTACGCGGCCGGCCGGATCGCGAGCGGCGGCAAGGCGCCGTCCGACGCCGACCAGCAGTCACTCACCGCCAGGGTGCTGGCCCAGCCCTACGGCAAGGCGCTCGTCGTCGCGGCCGGAATCAGCGTGCTCGTGGTCGCGGGAATCGTCATCCGCCGGGGCCTGACCAGGGAGTTCACCCACCAGCTCGATCTCAGCTCGGCCAGTGCATCCGTTCGGCGTACCACCATCCGGCTCGGGCAGGTCGGTT
>Ga0299913_10000769_pt1 | contig 21678 bp, 15 predicted proteins | sample RVTome_9_FD_201360 | JGI IMG/M metagenome (GOLD analysis project Ga0299913, IMG submission 201360) | Soil microbial communities from uranium-contaminated site in the Upper Colorado River Basin, Wyoming, United States - RVT155D38 (version 2) ... | reverse complement strand
GATCTGCTTCGATCGGTGATGCCGTGAGGGCACGCCGCAGCTTGTTCACCTGGCCGTAGAGACGGGCGGTCCGCGGCACCGACCAACACACGAGAGGGCAGATGTCCGTCTTGCATGCTCCGGCGACGAGCACCGGTCTCACTCCGATCCAGTGGCTGATCTGCGCGATTGCGGCAATCGGGTTCGCGTTCGATATCTACGAGATTCTGATGCTGCCGCTCATCGTCCGGCCGGCTCTGCTGGAGCTCACCGGAGCGGCGCCGGGTTCGCCGGAGTTTCAGATGTGGGTGGGCCGGCTGTTCTACATCCCTGCGTTCGCCGGCGGCATCTTCGGCCTGCTCGGCGGCTATCTCACCGACCTGTTCGGCCGGCGCCGCGTGCTGACGTTCAGCATCCTGACCTACGCGCTGGCGGCATTCGCGTCCGGCTTCGCGACCAGCATCGAGATGCTGGTCGTGTTGAGGTGTCTCGTCTTCATCGGCGTCTGCGTGGAGTTCGTCGCGGCCGTTGCCTGGCTGGCGGAGCTCTTTCCGGAGCCTGCGAGGCGCGAGCGGGTGCTGGGCTATACGCAGGCGTTCTCGTCACTCGGCGGGCTCCTCGTGGCAACGGCCAACGGGCTGTGCATCACGTATGCGGCCGCGCTGCCGCCGATCGCCCTCTTCGGGTTCGGTGAGAACCTCGCGGACCCGCACGCGCCGTGGCGGTACACGCTCATGTCCGGTGTGATCCCGGCAATCCCGCTGCTGGTCATCAGGCCCTTCCTGCCGGAATCACCGGCGTGGCAGCGGAAGAAGGCGGCTGGTACGCTCGAGCGTCCGAGCATCGCGGCACTCTTTTCGCCCGGACTCCGCCGGACGACGATCGTCACGACGGTCATGTTCGCCATGGCGTACGGGGCCGCGTTTGGCGCCATTCAGCAGGTTCCGCAGATCGTGCCCGGGCTGCCGGAGGTCCGGGAGGCGACCGTCGGGCTGCCGCCGCCGCAGGCCTCGCGCGTGCACCAGGAGGTCGCGGCGCACGTCACGAAAGTGCAGGAGGTTGGCGGGCTGATCGGGCGCGTGGCGCTGGCGTGGCTGGCCGTGATGAGCATCCGGCGCCGCACGCTCGTGCGTCTGTTTCAAGTCCCCGGACTGATCGTCATGCCCCTGGCGTTCGGGCTCGCCGCCACGTCCAGCCTGTCGTGGCTCTATCCGGCGATCTTCCTTGCGGGTCTGTTGACGGTCGGGCAGTTCAGCTTCTGGGGGAACTACCTGCCGCGTGCCTATCCGCTGCACCTTCGTGGCACGGGTGAGAGCTTTGCCGCGAACATCGGCGGCCGCCTGATCGGCACGTCGTTCGCGTGGATCACCGCGACGCTGGCGACGACGTCGACGGGAACCGCGGCACCGGCCAAAGTGGCGATGGTGGCGGCAGGCGTGGGGTTCGCGGTGTATCTCGTGGGCTTCGTGGCGAGCTTCTGGCTGCCTGAGCCACCGATGCGGCAGGACGAGGGCGAGCGCTAGCGTCGCGTCTCCGACTTCGTGGTGCGACTCTCGGGCCTCGGCGGGCGCGGCCTGGCGGCCGGGCGATCCGCAGGGCCACCCCGGGTATCGAGGCCGTCGAGGAGCGGCAGGCGGACGACGAAACGCTCCTCTTCGGGCCCCCAGGCGGCGGCACGGCCCGTCGCGATACGAAAGCGCTCTCTCAGATTGGCGAGGCCGATGCCCGTCGATCGCGGGACCGTGACCGCACGCGTGAGATCGTTCTCGAACAGCAGTGTCGCGCCATCGACGCTGACGCGGATGCACAGCGGACGGTCGCGCCGGACGGTGTTGTGCTTCAAGGCGTTCTGAAAGAGCTCTGTGAGCGACACAGGCGGGAGGAACAGCCGCTGCGCCTCCGCGCGGTCGATCGCGACGTCGAGGCGTACGCTGCCGGCGTACCGGATCTCTGCCAGCGCCCGGTGCCGTTCGAGCGCGTCCAGCTCGTCGGCGAGCGGTACGAGCGTCCGGCCGCGACAGTCCAACACATAGCGATAGGTGGCGCTCAGGGTCCGGATGAACGATGACGCCACCTCCGGCCGCTGCTCCACGAGATGCAGCAGGGCGTTCAGGTTGTTGAACAGGAAATGCGGGTCGACTTCGCGCCCGAGGCTTTCGAGCTCGGTCTGGAGCCGTGCCTGTTCGAGCCGCGCCGTCCGCAGGCGGTCGCTCTCCCAGTCGAGCAGCAGGAACACCGTTTCGTAGACATGTGTGATGGCGATCACGAGCGCGACGACGGCGAAGAGTGCGGTCGTCAGCGCGTACTGCCGGGTACCCGGGTCTCCTGTGATCTCCCGCCAGATCCAGAGCAGCGCGAGCGCGATGGGAATGGTGTACAGGCCGATGACCGCCAGCAAGGCGGCAAGCCGCCGCCACGGCCGCAACAGCCAGTCCTCACGGCGAGGCAGCCGGAAGTACAACCGCCGGTTGCCCTCCCAGACGAGGAACGCGACGAGCGCGAACCATGCGTAGGAGGTGATGAGCGAAACCGCCGAGTGCCGCGCGTGATCGATCAGGCCCGACAGGTTCGCGACCACGGCACCGAGCATCGGGCTGACCAGCAGGCGCGGCCAGAGGTCGTGCACCTCGCGCGGGTCGACGCCCGATGCAGGGTCGCCATCGTCCATCGCGGTTTTACGGTAACAGCGAACCGCGTCCATACACGACGCTGGGACCAAATAAGTGACGAACGAGCACCACGTCAGTGGCGCGCTGGCACGCACGGCACGAACAGCGCTCGCGTGCGGTCAGCTCGCCGCCGCCCGGCAGCGCGCGAAGCACGCATGCGCCGCCACACGCGCGCCAGCCCGCACTCAGCGGTAGAGAAGGTATGGCTTGCGGCTCTCGAGAAAGGCCGCAGCCTCACGATCCCATGCCTCGAGTACGGCTGGCAGCTGCCCTCCCTCGATTGCCAAACGCACGCCGTCCGACCCGGTGAGCCGGTCGATCGTCGGCGTCCATGCGAAGTGGCGCGGGTGCTGCCGGCGAATCTGATCGATGAGGAGGAGCGACGTCCGCACAGGGCGATACGCCTGCCGGTCCGTGACGGCGAAGCGAATCGCGGGAATCGTCAGCCCTGCAAACTTCGCAGCGGTGGGAGCGACCGCCATCGTGATTGCCTCGAACCGAACGCCCGGCAGCTGCCTTTCGTTCATCACCCGGGCGACCTCGGGCGCGTTCAGCCAGGACGCGCCGACCTGCTCGAACGGCCTGTCCGTGCCTCTGCCCTCGGTAATGCTCGTGCCTTCAAAGTAGACGGTCCCCGGATAGCTCGTCAGGGCTGCCAGTGATCGCAGATTCGGCGACGGGTTCACCCATGGCAGGCCGGTCTCGTCGAACCATTTCGATCGCTGCCAGTTCGCCGCGCGCACGACAATCAAGTCCGAGCCGATGCCGAACTTCTGATTGAACATCGTCGCGAGCTCGCCGACGGTCATTCCGTGGCGCGCGGGGATTGGATACATCCCGACGAACGACTTGAACCTGGGATCGAGCAGTGCCCCTTCGATAATCTCTCCGCCAATCGGGTTGGGCCTGTCGAGGACCACGAACGGGATGCCCTTCTTGACAGCGGCCTGCATCGACAACGCCATGGTCGAGACGTAGGTCCACGTTCGCCCCCCGACCTCCTGGAGGTCGTACACGAGGACATCCACGTCGTCCAGCATCGCGGGGGTCGGCCCTCGGTCCTCCGCCATGTACAGCGAGTAGACGGGCACGCCCGTTCTCGCATCCTTCTCGTCGCCTACACGCACGCCCGCCTCGAGGTTCCCGCGGATGCCATGCTCCGGCGCCAGCAGCGCCACCAGCTTCAGGTGCGGATGCCGGGCGATGAGGTCGATATCGGACGTGCTCGCCCGATCGATGCCGGTATGGTTGGTGATCAGGCCGACGCGCCGGCCGCGCAGCCGCGCGGGCACATCGGCGAGGAAGACCTCGATTCCTGGCCGTACAGCCGTCGCGGGCCCCGACGTATTCTCTGGTGTGGAAGATCGCACACCACCGGACCGCGCGGGCGCCTGGGCGGACGTTCCGGTGAAGGCAAGTGCGACGAACAGGACGGCAGCAAGTGTTCTCAGCATATCGCGCGGTCATCAGCCGCTTCGCCCTCGAGGCCCCGGGCCAACCGGTACACGCCCCGCGACGGCATGATCGCAAATCCCTCTGTCACCAGCGCGCGATTGCCGAGCCCTGCCTCGGAGCGGGACAGCCCCGTCATGCGGGCCAGCTCTCCGGGAATGGTCATGCCGGCGCTGGACAGGAAGCAGCGCGCGATCTCACGCACCGCCGCGGCACGGGGCATCCGCCGCCGTAGCGCGTCGGGGAAGCGTCCGACGCCAAGCGTCCAGATGTAGGTCAACCTGGGCTGATAAGACACCTGGCTCGGCACCACGATCATCGCCGCCTGCAGCTCGTCGAGCGCCCGGGTGAAGGCATGCCGCTCCTTGATTTCCGATTCGTCGCGGAGGTCCGACGTGCTCATCTCCCACTCGCGGCGGAGGACCCGCAGGATCGCCTGTGCCTGGCGGCTCAGACGATGCCGCTCGTCGGTCCGGCGGACGCCCCACACGGCGCGGAAACAGGGAATGAGCCGCGGTGCGAGGAACATGGCGCGCCCGCCGGACAGCTTCCCGTAGTACACGCGGCCTCGCCGGACGATCTCGTCCTTCAAGTGCCAGGTCTGCGACGCCTCCGGATCCTTCTGGGGCGTGCGCGGCATGACGGCGTCACGCCGGCCGCACACGGCCGCGTAGAGAGATGGGCCCGGCCGTCGCGAATCGGTCAGGCACGCGGCGAAGCCGACGCGTTCGACAAAGCGCTCGGCATCGTGCGCGGTCTCGACCTGGCGTACTCCCTCCCGCTGCCAGCGCGCGTCACGGAACTCCTCGATGCCGTCCGGCAGCGCGACCCTGTGCGGCATGCAGTCCCGTCAGCATATCGGATCGTGTCCGCGAACCGGCCCGCTCCCGAACGGCCGCGGCGAGTGAGACCCTGGACCGAGTCTTGCTGTGTCTGCCGCGGGGGACAGGAAGACCGCGAAGCGCTCAACCCGGTCCGAGCGTCCGCACCTTCAGCCGCACCCGCGCGCGGCCGAACTGTACTTCATCTCCTGTGCGGACCCGCACTCCACGCGGATCGCGGGATGCCACCGGAAGGCTCGCACCTCCCCGGATCACCTGCGTGCCGTTGCTGCTGCCCTCGTCGTAGACGCGGTACTCGCCGGCCGCCGCGTCCCACGTGAACCGTGCGTGGGCGCGCCCGACCGTCTCCGCAATCTCGTCGCCGGTTTCGGCGAAGACGACGTGATTGCGGCGGACGTGGCCCGCGCGATCGACCGGCTCGGCGCCACGGCCAACGAGCACCGTCGGGTTCTCGACCGTGTAAATCGGCTGCGACGCCTCCCCGCACAGGATCGTGAGGTGCAGCACCGGGCGGCTACCCGCCGGGAAGGGCTCTGGTGGAGGCCGGTAGTCCATCGCGAAGAGCCGACCCGTTTCCCACCCGGCCGGCGCCTTCTTCACCACCGTGACGTCGACGTGCAGTCCGGGCGGGGCGGCGCGCCCGATCTCCGCCAGCCGCGCGCGCACGCGGGCATCGAAGTCCCTGAAGGCCATCTCGACGTCGGCACGCGTGTCGGCCGTGGCGAGGACGCGCGCGACGACCTGCGCGAACGGGAGCGTGCGGCGGTCGCCCGCCGCCCTGGTGACGTGTCGCTCGACCTCGTCCAGCATCGCTTCGCGAATCTCGAGCGGCTTCGCATCAGGCCCGAGCGGGACGTCGAAGAAACGCCGGACCTTTGCCTGCAGCCGTCCGCCGAGAGCCCATACGTCGGGGGCCATCTTCCTGTCGCTCATTGCACCAGCCCCAGGTCACGCGCGGCCGTGACCAGCTCACCGGCGACGGGCGCCGCGGAGCGCCCGCCGTATCCCGCGTTCTCCACGATCACCGCGAAGCCGATCTGCCGGCCGCTCCCGGCAGGTGCGAACCCGGCGAACCATGAGTGCGCGGGAGCGCCGTCCACCTCCGCCGTGCCGGTCTTGCCCGCAATCGCCACCGGATGGTCGCGCAGCGAGCGGCCTGTGCCCGACGTCACGACCTCGCGGAGGTATCGGCCCAGCTGCCGCGCCTGCGCCGGATCGAGCAGTCGCGCGGGCGGCGTCTCGCGCTCGGCGGGATCCACGGACCAGCGGACCGGGGCGATCGCGCCGTCGTGCGCTACAGCGGCAGCGACGCGGGCCAACTTGAGCGGCGACACGAGGACCTCCCCCTGGCCGTAGCCCGCATGCGCAATCGTGCTGCGGAGGCGGTCCGCCGTGTGAGGCCGCGCCGCGTCGATGCCGAACATCGATGCCGCGTCGAACACCGGCTGCGGCCCGAGCGCCGCGGCCAGCTGGGCGAAGTACGCGTTGCACGACGAGACCAGACCGCGCCGCAGGTCGACGGCACCATGCGGCGTGTGATCCATCGGATCGTCGCGGATCGGGCGCCGCCATCCCCGGAGGTAGTTTCCGATCCGGCCGTCCGGCAGCCGCATGCACGCGAACGTCCGGTCTGATCCGTCCGCCCCGGCTCGGATCGCGGCCGCGGCAACGAGCATCTTGAAAGTAGAACCAGGGGGATAGAGCCCGTAGCGGGCCCGGTCGAGGAGATCACCACGCGCGCCCCCGGGTGCCCCCCCTCGTCGGCCGGCATCCGTGGCGGACGGTGTCGGCTCGCTCACCGACGCCAGCACATCGCCCGTCGCGACGTCGAGGACAACGGCCGCACCACGGGCGTGCCCCCCGGCGGTCAGGCGGTGGCGCAGTGCGGCAGCCGTGCGGGCCTGCAGGCGCGCGTCCAGCGTGAGGCGCACGCTGCGGTCACGCGTGAGCAGCGCCCGGACGGCCGCAGGGCGTCGCGCGAACCGGTCGCGCGCGAGCGGCAGCAGCTCGCAGTAATCGCGCAGGGTCGTACGCGTGCGGGCGCCCGTCCGCGGATTCTCGAGGTCGACAACGCGTGGCCGATCGTCGAAGCCCTTCAGCCGGATGTCCCGGTCGCGCTCCACGTACGACGAGTTGGGCGCGCCCCAGTTCACCCGCGTGCGCCAGTCGCCCAGCACGTGGAACGTGGTCTCGGCAAGCGGATAGCAACGCTCCCCGGCCGCACACGGGGCGGCGCTCAGCCCGGCGTCTCCGTACACGCCCGTCATGGCGTCAATCTCCCGGGCGTTGCTCGACGCGAGCGGCAGACCGTTGCGGTCGTAGATGCTGCCGCGCTCGATCAGGCGTGACGCGGCCACCAGCCGCGGGTTGTACTCGAACCGCGTGCCTCCATCCGCCTGCTCGGTGAGCGTCGCCGACGTCGCCACGCTGTCGGCAGCCACCAGCTGAACCCACCCGGCGCGTGCGAGCACCGCGCCCGCCGCGACCGCCAGCACGACCGACATCCCCCGGAGCGCGCCGGCGCGCCCGGGGTGAGGCGGGCCCTGGCGCCGGCTGATCGCCAGGACGATCCCGAGCGCGAGAAGATTGACGACCATGGCCGATCGCCCGTAGCTCAGAAACGGCGTGACCACGCCCGAGAGCGGCAGCAGGCCGAGCACGCCGCTCGCGATGACCGCGGCCTGGACGGCGAACGTCAGCGCAATGCCGGTCGCGAGCAGTGTCGTGTACTCGCCCGGCGCCCGAACGGCAATCCGCACGCACCTCCAGCACAACGCCGCGTACAGCGCGGCGATCACGGCGAGTCCCACGAAGCCGAGCTCCTCGCCCGCGACGGCCAGGATGAAGTCCGTGTCGCCCGCCGGCACGACCGCCCCGCTTCCACGACCGAGTCCGCTCCCCCAGGCCGAGCCCGATGCAAGCGCCCATAACCCGTGTGCCACCTGGTCGCCGCCCGTGACGCCGTTGCGCCACGGGTCCATCCAGATGGCCACGCGCTGCCGGACGGTGGCAGGCATTCCCGTCCAGTACGCCACCGCGAACGCGCCCAGTACGGCGGCAGCGCCGACAGCGACGAGCACGCCGCGACGCCGGGCCACGCCGTACATGCCCAGGAACACGCACGAGAGCACCAGCGCCGGGCCGAGATCGCGCTGCAGGAAGAAGAACGCGATGACGATGGCGACGGTGACCACGGCCGGGCCGACGTCCTTCCATCTCGGCACCCTCAGATAGCGCAGCCACGGGCGTGCGCGGGTGGCTTCCTCCGAGTACGCACGGAGGAGCTCGCCGCGCCGGGCGAAATGCGCGGCCAGCGCCAGCACGACGATCAGCCGGATGAGATCCGCTGGCTGGAAGCCGAACACGCGCAGGCGCGCCCCGCTCGTGCCCGGTCCGGCGCCGAACATCCAGAGCAGCGCCGCAAACACCACCGCGACGAGGAGCGGGCCAAGTACCGCGCGCCGCAGGCGCGATGCTTCGAAATCGAGCTCCGATGCCGCGACGAGCACGGCCAGCCCCACGACGATCCCTGTCACGGAACCGACGAAGGGCATCGTGTCTCTGAGCGGATCCCTGAGCGCCACCAGGCTGACGAGGCCGATGCCGCAGAGCAGCATGACAACGGGCAGCAGGACGGGATCTCCTGTCGTGCCGCGCAGCCGTCTGGCGACATGTGCGCCCCAGAACGCCGCGAGCAGCCAGAGGACGGACATCCCCACGTGCCAGCGGAACGCGTCCGGCGCGCGCACGATCACCGATGGCTTCAGCGCCGCGAGACCCGCGGCTGACAGGACCGGCACCTCCTCGAGGGATGGACGCTGCACCAGGCGTTCCCGCAGCTGCACGTATCGGGAGTCGGCCTGGACCTCCGCCGCGGACATGGTCGCCCTCGCCAGGGCGCCCACGTGGCTCAGCGGAGCATCCGGACCGGTTGCATGACGAAAGAGCGCGAGCGCCACCGCTCGCCGCTCGAACGGCTCGTCGAACATGTCGAGCAGCGGAATCAACGCATCGGGTCCGCTCATCTGCTGCAGGTGGACCGTTCCCGTCGCGCCGACGCGCACTGGCGGGGCGCCTTCCGTGCGTCCGAGGTACCCGAGGATCAGCCCGAGCAGCACGACCGCCGTTGCCACGGCAAGCCCGAGCGCCTCGACGCGGACCGCGCGCGTGGCAGCCGTCGAGCCGACGGCATGCGTCTGCGGGGCGGGTGCAATGACGCGCATGTCAGAGGTGCCCGGCGGCCGCGACGTCGAGCGCCTGCGAGACGGTCTTCATCTGCCGCTTGCAGAACTCCAGGTTGTGTGCAGCGTTCCCGAAGCCGACGACCGGATCGAAGAGCTCCACGCACCGCGCGTACGCCGCGTGCGCGTTCTCCAGCTGGCGCCGGCGCTGATCGCCCGACAGCGTGCGCGCGAGCAGCCGGCTCCGCTCGGCGCTCCGCAGGAACCCGTCGCCGAGCTGCGCGCGCTCACGCCGGCTCGTCTGATATCCGCGTTTCTCGGCCTCGGCGATCGCCGCGACCGCCGCGTCGACATCGCCGAGCCCGTACACCTGCGTCCGGCTGATCCCGAGATACGGGTCGAACGAGCCGGGATCGAGCTCGGCGGCACGCCGGAACTTGGCGATCGCGGACAGGAACAGCTGCCGTCGCCGGGGCGAGCTGCGCGGCTGGGACTGCGCGGCGATGCGCGTGACGTGAGCGTCGCACTCGACCAGCCTCGCCTGGATGCTCCGGTCGCCCGGCGAAAGCTGCTGTGCCCACAGCAGGGCATCGCGCGCCTGGCGCCAGTCGATGAGTCCTACGGTCGGCTGCTCACGCCGGTAGTCGGCAATCACCGCCTCGCCGATGGCGACGAGCCGGCTCCGCAGCGGCCGGTGAACGCGCCAGCGAAGTCCGACATCCAGCGTGCCCCACCCGCGGATACGGTCGTAGTCCTGCTTCCGGTCCGCCATGGTGCGCCCGTCGATCCCGTCAACGGTCCCACGGAATCGCTCAGCCGCCATCCAGGCCACTCCCTCTGCGGCGAACGCGCCGACGAAGAGCAACAGGACCGCGAGCCAGGCGAGACGGCGTATCGCGCGACCGAACGGGCGGCCGCTCTGCGGCGCCGCGCGCAGCGGCTCGGTCTCGGGAGCGGACGGCGGGTGCGGCAGCGGCAGAGGGTCGGTCGGGGGCACCAGGTCGGCAGGCGACTGCGCCGCCAGCGGCAGCGGCGGACGGTCGATCGCCACGGTCGGCGCCGCCTGGAACTCTCGCGCCGCCACCGGTTCATGGCCCGCCAGGAACGCTTGCAGGTCGGCACCGATGGCGGCGGAGTTCGGATACCGCCGATCGGGCTGATACGCAAGCAGCTTGTTGATGATCGCAGCAAGCGGAGGCGGACAGGCGCGTGGCAGCGGCTCCCGCCGCTCGTTCGTGCGGATCGCCTGCTCGAGCCGGCTCCGGTTGTGTTCGAGCTGTGCGTACGGCCGATGCCCGGCGACCATCTCGTAGAGCATCACGCCGAGCGACCAGAAGTCGACGTACGGATTGACCCCGCCTGACTCGAGCTGCTCGGGCGACGCATAGTAGATCGTTCCCCAGATGTTCGTCGTCACCTGGCGCGTCTTGGCCAGCGCCTTGGCGATGCCGAAGTCGAGCACGCGGATCTCACCCGGCCGCGGCAGCAGAATGTGCTGCGGCTTGAGATCCGCATGGACGATGGGGTTGCCCGGCTCCCCCTCGATCGTGAGGAACTGGTGCGCCTTCTCGAGAAACTCGCAGATGCAGACCGCGTGCTGCGCCGCGACCGCGGGTTCCATTGGGCCGCGGGCGATCAGCTGTGCGAGCGAGCCCCCCTCCACGAACTCCATCGCGATGAAGAAGTGCCGATCGCGATGGGTGCCGAAGTCGTACACCTCCGGCACCATCCCGTGGACGCGCCCGAACTGCTGCTGCAGCTCCGCGCCGCGCCGCTCGGCCGCGAGCTTGTCGTCGCTGTCGGGCGCATCGGTCGCGAGCACGAGTTTCAGCGCCACACGGCGGCCGTCGGCGCGGCGGCGCGCGTTGTAAACGGTGCCGAACGCGCCGCTCTCGATGGGCGTCGGATCGACGGCGTAGTCGCCGATGACCCACTCCTGGTCCAAGGCCGCAGGTCGCACGGTCAAGGCGCTCCTCTCGGGTGGGCGAGGACGAAGTTGTCGCGCAGGTCCACCTGCGTCGGGGCTCCGCCGCCCTCGACGAACACGGGGCCAAACCCTGCGAGCGCGTTGCGCGACAGCACCACGTGCGCCGATCCGGCCAGCGACACGGGCGCGCCGCGTCCGCGCCCCACGCGCGACACGATGTTGCCGGTCAACACCGCCTGCGCGCCATCTTCGAGCCGGACGGCCACGCCTGGCACCTCGAGGATGCTTCCGCGCAGCACCACGCTCGACGACGGCAGCACCTCAATCGCAGCGTTTACCGGGTTGATCACCTCGACGAGATCGATGATGCGCCCCTGACCGCGTACCTGGATGCCGATATCGACAGGCGCATCCGCGGTGGACTCGATGCGGATGCCTGCAAGCCGGCCCCCGAGGGAGCCGCCTGCCGTCATGGCGATCCACGACCCCGCGACACCGGCCGGTCGCCGCACCGTCACCGTACCGGGCACACGTGCCACGAGGTCGACACCATCAGGTACGTCAATACGCGCCGGGTATTCGCCAGGTTCGAGCTGGACGACGTCGCCGGGCTGCGCGGCAGCCAGCGCGCCCGCCACGTCCGGAAACGCACCCGGGGCGGCGATCCCTGCGACGAGCGTACGGGTGCGCGGAGGCGCCGGGTCGCCGACACGCCACATCAGGCCGAGCGCGGCCGCGACACCGGCGACCGCGCCCACGGCGAACCAGGTGGTGCGGCTGCCGACGATCCATCGGACGCCGGCCGCCAGCAGCCGCCCTCCGCGGCGGAACGCGGACGCCCGGTCGCCGTTCGGTTGCGCCGAAAATTCGCCGCAGGCGGCAGGCGCGCGCGTCAGCGCATCGGGCGTCGCGTGTGGCGCGAGCGCCGCGAAGCCCGGACCCTCGGCATACACCACCGTCACGTTATCGGCCCCGCCCGCGTCGTTCGCGGCGTCGACCAGCGCGTCGGCCACTTTCTGCGGATCTCCCGCGTGCCCCCGGACGATCCGGCCGATGGCAGCGGACGGCACCATGTCCGTCAGCCCGTCCGTGCACAGCAGCAGCGCCTGCTCGTCGCTCCACGGCGCCTCGATCACCTCGACGAAGTCCTCCTCGTCCTTGTCGTGCAGCGCGCCGCCGACCTCGCGGAACACTTCGTTGCGCCGCGGGTGGCGCATGGCCTCGAACTCGGAGATCTCCGCGGCATCCTCCCGCTCGCCCACCGGCGAATGATCATGGGTGAGCTTGCGAAGGCCCGAGGGCCCGATCACGTACAGCCTGCCGTCGCCCACGTGGCCGATGGTCAGCGCGTCGCCGTGCAGGATTGCCAGCGTGATGACGCATGACATGCCGCGCAGCTCGGGCGCCCGCTCGGATCGCCTGTAGATCTCGTTGTTGGCGATCGCGATCGCTTCGCGTACGCGCTCCTGGGCCGTGCCGAGCGGGCGGCTGAGCCTGTGCAGGATGACGTCGCGCGCGATCGCGGCGGCCACTTCGCCGGCGGCGGATCCGCCCACCCCGTCGATGACGCCGAACACGCCCTGGGCGGCATCCACGACCGGCAGATCCTCGTTATTGGCACGGACCCGGCCCGGATCGCTCCTGAACGCGGCGTGCAGCGTGCGCTCGACGGCGAGCGTCTCACTCATGGTCGGCGGCCCGCGCGAGATATCCCAGCGACACCGTGGCGGCGACGAGCGCGCCGAGGAACAGCCACGAGCACCAATACAGGAGCGCCATCATGGGGCGGCCTCGAACTCGATGACGATCGCATCGGCAAGGCCGACCCGCGCGCGGCGCGGCAGCTCGCGCTCCGCCCCGGGCTGGAGGACGCCTTCGGCCGTTTTGACGGCCGGCGGAAGCGGCTCGCCGTTCACCGACGTGCCCCACAAGCTGACGTCCTGGATTAGGAAGCCGCCCGACGGCTCCCGCCGGATTCGGACGTGCTCTCGCGAGACCCGCGCGGTCGTCATCACCTGGACGTCCACCCACGCCGCGCTGCCGCCGCGTCCGATGACGAGCGAATCCTTCTGCATCGCAAACTCGTGCCGCCCCTCGTCGTCTTCGTACGTGAGCCGCGCACGCGCGCCACGGGGGGACGTCTCCGAATCCGTGCGCACATCGGCGACCTGCGGCACGTCGGTGGTCGCGCTCGTCCGGCGGCCCGCTGACACGACGCTCCGGACGATGCGGGTGGTCGGCGTGCCCGTGTAGGCCGCAGGAGCCGGCAGATTCAGGGAGGACAGGATCCCGATGTGTCCGCGCGCGAGCTCCCCGTCGTAGTCCGCCGTGATCGAGATGCTCCATCCGCCGGTCGGCACGTCGATCGGCGCGAGGTCGTCGCGCTGGAGCAGCCGTCCCATCATGCGGCGGCCCTTGCGCGTGACGCCGCGGTTGATGCGCTCCACTTCACCGGCCAGGGCCTGCTGCAGCTCCGTGGTCAGCCGCGGCACGATGCCCGCGATGGTCCGGAAGTCCTCCGGGTGCAGATAGACGTGGTATACCGTCGGGCAGAGGGTGCTGTACGGGAGCTCGTACAGATTCAGGCGAAGCTCCTCACGCACGCCGTTCCAGATGTCCCGCCCGCTTGGCGGCTTCTGCTCGTTCATGGTGATGCTGCTGAAACTATGCCGCGGCGCCGCGCGGAGCGGTCGTGAGAAAACCATGAGATTTCTGCGCGAGGCATGACAGTATTGTTCGGCTCGTTCACATTCGACAGCGACACGCGACAGCTCGCCGAGGGCGCGCGCCCGGTGCATCTCTCGCCAAAGGCGTTCAGCCTGCTGCAGCTGCTCGTCGAGCGCCGCCCGGCGGTGGTGCAGAAGGAAGAGATCGCGAGCCGCATCTGGCCGGGCATCACCGTGTCTGAAGGGAGCCTCGGCGGCCTCATCAAGGAGATCCGGCGCGCCCTCGGCGACGACCCCGCACGCCCGGCGTTCATCCGGACGGTCCACACCGTCGGCTATGCCTTCGTGGCGCCGGTGGACGGCGCGAGCACATCGGCGTCGGCGGCCGACCAGGGTGCCATCCGCTGCTGGCTCGCGTGGGACGACCGCACCTTCTCACTCGCCACCGGTGAGCACATCATCGGCCGCGATCCCCGATGCACCGTGTGGGTCGACGCCTCGGGCGTCTCGCGCCGCCACGCGCGGATCGTCATTGGGATCGACGATGCGGTCATCGAGGATCTCGGGAGCCGCAACGGGACTGCCGTCGGCCGCACTGCACTCGCGGGGCCGCGCCGTCTCGAGGACGGCGACACGATTCGCATGGGCGTGGCGAGGCTGACGTTCCGCGTATGGTCCGATCAGCAAGCACCCCTCACGGAGCCGATCGCGCGCGGGCGGCGAACGAAACGGGGCGGGTCGTCGTCACAGTGACGGATAGGGTTCCCGGAAGGACGTGAGGTCACCATGCCGTGCCTGCTCGCACTGCTCGCGTTGCTCGCGCCGCGGGTCGTCGTCGCTCTGCTGTGGCTCTTCAGCGACTGGTTCACCGGCCTGTTCGACCTGGCGCTGTGGCCGATCCTCGGGTTCCTGTTCCTGCCCACGACCCTGCTGTGGTACTCGGTCGTCGTCAACTGGCTGGGGGCCGAGTGGACGCTCTGGCCGACGGTCGGCCTCGTCATCGCGCTGCTCATCGACGTGTCGCCCGCGGGCGGCCGGCGCAGGCGGGATTGACACCCGCGAGCGCATCGCCGCGGGAGCGGCTCAGGGTGATGTGCCGCCGCCCCGGACGTTTTGCGCGATAGACCCAGACCTGCAACATCAAGTACGAGTACCCGCACGCCGGGCTAGGGCAGGACAGTGCAGAAGTGCTACAGCTCTGCCGCGACGTGTGACCTCGTAGCTCTGGCGAGGAACCACGCCGCGAACCGCACCGGCACCTGCCTTGCTCCCGCTCGACCCGGCTCGTCTCACGGGAGGTCCCTATGCGCCGCGTTTCGCGATTTGTGGTATGCGTTGGCCTCTTCTGCCTCTCCACCTCCACATCAGCCGGCGCCGACCCTGTCTCCATCACCTCTGGAAGCATGGTGGTGACCGGCCCGTTCGGGCCCGCGTGGATCTCCCTTTCCGGCACACAGGGCTTCTCGCTCGACGCCAGGGTCACGCCGGGCGAGGGCCATATCGCGCCGCTGCACACGGAGTGCTCGCCGCTGTGCGATCCGGGCGCGACGATCAGTTTGGCAGGATTCCAGGGCGGCGCCTCATTCGTCGGGTCCGCGACCCTCGGCGAGAACACGTTCAATCTGACGGGCGGCCTCGACGACCCCGCGGGCGTGTTCCTGGAGTTCAGCGGACGGACGACGCTCCCCGGCGGTGCGGATGCCCCCACCGTCGTGATGGCGCCGTTCACCGCGCTCGGCGGTGTCAGCGACATCGCCAGTAGCACCTCAGCCCTGCTCCGCGGGCGCGGCATCGTGAGCCTCTGGCTCTCCCCTGTGCCTCCGGAGTTTGAAGTGCCGGCGGGCTGGGTGGTGGACCAGGTGGAGTATGCGTTCAGCGACACGCCGGCGCCGATTCCGGAACCGGCGACCATGGTGCTCCTCGGGACCGGGCTGGCGGTCACCGCGTTCCGCGCCCGACGCCGCAACTGTAAGAAGATCGCCGCCAGCTGAACAGCGGGTAGGGGCCCGCCACGCCCCATCCGCCACCACCGTCCCCGCCGGATCCTGATAGGCGGTCACGGCCGCACCGTGTCGGCCCTCACCGGCGCATAGGCGCCTGCTGACCTCACGGGAGCCGGCCATCAATCCGCCCACCCAGGTGCACCAGGCGAACCGCGCGTGTCATCATTCCGTCCAACCTATCCGGGCCGGTCAGGTCAGGAGCCGTGATGATCGACGACGTTCGCTATGCCTGGCGCCATTTCCTGAAGAGTCCCGGATTCGCCGTGGCGGCGATAGCCACGCTGGGGCTCGGTATCGGCGTCGCCTCGGGCATGTTCGCGCTGATCGAGGGCGTCCTGCTCTCGTCCGCCGCGTGGGCAGCGCCGGACCGGCTGGTGCTCGTGACACCCGCGCGGCTGGACGGCCAGCCGTACACCCAGGGCAGCACCATCGGGCAGTGGCTGGACTGGCGCACGGAGAGCCGCGCGCTCCAGCCGCCGGCACTCTACAGGTGGACGTTCAATTTCCTCGTCCTGCCCGATGGCAGCGAGTCGCTCGGCGGCATGGTGGTCACGAGGGACTTCTTTGCAGTGATGGGGCTGAAGCCGGTGCTCGGCCGGGAGCTGACGGAGGCCGAGGCCGGACGGACGAAGGTTCCACCCACGGGGATCATGCTCGGCTACGAGCTGTGGCAGCGCAAGTTCAACGCCGACCCCGCGATCATCGGCAGCACGGTCCGGATCAGCCGGTATCCGGCGCCGTTGCCGGTGGTCGGCGTGATGCCGCCCGGCGTGCGTTTCCTGCCCGATCCGGGAAGCGCGAGCGAACCCAATTACGACGTGCACGCGCACGTCGACTTCTGGATGGCCGTCTCACCGGACGAATCGCAGCGGACGTCGCGCGGATGGAATGCCGTCGCCAGGCTCCGGGACGGCGCTACCGTGCCGCAGGCGCAAGCGGAGCTTGCAGCGCTTGCGGCGACACAGGCGCAGGCCGACGGCAACCTGAAGGGCCTCACCACGACGGCCCGCCCGCTGCTCGACGAGGTGAACGGGCAGGCGCGCCGGCTCCTCCTTCCGCTCTTCGCTGCGGTGGGGCTCGTGTTCTTTGTCGCATGCATCAACGTGGCCGGCCTGTTCGTAGCGCGCGGCATCCAGCGGCACCGCGAGTACGCCATGCGCGCGGCGCTCGGTGCGTCACGGCTGCGGCTGTTCCGCCAGCTGCTCACCGAGAGTGCAGTGATCGCGGCGATTGCCGCCGGAGCTGGCGCGGCGATCGCCGCCGGGACTGTCATGGTGTTCAAGACGATTGGAGGCTCCGCCGTGCCACGGCTGGACGCCGTGGCGGTGGGATGGCCCGTCTTCGCGTTCGGCATGCTCGCGGCGCTGCTGGCCGCCATCCTCGCGGGGCTGCTGCCGGCCCTCCGTGCGTCGTCTCCGCGGCACGCGCAGGCACTGAAGGGAACCCGGACGACGGCGGGACGCGGTGAGCGCCGCCTCCTGCGAGGTATCGCGGCTGCCCAGATCGTGCTGACGGTTGCGCTGCTGGCCGGCGCCGCGCTGCTGATACGCACGGGCAGGAACCTCGCGGGTGTGCGGCCGGGTTATGACACCGAGAACATCCTCGCGGTCACGGTCACGACCGTCACGCCGAACACATGGCAGGACTTCCACACGCGCGTGCTCGAGCGCGTCGCGTCCCTGCCTGGCGTCATCCACGCCGCGTTCGCCTGGGGCGTTCCGCTGACGGGCAACAAATGGATGGGCACCGTCGAGCTGGACGGGCCCGACCATGCGGCCAACACGCAGCCCTTCAGCTTCCCGTTGCGGTCCGTGACGCCGGACTACTTCGATCTGATGGGCATCGATCTCGCGGATGGACGGCTGTTCCGCGCGACCGACGCGGGCGATGCGCCTCGTGTCGCCGTGATCAATCAGACGATGGCCGCCCGGTACTTTCCGTCGGGGAATGCACTCGGCAGGCAGATCCGCTTCGCCGGCGATCCCAAGCGACCGCTCGAGATTGTCGGCATTGTCACCGATACGCGTACCGAAACGCTCGATGCGCGGGCGGATCCCGAGATCTATCTGTCCTTCTGGCAGAGCGGCGCCTTCTCGAAGCACCTCGTCCTGCGCGCGGCCGGTGACCCGCGACTGCTCGCCGACGTCGTGAGGCGCGAAGTGCGGAGCGTCGATCCGACCGCTGCCGTCGAGCACTTCACCACCATGGCGCAGCTGCGGCGCGAGTCGTTCGCCCCCCGGACGTTTGCCATGCACCTGCTCCTGGGATTCTCGGCGCTGGCCACCGTGCTGTCGCTCGTGGGTGTCTACGGCGTGCTGTCGTTGTCGGTCGGCTCCCGGCTCAAGGAGATCGCGGTGCGGAAAGCGATTGGCGCACAGCATCGGGACATCCTCCGCTTGATCCTCGCGGAAGGCAGCAGGCTGATTGCGGCGGGCGTCGTGGCGGGTGCCGGCGCGGCCGTCCTCCTGGGACGTCTCCTGGAGACGCACCTGTTCGAGGTACCGCCGGCCGATCCCTGGTCACTCGGCGCTGCGGCGCTTGGCTTCGGCGCGCTGGCGCTGGCCATCTGCCTCGTCCCGGCGCGGCGTGCGGCACAAACGGACCTGCTGACGGCACTGCACCAGGAGTGAGGCCGGCCGTGCGCGTCACGCGCACAGCATGTCCGCTTTCGCGAAGCGCGAGTCCCGGAACCGCACACGTGACGCATGTACGTCGCGAGAGGTGACCAGATTCCGCGCAGGAGTCACACCATCGGCTGGCACCCGGCGTGCTCAGCCGCCCGTTCGAAGGAGCTCTCCAGATGCCCACTTCGCTTGCGGGCGCATTACGACACGCCGCGCGCCAGCTGCTGAAGCACCCCGGGTTCAGCGTCGTTGCCGTCCTGACACTCGCACTCGGGATCGGCGCGACGACTGCGCTCTTCAGTGTCGTGTACGGGGTGCTCCTCAGCCCGTATCCGTACGCGCGGCCGCACGAAATCTGGGCGCCCGGCGTACGTTCGCCCACGGTCGAACAGCGGATGCGTCCATACCAGCTGCGCGAGGTCGAGGCGATGGCGCAGCTGCCACCGTTCTCCGCGGTCATGGCGACGGCGCCCGGCAGTACGCTGCTGACCGGGGGACTGGGACCGGAGACGGTCACCGCGATCCGCGTCTCGGGCAATGCTTTCGACTTCCTCGGCGTCGAGCCCCTCCGGGGCCGAACCATTCAGGCGTTCGACATCTCGCCGGGGGGCGTCGCGCAGCCGGTCACGGTATTGAGCTATGGCGCCTGGCAGCGTCTGTTCGGCGGCGCCGAGGATGTCCTGCAGCGCACGATGGTTCTCGACGGCGAGCCACACACCATCATCGGGGTCATGCCGCCGCGGTTCGGGTGGTGGACGGGCGACGGCGTGTGGCTCCCGCTCGGGCGGGAAGCCGCCGGGCGGCCGGTGTTCCCGATCGTGCGGCTGCATGGCGGCGTCGAGAGGGCGGCCGCCGAGCAGCAGCTGCAGAGCCTGCAGGTGGAGCTCGCCGCGGCGAACCCGGGAGGATTTCCGAAGGATGCGTTTGCGAGCACGCTCACGAACTATCTCGACCTCACGGTCGCCAGCGGCCAGATGCGCAACAGCCTGCGGCTGTTGTTCTGGGCGGTGCTGTTCCTGCTGCTCATCGCCTGCGCCAACGTGGCCAACCTGCAGCTGGCGCGCGGGTCGTCACGCGCCCGCGAGATTGCGGTACGGATGTCGCTCGGCGCCGCGCGCCGCCAGATCGTCGGCCAGCTTCTGACCGAGAGCATCGTGCTGTCGCTGGCCGGCGGGGTCGTCGGCCTGGCGTGCGCCTTCGGGATTACGCACCTGATGGTCACCCTGATGCCGGGATTCTTCGTCCCGAACGAGGCGCGCATCGAGCTCAATGGCTTTGCGCTCGCGTTCTGCAGCTTCGTGTCCGTCTGCACCGGCATCATCTCGGGTCTCGTTCCCGCTCTCCACGCGTCGCGGGCGAACTTCGTCCACGCGTTGAGCGACGAGTCTCGCGGGTCCAGCGGCCTGGCGGGCGGACGGCTTCGGAGCGGCCTGGTCGTCGCGGAGGTCGCGATTTCGGTCATTCTGCTCGGCGGAGCCGCCATGACGGTGCGGAGCTTCCTGGCGCTGCAGGAGACGAACCTCGGCTTCCGCACGGACCAGGTCGTCACGGTGCAGATCCCGCTTCCGGCGCGATCCTACGGCACGGCTGACGCGCGGAATCGCTTCGCGCAAGCGCTGCTCGAGCGCCTGCGCGCCGTGCCGGGGGTCGACGCGGTGACGATCGGCAATGGCGGGCTGCCGTTCGGAGGCCCCCTGTCGCCGTACCGCATCGAGGGGCAGCCCCTACCGGAAGACGATCGACGGGTCAGGGTGCAGCTGGTCGGGGAGGACTATCTGCACGTCCTGGGTGTCCCGCTGCTGCGCGGAAGGATGCTCACCGGACGCGAGGTGGCTGCGGCCGAGCGAATGGCCGTGATCAACGAGTCGGCGGCTGCGCTGTGGAGCCCCGGCCGGGATCCGATCGGCCGGCGCATGAGTGTCGACATCCTCGAGCAGCCCGCGGGTTCTCCGGTGCTCGCGCCTGGCACGCCCTCGCGTGACGTCACGATCGTCGGCATCGTCGGCGACACGAAGAACGACGGCCTGCAGGCGGAGCCCCGGCCGGCCGTGCTCGTTCCCTATACGCTGCTGGCGCCGGCCCAGCGCACGGTGGCCGTCCGGACGGCAAGCACGGCGGCGTTCATCAGCAGCCTCCGGGATATCGTTCGCCGGATGGACCCGATGCAGCCAATCTCGGCGCCGCAGTCGTTCGAGGAGATCCTGGGTGCCCAGTCCGCGCAGCCGCGCTTCATCATGGCGCTCTTCAGCCTGTTCGCGGGTCTCGGCCTGGCGCTCGCCATGGCGGGCCTCTACAGCGTGCTGTCGTATCTCGTCTCGATGCGCACGCGGGAGATCGGCATCCGGATGGCGCTCGGCGCGCGTCAGTCGGACATCCTGCGGCTGATCTCGATGACGGGATGCCGGCTGGTCGGCGTCGGGCTCGGAGTTGGCCTCGCCGGCATCATCGCCTCCGCGGGCGTGCTCGGCACCCAGCTCCAGCTCGTCGAGGGCAGCGCCGGCGATCCCCTCGCGTACCTTGCCGTGGGCGCGCTGCTGGCCGCGGTCGCCATGGCAGCGTCCGTGATACCGGCGCGGCGCGCCGCGCGGATTGCGCCCACTGAAGCGATGCGTTGAGCGCCTCGCGCGCGGCACGCAACCGATGTGAGCTCCGCTTAGAGCCGCCGATTGGACGCGGCGACCGGCGATCGCCAACAATGCGGAGACATGCGCACGACGTCGCTTCCCGAGCTGCCAGCCGCCGATCTCGAGACCTTTCACGAACAGGTGCGCCAGCGGTACGACGCCTTCGCCATGCGCGGCCTGAAGCTGGACCTGACGCGAGGCAAGCCCGCGGCCGGGCAGCTGGATCTCTCCGCCCGGTTGTTGACGCTCCCCGGACCTGACGACTACCTTGCGGCCGATGGCACGGACACGCGCAATTACGGCGTGCTGCAGGGGCTGCCGGAGCTGCGTGCGCTGCTGGCGCCGCTCTTTGGCGCCACTGCCGACCAGACGATCCTGGGCGGCAACTCCAGCCTGGGCCTGATGCACGACGCGATCGCGTACGCGCTGCTGCAAGGCACGTCTGACAGCGCACGGCCCTGGTCCCGGGAGGATCGCATCGCATTCGTCTGCCCCGTCCCGGGCTACGACCGTCACTTCGCCATCTGCGAGGATTTCGGGATCGAGATGATCTCCGTGCCGCTCACCGCCGATGGCCCGGACATGGACCGGGTAGAGCGACTGGTCGCCGAGGACGCGGGGATCCGGGGGATGTGGTGCATCCCGAAGTACAGCAACCCGACCGGCACCGTCTACAGCGGCGCGACGATCGAGCGCCTCGCGGCGATGGGC
>Ga0299913_10000768_pt1 | contig 21681 bp, 15 predicted proteins | sample RVTome_9_FD_201360 | JGI IMG/M metagenome (GOLD analysis project Ga0299913, IMG submission 201360) | Soil microbial communities from uranium-contaminated site in the Upper Colorado River Basin, Wyoming, United States - RVT155D38 (version 2) ... | reverse complement strand
CATCGGCGACCTGCTCGCCGAGGCCTTCGACAAGGTCGGCAAGGACGGCGTGATCACGGTCGAGGAGTCCAACACCATGGGCACCGAGCTCGAGTTCACCGAGGGGATGCAGTTCGACAAGGGCTACATCTCGCAGTACTTCGTGACCGACCCGGAGCGGATGGAAGCCGTCCTCGAGGACCCCTACATCCTGCTGCACCAGGGCAAGATCTCGGCGATCGCCGACCTGCTGCCCCTGCTGGAGAAGGTCATCCAGGCCGGCAAGCCGCTCTTCATCCTCGCCGAGGACGTCGAGGGCGAGGCGCTCTCGACCCTGGTGGTCAACAAGATCCGCGGCACGTTCAACGCCGTCGCGGTGAAGGCCCCCGCCTTCGGTGACCGCCGCAAGGCGATGATGCAGGACATCGCGACCCTGACCGGTGGCCAGGTGATCGCACCCGAGGTGGGCCTGAAGCTCGACCAGGTGGGCCTCGACGTGCTGGGCGCCGCCCGCCGGGTCGTGATCACCAAGGACGAGACCACCATCGTGGACGGCGGTGGCGACGCCGCCGAGGTCGAGGGCCGGGTCAACCAGATCAAGGCCGAGATCGAGTCCACCGACTCCGACTGGGACCGCGAGAAGCTCCAGGAGCGGCTCGCCAAGCTCGCCGGCGGCGTGTGTGTGATCAAGGTCGGCGCGGCCACCGAGGTGGAGCTGAAGGAGAAGAAGCACCGCATCGAGGACGCCGTCTCGGCGACCCGTGCCGCGATCGAGGAGGGCATCGTCCCCGGCGGTGGCTCGGCCCTGATCCACGCCGTGACGGTCCTCGACAAGGACCTGGGCCTGACCGGCGACGAGGCGGTCGGCGTGCGCATCGTGCGCAAGGCCGCCGACGAGCCGCTGCGCTGGATCGCGGAGAACGGCGGGGTCAACGGCTACGTCGTGACCACCAAGGTCCGCGAGCTCGGCCTCGGCTACGGCTACAACGCCGCCACGGAGGAGTACGGCGACCTGGTCGCCCAGGGCGTCCTGGACCCGGTCAAGGTCACCCGCTCCGCGCTGGTCAACGCCACCTCGATCGCCGGCATGCTGCTGACGACCGAGACCCTGGTCGTCGAGAAGCCCGAGGAGGAGGAGCCCGAGGCCGCCGGCCACGGGCACGGACACGGCCACTGACCCGTCTCCAACTCACGCAGAACAGCGCTGACCCGTCGCGAACTTCGCGACGGGTCAGCGGATTTTTTGTGGCCGCAACACGGCTGACCCGGCTTTGGAACACGTTCGGGGCACCCTGGGCCGCATGTTCTACAGGATCCGCACCCGTCTGCCCGACACGCCCGGCGCCCTGGCCACGCTGGCCCGGTGCCTGGGCGGCGCAAGCGTGAACATCCTCGCTTTGCAGATCTACCCCGACCTCGGCACCGTCACCGACGACCTGGTGGTCAAGGTTCCCGAGGCCTGCTCGCCCAACGACCTGATCCACCTGGTCGAGTCGGCGGGCTGCACCGAGGTCACCGTCTCGGTCTGCTCGGAGCACGAGCTCCAGGACCAGCCCACCCAGTGGCTGGCGGCGGTCCGCCGGCTCATCGACGATCCTTCCCGCGTCCATTCCGAGCTGACCAGCCTGCTCGGGCCGAGGGTGACCCTCTCGCCCACCGAGCAGGTGCGGGCCGCCGCCCTCACCGACATCGCCGCGGCGCTGGGGACACCAGCCACGCCGCTCCCCTCCCGCGACGCCGTGGTCGCCTACGACCAGACGGCGACCGGGGTGCGGGCGCGCGTCGGCACCGGGGTGGTCGGCTCCGCGGAGTTCACCCAGCTCTTCCCCGCCCGCCCGGCCGAGGGCACCCTCGAGGTGGCGCCGGCCTGGCGGCGGATTGGCATCGGAAGCCAGCTCTTGCGGCGGCTGTGCGTCCTGGCCGCGGAGGCGGGGGCCGAGGAGCTCCTGCTGGTCGCGCCGCCCGACGAGAGCGGCGCGGCGGCGTTGCTCGCCGCGACCGGGATGCGCGGCCGGATCCGGCTCATGCCGAGCGGCCTGCACGTGCACCTGACGCTGCCCAGGCGTCCGGCCGCTCAGCAGTCCGGCGTGATCGGGGGACGCTCGACCCCCTTCAGCAGGTAGACCGCGTTGTCGTCGCAGCCCGTCCCGTGACGCACGTAGTTGTCGTCGATCGCCGCTCTCAGATCGCCGGCCCCGGGCGCTTCCCACGACGTGAGCGCGATCCAGGTCACGAACCAGGTCGGCGCCCGTGGCCCGTCGAGCAGGGCGACCAGGTCGGCGTACTCCGGATCGAGCGTGCGCATCGGCAGGCTCCACAGATGGGGGTACGGCGAGGGCAGTCCGCTGGCGTACTGCACGTCGGCGCGGCCGCCGAACACGACGAGTGAGTCACCCGGCTCGGCCACCTCGTCGATCGCCTCGCCGGCGGCCACCTCGGTGTAGCCGATCACCCCGGCGATCTCGAGGACGAACCACACCGCGAGTGAGACCGCGGCGGAGACCAGGGACAGGAGTGCGACGAACCGCATCCGCCGGGCCGGACGTCCGCCCAGGGCGACGAGCAACGTCACGCACAGGGCGAGGGGCGGCACGAGGGGGAACAGGTAGTCGCGCCAGTAGCTGCCACCGGCCACGAGGCCGGCGATCTCCGCGATGAGCATCGCCCCGGTGGCCCCCGCGACCGTGCGGCCGGCCAGCCAGTGTTGCCGGAAGTGGACGACGAAGCCGCCGACGATCGCGACCACCCCGGCGCCCAGCGCGATGAGCAGGAGCAGGGCGATGCGTTCCGCGGGCCGGTCGCTGGTGTCGTCGGCAAGCACGCTGGCCGCCTCGGCGCGGAAGCCGTAGACGGTGTACCAGAGCTCCGAGAGGTGGACCCCCGCCGCCAGCGCCCAGGCCGCTGTCGCGAGCAGCGGTACGGCGGCCCCGGCGGCCAGGCTCGCCACGAGTGCCGCGAGCCGTCGCCATCCGGTCGGTCCCCACTTCCACGAGCCGAGGAACAACACGCCCGCGAACACCAGGCCCCCGACCAGGCTCTGCTTCAGCCCGAGCGCCCCCGCCCCGGCGAGTCCCGCGGCGAACGCGAAGCCGGCCGCACGGGCCGGCGTGCCGGCGCGGATCGCGACCAGGGCCCACCACATGGCCAGCCCCACCAGGGGGAGTGCGAGCAGCTCGCCCTTCGCCGCCACCGGGTCGATGAGCGGGCTGGTCGTCAGCGCCGCGACCACGACGGCGCCCCAGCGTCCGGCGGCCTCGTCGGCGACCAGGCGTCCGATCCGGGCCGCCAGCAGGACCATGGTCGCCGCGGCCAGCGCGCCCACCAGGCGCAACGTGACGGGGCCGCCGAGCCGGTCGGCAAGGTCCACCAGTCCGATCAGGCTCGGCGGGCGGTCGACGAAGTGATCGCCGTACACACTGTCGGGCGCCGGGTTCCACGACCGGGCGACCAGGAACCACCCCGCCTCGTCGGGCCGCACCGGCCTGGTCACCCCCGGGAGTCGGAGCAGGAACGCCAGGGCTGCGGCGAACGGGACGGCCCAGCGGGTGTCGATCACGGCCCCCCATCGCACGGAGGACAGCCTGACACGAGCCGGCGCCCGATCCCGGCCAATTCCTCACGCCCTAGACTGTGGATGTGGAGCCACCCGAGAAGTTCGCCGCCCTCGGCCTGACCTACGACGACGTGCTGCTGCTGCCCGGTCACTCCGACCTGGCGCCGGACGAGATTGACACGAGCACCCGGCTGACCCGGGAGATCTCCCTCAACGTTCCGCTGGTCAGCGCGGCCATGGACACCGTCACCGAGTCGCGGATGGCGATCGCGATGGCCCGGCAGGGCGGCCTCGGCGTGCTGCACCGCAACCTGTCCATCGACGACCAGGCCTACCAGGTCGACCTGGTCAAGCGGACCCAGACCGGGATCATCTCGAACCCGGTCACCATCGGGCCGGACGCGACGCTCGAGCAGCTCGACCAGCTGGCGGGGGAGTACCGCATCTCGGGCTTCCCCGTGGTCGATGCCGACAGCCGGCTGCTCGGCATCATCACCAACCGCGACCTCCGGTTCACCCCGGTCGCGGAGTGGGCCACCACCAAGGTCGACGAGGTGATGACCCCGATGCCGCTGATCACCGGCCCGGTGGGCATCTCCCGCGAGGACGCCACGATGCTGCTCCGCCAGCACAAGCGCGAGCGGCTGCCCCTCGTCGACGAGCAGGGCCACCTCGGTGGCCTGATCACGGTCAAGGACTTCGTGAAGTCCGAGCAGTTCCCGCTCGCCTCCAACGACGCCCACGGCCGGCTGATGGTGGGCGCCGCCGTCGGCTACTTCGGCGATGCCTGGCAGCGCGCCACGACCCTGGTCGACGCCGGCGTCGACGTCCTGGTCGCCGACACCGCCCACGGGCACGTCACGCTCCTGCTCGACATGGTGCGCCGCCTCAAGACCGACCCGGCCACCCGGCACGTCCAGGTCATCGGGGGCAACGTCGCCACCCGGGAGGGTGCTCAGGCGTTCGTCGACGCCGGCGCCGACGCCGTCAAGGTGGGCTTCGGTCCGGGATCGATCTGTACGACGCGGGTGGTCACCGGCTGCGGCGTACCCCAGATCACCGCCGTCTACGAGGCGTCCCTGGCCTGCAAGCCCGCCGGCGTACCGGTCATCGCCGACGGCGGCCTGCAGCAGTCGGGGGACATCGCCAAGGCCATCGTGGCCGGCGCCGACACGGTGATGATCGGCTCGCTGCTGGCCGGCTGCGAGGAGTCGCCCGGCGAGACGATCTTCGTCAACGGCAAGCAGTTCAAGTCCTACCGGGGGATGGGCTCGCTGGGCGCGATGTCGAGCCGCGGCAAGAAGTCCTACTCCAAGGACCGCTACTTCCAGGCCGAGGTCGCCAGCGACGACAAGATCGTCCCCGAGGGCATCGAGGGCCAGGTCGCCTACCGCGGCCCGTTGGGCGCGGTCGCCCACCAGCTGATCGGCGGGCTCAACCAGTCGATGTTCTACGTCGGCGCGCGCACCATCCCCGAGCTGCAGGAGAAGGGTCGCTTCGTGCGGATCACCTCCGCCTCGCTCAAGGAGAGCCACCCCCACGACGTCCAGATGACGGTGGAGGCCCCGAACTACTCCGGCTGACCCTCCTGCGCCTGTCCTACAGGTAGAGCCCGGTGCTGTTGCCGGGTCGGTCCGGCGGCGGCTGGTCGGGCAGGTCGGACCGCAGCAGTGCCCGCACCTGCTCGGGGGTGGTGGCCCGGCCGTCCACGAGCCGCATCGCCTGGCGCGAGACGGCCTCCTCGAAGACGTTGCGCACGAACCGGCCGTTGCCGAAGCCGACCGGGCGCGGCGAGGGCACCAGCGCCCGCAGCCCGAGGGCGACGTCCGGCGCGACCGTGAAACCCGCCTGCTCCGCGATCAGGTGGAAGATCGCCACCAGCTCGTCGGCGGCGTAGTCGGCGAAGGTCAGCGTCTTGGGGAACCGCGAGGCCAGGCCGGTGTTGGAGTCGAGGAACCGCTGCATCTCGCGCGGGTAGCCGGCGACGATCACCACCACCTCGTCGCGGTGGTCCTCCATCAGCTTCAGCAGGGTGGAGACCGCCTCGTGCCCGAAGTCCCGGCCCGAGTCGGGCGGGATCAGCGAGTAGGCCTCGTCGATGAACAGCACGCCTCCGGTGGCCTGGTTGAACTTGGCCGTCGTCCGGGGTGCGGTCTGGCCGATGTACTCGCCCACCAGGTCGGTGCGGGTGACCTCGACCAGGTGGCCGTTGGAGAGCACCTCGAGCTGCGCGTAGATCCGCGCCAGCAGCCGGGCCACGGTGGTCTTCGCGGTGCCGGGGTTGCCGAGGAACACCATGTGCCGCGAGCGGTCCGAGACCGGCATCCCGGCGGCCGCACGCATCTGCTCGGCCCGGAGCTCGGCCACCAGTCGGCGTACCTGCTCCTTGACCGGCTCCAGTCCGACCAGGGCGTCGAGCTCGGCCATCGGGTCACCGATCTCGACCTCGGGGATGGGCAGCTCGGCCACCTCCTCGCCGTCCGCACCCAGGGCCACCCGTTGGCCCTCTCCCACACCGGGCTGCTGCCGGGTGGTGCGCTCGGCGGCTCGGCGTTGCGCCGCCCGCTCGGCGAGGCGGGCGGCGAGCGGGTTCGTGACTGTCTTGGGGGCTTGGAAGATGCTGTGCAGATCGCTGCGATAGCCGGGCCGGTCGGGGCACCGGGTGCTGCGCACGTAGTCGGGCAGGGTCGCGGTGAGCTGCGCGACTTGGGTCGCCATCGCCATCCACAGTCGTACGGCGTCGATCTCGCCGGTGACCATGGCCCGGGCCAGCCAGCCGCGGTTGTCGCCGATCCAGTCGTCGGCGTCGAAGCCGTGACGCAGCCGTTCGAGCTCGTCGTTGACCCGGACGAAGCGGTCGCGCCCGGCGGCCGCCGCCAGCGCCGCCGGCAGCTCGTCGACGCCGTTGTAGAGGGCCATCGACGCGATCACCTCGTCCGCACCCTGGCCCCGGCTCACGGCCTCGGTGAGGTGGGCGTGCACCGCGTCGAAGCCGGCGAGCGACCAGGCGAGGTGGGAGGTCCAACCGCGCACCTCCGGCACGATCTCGGCCTCCGCGTCGGTGGCGAGGCCCTTCCAGACGTCGAGGATGTCGTCCCAGGTGCCCGTCTCGTGCACGCGCCGGTGGCCGGGCTCGTCGAGGACCCGCTGGAACAGCGCGGACAGGGTCCGGCCGCGCTGCTGGAAGTGCGGCACCGCGTCGAAGATCGCGAAGCCCCGCTGGGTGAGCTCGATCGCAGCCAGCCGGGTCGCCGGGTCGGCGTCGAGCAGTCGCCAGACCAGGTAGAGGTACCACTTGTAGTCGGTGTTGGAGTAGTAGGTGATCAACCGCTTCTCGGGCTGATAGCTGTCCTGGTACCAGGGACCCACGAGGGTGTCGCCGAGGTGCACCTCGGTGCCGACCCACAGCGGGATGGCGCTGGGCAGGTAAGTGGCGTTGTTCCACATCATCGGGACGACGAGAGGGGTCCCGGGCCGGTAGTCGGTCCACGCGATGTCGGTCTGCACGCGCGGGTCCGCGGCCAGCTCCCGGATCCGCTGCTGCGTGTCCTCGAGCCAACCGTCGGGGATCGGCCAGGGATCCTCGCTGCCGAGCACGTCGAGGTGCGGGTGCCCGGAGAGCAGCGGCGCGAGGTGATCCGGCAGGTCGATCATGGCGTGACGAAGTCTAAGGTCGAGAACAAGTGCGGGAGGGGGACTAGGTCGCGCCCGGCCCGTGACAGACTTCCGCCGTGACCGAGATCGAGATCGGCCGGGCCAAGCGCGGGCGCCGCGCCTACTCCTTCGACGACATCGCGATCGTGCCCTCGCGGCGCACCCGCGATCCCGAGGAGGTCAGCACCGACTGGCAGATCGACGCCTACCGGTTCGGGCTGCCCGTCCTGGCCGCCCCGATGGACTCGGTGATGTCGCCGGAGACCGCGATCGCGCTGGGCCATCACGGTGGCCTCGGGGTGCTCAACCTCGAGGGCCTGTGGACCCGATACGAGGACCCGCGGGCGCTGCTGGGGGAAGTGGCGGGGTTGCGCGGTCCCGAGGCGACCCGGCGGCTGCAGCAGATCTACCAGGAGTCGATCAAGCCAGACCTGATCACCGAGCGGCTCCGGGAGATCCGGGACGCCGGCGTGACGGTCGCCGGCTCGCTGTCGCCCCAGCGCACCAAGGAGTACGCCAAGGTCGTGGTCGACGCCGGCGTCGACATGTTCGTGATCAGGGGTACGACGGTCAGCGCCGAGCACGTCTCCAGCCAAGCAGAGCCGCTGAACCTCAAGGAGTTCATCTACGAGCTCGACGTGCCGGTGATTGTGGGCGGCTGCGCCACCCACCAGGCGGCGCTGCACCTGATGCGCACCGGCGCCGCCGGAGTGCTGGTCGGCTTCGGTGGCGGCGCCGCGCACACCACCCGCACCGTGCTGGGGGTCGCCGTACCGATGGCCTCGGCGGTGGCCGACGTCGCCGCGGCCCGGCGTGACTACCTCGACGAGTCGGGCGGCCGCTACGTGCACGTGATCGCCGACGGCTCGATCGGCAAGTCCGGCGACATCGCCAAGGCGATCGCCTGCGGCGCCGACGCGGTGATGGTGGGCTCGCCGTTCGCACGAGCCACCGACGCCCCGGGGCATGGCTTCCACTGGGGCGCCGAGGCCCACCACGCCGACCTGCCGCGCGGACAACGGGTCGAGTTCGAGCAGATCGGGACGCTCGAGGAGATCCTGTTCGGCCCCTCCCGGGTGGCCGACGGCACGATGAACCTGATCGGGGCCCTGAAGCGGTCGATGGCCACCACCGGCTACACCGAGCTCAAGGAGTTCCAGCGGGTCGAGGTCGTCGTCGAGTAGGGGAGGACCGGCCGGCTCGCCGATGTCACACCCAGTGAGATGATGCGGGCATGGAGCCGGAGCCCTCCGCTCGGGAGCGGGCCGAAGATGGCGGCGCACCCAGCGCCGAGGGTGCCGCCGCCCTGCTCCTGCAACGGGCCGAGGAGATCGCCGACCAGCTCCAGCGCGAGGCCGTCGAGGAGGCGGAGCGCGCGACGGCTGACGCACGACGTCTCCGGGACGATGCCCAACGGCACCACGACGAGGCCCGGGCCGCGGCCCAGCGCGACCGGGACAGTGCGGCGTCCCGCCTCGCCGACGCGTCCGGCGAGGCACTCTCTATCGTCGCTGACGCGAACGAGCAGGCCAGCCTGCTGCTGCGATCCGCAGAGGCCGAGCGCGACCGTCTGCTCGAGGAGGCGCGGAGCGAGGCGGCCGAGGTCCGGGCGGCCGCGGACCACGAGCGCTCCGGCGCCTCGGAGGCAGCGGCCACGACCCGTCGCGAGGCCGAGGCGGAGGCGGCGGAGCTCGTGGAGCGCGCCCACGCCGAGGCGGCGTTCCACGAGACATCCGCCGCCAATCGCGCCGAGGAGGTGGTGGCCCGGGCCACGGCCGACGCGGAGTCGCGGCTGACCAAGGTGACAGCGGAGGCCGATGCGTTGCGGGAGGCCGCCGAGAGAGAGGCCGCCCAGCTCCGGGTCGACGCCGAGAAGGAGGCGGGGTCCGGCCTGGCCGAGGCGCAGGACGCCGTACGCCGGGCTCGGCTCGAGGCCGACCGGCTGCTGTCGGAGGCGCGGCAGGAGGTCGAGGAGGAGCTGCGCCGAGCGGCCGAGGAGACGGCGTGGACCAAGAGCACCGTCGAGTCCGTCCTGGCGGCCGCGGCCGCGGAAGCGGAGGCGATCCGGGCGGCCGGTCACGTCGATGCCGGGGCCCATCTGCGCGGCACCCGGCGCCGGATCCAGGGGGTCCTCGCCCGGGTGACCGAGCGGTTGCGTGCCGAGGTGGCCGAGGCCGAGCGCCGCGCTACCGAGCTCGACGACGCGGCCGCCGCCGTGGTCGCCGCGGCCGACCGCGATGCGGCTGAGCGACGGGCTCGGGCCGAGGCCGAGGCCAGCGCCATGCTCGAGGAGGCACAGGCCGCGGCCGCCCGCATCACGGAGATCGCCGATCGCCGCAGCGCCGAGTCCGAGGCCGGTGCCCACAGCCTGCGCGCCCTGGTCGCCGACGAGGTCACCGCCCTGCGGAGCGAAGGGGCGGAGGAGCTGCGCCGGAGCCGCGAGGAGGCCGCGCGGATCCTCACCGAAGCCCAGGCCGATGCCGACCGCATGCGCGGCCAGGCCCGTGACCTGCTGTCGAACGCCCGCGCCGAGACCGACAGCCTGCGCCGTCGACGCGACGACATCGCCACCGAGCTCACCCAGATGTCCGGAGTCATCGAGGCCCTGGCCGTCTCCGAGTCCACGCAAGAAACCGAGGAGCACAAATGAACCAGCCCGACCCGCAGTTCCGCCTGGTGATGCGGGGCTATGACCCCGCCGACGTAGACCGGGTGATCTCCGGGCTGCAGCAGCGCGCGATCGAGGCCGAGGCGTCGGTCGCCGAGATCGAGACCCGACTGAAGCAGGCCAGGGCCTCCGCCGCCCAGGCCGAGCCCCCCGAGCCGCCCACGTACGAGCACCTCGGTGAACGCGTCGGCCAGATCCTCGCTCTCGCCGACCAGGAGGCGAGGGAGCTGCGCGAGCGGGCCCAGGCCGAGACCGAGGAGGCCCGCAAGCTCGCCGAGCAGGCGGCCGTCTCCGTCCGCGACGATGCCGACCAGTACGCCGACCACCGTCGACGGGATGCCGACGCCGAGGGCGCCAGGGTCCTCGCCGACGCTCGGCGCGCGGCGGACGAGGAGCGCGACGCCGCCGAGCGCGACGCGGCGGCGCTCCGGCAGGAGGGCGAGGCCGTCTTCGAGCAGCAGCGCGCCAACGCCGCGAAGGCTGCCGCGGACTTCGAGACCACCCTCGCCGAGCGCCGGGAGCGCAGCGCGGCCGAGTTCCGGGACCAGCAGGCCGCCACGCAGGCGCAGCTCGAGGCGATGATGCGGCGGGTCGAGGACGCCCGTGCGGCGGCGCAGCAGGAGCAGGAGGCCGCCGAGGCGGAGGCCCGGCGGATCGTCATGGAGGCCGACGAGCGGGCAGCCGCCCTGGTCAACGAGGCACGGACGACCGCCGACCGGGTCCGCACCGAGTCCGAGCGGGAGCTCGCCGCGGCGACCCAGCGCCGCGACAGCATCAACGCCCAGCTCACCAACGTGCGGCAGATGCTCGCCACGCTCACCGGCTCGGCCGCCGGCTTCGCTCTCGAGCCGCTGCCGGCCACCGAGGAAAAGGCGCCGGACGTCGAGGCCGACGACCAGTCGCCGGAGCCGGAGTACCACGATCAGGGGTAGGAGCCTGCAGCTCCTGGCGCCGGCTCAGCGTTCGACCAGGCCGCGTGGCCAGCCGAGCCCGCCGACGGCTTCGCGGATCTCGCTCCGCGCCTCGCGCAACCGCGCCAGGTCGCCGCGACCGTTCGCCAGCGCCGCGACCACCCGCTGGATCCGGATCGGGCCGGTGGCGTAGCTGTTCCAGTACGTCGGAACGTGCGCCGCCTCGCGCACCCGGAACCGGCCGTCGCGGCCCTCGCGGAACTCGAACCGCACCGTGATGCCCTCGTAGGTGCGGGGCCGGGTCGGCTCCTGCTGGGCGATCATGTTGCCCAACCCGTAGGCCACCCACTTGCCGTTGACCCGGGTGATCGGCTGCACGACGTGGGCGTGCTCGCCGAGCACCAGGTCGACCGCGGGGGACGCGGTCAGGCGGCGGGCGAGCGCGACCTGCTCGGCGTTCGGGACGTGGGAGTACTCGTCGCCGCCGTGCAGGTGGACCACCACGATGTCGGCCCCGGCCCGCCGCGCGCGCCGGGCCTGGTCCAGCAGGTTGGGTGCGTCCCACAGCGACACCGACCACGGGCGGCCCTTGGGCAGCGGGAACCCGTTCAGGCCGTAGGTGCCGGCCACAATGGCGACCCGCACGCCCTGGCCGGTGGTCAGGATGACCGGCCGCCGTCGTTCGCGCGCCGTACGGAACGTGCCGACGTGGCGGACCCCGTTGGCTTCGAGCAGGTCGGCGGTTCGCTCGAGCCCCGCGAACCCCTGGTCGACCGCGTGGTTGGAGGCCGTGGTGCACGCGTCGAACCCCATGCTCGCGATCCACGGAGCGATCTGCGGGGGCGCGGCGAAGACCGGGAAGTTCTGGAGCGGGCCGCCCGGCCGCGCGAACGGCACCTCCTCATGGCAGATGGCCACGTCGGCACCGCGGACCAGTGCTCGGAGCGCGCCGAACATCGGGTCGAAGTCGTAGGCCCGGCCGGGTGGGGCGTCGGCGGCCGCGCTGGCCCAGGTCGTGTTGTGCCAGAGCAGGTCGCCGCCCATCACCACGGTGGCCGTGCGCCGCGGCGGCGGCGCCGGCTCGGGCGTCGCTGGTACCGGCGGACTCGTGGTGGCCGGCAGGACGATCGTGGCCGGCGCAGCCGATGGTTCCGGGTCGTCGGCGGGGCTCCCGATCGCCGCCATCAGCGCTGCCGAGAGGAACACGGTGACGGCCAGAACGGGCCGCTTCCTGGTCCTCACATCCAGGAGACTCTCAGGGGGCCGGGAAGGTTGCGTGGGAACCCTGGAAGAATCCGGGCATGAGCCAGTCATCGGCACTCGGCCCGGCCGCCCGCGACGCCGCGATAGCGGCGATGTCGACCGACACCGAGCTCGACGTGCTGGTCGTCGGCGGGGGAGTCGTCGGCGCGGGCACCGCGCTCGACGCCGTCACCCGTGGGCTGAACACCGGTCTGCTGGAGCAGCGCGACCTCGCCAGCGGCACCAGCAGCCGCAGCAGCAAGCTGATCCACGGTGGCCTGCGCTACCTGGAGATGCTGGACTTCGGCCTGGTGCGGGAGGCACTGGAGGAGCGCGGGCTGCTGCTGACCCGGCTGGCCCCGCACCTGGTGCGGCCGGTGCCGTTCCTCTACCCCCTCACCCACCGCGGCTGGGAGCGTCCGTACGTCGGAGCCGGGCTCGCGCTCTACGACGCGATGGCGATGCTCGGGAAGTACTCCATGGGGGTCCCCCGGCACCGGCACCTGTTCCGGCGCCAGGTGGCCAGGATCGCGCCGGACTTCAAGTCGGACGCGATCGCCGGCGCGATCAGGTACTACGACTGCCAGGTCGACGACGCCCGCCTGGTGATGACGATCGCCCGGACCGCCGCCGGCCACGGCGCCCAGGTCGCGACCCGGACCAAGGTCGTCGGCTTCCTGCGCGAGGGCGAACGGGTCGTCGGGGTCCGGGCCCGCGACCTCGAGAACGGCCGCGAGTTCGAGGTGCGCGCCCACGTCGTGATCAACGCGGCCGGCGTGTGGACCGACGAGATCCAGGAGATGGTCGGCGGCCGCGGCGCCCTGCACGTGCAGGCCAGCAAGGGCATCCACCTGGTCGTCCCCCGCGACCGGATCCGCTCCGAGGCCGGCTTCATCGCGCGCACCGCGACATCCGTGCTGTTCGTGATCCCGTGGGGGCGGCACTGGATCATCGGGACCACCGACACCGCCTGGAACCTCGACAAGGCGCACCCGGCCGCCAGCCGGGCGGACATCGACTACATCCTCGAGCACGTCAACAAGCTGCTCCGCGAGCCGCTCGACCACGACGACGTCGAAGGTGTGTACGCCGGGCTCCGGCCGCTGCTCACCGGTGAGTCCGAGCCGACGTCGCGGATCTCGCGCGAGCACACCGTGGTCACCCCGGTCCCGGGCCTGGTGATGATCGCCGGAGGCAAGCTCACGACGTACCGGGTGATGGGAAGGGATGCCGTCGACGCCGCGGCGCACTCGCTGCAGACCACGGGCAACCTGACGATCCGCGACTCGATCACCGACCAGGTGCGGCTGCTCGGCGCCGACGGCTTCGAGACCCGCACCAACCAGCGGGTGCTGCTGTCCCGGCGCTCGGGGCTGCACGTGGCCCGGATCGACCACCTGCTCGGCCGCTTCGGCGGACTCGTCGACGACCTGCTCGCGCTCGTGGCGGAGCGCCCGGAGCTGGGCGAGGCGCTGGTCGGGGCCGAGGACTATCTCGCGGCGGAGGTGGTCTACGCCGTGAGTCACGAGGGCGCCCGTCATCTCGACGACGTGCTCACCCGGCGGACCCGGATCTCGATCGAGACCTTCGACCGCGGCATCGCCGCCGCGCCCGAGACCGCCCGGCTGATGGCCGGTGAGCTGGGCTGGGACGAGCGGCGCGTGCACGAGGAGATCGACCACTACCTCCGGCGGGTCGAGGCCGAACGGCAGAGCCAGCTCAAGCTCACCGACCAGGAGGCCGACGAGGCCCGGGTCAAGGTCGCCGACATCGTCTGAGCGAGGAGTCTGCGAGGGACGAGCAGACTCCTCACGCGAAGAGGTCGAGCGAGCCGCGCGTCCGAGGCACGAGGTCGCGACCGGCGGGTCGAGACCCCGCAAGCCGCATGCCGGCCGCGACCGCACTGATTGACAACTAGAACACGTTCCACCGATGCTGCTGCGGTGACCCAGGGGCCTCCGACCGACTTCGCCATGCAGCGGTCCAGCCGCGACGCCGCCAACGTCCCGAAGCTGCTGGCCGACTGGCTCGCCACCGAGCTGCCCCGCGGTGCGGAGCCGACCGTCACCCTGCACAGCGGGATCGACGCCAACGGCATGTCGTCGGAGACCCTCGTGCTGGACGCGACCTGGGCCGAGCACGGTGAGCAGCGCAGCGGCGAGTACGTCGCCCGGGTCGCGCCGGCCGCCGAGGACGTGCCGGTGTTCCCGACGTACCGCCTCCGGGACCAGTACGACGCGATGCGGATCGCCGGCGAGCGGTCGGCCGTTCCAGTGCCGCGGGTCCACTGGATGGAGCCGACGGGCGAGGTGCTCGGCACGCCGTTCTTCCTGATGGACCGGGTGGAGGGCCTGGTGCCCCCCGACGTGATGCCCTACAACTTCGGCGACAACTGGCTCTTCGACGCCGCGGCCGAGGAGCAGCGGCGGCTGCAGGACAGCACCGTCGCCGCGATCGCCGGGCTGCACGGCATCGCCGACGCGGAGGCGACGTTCGGGTTCCTCGCGGCGGACGCGCCCGGCGACACCCTGCTGGCACGCAACCTCGCCCGCACCCGCGCGTGGTACGACTTCGCCGTCCCCGACATCGGCCGTTCACCCCTCATCGAGCGAGGACTGGCCTGGCTCGAGGCGCATCCGCCGGACGGCACCGACACGGTGCTGTGCTGGGGTGACTCCCGGATCGGCAACGTGCTCTACCGCGACTTCGAGCCGGTCGGCGTCCTGGACTGGGAGATGGCGGCGATCGGGCCGCGCGAGATGGACCTGGCCTGGCTGGTGTTCGCGCACCGGGTCTTCGAGACCATCGCCGGCGCGCTCGGCCTTCCTGGGATGCCGGACTTCCTGCGTGCGGACGACGTCCGCGCGACGTACGCCGACCTGACCGGCATCGAGGTGGGAGACCTCGGCTGGTACCAGCTCTACGACGCGGTGCAGTGGGGGATCGTGTTCCTGCGCACCGGTGCCCGGCAGATCCACTTCGGGGAGATCGAGAAGCCCGACGACAGCTTCGATCCGGAGTCCCTGATGCACCACCGCCCGCTGTTCGAGCAGGTCCTCGACGAAGCCGGGGCTTGATCCGTGGTCGGTCCGCTCGACGAGTACCCGATCCACCAGGTCCCGCTCCCGGTCGGCTGGGCCGGCAGCAGCGACCGCAACTTCTACGACCGCTGCTACCTCAACGCCCACGACCGCACCGGCGACATCTTCGTGATCAGCGGGCTCGGCTACTACCCGAACCTCGGCGTGAAGGACGCGTTCCTCCTGGTCCGCCGCGGCGACATCCAGACCGCCGTCCACCTCTCCGACGAGATCGACGGCGACCGGCTCCACCAGCACGTCGGCGGCTACCGGATCGAGGTCGTGGAGCCGCTGCGCCGGGTCCGGCTGGTCCTCGAGGAGACCGAGGGGATCGCGGCCGACCTGACCTGGGAGGGCTCCTTCGACGTGCTCCAGGAGCAGCCGCACGTGATGCGCGCGGGCAGCCGGGTCACCCTCGACGCGCAGCGCTTCGCCCAGGTCGGGACCTGGAGCGGCAGCCTGGCGATCGACGGCGAGGAGATCGCGGTCAGCCCGGACACCTGGGTCGGCACCCGCGACCGCTCCTGGGGGATCCGGCCGTCCGGCGAGGCCGAGCCGCCCGGGCGCCCGTCCGACCCGCCGTTCGAGGGCATGTGGTGGCTCTACGTGCCGATGCGCTTCGACGAGTACGCCGTGGTGCTGATCATCCAGGAGGGCCCCGACGGGTTCCGCACGCTCAACGACTGCTCGCGGATCTGGGCGGACGGCCGGGTCGAGCAGCTGGGCTGGCCCCGGGTCGAGATCGCCTACGCGCCCGGCACCCGGGTGCCGACCGGGGCGACGATCCACTGCACGACCGCCGACGGGACGCCGCTGACGCTCGAGGTCGAGTCCAAGCTGCCGGTGCCGATCCACGTCGGCGGCGGCTACGGCGGCGACTCCGACTGGGGTCACGGCCAGTGGCAGGGGCCCGGGTTCACCGAGCGGGTCACCTACGACATCACCGACCCGGACGTCGCCGGCCGGGTGATGTTCGGGGTGATCGACCACGTCGGCCGTGCCGTCTGTGAGGGCGCCGAGGGCTGGGGTCTCTTCGAGCACGGCGCCATCGGCCGCCACGACCCGAGCGGCTTCAAGGACTTCTTCGATGTCTCCGGAAAGGACACCGCATGAACCACGACCGCGACGCACTCTTCATCGGCGGGGAGTGGGCGGCCCCCGCCTCCGCCGACCTGCTGGAGGTCGTCTCGCCGCACAACGAGGAGGTGGTGGCGACGGTGCCGAAGGGCACCACGGCCGACATCGATGCCGCGGTGGCCGCCGCGCGACGGGCGTTCGACGAGGGCCCGTGGCCGCGGATGTCGCCCGCCGAGCGGATCGCGGTGGTCGAGGCCTTCTCCGGTCTGTACGCCGCCAGGCTCGGCGAGATGGCGGACCTGATCACGCTCGAGATGGGCGCGCCCACGTCGTTCTCCAACCTCGCCCAGTCGCCGGCGCCGTGGATGCAGATCGAGGCGTTCCTCGCGATCGCCCGCGAGTTCCCGTGGGAGGCCGCGCGGCCCGGTGCGCTCGGTGCGGACGTGATCGTCCGCCACGAACCGGTGGGCGTCGTGGCCGCGATCCCGCCATGGAACGTCCCCCAGTTCACGATCATGTCCAAGCTGGTCCCGGCGCTGCTCGCGGGCTGCACGGTGGTGGTCAAGCCCGCCCCGGAGACCCCGCTCGACCCCTACCTGCTGGCGGAGATCCTGCAGGAGGCCGGCGTACCCCCCGGCGTCGTCAACATCGTCGCCGCCGGCCGCGAGGTCGGCGCCCACCTGGTGGCGCACCCGGGCGTGGACAAGGTCGCCTTCACCGGCTCCACCGCCGCCGGCCGCGTCATCGGGTCCGTGTGTGGCGAGCAGCTGAAGCGGGTCAGCCTCGAGCTCGGCGGCAAGTCGGCGGCGATCGTCCTCGACGACGCCGACCTCGCCCCGACCATGGAGGGCCTGAAGTTCGTCGCCCTGATGAACTCCGGTCAGGCCTGCGTCGCGCAGACCCGGATCCTGGCCAGCCGCGCCAACTACGGGGCGGTTGTCGACGCGCTCGCCGAGACCGTCTCGGGGATGCAGGTGGGCGACCCCGGCGACCCGGCGACCGAGGTCGGGCCGATGGTCGCGCAGCGCCAGCAGGAGCGGGTGGAGAAGTACATCGCCCTGGGCCAGGAGGAGGGTGCCCGCGTCGTCCTCGGCGGCAACGGGATGCCCGAGGGCCTGGACCGCGGTTGGTACGTGCGCCCCACGATCTTCGCCGACGTCGACAACCGGATGCGGATCGCCCAGGAGGAGATCTTCGGCCCCGTGCTGTCGGTGATCCCGTACGACGACGTGGACGACGCCGTACGGATCGCGAACGACTCCGACTACGGCCTCGCCGGCACCGTGTGGACCTCCGACTTCGACGCCGGCCTCGACGTGGCCCGCCGGGTCCGCACCGGCACCTACGGCGTGAACACCTACACGATGGACTTCGCCGCGCCGTTCGGCGGCTACAAGACCTCCGGCATCGGCCGCGAGTTCGGGCCGGAGGGACTCGCGCACTACACCGAGGTCAAGTCGATCTACACGCCGCTGCCCGAAGACTGATCCCCCGACGGGCGCCTACTGCCGGGTCCACTCCGCGCAACCCCGGGTCACGAACCAGGTGCCGTCGCGAAGGGACACGGACGCCGACCCGGGGGTGGTCTTGTCAAGCAGGACGTCGTTGCCGTTGGCATCGCCGAACACGGTGTAGCGGCAGCCGGTCTTACCCGTGCTCCGGTAGAGACCGCGCTCGACGTCCACCCCCACCTCGAAGCTCCCGTCACCCGGCACCGTGGTGTCCGCGAGCAAGGCCTCCGCGGCGGTGACGGCATCCTCGCGCTCGCGAATGTCCGCCACTGCTTCCTTGAGCAGGGCCTTGCGCTGGTCGAGGGCGGAGACGCGCTTCTTGAGAGCCGCTTCGCGCTTCTTCAGGGCTGCCCTGCGCTCCTCCAGGGCCGCCTTGCGGTCATCCAGGTGCCCCTCGATGGTCTCGAGCCGGTCTGCGAGGTCGGTGGCCGTGCCCTCGGTGTCCGCCAGGGATTCCTCCGCGTCCCCCAGCGACGCCTTGGCGAAGGCGAGCTCCGACTCGGTGGCGGCCAGCTTGTCGGCCTGCGCCTCGTACTCCGGACTGTTCGTGGCATCGGCGCCACGGAGCCCGATGACGGTGCCGACGACCAGGGCGAGGAGGGCAGTGCCGGTGATGATGACCCACGTGCGCTGGAAGAACCGCTGCTTCGGATGCGCGGCTGGCGGGGAGGTCGTGGTCATGGCGGGTCTCTCTCATGGGGTGGTCGGATCGGGTCCCCTCGACCGCGATCTCGAAAGCCATCCGCCGAGAGTGCCCCCACGAGACGCTAGGCGTCCGGGCGCCAGGAATCTCCGGTTCCACCGCGAATGACCCGAACGAACTACAAGCGGTGGCCGATCGGGCCCCCCGGCCTCCCTCGCCGTCGGTTGCGCCGAGCGCGAACACCATGGCCCCGGGTGCGGTCGGGCGCAGAGGATGACCAGATGCGACTCCTGGTGCTCGGAGGGACCCACCATGTCGGCCGCGCCTTCGTCGAGGAGGCGTTGGCCCGCGGCGACCGGGTCACCACCCTGACCACTGGTCGCAGCGGGCCGCCGGCGGCGGGCGCCGAGGCGCGGTACGCCGACCGGCTGGACCCCGCTGAGCTGGCCGACGCCCTCGGTGACGACCGATGGGACGCGGTGGTCGACACCTGGTCGTTCGCCCCGGTGGCCGTGCAGACCTCGGCCCGGCTGCTGAGCGGACTGGCGGCGCACTACACCTACATCTCCTCCCGGTCGGTGTACTCCTGGCCGCTCGCGCCGGGCGGAGACGAGTCCGCGCCGGTCGTCGAGGGCGACCCCGGCAGCACCGACGGCGCCGACTACGCGGCGGCCAAGCGGGGCGGCGAGCTCGCCGCACAGGCGGAGTTCGAGGGGCCGGTGCTGCTGGCCCGCGCGGGCCTGATCCTCGGGCCCTACGAGAACGTCGGGCGGCTGCCGTTCTGGCTCAACCGGATCGCGGCCGGTGGCCGGGTCCCGTGCCCGGGACCGTTCGACCGGCCACTGCAGTACGTCGACGCCCGCGACGTCGCGCGCTGGGTGCTGGACGCCGCGGAGGCCGGCGTGGCCGGGGCATTCAACACCGTCGGCCGGATCGGCCACACGACCATCGGCGCACTCCTCGAGGAGTGCCACCGGGTGACCGGCAGCGACGCCGAGCTGGTGTGGGTCTCGCCGGAGGTCGTCGAGGCCGCGGGAGTCGAGCCGTGGACCGAGCTGCCGATCTGGCTCCCGCCCACGGGCGAGCTGATCGGCCTGCACGACTGCGACGTCTCGGCGGCGTACGCCGCGGGGCTGGCCTGCCGTCCGATGTCCGAGACCGTCGCCGACACCTGGGCGTGGTTGCAACGCGAGGGCACGCCGACGCCGGCGACCGGGCGAGCGGGGGGCGCGATGGACGCGGACGCCGAGGCGCGACTGCTCGCGCACCACGACGAGCGTTAGAGCTCCTGGATAGGGCCGATGCCGAGGCCGAGCTGCTCGCGCAGGTAGGAGCGGGCGCCGTCCCGCTCGAGGCTGGTCTGGGTCTTGCCGACCGGACCCTCGCCCGGCCACGCATGCACTGCCATCAGCAGCAGCGAGACGGCGGCGCCGGTCAGGTAGCCGGCGTACCCGCCGGACTCCACGAGGAACGCGGCCGCCACCGAGGCGAACGCGATCGACTCGCACAGGGCGAAGCGCAGGACGGTGCCGGTGGTGAACGCCGCGCCGGCCAGCCGGCGTGCCTCTGTCTCGGTCGTCCCGGGCGGAATGGCCCGTGCGCGGTAGCCGACGGACTCCACCAGGAGGTGCACCACGACCCCAGCCGCCACCTGCGCACCGAGCAGCCACAAGGGCGGCGCCTCCAGTTCCTCGGTGGGCGTGACGAGAACGAAGAAGAGCGCCACGGCGATCATCACCAGTGAGCCCATCATCGAGCTGGCCAGTGTCCGCAGCTGCGAGATCATGGCCCGGAGGCTACCGACACGTGCACCCTGATCGTGGTTGACAAAGCAAAGGAATGTGTAAAGCGCCACATCCGGTTACCAAACGGTAGGCAACGTGACGGTCACCACCTACGCTCGAACGCATGAGCTCCCAGAACCCCACTCCCGCCGGCGGGCCGCTGGTGGAGGGCCCGCATGATCCCGAGCACGACCCGCGCGCGTCGTACGGCCTCGAACCCGACTACGTCGCCGCGCTGACCGACCGTCTGACGGCGACGACCGGCCGTTCGGTGCAGGTCGAGAGTCCGCTCAACGGCGGCCCGCTCGCCAACATCCCGCAGTCGAGCGAGGACGACGTCAAGGAGGCGTTCGCGCGGGCCCGCAGGGCCCAGGCGGCCTGGGCGCGCACCTCCCTGGAGGAGCGCGCGGAGATCCTGCTCCGGCTGCACGATCTGGTGCTGGAGCGGCAGGACGAGATCATCGACCTGATCTGCTGGGAGTCCGGCAAGGCGCGCAAGCACGCCTTCGACGAGCCGATGCACATCGCTCTCACCGCTCGCTACTACGCGCGCACCGCCCACCAGCACCTCGACACCCAGCGCAAGATCGGCGTCGTCCCCGGGCTCACCCGGGTCGAGGTCAACCGGGTGCCCAAGGGCGTGGTCGGGATCATCTCGCCGTGGAACTACCCCTTCACCATGGCCCTGTGCGACGGGCTGCCCGCGCTGCTCGCCGGCAACGCCGTGGTCGCCAAGCCCGATGCGCAGACCATGCTCTCCGCCCTCCTCGGCGCCCGGCTGCTCGACGAGGCCGGCTTCCCCAAGGACCTCTGGCAGGTCGTCGCCGGGCCCGGTCGCGAGCTCGGCGGCCCGATGATCCAGCGCGCCGACTACATCTGCTTCACCGGCTCCACCGCGACCGGCCGACTGATCGCCACCCAGTGCGCCGAGCGGCTGATCGGCTGCTCGCTGGAGCTCGGCGGCAAGAACCCGATCCTGGTGCTGCGCGACGCCGACCTCGAGAAGGCGGCCGAGGGCGCGGTCCGCGCGTCGTTCTCCAACGCCGGCCAGCTGTGCGTCTCGATGGAGCGGATGTTCATCGCCGACCAGGTCTACGACCGGTTCGTCGAGCGGTTCGTCGCGCGCACGAAGGCGATGACCCTCGGGGCCACCCTCGACTGGGGCAACGACATGGGCACGCTGATCTCCCAGGACCAGCTCGACACCGTCGTCGCGCACGTCGACGACGCGGTCGCGAAGGGGGCCCGGGTGCTCACCGGGGGCAAGGCCCGGCCGGACCTCGGCCCGTACTTCTACGAGCCCACGATCCTCGAGGGCGTCACGCCCGAGATGACCTGCTTCGGCCACGAGACCTTCGGGCCGGTGATCTCGCTCTACCGGTTCCACGACGAGGCGGACGCGATCGCCCGGGCCAACGACGGCGACTACGGGCTGAACGCCTCGATCTACAGCCAGGACGGCGCGCGGGCGCGCGCCGTGGCCAGGCTGATCAAGTGCGGCACGGTCAACATCAACGAGGCGTTCGGCGCCACCTTCGCCAGCATCGACTCCCCGATGGGCGGGATGCGAGAGTACGGC